>Ga0137394_10003615_pt1 | contig 11651 bp, 6 predicted proteins | sample czobulk116metaG_FD_108278 | JGI IMG/M metagenome (GOLD analysis project Ga0137394, IMG submission 108278) | Vadose zone soil microbial communities from Angelo Coast Range Reserve, California, USA - czobulk1.16 metaG | ecosystem: Environmental > Terrestrial > Soil > Vadose zone | place: USA... | reverse complement strand
TGCCCCCAGTATTCGCCGGTCATCCAGAACGGCGCAGCGTCGATCGCGAGTTGCGGGTTCTTCGCCTTCCACTCCGCGAGTGCCTCGGTCGCCGCGCGCTTGAGCGCCGACCAGGAGGCTGGCTCGACGTGCTTGACGGTATCGGCGCGAAATCCGTCGATGCCGAAGTCGCGCACCCACTGGCTCAGCCAGGTGACGAGATAGTCGCGCACCGTAGCGCCGGGAAGCTCCTTGACACGCGTGTCTGCCTTGTTCTTGAAGAACGGCGGGACGCCGACCGGTTTTGTCTGCTCGGTCTTGAAGTCAGGCAGATAGGCGAGCTGCATCGTGAGATCGTCGCGTCCACCTTCTGTGTAGCCACGCAAACCGGAACGAATCCAATCCGGCCCCCACCAGCCTAGCCAGGCAGGATCGTTGTAGTCGATGTAGCTGTGATAGTCGCGCAGCGTGGCCGCCTCGTAACCCTTCCACAGCATGCCGACTTTTTTCTCAGTCTTCGGTCCGATGAACTCGGCCAGCGAGCGGATGTCGCCGTAACCGGGGTGGTTCATCACAACGTCGAAAATCACCCGAATGCCTTGCGCGTGCGCTGCCTTGACCAAGGCGCGCAATTCATCCTCGGTACCCATGTTCTGGTCGAGCAACGTGTAGTCGAGCGCGTAGTACCCGTGGTACGCGTAGTGCTTGAACTCCTTGTTGCCGCCGACGACCCAGCCGTGAATCTGCTCATAAGGCGCCGTGATCCAAAGGCCGTTGACGCCGAGTTCGCGCAACCAGCCTTCGTTGATCTTCGTCGTAAGTCCGGCGAGGTCGCCGCCGTGGAACGTGCCGATATCGTCCTCGGGCTTCGCCTCACGTGTGCGGCCGTAGGAATTGTTGTTCGCCGAGTTGCCGTCGAAAAAGCGGTCAGTGACGACAAAGTAGACGATCGGGTTGTCAGCGAAAGAACCGCCGGTATCGCGTGCTGGCGCCGCCGAGGGAGGCGCAGCGCGCTCGACCTTCGCATCCGCGCGCGCTGTTTGCGCGGGCGGCACCGCCGAGGCGGCCGGCGTGGTCGGCGTCGTGCCGCACGCCGCGAGCCAAACGGGAAGGAGCGCGGCTGCCGCGGTGAACGCTAGGCGCCGTTCTGATTGCATATTCATCCTTTGACGCCGCCGGCGGTAAGACCCGAAACGATCCAACGTTGTGCCAGCAGGAACACCACCGTGATCGGCAACCCGGACAGGACCGCCGCCGCCGCGAAGTCACCCCATAGATACTTCTGCTCGTACAGGTAGTACTTGGAGCCGACCGCCAGCGTCAGGTTTGCCTCTTGTCGCAACAGGATCGATGCGACGGGATACTCCTGGATGCTTCCGATGAAGGCGATTACGAACACCACCATCAGAACCGGCACCGCCATTGGAAGCAGGACGTATTGGAACGCCTGCCAGTGCGTTGCGCCGTCGACCTTGGCGCACTCCTCGATCTCCACCGGAATCGTGTCGAAGTAACCGCGGATGGTCCAGATATGCAGCGCCACGCCGCCGAGATAAGCGAGGATGACACCCGCGTGCGTCTCGACACCGAGCCAGGGTATGAAGGTGCCGATGGTCTCGAAGATCGCAAAAATCGCCACCAGCGCAAGCACGGCCGGGAACATCTGCAACAGCATCATCGACGTGAGGATTTCGCTCTTGTAGCGGAACTTCAGCCGTGCGAACGCGTAGGCGGCCGTGGTCGAGATCGCCACGATCAGGAACGACGATGCCGCGGCGATCTTGATCGAGTTCCACAGCCAGCGCAGCACCGGGAACGGCGGCTCCACCAGGCTGCCGTCGGCGCCCTGGTACGAGAAACCCAGCGCGAGTTTCCAATGCTCCAGACTGATCTCGGACGGGATCAGGCTGCCAGTGGCGAAGTTACCCGGGCGAAACGATATCGAGATGATCGCCAGCAGCGGGAACATGAGCAGAAGGATGAAGGCGATCAGGCCGACATGCGCCGCGATGATGCGCCAGCGGTGCTTCTTGCCGACTACGATTGGCATCGTCTATCTCCCGTCCTGGCGGTTGACCTTGAGCATCCTCAGGTTGGCCATCGACAGCACCGCAACCAGGAAAAAGATCACCGTCGAGATGGCGGCTGCGAGCGCGAAGTTCTGGCCCGAATCCTGAAATGCGATGCGATACGTGTACGACACGAGGATGTCGGTCGTGCCGGCCGGGACGCGTGTGTTGAGGAAATCAGGACGACCACCGGTGAGCAGCGTGATCAATACGAAATTGTTGAAGTTGAACGCGAACGAGGCGATCAACAGCGGCATGAGCGGTTTGACGATCAGCGGCGCCGTGATCTTGAAGAAGTTGGTGAGCGGCTTGGCGCCCGCGATCGCTGACGCCTCGTACAGATCGCCAGGAATCGATTTGATGAGACCGGTGCACAACACCATGACGTACGGGTAACCGAGCCAGGTATTGACGATCAGGATCATCACCTTGGCCAGGAACGGATCGGCAAACCAAGCCGGCTTCAGGCCAAACAACGTGCTCAGCGCCAGATTGATCTCGCCGAGGTTCTGATTGAAAAGTCCCTTGAAGACAAGGATCGAGATGAAACCCGGCACCGCGTAGGGCAGGAACAGGAGCGTGCGATAGGCGGTACGAAACCGCAGGGCTTCCCAGTTGAGCAACACCGCGAGTGTGCAGCCCACCGCCAGCGTGAATAGCACTGTCAGGCCGGCGAAGGTCACGGTCCAGAGAAAGATTTGCGCGAACGGACCGCGAAACTCCGGGTCGTTCAACATGCGCGCATAGTTGCCGAAGCCGATGCCAACCTTGAACCCCGGCTGCAAACGCTCGCCGGCCGCGTTCTCGTAGAACCCCGTGTCGTGGTTGGCGTGGTAGACCTTGCCGCTCTTGACGTGGATGAGTTCATCGGGCCCCGCCAGCCGATACACCGAGGCTAGAGGCGCAAATTCGCGCACGCCCGCGTAGGTAACGAGCGCTCCGTCAGGCAGCCGGATGCGCAGCTTTGACAACACCTCGCGCCGTTTGATCACTTCGCCCAGTGGCAATGGCTCGCCCAGCGCCAGGTGAGCGTCCTTGAGGCTGATTGCCTTGATCTCCTCCGGGGGCGTCGGCGCGATCAGCGCAAGCGCCGGTGTGACGTAGGTGTGAGCCTCGGCTGCAGCCTTTTTTTCCGGATCGTCATCGTCTTCTTCTTCGCCCTTGGGCGCGAGGCGCAGGCGGAATTCGTCGCCCTCACGATGAACGCTGAAGCTGTAAGCCGCGCCTTCGTCGGGCTGCGTTTGCTCGAGCAGATACGCCGTGACGCGCTCGAAGGTCAGCAGATTGGTAGAGGAATAGTTCGTGAAGCCGATCTGCGCCGTGTACAGAAGCGGGAAGACGACAAACACCGCCATCCCGGCCAGCCCCGGGAAAAGATAGCGGTATGCGAACGCAATGCGACTGGCGTAGACAAAAAACGCAAGGCTGACCAAACCAAGCGCGAGAACAGCCCATACCACTTGACCCGACAGATAGATCAGCCAGACCACGTACAGGCTTCCGAACCCAGCCGCGGCGGCCGCGAGCCATCTGAGTACGGCGCTCAACGCGAATCGCTGCATGGTCCTCGTTCCCGAGTTCTGCGTTGGAAAACGGGCAACCGCCCCGCCGTTCTCATGCGCGAGCTCGCAGCACTGCCCGCGCACTGCGGCGCACACGCGGTCCGTTGCGGCAGCGGCTGCGGATGGATGCAGCCGCTGTGTCAGCGGGCCGCGCGCCGGCGCGGCACCGTGTTTATTTGCCGGTCATGCGGGCTGCGGCGGCGTCAAGCGCTTCCTTAGGCGACTGGCGGCCGTTGGTAATGTTTTCCAGCGCGGACCCCATCGACGACCAGAACTTGCCCATCTCCGGGATATTGGGCATTGGTTCGCCGCGGCGGGCGTTTTCCATCGTCGCCTTGATGTTGGCGTTCTCGGACAGTTCCTTGAAAAACGCCTTGTTGGCCGGCGTTCCTAGTGCGACGTCGGCGTTGATCGTCTTCAGGCCTTCGAGTTTGAGCACGTGGTTCTCAAGGAACTCCTTGGCCACGTCCTTCTGTTTGCTCGGTGCCGAGATCATGCAGCCGAGTACACCGACGAAGGGCTTGGACGCTTTGCCCGCGACGTCCGGAATCGGTGCCACACCGAAGTCGATGTTGCTCTTCTTGACGTTGTCCCACGCCCATGGACCGGTGATCATCATCGCGACATTGCCCTGATTGAACGCGCTTTCCATTTCGGCGTAACCGGAGCCCTTCGGCATCTGGCCGTTCTTGATCAGATTCGCCAGCACCTCGGCGCCCTTGATTGCGCCCGGCGCATTCACACCGACTTTGGCTGGATCGAGATTGCCCTGGGCGTCCTTGCCGAACACGAACCCGCCGTTGGCGGCCAGGATGGGCCACGTGAAGTAGGTGTTGTTGTAGTCCCAGAGGATGGCCTTCTTGTTCTTGGCCGTCAGTTCCTTGTCGAGCTTGACCACATCGTCGAAGCTCTTCGGCGGCGTCTTGACCAGCGCCTTGTTGTAGACGAGGCCGATCGCCTCGACCGATAGCGGATATCCCCACAGCTTGCCTTGATAGGTGAACGCGTTCAAAGCCGTCGGCTCGATCTCATCGCGGATCTTTTTTGATGGATTGATCGGCACCACAAGTCCCGACTGTGCCCACTCGCCGAGGCGGTCATGCGGCCAGCACCAAACGTCCGGACCTTTGCCTGCCGCTGCGGCCGCCTGGAATTTGCCCGGCGCATCTTCTGGATGTTCGACTGTGACTTTGACACCGGACTTCTTGGCGAAGTCATCGCCGATTTTTTGCAGCCCGTTGTAGCCCTTGTCGCCGTTGATCCAGACAAGCAACCCGCTCGACTGGGCCTGCGATGCGCCGGCGAAGGAAACCGCTGCCGCGATGGCGGATGCCTTGAAGAGCTGACCGAGCATGGAACGTTTCATGATGTCTCCTCGTTGATATCGAATTGGACTTGGACGAACAAGACGAGGCTTGGCCTCGACGACAGCCGGGCGGCGCTCATGCCGCGCGCCGCGAAGGAAACTTGTAATGGCGCTTGAACGCGTTGCCCTGCGCATCGAACAGGTGGCAGCAGTCGGCCGGGATGCCGACCTCCAGCGTGTCGCCTGCAACAAGCATCGTGTTGCCGCCGAGATCGCAATTGAGCGCATCCTCGACACCGGGATAAGCGAGGTAAGCGTGGGTTGCACTGCCGAGCGATTCGACGAACGCCACGGTCGCCTGAATCGTGTTGACCTTTGCCTCCGGATCGAGATGTTCGGGCCGGATACCCAGCGTGACCTGATCGCCGGCTTTGGCCGCGCTCGCATCCACCTCGGCGCGGATGACTGCACCCGACTTCAAGCGCACTTCGGCGGCGGCACCGCTGGCAGAGACGATTTCGGCACCGATGAAGTTCATCTTCGGCGAGCCGATGAATCCTGCCACGAACAGGTTGACCGGGAACTCGTAGAGTTCGAGTGGCGCGCCGACCTGCTCCACTCGTCCGGCTGACAACACGACGATGCGGTCGGCAAGCGTCATCGCTTCCACTTGATCGTGCGTGACATAGACCATCGTGGTCTTAAGGTCCTCATGCAACTTGGCGAACTCATAACGCATGCGCACGCGCAAGCCCGCGTCGAGATTCGACAGCGGCTCGTCGAAGAGGAATACCTGCGGCTTGCGTACGATGGCGCGACCAATAGCCACGCGCTGGCGCTGACCGCCGGACAGGGCCTTGGGTTTGCGGTCGAGCAGATGTTCGATGTGCAGGATCTTCGCGGCGTTTTTTACCGCGAGTTCGATCTCCGGCTTCGGCATCCGGGCGAGCTTCAGTCCAAATGCCATGTTGTCGTACAGCGTCATATGGGGGTACAACGCGTACGACTGGAACACCATGGCGATGCCGCGCTCTGCCGGCGGCACGTCATTCATTCGCTCACGAGCGATGGTCAGTTCGCCTGACGTAATGTCTTCAAGGCCGGCAATCATGCGCAACAAGGTGGACTTGCCGCACCCTGACGGGCCGACGAAAACGACGAACTCCCCGTCGGCGATGTGCAAGTTAACGTCGCGCAGTACCGCTACGTCGCCATAGGATTTCGCAACATCGCGCAACTGAACATCGGCCACCGCTGTCTCCTCCGTCTCCGGTAGCTGCACGTGTAAAACGATGCGTTCCGGACGATGCTCTGCGAGTTTGATGCGTCGCTTGCTTTTGTAGAAAATATACAGAAAAATCGCTTTGTCTACAAGATGCCATAGCTGCGACTTGACGCCATTTATTGTCGTAAAAACAAGTGCTTATATCGTTCGGCTAGGCCTTGGCTTGTAGGAATACTACGGAACATCGGTAAAAGAATTGACCCCAAGAAAACGTTCCTCCTCCCGCGCCGCGCCGGGTCTGATCCAGGCGATCGACCCTGAAACCTTGCTCGGCGGCATCGAAAACGAGAGTGGCGTCGAGCCGTCGGCGGCCTCCCTGGATGCATGGATGCGCGCCACCGCGCGCAAGTGTCGCGCGGAACTGCTGCGGCGGATGAATCGCTCGATGCATGACGATGTCGCAGCGGGCGTCAAGCGTGTGCACTACCTTTCCATGGAATTCCTGATGGGCCGCGCGCTGCGCAACGCGCTCGACGCGCTCGGCCTGCGGCCCGCATTCGACGCGGCCGCAGCGCGCGCCGGCAAAAATGGCGACGACACACTCGAGCGCGAACCCGATGCGGCACTCGGCAATGGTGGTCTTGGTCGCCTGGCGGCGTGTTTTCTCGATTCACTTGCGACGCTGGGCGTGCCGAGCTTCGGCTACGGTCTGCACTATCACTTCGGCATATTCGCGCAACGCATCCATGACGGCCAGCAGGTCGAGGAACCCGATGACTGGCTGCGCGACGGCAATCCGTGGGAACTGGCGCGGCCGGAGATCCACTATCCGATCGGCCTTGGCGGACGGGTCGAGCAGGAAGGAACCGGCCGCCGGTGGCTGCCGGCGGAGCAGTTGTGGGCCGACGCGCACGACTTCATCGTTCCAGGCCACGGCACCGACCGCGTTGCGCCGCTGCGCCTGTGGCAGGCGCGGCCAAACCGCCCAATCGACTTTGCAGCTTTTTCGCGCGGCGAATATGTCGCCGCCGGCGCCGCCAAACAAGCGGCCGAGGTGCTCAACTGGGCGCTCTATCCGGACGACTCGACGCACGCCGGGCGCGAGCTGCGCCTGAAGCAGGAATACCTGCTCGTGAGCGCGTCGCTGCAGGACATCCTTGCGCGTCATCTTGCCAACCACGGCCGGATCGACAGGTTGAGCGACAAGGTGGCGATCCATCTGAACGACACCCATCCCGCGCTTGCCGTTCCGGAACTGCTGCGACTCATGCTCGACCAGCACGGCCTGTCGTGGAACGTCGCGATGGCCCAGTGCCAGAAGGCTGTCAGCTACACCAATCACACGTTGATGCCCGAAGCGCTGGAGACCTGGCCGGTGCGAATGTTCGAGCGCTGGCTGCCGCGCCACCTCGAGATCATCTATGCGCTCAACGCGCGGTTCCTTGCCGACGTGCGCAAGAAATTCCCGGGCGAAGAAGAACTCGTGCGGCGTGTGTCGCTGATCGACGAGGCCGGCGAAAGACGCGTCAAGATGGCGCCGCTTTCCATCGTTGCCTCGCACCGTGTGAACGGCGTCTCGCAGCTGCACTCGGATCTGATGGTGCAGACGATCTTCGCCGACTACGCGCGCATATTTCCGGATCGATTCTGCAACGTGACCAACGGCGTTACGCCGCGCCGCTGGGTCGCTCAGGCCAACGCGCCGCTCGCTGCCCTGCTCGATACGCGTCTGGGCACAAGCTGGCGCGGGCACCTGGATCGGTTGGCGGAACGGGCGCCACACGCGGATGATCCAACCTTGCGCAAAGCGATCCTCGCAGCCAAGCGATCCAACAAGAAGCGGCTTGCGGAACGGGTGCGGCGCGACCTTGGCATAACGATCGATCCAACCAGCCTGTTCGACGTGCAGATCAAGCGCATTCACGAATACAAGCGCCAGCTGCTGAACGCGCTGCACGTGATCGCGCGCTACCAGGCGCTGGTGGTCGACCCGCACGCCGAAATGCCGCCGCGTACCGTGATCTTCGCGGGCAAGGCGGCCTCCGCGTATATCACCGCGAAGACGATCATCCGCCTGATCCACGATGTCGCGCGCACGGTCAACAGCGACGCGCGCGTGCGCGGCCGCCTCAAGGTTGTTTTTGTGCCCAACTACGGCGTGTCGGTAGCCGAAATCATCATCCCTGCGGCCGACCTGTCGGAGCAGATATCGACCGCCGGCACCGAAGCCTCCGGCACCGGCAACATGAAGTTCGCGCTCAATGGCGCGCTTACCATCGGTACCTGGGATGGCGCCACGATCGAAATGGCGCAAGCGGTCGGACGCGAGCACTTTTTCATTTTTGGCCTGACGGCGGAGCAGGTGGCGCAAGTGCGCGCAAACGGTTACGAGCCGCGCCTGCATTATGAGGAAAACGCAAGCTTGAAGGCCGCACTGGATGCGATCGCGCGCGGCGATTTTTCGCCGGGAGAGCCGGACCGTTACCGCGGGTTGGTCGATTCGCTGCTTTATCGCGACCCGTACCTGCTGCTCGCCGACTTCGCCGCCTACGTGGCTGAGCAGCAGCGCGTCGACCGCCTATTCCAGACGCCGGATGCGTGGGCTGACAAGGCGATCCGCAACATCGCCGGCATGGGCGCGTTTTCGTCGGATCGCACAATCCGCGACTACGCGCGTTTGATCTGGAACGTTCCGGTCTGAGTCGCTGGCGCCAACGTGCTGCCACAACCCGACGTCGACGCCCTGCTCGCTGCTCGCCACGGCGATCCGTTTTCCGTGCTCGGGCCGCACCCCGAATCCGACGGCCAGGTCTGGGTGCGCGCGCTGCTGCCTGGCGCACAGTCGGTCGAAGTCGTGGCGGCCACCGGCGGCAAACCAGCCGAGATGCTTGCGCGGCGCGACCCTGCAGGTCTGTTCGAAGGGCCCATTGGTTCCACGCGAGTGCCGTATCGACTGCGCGTGCTCTGGGCCGACGGCAACCGTGACGACTACGCCGATGCTTACGCGTTCGGTTCGCAGATCGGTGAACTCGATCTCCACCTACTCGGTGAGGGAACGCACCTGCGCCCGTATGAAGTGCTCGGCGCGCACCTGCTGAAGGCCGATGGGGTGCGCGGCACGCGATTCGCCGTGTGGGCACCGAACGCAAGTCGTGTGAGCACGGTCGGGGACTTCAACGCCTGGGATGGCCGGCGCCACGCGATGCGCGTGCATCCGGGTATCGGCGTGTGGGAGATCTTCATCCCGAACGTCGAAAGCGGCGCGCGTTACAAGTACGAGATTCGCACCCGCGATGGCAGCCTGATGCCGCTGAAGGCTGATCCTTATGCGTTCGGAGCGGAGCTTCGGCCGGCGACCGCGAGTGTCGTGGCGCGACCGCCGCACCGGCGCCTGCCTGCAAACCGGGCGCAGGCGAATGCACGTGGCGCGCCGATGTCGATTTACGAGGTCCACCTTGGTTCGTGGAAGCGCGCGCAAGGTAATACGTTTCTCGATTGGGACGCGCTGGCCGCCGAGTTGCCGGCTTATGTGGCCGATCTCGGATTCACACACGTCGAGCTGCTGCCGATCGCCGAACACCCGTTCGACGGCTCATGGGGCTACCAGGTGTTGGGCCTGTTCGCGCCGACAGCGCGTTTTGGCGGTCCGGCCGGTTGCGTCCGATTCATCGAAGCGTGTCAGGCGCACGGCGTTGGCGTGCTGCTCGACTGGGTGCCGGCGCATTTCCCGTCCGACGCGCACGGCCTTGCGCGCTTCGATGGCACGGCTTTGTACGAGTACGGCGACCCGCGCGAAGGCCTGCATAAGGACTGGAACACGCTCATCTACAACTACGGTCGCAACGAGGTGCGCAATCTGCTCGTCGCCAATGCGCTGTACTGGCTCGAGCGTTTTGGCGTCGATGGCCTGCGCGTCGATGCAGTCGCTTCGATGCTTTACCGTGATTACAGTCGTGCGGCGGGCGAATGGATACCGAACGCGCAGGGCGGGCGCGAGAACCTCGAAGCGATCGCTTTCCTTCAGCGCATGAACGAAATCGTCGGCCGCGAAGTCCCCGGCACGATCACGGTCGCCGAGGAATCAACCGCATGGCCCGGCGTCTCGCGCCCCACCAGTAGCGGCGGCCTTGGCTTTCACTACAAGTGGAACATGGGCTGGATGCACGACACGTTGACCTACTTCGCCAAGGAGCCGGTGCATCGGCGCTGGCACCACAACACGCTCACGTTCAGCCTGATCTACGCCTTCAGCGAGAACTTCGTGTTGCCGCTGTCGCACGACGAGGTGGTGCATGGCAAGGGATCATTGCTCGGCAAGATGCCCGGCGACCGCTGGCAACAATTCGCCAACCTGCGGCTGCTTTATTCCTACATGTGGCTGCATCCGGGCAAGAAGCTGCTGTTCATGGGTTGCGAATTCGCCCAGGTACGCGAGTGGAGCCACGATGGTGCGCTCGACTGGCACTTGCTCGACGATCCCGCTCACCGCGGCGTGCACGCACTGGTGCGTGAATTGAACCGGTTGTACCGGTCGCGGCCGGCTCTGCACGCGCTTGATTGCGAGGCCGGTGGTTTCGAGTGGATCGAAGCCAACGACTCCGACCACTCGGTGCTCGCGTTCATGCGCCGTGATGGCGCGGGTGCCGCGTTGCTGATCGTATGCAACTTCACGCCGATGCCCCGCCACGGATACCGTGTCGGCATGTCCGAACCCGGTCAATGGCGCGAGGTGCTCAACAGCGACTCGCGCTTTTACGGCGGCACTGACCTCGGCAACGGCGCTGCGCCGATCGCCACCCAACCGGTCGGCGCGCACGGCCGCAGCCACTCGCTTGCGCTCACCCTGCCTCCGCTGGGTGCGCTGTTGCTCGAGCCGCTCTGAGTGCGGATGGTCGCTACGCCGTTGCCCGCTGGCCGGCCGTATCCGCTGGGGTCGAGCGTGCGCGACGGCGGTGTCAACTTCGCGCTGTTCTCCGCGCATGCCGAGCGAATCGAATTGTGCGTGTTCGATCACAGCGGCTCGCAGGAGCAGGCGCGCCATCTCCTGACCGAAAATCGCGATGGCATCTGGCACGGTTTCCTGCCCGGCGCCGGCGCGGGTCTCGTATATGGCTGGCGCGCGTACGGGCCGTATGCCCCTGAACGCGGCCATCGGTTCAATCCCAACAAGTTGCTGCTTGACCCGTACGCGCGCGAAATCGTGGGTCGATTCGAGTGGCGCGACGAGAACTACGGATATCCGCGTGGCCACCCGGACGGTCACCTGGCGCTCGATCTGCGCGACAACGGGCGCTGGGCGCTGAAGGCGAGAGTCGCGGCGCCCACGCCGGTACGCGAGTTGCACCCACCGCACACGCCGCTGAGCGAGAGCGTGATCTATGAGTTGCACGTCAAGGGCTTTACCCGGTTGAACGCCGAGGTTCCGGCGCCGCTACGCGGGACCTACGCCGGGCTGGCGCATCCTGCTGCGGTGGACTACCTGAAGCGGCTTGGCGTCACTGCACTGTCGT
>Ga0137394_10003614_pt1 | contig 11652 bp, 9 predicted proteins | sample czobulk116metaG_FD_108278 | JGI IMG/M metagenome (GOLD analysis project Ga0137394, IMG submission 108278) | Vadose zone soil microbial communities from Angelo Coast Range Reserve, California, USA - czobulk1.16 metaG | ecosystem: Environmental > Terrestrial > Soil > Vadose zone | place: USA... | reverse complement strand
GTCCGTTGGTTTCGATCTCCTAACGGCTCACGTAGGACTTCGCCACCCCTCGGCTTCGCGTCACGGACCGAACAACGCGGACGGCGGGCGAGCCCCCCGCCCCCGCCCGCGGCCGCCTCTGATGCCCTACCGTTTGCGCCGCTCGAAGCAGTCATGAAATCCCATCGCCGGCTGTGAGAGCTCGCGGCCGTTCTTCTGCTTGCGTGTGATCCTACGTCGCACATCAACTCGTCGAATCGCGTAGTCCACTCGACTATTTGTCTCGGCGCAATTCACTGGGCGATTCGCATTGGTTGATTGCGTACGGTGGCGGTGCTTGGGCTTTCCAATCGGTGGGGGTGATGAGAGGGATTGGTGGGGGCGAGGGGTTTGGGAAAAAGATTTCAGGGATAGGCGTGAGGGGTGGGATCGGATATAAGCATGCGGCGGCTGAGCTTCGCAATCATGCCTGGAGCACACCCACTCATTCCCTGGAGAGCGGTGAAATGTCGCGAGGACGTGTCGTGGTGATCGAGGACGACATCGACGTGGCGGCCACGCTGCTGGACGAGCTCGTGGGGCGGGACTACGAGGTCATGACCGCGACCACCGCCAAGGAAGGCCTGGAGGTCGTCGATGCGTTCCGGCCCGACGTCGTGCTGCTCGATATCTCGCTGCCCGGGCTGTCGGGACCGGGCCTGCTCACCGTGTTCGGCCGCGTGCACCCGTGGCTGCCGGTGATCGTGGTGACGTCCACGGTCGACCCGCGCATCCTGGCGCGGATCGCCGATCACAAGCCATTCCACCTGGTGAACAAGCCCTACGACCTCGAGGCGCTCGACCGGCTCGTCGCCGCCGCGGCGGACGAGTCGAGGACGCGGGCGGGCCGGCCGGCGTTCTAGTGGTCGCCGTTGGTGCCGCCCGAGATTTCCCGGGCGGGCGCGGGCGTGCGGCGCCAGGCGCGGCGCAGGCGGTGGCGCCAGGCGCGGCGCTCCTCGCGCGAGGCGAGACGGCGCCACGGGGCGAGCGAGGGCGCGGAGAGCCGCAGCGCGTGGGCGGCGTCCTCGAAGAGCGAGTACGCCACCGGCGTCACCAGCAGCGTCAGCAGCAGGCAGAGCGTCTGGCCGCCGATGACGACGACCGCGATGGCGCGGCGCTCCTCGGCGCCGGGCCCGGTGCCCACCCACAGCGGCAGCATGCCGGCCACCAGCGCGAGCGTCGTCATCAAGATGGGGCGGAGCCGGTCGCGGTTGCCCTGCATGATGGCAGCGGCGCGGTCCATGCCGTGCGCGCGCAGGTTGTTCATGTGGTCGATCTGCAAGATCGCGTTCTTCTTCACCACGCCGAAGAGCACGAGGATGCCGAGCGCGGAGTACAGGTTCAGCGTGTTGCCCGTGTACCACAGCGAGAACAGCGCGAAGGGCACCGACAGCGGCAGCGAGAGCAGGATGGTGAGCGGGTGGATCACGCTCTCGAACTGCGACGCCAGGATCATGTACATGAAGATGGCGGAGAGCAGGAAGACCCACAGGAACTCCGTGAAGGTCTTCTCCATCTCCTTGGCCTTGCCGGTCACGAAGGTCGAGTACGCGAGCGGCAGCTTCATGTCGGCGACGGCCTGCTTGAGCGCCTCGATACGGTCGGCCTGGCCGTAGCCGGGGGCGATGCCGGCGCGCAGGCGCACCTCGCGCTGGCGGTCGGTGCGGTCGATGCGTGAGGCGGTGGCGGTCCGCTCGATCTTCACCAAGTTATCCAGGCGCACGAGTCCGCCGCCCGGTGCCAGCCCGACCTGGGCGGGGGCGCCGGTAGCCGGGTTGGTCGACACCGAGTCGCGCGAGACGTACAGGCGCGAGATCGTGCCGAGGTCGCCGCGGAACTTGTCGAGCAGCCGGATCTGCACGTCGTAGTCGTCGTTGACGCTCGGATCGTGGAAGCGCGAGACCTGGTCGTCACCGCCCACCATCAGCCGGAGCGCGGTGGCGATCTGCTCGGTGTCCACGCGCAGGTCGGCGGCCCGCTGGCGGTCGATCACCACGCGCAGCTCGGGCTTGTCGAGCTGCAGCGTGGTGTCGGCGTCCACGATGCCGCCGATCTCCTTGGCCTTCTGCTTGAGGAGGTCGCCGTACTCCCCCAGCTTCTCCAGCTCGGGCCCCCGAAGCGCGAGATCGATGTCGAACGTGCCGCCGCCGATGTTGAAGCCGGCGATGTTGCGGATCTGCGTGCGGATGTCGCGGAACTTGCGGAAGCGCTGGCGGAGCGCGAGCACCACGTCGCGCTGCGTGTAGTTGTCGCGGAAGGCCTCCAGCGGCCGGCCGTGGATCAGCCCGTGCCACAGCCGCTCCGGCGTCAGGGTGCGCTCGGTGTGCGGCACCGTGCGGATGTACAGGTAACCCTGGTTGACCTTGTTCAGGAAGCTGCCGCCGGCCGAGGCGAGCGTGAGCGCCACACCCTTCGTCTCGCGCGCCTCCCTGGCGAGCTGTTGCATCGCCTCGTCCATGGCCGCCAGGCTCATGCCCTCGGGGCCGAAGACGATCACCTCGAACTCGGACTCGTCCACGTCGCTCGGGATGTACTCCTGCTTCACCTGGCGGTAGATCGGCACGGCCGCCACGATGCAGGCCACGCTGATGACGACGATGACCCACCGATGGGCCATGGACCAGCGCAGGCTCCACGAGTAGCCGCGGTCGAGCCAGCCGTAGAAGCCGGCGCGCGAGGCCGCCTCGCCGTGCCCGCCGCCGTGGCCGCCGGCCGCGTCCTCGGTGCGCAACAGCCGCGCGCACATCATGGGCGTCAGCGAGAACGAGACCAGCAGGCTGACCATGACCGAGACGGCGGCGGTGAGGCCGAACTGGTAGAGGAAGCGGCCAGAGATCGACGACATGAACGACACGGGCACGAAAATGACGACCAGCGACAGCGTGGTGGCCATGACGGCCAGCCCGATGTCGGCGGTGGCCTCGCGGGCGGCCTCGAAGGGCCGCATCTTCTTCTCCTCGACGAACCGGAAGACGTTTTCCAGCACGACGATGGCGTCGTCGATGACGATGCCGACCATCAGCACCAGGGCCAGCATCGTCACGCTGTTGAGGGTGAAGTTGAGCGCCCACATCATGCCGAAGGCGGCGATGACCGAGGTGGGGATGGCCACCGCGGCGATGATGGTCGAGCGCCACGAGCGCATGAAGGCCAGCACGACCAGCGAGGCCAGGATGGAGCCGAGCACCAGGTGCAGGTTGATCTCGTGCAGGGCCGCGTAGATGTAGCGCGACTGGTCGCGGATGATCTCCATCTTGACGTCGACCGGCACCTGCTCGCGCAGCCGCGCCAGCTTGCCCTTGACGCCCTCGATGACCGCCACCGTGTTCTCGCCGGACTGCCGCCGTACCTCGAGGATCACGGTCGGCACGCCGTTGAGCCGGGCCGCCGAGCGCTGCTCCTTGGTGCCGTCCTCGGCATAGCCGATGTCCCGCACCCGCACCGGGACGCCGGCCAGCGTGGCGATCACCAGGTCGTTGAACGATTTCGGATCCGCCACCCGGCCCATCGTGCGGAGCGAGGCCTCGTTGAGGCCCTGGGTGACGTTGCCGCCCGGCAGGTCGGCGTTCTGCCGCGTCAGCGCGTCGCGCACCGTGGTGATGGGGATCTGGTAGGCGCTCAGGCGGTCCGGATCGACCCACACGTTGACCGAGCGCAGCAGGCCCCCGACGATCTTGACCTCGCCGACGCCGGTCGAGCGCTCGAGCTGCACCTTGACCGTCTTGTCGGCGATCTCGGTCAGCTCGCGGATGGAGCGGTCGCCCGACAGCGCGACCGTCACCACCGGGGCCTGGTCGTTGTCGGTCTTGGAGATGATCGGCTCGCGGATGTCGCGGGGCAGGTTGCGCCGGGCGATGGAGACCTTGTCGCGCACGTCCTGGGCGGCCACGTCGATCGGGCGGCTCAGCACGAAGGTGATGATGATGATCGAGTTGCCGGGGCTGGAGATCGAGCGCAGCTCCTGGATGCCCTGGATCGTGTTGACCTGCTCCTCGATCTTCTGCGAGACCTGCGTCTCCACCTCCTCGGTGGAGGCGCCGGGCAGCTCGACGCGCACGGTCACCGTCGGCAGGTCCACGGCGGGGAAGCGGTCGACGCCGAGGCGGAACCAGCTGGCGGCGCCCACCACGACGAGGGCCATGACCAGCATCGTCGCGAAGACGGGGCGCTTGATGCAGACTTCGGCGAGCTTCTGCACGGGCTAGCGGACGGTGACCGACTGGCCGCCGGTCAGGTTGCCCGGCGCCGCCACCACGGCGTCGCCGCGCTTGAGCCCGTCGATGATCTCCACGTCGTCGCCCAGGCGGCGGCCGGTGACCACGCGCACCTCGGCCGTGCGGCCCTGGCGCACCACCAGCACCTTCTCGACGCCGGCGAACGTGATGATCGACGCGGCCGGCACCGTCACCACCGGCTGCCCGGTGTCGGTGACGATCTCGGCCCGCGCGAACGAGCCCGGCCGCAGCGTCGCCCGCTCGTTCGGCACCTCGGCCTCCACCATCAGCGTGCGGTTCTGCTCCTGCACGATCGGCGAGAGCCGCACCACGCGCCCGCTGTAGGTGGTGGTGTCGCCCTCGACCATCAGCTTCACGGGCTGGCCGCCGCGCACGCCGATCCCTTCGCGCTCGGGGACGGCCACGCGCAGGCGCAGTGGGTGCACGCGCACGAGCGTGGCCACCGGCGCGCCGGCGCCGAGGTACTCGCCGACGGAGGCCTGCTTGAGGGAGACGGCGCCATCGATCGGCGAGACGATCGCCGTGTCGGCGAGCTGCTGACGGGCCAGGTCGAGCTCCGAGCGGCGCTGCGTGATGATCGCCTGACGGTTGCGAACCTCTTCGAGCGCGTCCTGGTACCGGCCCTCGGCCACCTGGAAGTTCGCCTCTGCGGTGTCGAGCTGGGCGCGCGCGATCAGATCCTGTTGCAGGAGCTTGACGCTCCGGTCGCGGTTGAGGCGCGCGTCGTCCAGCATCGCGCGGGCCTGGCGCACGATGGAGGTCTGCTCGGGATCGATACGCTCGTCGGTGCCCGTCGCTGGCAGCCCCAGGCGGACGCGCGCCTGCTGGAGCGCGGCCTCGGCCTGATCCACGCGGTGCTTGAAGTCGCTCTGATCGAGCCGGGCGATCAGCTGGCCGCGCTTGACCCGCGTACCGAGATCGACCGGGATCTCCACGACGCGACCGACCACCTTGGTGCCGAGCACGACCTGCTCGTCGGCGGCCAGGGTGCCGGTGGCGGTGACCGTGCGGGCCAGCGAGCGCTCGGCGGCCGGCGTCATCTTGACCTCGCGCGGGGGCGGGCCCTTGGGCTTGGGCTGGTCAGCGCTCGCAACGGGTTCGCCTTTGCAGCCGGCGAGGGCACACACGAGGGCGACGATCAGGGTCAGGGAGCGGGTTGACATCCGGGTCCTGATGATACCCCAGGGGCCGCCCGTTGGCCCAGGTAGGCGCTGACAACGCGGGGATTGGAGGCCAGATCGCGGGCGTCGCCCTCGGCCACCATGCGCCCCCGGTCCAGCACGTAACCGCGATCGGCCACCTCGAGCGCCAGCGTGGCGAGTTGCTCGACCAGCAGGACGCTCACGCCCTCGGCGCGGATCCGGCGCACCGCCTCGAAGGTCTCGCGCACGAGGCGGGGCGCCAGGCCCAGCGAGGGCTCGTCGAGCAGCAGCAGCCGGGGCCGCGCCATGAGGCCGCGCGCGATGGCCAGCATCTGCTGCTGGCCGCCCGACAGCGCGCCGGCGGCGTGATCGAGCCGCTCGCGCAGCACGGGGAAGCGCGCCAGCACCGCCGGCAGGTCGTCGAGACGCCCGTGCGCGGCCGCGCCGAGCTCGAGGTTGGCCCGCACCGTCTGGTCCGCGAAGATCCGCCGGCCCTCGGGCACGAGCGCGATGCCGTGGCGGACCACGCGCCAGGCCGGCTCACCTCCGAGCGCACGGCCGCCCAGGGTGATTGTCCCGCGCCGCGGCCGCAGCACCCCCGCCAGCGTGCGCAGCAGCGTCGTCTTGCCGCTGCCGTTCGGGCCGATGACGGTCACGATCTCCCCCTCGCCGACCGTCAGCGAGAGGTCATGCAGCACCTCGATCTCACCGTGGCTGACGGCGAGGTTCTGGACCTCGAGCAGGCTCATGCCGGCGCGCCCAGGTACGCGGCCAGCACGGCGGGGTCGCTTTGCACGGTGGACGGCGCGCCGTCGGCGATCACGCGGCCCTCGTCGAGCACGGTCACGCGGTCGGAGATCGCCATGACGAGCTCGACGTGATGCTCGATGAGCACCACGGTGAGCCCGCCCGCGCGCAGGCGCGAGAGGAGCGCGTCGAGCGCCTCGACCTCGGCGGGCGCCAGGCCCGCCGCCGGCTCGTCGAGCAGCAGCACGCGCGCGCGGGCCGCCAGCGCGCGCGCGATCTCCAGCCGGCGGCGATGGCCGAACGGCAGGTCGGCCGCCGGCGTTTCCGAGAACGACGCCAGGCCCACGGCCTCGAGCGCCTCGATCGCCCGGGCGCCCACCGCCGGCGGATCGCCGCCGGCGCCCGCCAGCGCCGCCGCCAGCCATCCCAGCCGCGGTCCCGCCGCGCCGACGAGCACGTTGTCGAGCACCGACAGCTCGTCGAAGAGCTGCGGTGTCTGGAACGTCCGCGCCAGCCCGCGTCGCGCGATCGCCACCGCCGACCGCCCCCTGACCGCCTCCCCGAGCAGCTCGATCGTCCCCGCGTCCGCCCGATCGAACCCCGACACCAGGTTCACCACCGTCGTCTTCCCCGCCCCATTCGGCCCAATCAACGAGTGAATCGTCCCCGCCCTCACCGAGAGCGAAACACCATCGAGCGCGCGCACGCCCCCAAAACTCTTCGTGACCTTCCTGAGTTCAAGCACCACCGACGGGTGAGCCGCGGGCGCGGCGGCGGCGGGGGGTGGCCCCGGACCCCTTCCTGGTCTGGGTCCGGGGCTGCCCTCCGTCGCCGCCGCGCCCGCTGCCGCGCCCCTTCCTGGTCTGGGTCCCGGGCGGCCCTCCGGCCCGCCGCTGGCCGCCGCCGGCCCGACGTGACGCCGCGTTCGGTCGAACGCCCCGACCACGCCCCGCGGCAGGAAGTAGACGGAGAGGAGGAGCAGTGAGCCGTAGAGGATGAGGCGGTACTCGACGAAGCCGCGAATGAGCTCGGGCAGGAGCACGAGCGCGGTCGCGCCGACGAGCGGTCCGGCGATCGTGCCCAGCCCTCCGAACAGGACGATCAGCAGGAACAGGATCGAGGTCTGGAGCGTGAAGCTATCGGGGCTGAGATATCCGTTGAGGAACGCGAACAGCGCGCCGCCGGCGCCGGCGAACGCAGCCGAGAGCGTGAAGGCGGTCGTCCGCACGCGATAGGCGGAGAGCCCGAGCGACTCGGCGGCCAGCTCGGACGTCTTCACCGCCACCAGCGCGCGGCCCCACGCCGAGCGGGCGAGCGCGCGCGTCAGCAGCAGCGCGAGCGCGGCGGCGGCCGCGACGAGCCAGTAGTAGCGCGCGAGCGGCAGCGGTGCGCCGAGCAGCCGTGGCTTGGGGATGTCGAAGATGCCGCCGGGCCCGCCGGTGAGCGCGACCCACTCGACCAGCCCGCTCTCCACGATGATGCCGAAGGCGATCGTCACCATGGCGAGGTACGGACCCGACAGCCGCAGCGCGGCCAGCGCGACGCCGGCGCCGACCGCCGCCGTGACGGCCACGGCCAGCGGCAGCGCGGTCCAGACGCCGAGGCCGAGTCGCGTGGCTCCGAGCGCCGCCGTGTAAGCGCCGATCGCGTAGAGGCCGGCGTGACCGAGCGAGATCTGGCCGGCGAGCCCGGCCAGGACGTTGAGCCCGGCGCAAACGACGACGAAGATGCCGATCGTCATGGCCAGGTAGAGGTAATAGGTGTTGGCGGTGAGCAGCGGCACCGCGGCCGCCGCCAGCGCGATCGCGGCCCACGCGACGAGCGCTCTCATACGCGTCGCGCCGGCCGCGCGCCGCCGAGCCCCCACGGCCGGACGACGAGCATCGCGATGACCACCGCGAAGCCCACGATCTCGCGCGCGCCCGTCGAGAGGTAACCGGCCACCAGCGCCTCGACGAGCCCGTAGAGGAAGCCGGCGACGACGATGCCGGCCGCGGAGGTGAGCCCGCCGATGATCGCGACGGCGAACGCTTTGAGGCCGATCAGCGTACCCATCGTGGGCGAGACGTTGAGCAGCGGCGCCAGCAGCAGGCCGGCCACACCGGCCAGGCCCGAGGACAGCGCATAGGAGACCGCGACCGCGCGCGGCACGTGGATGCCCATGAGCCCGGCCGCCTCGCTGTCCCACGCCACCGCCTTGAGCCGGCGCCCGTACGACGTGCGGTGATAGAAGAGCTGCGTGCCGCCCATCAGGAGCAGGCCGACGGCCGGCAGCAGCAATTCCTGGGGATAGACGCCGGCGCCGAGTACGAACACCGGCTTGAGCGCGAGCGACGAGGGAAACGCCCGGGCGTCCTTGCCGAACGCCAGCATCACCGCGTTCTCGACGATGATGCCGAGCGCGATCGTGGAGAGCAGCCACACCGGCGAGCCGGCGCGAAAGAACGGCCGCACGGCGATGCGCTCGACGAGCAGCCCGAACACGCCGCACGCCGCCAGCGCCACGGCGGCGGCGAGGGCCAGCGGCCAGCCGGCCGCCACGTGCAGGCCGTAGGCGACGACGGCGCCCACCATCACCACATGGCCCTGCGAGAAGTTCATCGTGCGGCTGGTCGCCCACGTCATGTGATAGCCGAGGGCGACCAGCCCGTACATGCTGCCAAGGGCGAGGCCGCTGACGAGGAGCTGGACGATCACCTAGTGCACGGGAACGATCTTGCCGCCCTTCCAGACGACCATGATGTAGTCGCGCTCGGTGAGCGCGTCGTGCTGCTCGCTCGTGAACGGGTGCTTGTAGGTCTTGATGAGGCCGGCGTGGTCGGCCTTCAGCTCCTCCAGCGCGTCGCGCACCTTCGTGCCGTCGGTGGACCTGGCTTGCTCGATGGCCAGCGCCACGAGGTGGAGCGCGTCGTAGGCGTTGGCGGTGCCGACCGGCGCGGTGACGTCCTCGGGCCCCTTCACGCCGTACTTGTCCTTCAGCGCCTTCAGCACGGCCTCGCCGCGCGCGTTCTGCTTGCCGAAGAACGAGTAGGTCTGCACGAACACCACGCCCTCGGACAGCTCGCCGGTGAGCTCGGCGAAGCGGCCGCCCGAGATCCCCCAGTGGGAGACGATGGGCACCTCCCAGCCGACCTTGGCCTTGGACTTCACGACCTGCGCGCCCTCGGGCGCGTTGGCCACCAGCATGACCACGTCGGCCCCGCCCTGCTTCAGGCGCAGGAGCTGCGGGCTCATGTCGGGATCGTTCCAGTTGAACTTCTCGACGCCGACCGCCTTGACGCCGCGCTCGCCGAACCACTTGGTGAGCCCCGCCTCGTTGGACTGGCCCCACGCCGTGTTCTCCAGCAGCAGCCCGGGCTTGCCGCGCTTGAGCTGCTCGGCGGCGTAGCGCACCAGGAACTTGTCGACCTCGTCGTCGTTAGCGGAGACGCGGAAGACGAAGTTCGGCTTCTTGCCGTTTCGAGTGATGTTGGTGCCGGCCGCCCACGTGCCCACGTACGGCGTGGCCAGCTCCTGCCACACGGGGACCTGGGCCAGCGCCACCGTCGTGTGCAGGCCGCCGAAGACGGCCGCGACCTTCTCGCGCTCCACCAGCTCGCGCGCGATCGTCACGCCCTTCTGCGGGTTGCCCTCGTCGTCGCGCACCACCAGCTCGAGCTTGCGCCCGCCGAGCAGGCCGCCCTTGCCGTTGACCTCGTCGAGGGCGATCGACAGACCGCGCTTGATCGCCTCACCGGAGGCGGCCGAGCCGCCGGACACGGCGGCCGCGAGCCCGAGCTTGATCGGCGCCTGCTGGGCCGCGGGCGCGCCGGCGAAGGCAGCGAGCGCGGCGAGCGTGAGCAGCGTGAGCCATCCGCGTTTCATCGAGAGCCTCCTTGGGCGGCGCCGCGGGCTGCCCGCATCGTGGGCATCCGCCCGGCGTCCGGCCCGAATGTTATACGCCGATTTCGCCGAGGAAGCGCGCGATCTCCGCCTGCACCTCCGCGCGGTGCGTGCGGTTGGGAAAGTGCCCGCCACCCTCGATGACGGCCAGCCGTGCGCCGGGGATCGTGTCCGCGACGCGACGGGACATCGCAACGCTGGGGAAGTGGTCCTCGCTGCCCGCGACGACCAGCACCGGGCAGCGGATGCGCGCGCAGTCGGCCAGCCACTCGCCGCGCGCGTACGTCTCGTCCAGCAGCGCGAGCAGCGAGGCGACGGAATGCTCGCGCAGCCGCTCGATCGTCTCGGCATACCGCGCCGGGCGCGCCTTGAAGCGCGCCAGCGCCGCATCCCCGCTCCGCAGCCGCACGTTGGCGTCGAAGTATTCGGCGAACTTCCCTGCCTCCACCAGCGGCCGATGCGCGCGCCACCACGCGGCGTCGTCGGGCAACGGGGTGTACGGCGGGCCGCTGATCGAGACCACCGCGCGCACCCGCGCGGGCGCGTGGATCGCCGCCCACAGCGAGAGCGCCGCGCCCATCGAGGCGCCGCCCCACACCGCGCGCTGAATGCCGAGCGCGTCGAGCCACAGCAGCACGTCCTCGCCCTTCCGCGGATAGGTGTAGTCCGCGGGCCGCTCGAACTTCGAGGACAGCCCGTGGCCGCGCGTGTCGGGGCACAGCACGCGCCACGCGCCGAACAACGGCTCGAGATCGCCGACCATCATCGAGGAGTCCTCGACCGAGCCGCCGTGAATCCACACGATCGGCGGCTTGCTGGGATCGCCGGCCTCGCGCCAGTGGAGGCGCACGCCGTTGGGCAAAAGGCGGTCAGGCATCGAGAGCGCAGTATAGTGGCTGCGGGAGGCAGGCGATGAGCAAGACAGCGCTGACATACCATGATTACGAGACCCTGCCCGCCGACGGCCGCCGTTACGAGATCCACGACGGCGAATTGTCGGTGACACCGTCCCCTTCGCTCGATCATCAGATCATTCTCGCGAACCTGCTGCGCGTCCTGTTCCAGCACGTGCCGTCAGTCGCGCCAGGCCTCGTGCTCGCCGCTCCCCTCGACGTGATCCTTGCTGACACGGCCGCGGAGACGTCGATCGTCCAGCCCGACATTCTCTACGTCGCGCCTGACCGAATGGTGCTGACGAGCCGGCGCGGAATCGAAGGAGGGCCGACGCTTGCCGTCGAGATCCTGTCGCCGTCCACGCGCACGATCGATCGCGTCACCAAGCGCAGTCTCTACGCGCGCTACAACGTGCCTCACCTCTGGCTCGTCGATCCCGACGCCCGGGTCCTCGAGGCGTTCTCGCTCGAGGGCGGTCGCTACGTCCTGGCGGTAAGCGCTGCCGGCGGCGACCCCGTCGACCTCCCGCCCTTCACCGGCCTGGGCCTCGTTCCCGATCGGCTCTGGCCCGCTCAGTAAACGAACGGCGTGGGCAGCGGCGGGCGGCCGTACGGGCGGCCGCCGCGGATCGTGAGATAGGGCACCAGCTTCTGCTGGCCGGTGCGCTTGTTGTTACGCGTGTCCACGAACTCCACGGGGCCGGATGCGAGCTCCATGATCGCCAGGTCCGCCGG
>Ga0137394_10003613_pt1 | contig 11654 bp, 10 predicted proteins | sample czobulk116metaG_FD_108278 | JGI IMG/M metagenome (GOLD analysis project Ga0137394, IMG submission 108278) | Vadose zone soil microbial communities from Angelo Coast Range Reserve, California, USA - czobulk1.16 metaG | ecosystem: Environmental > Terrestrial > Soil > Vadose zone | place: USA... | reverse complement strand
TTCGCGCCGGGCGGCGTTGCGCCTCCTCGCCATAGTGCCCACTATGCCTCGTCGGCGCGCCTTGCCCGGCACGAAAATCCGCAGGCGAATCGAGCAACGTATTAATGATTCAGGACACTAGGCGGCCATATTTTTTGAGCACGGCGCGCAGCGCCGCATGCGGCAGGGCGATGACGCGATGGCCGTCGGCGCCGGTCATGTCCTGCGCAGCGACCATGGCGTTGACGATGGCCTCTTCGGTTGCTTCCACCGTTGCGCGAAAAACGGGATCCAGGGAGTCGTTCGGCAGCATTTTCAGATCGACCACGCGCTCGGGCAGCGCGGCGCCGGAATTGGCGGTGGAAAATGCGATGAAAATATCGCCGGAGCCGTTGCCCGAAATGCTGCCGTTGCGCCCCAGGCCCAGAGTCACCCGGCGCGCAAGACGTTTCAGCTGGTGCGCCAGCAGCGGAGCGTCGGTCGCCACCACCACGATGATGGAGCCCCGCTCGGCGATATCCGAGGGTATGAAGGCATATGGTTCCGGCGCAGGGATTTCGCGGCCGACGGGAATACCGGCAATCCGCAGATTGTCCCGGGTGCCGTAATTGCATTGCACGAGCGCGCCGACCATGTAGCCGCCATCCTTGGGCGGGAGGCGGCGCGACGAACTGCCGATGCCGCCCTTGTAGCCGTTGCAAATCATGCCGGTGCCGCCGCCGACACTGCCTTCTTCTACGGCGCCGGCATGGGCGCCGTCGAGAGCCTGCATTGCGTGTTCCGGCTTGACGTGAAACCCGTTGATGTCGTTCAGCCACCCATCCCAGGTTTCGGCGACCACGGGCAGCGACCAATAGTATCCGGTGGCATCCGCTGCCGCGTGCGCCACACGCCATTGGATCACCGCGTCGCGTACGACCCCCACGCTGTGGGTGTTGGTGATCATCACGGGTCCCTCGAGAAATCCGGATTCCTCGACCCACGCGGTGCCCGTCATCTCGCCGTTGCCGTTTTGCGAAAACCACGCGGCGAATACCGGATTGGACAGGGAATCTTGACCGCGGGGAAGCACCGCCGTCACCCCGGTGCGTACCGGGCCGAGACCTACCTGCAATTTGCCTGATCCCGAAATCAATGTCGTGTGGCCGACGGTGACGCCGGCAACGTCCGTGATGGCATTGAACGGTCCGGGAGTGCCGTCGAATGGGACCCCCAAATCGCGGGCGCGCGGCTTCATCGAGGGCACGCCCGCGGTCCCCGCGGCCAGGGACGCTCCCGCCATCGATACGAGGGCCAGAAACAGGATACGCGACCCGCGGATTTGAGGCCGGCTGAAATGCGACCGACCGATATACAACCGACGGATGAGAGACCAAGGTATGGATTCGCGCAAATTATTCTCCCCATTATAAATATCCGCGTGGGACCGCCGGAGCGTCGCGGGGCACGGCTGCGATGGTAAACTAACTCTATGAGATTCAGTCGATTTCAGACCGCCAATGTACTGCCGTTGCTGTTGATGGCATTCGCGGTGGTCGGCGGAGCCAAGGCCGACGCCGCCGAGGAGAAGCGTCTTTTCATCTACAATTGGACCGATTTCATCGGCCGCAACACCATTGCGGAATTCGAGAAACAGACCGGAATCAAGGTGACCTACGATGTCTACGATTCCGAGGAAACCATGGACGCCCGGCTGTTGGCCGGAAGCTCCGGTTACGATGTGGTGATTGCTTCCACTGAATATTTCGGGCGCGAAATCAAGGCGGGTGTCTATATACCGCTGGATAGGTCCAAGTTGTCGAACTGGAAGAATCTCGATCCGCGAATTCTTGCGATCCAGGCCGTTCACGATCCCGGAAACGAGCACTCCGTGCCCTACTTGCATGCCATCACCGGCTTTGCCTACAACATCGATATGATCAAGGCGCGCATGCCGAATGCGCCGCTCGACAGCCTCGACATGATATTCAAGCCGGAAATTCTCGCGAAATTCGCCGATTGCGGCGTCACATTTCTGGACTCTGCGGCGGATACGCTGATGCTGGCCCTGCAATATTTGGGGCTGGAACCTAACACCACGAAGCGCAAGGATTACAAGGCGGCGGAGGATCTGCTCCTCAAGGTGCGTCCGTACATTCGCTCCTTCGATTCCTCCGAGTATCTGAATGGACTGGCGAACCAGGAGATTTGCATCGCGATGTCTTGGTCCAGCGACTATGCGCTGTCCAGAGCGCGAGCGCGGGCCGTGGGCGTCAATGTCAACCTCGCCTTCACGGTACCGAAGGAAGGCACCGACCAGAACTTCACCTCCCTGTTGATACCGGAGGGCGCGCCGCACCTGAAGGCGGCTTATGAGTTCATTAATTTCATCCTGCGGCCGGACGTGATTGCGGAGATAACCAACGAGATTTATTACGGCAATGACAATATCGCCTCGCGCCCGTTGATCAGGCCCTATATTCTGAACGACCCGACGCTGTATCCGACGCCTGAAATCGAGGCCCGGCTGTACCGGGCCGACGAGGCTAGCGCCGCCACCGAACGCATTCGCACGCGAACCTGAACTCGCGTAAAGACCGCCAAATGACCGACAAAATCGACCCAAGAGCCGCATCGGCATCCCCATCCGACGCCGCCGTGGTGAGCTTTCACCGGATGGAGGACGGCACCCGCGAGGACTATGCGCTGCTGGACCGCGCCGAACGCGAATACGTCCAATCATTGCCGGACCGCCTGCTCGCGGCGCTGCGGAAATTGGATCATTCGCTGCAGGGATATCCCGTGAGCCGGCTGGGACACTCCTTGCAAACCGCGACGCGTGCGCTCAAGGATGGTGCGGATGACGAACTCATCGTCGCCGCGCTCATTCATGACGTGGGCGACGATCTGGCGCCCTACAACCACGCTGCAATTGCCGCGGGAATCATACGGCCCTATGTGCGTCCCGAGGTCACGTGGATCGTCGAGCAGCATGGTCTGTTCCAGACTTACTACTACGCGCATCACTATGACCGCGATCGAAATGCCCGCGAAGAATTTCGCGACCATCCCTGGTATCAGGCGTGCAAGAATTTCTGCGCCGATTGGGATCAGTGCTCATTCGACCCCGGCTATCCGTCGGAACCGTTGAGCGCATTTGAGTCCCGCGTTCGGGAAATCTTCAGCCGGCCGGCGCACGATCCGCGCTATGTGGGCAAGGCCTAGGAGCCTGTCTGACTAATGATGCGCCTGCTGCGGCCGACCCACCGCGGCAGCTTTTGGCGGTCCTTTCGCTTACATAGTACTCACTATGCGCGCGAAACGATCGCCAAAATCTGCTCGCTGTGGGTCATTGCGCTGCGCAGTCCCTGCTGCGCGCAAGCCCGGGGCGACCATCCATGGTCGCCCGTGCGACGCATGCGTCGCACCCTCGCGACGGCGATCATTAGTCAGACAGGCTCCTAGCGAAGGCGGCGGCGTCAGCGTTCGGCCATTTGCGCGTCGAGGACGCGCTGGCGCTCGGTGCGGCGCATGAAATGGCCTGCAAATAGAACACACACGCCGACCAGACAGATCACCAGACTCGCGAGCGCATTGACGTCCGGACTCACGCCCAGCTTGACCTTCGAGAAAATCACCATGGGCAGAGTGCTGGCGCCCGGGCCCGACACGAAACTCGATATCACCAGATCATCCAGCGACAGCGTAAAACTGAGCAGCCAGCTCGAAGCCAGCGCCGGCGCGATACCGGGCAGCGTGGTATCGATGAATGCACGCACCGGACCTGAACCCAAATCCATGGCGGCTTCTTCCAGAGAGCGGTCCGCGCCCGCCAGCCGCGATTGAACGGTGACGGTCACATAGGCGCTGCAGAACGCGATATGCGCGATCACGATGGTGGTGAAGCCGCGATGCGGCCACCCGAACAGATGCAGCATCGAAATGAACAGCAGCAGCTGGGTGATGCCGGTGATGATTTCCGGCATCACCAGCGGCGCATTGACCATTCCCGTGAGCAGCAGCCGGCCGCGAAAAATTTTGAACCGTACCAGGGAGATGGCGGCGAGCGTGCCCAGGATGACCGAACCGGTCGATACGACGACGCCGATTTTCAAGCTGAGCCACGCGGCGTCTAGGATCTGGGTGTTGTGCACGAGCTGCGTGTACCAGCTGGTGGAGAAGCCGCCCCAGACGCTCACCAGCGAGGAGGCGTTGAAGGAGTAGCCGATCAGCACGAGGATGGGAATGTACAGAACGGCGATGCCGATGCAGAGGATCGTGATCAGGAAAGGGGAGATTCGGTTCTCCATCCTAGGACTCGAGCTGCTTGGTGTTGTAGTGCTGGTACAGAGCGATGGGACCGACCAGCAGCACCAAAAATGCGATGGCCACCGCCGAAGCCACCGGCCAGTCGCGGTTGCCGAAGAATTCGTCCCAGAGCACCCGGCCGATCATGAGATTGTCGGGGCCGCCGAGCAGGGTCGGAATCACGAATTCTCCAATGGCCGGAATGAATACCAGCATGGAACCCGCGATGACTCCGGGCATGGACAACGGCAGGGTCACGTCGACGAAAGTCCGCCAGGGCGGACTGCCGAGATCCGCGGCCGCTTCGAGCAGTGAATGATCGAGCTTCTCCAGCGTTGCGAACAGGGGCAGCACCATGAACGGCAGGTACGAATAGATGATCCCGAGATACACCGCCAAGGTGGTGCGCATGATCTGCAATGGATGGTGGATCACGCCCAGCCACAGGAGCGCCGTATTGAGCAAGCCGGTTTCCCGAATGATTCCCTCGAGCGCGTAAACCCGCAGCAGGAACGAGGTCCAGAACGGCAAGATGATGATGAGCAGCAGGACGCTTTGCGTACTCTTCGAAGTCCGGGCGATGGCATAGGCCATCGGATACCCCAGGGCCAGGCAGATCAGAGTCGAGAAAAATGCGGTCTTCAGCGAATAAAGGTATGAAAGACCGTAGACTTCGTCGGTGAACAAATACTTGAAATTGCCGAGATTCAGCGTGAGGTTGATGTGCCAGTCGGGACTGACGGATAGAATATCCGTGAAGGGCGGCACGCGCACCGCCGTGTCCGCCAAGCTGATTACCAACGCAAACCCAAAGGGAATGAGAAAGAATACCAACAGAAAGAGCAGGGGCGGCAAGATGATGAGCCACTTCCCCCGGCGCTTCAGCCATTCCCCGAGTGCCGCGCGCGGCAGGGCGCGCGCCGGAGCGTCGCCGCGTATCGCCGATGTCATGAGTACTTAAGCCGAAGCATGCGTGGTCTCAAGAGAAAATCCCCAAAGCCGGCGCGTATCCCCCGCGCCCGAAATGCCCATGGCCGGCAGCGCCAGCGTTTGATCGATGCGTGCATCTCCGCCCTGCATATCTACGGGCCATCGCGAACCACGGTGGAAAAGGTAGTGGCCATCGCGAAGATGTCGCCCGGCATCGTTCGATTCTACTTCGCCTCCAAGGCGGCCATGCTGGTCGCGTCTCTGCAATTCCTCGCAGCCGAGTTCGAGGAGCAATTATTGGTGCCCGTGGCGCGTCTCAAATCCAGCCCTGTTGCAGCGTTGGAGTTGATGGTTGATCTTTATCTCGACCCGGATATCGCCAGTCCTCGCAAGGTCTCTGTTTGGTATGCATTTTGGGGCGAGGCGAGTTCACGGCAGGAATACTACGATATTTGCGGACAGAAGGACGAGAGCTTTGCGGCCTTGGTGCGCGAGCTCATCGAGCGGCTGATCCTCGAAACCTCCCAGCCGCAGCTGGACGCGGACGGGATCGCACTGGGCCTCATCGGCGTGCTGGAGATGCTGTGGCAGGACTTCGCCTTCCGCACCGAGGCCGATATCGATCGCGCCGCCGCGAAACGCCGTGCCATGGCCTATCTGCGCTCGATTTTCCCCGGTCGATTCACCGCTCCGGGCGAGGCCGGCGTCGCCGGAAGCGACCGGCGCCCGGCGGGGTGGGTGTACGCCAATGCGCGTTTGTCGGCCATCGAGCGGCAGGCGGTATTCCAAGATTCGTGGCAATTCGTCGCGCATCAGGCAAGAATTGCGCGTCCCGGGGATTTTCTCGGCGTCGACCTTGGTTTCGAACGGGCGTTGATCGTGCGCGATGGCGCAGGGGAAATACGCGCGTTTCGCAATAGCTGCAGCGAGGCACCGCACATACTGATCGCGGCGCGGACCGGCCGCGTCGACACGATTCAGTGCGCGGTTCATGGGCTGCAGTTCGAGCTCGACGGCAGACGCCGCGGCGCGCGGGGCGCGGCCGACCTTGCGGCCCTGGATCTGCGCCTGATCGGCGATCTGATCCTGGTGCGCTCCGCGGAGCGCCGCCCAGGGCACGCGCCGGTCACGGACGCCTGGGCTGATTTCTCGCCGCCGCCGAGGTCGCGGCCCTTGGGATGGCCGGTCGAGACGGCGATTGCCGCCGATTGGAAGCTCGTGATCGAACAGTGGCTGGAATTGACGGCGAGCGGCGGGTCTCGGGAGGGGGACGAGCACGGCTGGAGCGCCCGCTCGTACCAGCGCCTCTTGGGATCTTCCGCGAATTCCGGCTGGCAGCGACGATTCCTGATGCCGAACCACCGGATTGAGCTGCGGCCCGACGGATTCACCCTGCTGCAAGTGCTGCCTAGTGGGCCTGGCCGCTGCCTGTTGCGGAGACATGAACACACCGTGTGCGACGCGGACCGGCCCGCGCGCGCGATGGAGTACCTGGCGTCGCGGCTAAGCCCGTACGCACGGCGATCGGCGATCACCGTCGCGGAATCGACCCAAAGAGGCATCGTGACGTTCGGTCACGAGGCGGCGGGCGCTGCGCGGGCCGCGCCCGCGGTCGCGGCGTTCCGGCGAGAACTGGTCACGCTCATGCCGGTGATGGCGCTCGCTCGGCCGCCGAACGACCTATGAGAGAATTCAATATACTCGGCATCACCTGCGGCATTTTTCGGGAGTAGGCACATGAATTTGACGTCCTTGAGCACGAAAGATTGGCATGCGCGCGCCGCCGGCGTGCGCTACGAAACCCGGCATTTCATCGACGGTCAATACGTGGACTCGGCCGCACGCGGCCGGTTCACCGTGGTGAATCCCGCGACCGGCGCGCCTCTCTGCGAGGTGAGCGCCGGCACCGCCGCCGACATCGATTCGGCCGTGGCGGCAGCCAAACGCAGCTTCGCCTCGCGAGTCTGGAGCCGCAAAGCGCCCCGCGACCGCATGGCGATCATGGCGGCGTACAGCCGGCTCCTGGAGGAGAACAATGAAAAGTTTTCCCTGCTCGACACCCTGTGCATGGGCAAGCCGATCACCGACATGGTGACCATCGATGTGCCCGCGGCGGCACGGAATTTCGCGTACTTCGGCGAATTGATCGACAAGATAGACGGCGCGGTCACCTCCACCGCCGCGGACGCGTTTCACTACATTCTGCGCGAGCCCTTAGGGGTGGTCGGCTGCATCGTGCCGTGGAATTATCCCCTGTTGATGGCTGCCTGGAAGGTCGCGCCGGCTCTCGCCGCCGGCAATTCGGTGGTGTTGAAGCCGGCCGAACAATCGCCGCTGTCAGGATTGCTGATGGCACAGCTGTTCATCGAAGCCGGCGGCCCGCCGGGCGTATTCAATGTCGTGAACGGATTGGGCGAGGTTGCAGGCGCCGCGCTGGCGCTGCACAAGGATGTGGCCAAGATCGCATTCACCGGCTCGACGGAGATCGGCAAGCAGATGCTGATTTACGCCGGCCAGTCCAATATGAAACGCGTCAGCCTGGAATGCGGCGGCAAGACTCCGCAAATATTCCTCGCCGATCTGCCGGATCTCGATACCGCGGTGACGTACGCGATCAACGGAATTTTCGGCAACATGGGCGAGGTATGCAACGCGGGTTCCCGGCTGTTGCTCGACCGCCCCATTGCCAAGGAATTTCTGGCGCGATTCATCGAGCGCGGCAAGGACGCATACCGCGCCGGCGACCCGCTGGATCCCACCACCAACTTGGGGCCGCTGGTGACCGCTTCGCACCGCTCGCGGGTCATGAGCTACATCAACCGCGGCAAGTCGGAGGGTGCACGGCTGGAATTCGGCGGCAGCTCGCCGGAACTGCCGGGAGCGTTCGTCAATCCCACGCTGTTCTCCGGCGTCAACAACCGCATGACCATCGCGCAAGAAGAGATCTTCGGACCCGTCGCCGCCGCCATCGAAGTGGACGGCCTCGCCGAGGCGCTGACCGTGGCCAACGACTCGATCTACGGGCTGGCGGCGTCGGTGTGGACACGCGACTTGAGCGTCGCTCATAAAACCGTCCGCGATCTCGAAGCCGGCGTCATTTGGGTGAATTGCTTCGACCACGGCGACATGACGCAGCCGTTCGGCGGCTACAAGCAGTCGGGCCAGGGCCGGGACAAATGCGTGGAGAGCTTCCTCTCCTACACACAGACGAAGTCCGCCTGGATCAATCTAGGTTAGATAGTCGGGTACTCCCGACCGGCGGCGGGCGGCTCGCGCTACACGAGCCGCCCGCACTCCACGTGGCCCCTCAACCAAACTGTTTGGGCGCACTCGGCAGAGTAAATTCCGGAATACGCGCACGCAGCAGGTTGTGGAATTCGAGCATCCAGCGTTCGAGCTGCGATAGGGGCCCCGGCTTGTAACTGCCGGACGCGAGTCCGCGCTGCACCCGGCCGCAGAGCCACTTGTCCTCGTTGTTCACCTGCGTGTTGATGCGCGAACTCAGGAAGCGAATCGCGCGCATTTCGCGGCGATCATCGGGTAAGCCAAACACGGCGCCACGAACGATGCATCTGCCCGGGCCGTCGGGTAACACTTGGAAGAAATCCATTCGCTCGGGATACACGTCGAGCCCCAAATTCGGCAGCGCGCTGTAGAAACGCCAGCAGCGGCGCTGATCTTCGGGCAAATGCGCGGTGACGCGGCCGATCAGCCGCTGATACAGGCCCTCTGACCACCGCGGCGACTCCTTGTCGCGCAGCCAGCTGATGCCGCGCGCGACGCCGGGCACCGAGGCCTGGTCCTCGTAGTCGGGCGTAAACATGCGATACAGCCCCGGATGGCCGATGGGCACGTGATACGACTCGAGGTAATTATCCATCGCGATTTTCCAATCGACGCTCCAAGTCTCTTCGGAAACGGGCTCCAGGGGCACCATGTCTTCGAGCCGATAGGGCAGGAGCTCCTCGGCCAATTTGCCCCAGACCCTCGACACGGGCGGTGGGTCGCCGGCCAGGCAGACGAAGACGAAGCCGAAGGCAATATCCGTGCGCACAGGACGCAGGCCATGTTCGGCGCGATCGAGTCCCGGGAAGCTCTCGCGAACGGGCATGCCGATCAGGTCGCCGTCGTGCCGGTACGTCCAGCCGTGGTAGGGGCAGGTAATGGTCGCGGGACAGTTTCCCGAGCCGTCCAACAGGCGCGCGCCGCGATGCCGGCAGACATTGTGAAAGCCGCGTATCGAACCATCGCGATCGCGCAACACCATGATGCTTTCCGGGCCCAAATCGAAGGTTTCGTAGTCGCCCGCCTTGGGAATGGAATTGATATGGCACACGATTTGCCAGCTCGGCATCAGAATGCGTTCGAGTTCGAGCCGGGTCAGCTCGGCGTTGTTGTAAACCCAGGCGGGCAGTGCATGCGGCAAGGTGTTCGCCTCGTCGGCGCGCTTCGCGACGGATAGGTTGGACATTGCTTTTCCCGCGGCGACTTATATGGTCATTTAATGTACGCCGAAGGTTGCCAGCTTGGCAAGTCGGGCCAACGCAGCAAGGCAGTTGACGTTGAAATTGTCGATTCAGACGCGCGGAAACTGGATTCAAAGGCTGCGCGAGACAGGGTGGTGCGCCGTTCCCGGCGCTCGGCTTATATGGTTATATAATTTTTCTGGACGAGGCGCGCGGCGAATGTTACGGTCTGGGAAATCTTATCGATAGCGAACCAGTACAAGGGGGACGTCATGGCCAGAAAACTGACCAAGAACAACGCGCATTTTCAACGCGCCGTCAAACGCCTGCCGCTCGGCGTGGCTTCCAATTTCCGCTACTGGGGAGAGGATCGCACCATCTATGTGAAACGCGGCCTGGGCGCGCGCATCACCGATCTCGACGACAATGAGTACGTCGACTACCGCTTAGGGTATGGTCCCGCGATCTTGGGCTACGCTCATCCCGAAGTCGATCAAGCGGCGCGCGAGGGCATGGGCGTGGGCGGCGTATTCGCCTTGTCCACGGAGCGCGAGCTCACCGTGGCCGAGCGCATTTCCAAAATGGTGCCGGCCGCCGAACTCGTGCGCTTCTCCAACTCGGGTACCGAAGCGGTCATGGCCGGATTGCGCCTGGCGCGCGCTTACACCGGAAAGGACGATTACGTGATTCTCGAGGGCGGCTATCACGGGCTGTTCGATGCGGCGATGTGGTTTACGCCCATGGACAAGTGGTCGCAGGTCGGCGACCCCGAAGTAAAGCCGTACAGCGAAGGCGTGCCCATCAGCACACGCAGCTTTGCGCACTTCGTCCAGGCCAACGATGCGAATCAGCTGGAAGATGTGTTCAAGCGTCTCTCGCATCGAATCGCCTGCCTGTTGATCGAGCCCATCATGGGTAATTGCCTCGGCATCGCCGCCGAACCGGAGTATCTGCGGGCGGCGCGGTCGCTCTGCGACAAGCACGGCGTGGTGCTGCTCATCGACGAGGTCAAGACCGGATTCCGCGTCGCGCGCGGCGGTGTGCAGGAACTGTACGGCGTCAAGGCCGATCTCTGCACCTTCGCCAAGGCCGTGGCCAACGGCTATCCCATTTCCGTGCTGGCGGGCCGCGAGGACATCATGCGCAAGATCGGCCGCGGCGTCGCGCACGGCGGCACCTACACGGCGCATTCGATATCGCTGGCAGCGGCGGAGAAGACTCTGCAGATTCTCGATGAGACCGATGCCCTGGAGCGGATCGCCGACTACGGGACGCGCCTCCGCTCGGGGATGCGCGCCGTGCTCAGCACACGCGGCATCGCTCATAGCTTCGTCGGTCATCCGTCCATGAGCGGCTTGTATTTCGCGCATGAGCCGCCGCGCAACTATCGTGCCTGGAAGAGCAGCGATTACTCCTTCTATGACGCCATGGCGCAGGTGTTGCACGACGAGGGCGTGCTGTGCGAACCCGACTCGCGTGAACCTTGGTTCGTTTCGGCGGCGCACGATGCGTCCTGCCTCGCGGATACGTTGAAGGCGTTCGAGATTGCGGTCGATGCCACCTTGAAGTCGAGCGGTGCCACGCACAAAGTGCCTGCTTGAGCAGCGGCGCCTCAAGAACGCCGTCGGACCTCGACGCCATCATCGTCGGGGCCGGCCACAACGGACTGGTTGCCGCATGCTATCTGGCGCGCGCGGGCCTCGAGGTGCTGGTGCTCGAGCGTCAGCCTTATATCGGCGGCGCGGCGGTCAGCCGCCGCTTGTACGAGGACTTCACGTACTCGAACTGCTCGTACGTTTGCAGCCTGCTGCGGCCGGAGATCATCCGCACTCTCGAGCTGCCTAAATATGGACTGCAAGTCATCCCCTATGAAGGGGGATGCACCATGATGCAGGGCGGGGGGCATCTGGCGCTGTACGACAACCACGACGCACTGCGCCGTGAAATCGCCCGGCATTCGAAGCGCGACGCGGAGGCGTACGATCGCTATTC
>Ga0137394_10003612_pt1 | contig 11656 bp, 10 predicted proteins | sample czobulk116metaG_FD_108278 | JGI IMG/M metagenome (GOLD analysis project Ga0137394, IMG submission 108278) | Vadose zone soil microbial communities from Angelo Coast Range Reserve, California, USA - czobulk1.16 metaG | ecosystem: Environmental > Terrestrial > Soil > Vadose zone | place: USA... | reverse complement strand
CTTGGATGTCTTAAACGAAACGATCATGCACGGCGTGAATGCGACGGGTAAAGCGCTGCTGTCTCATACGAAGTTGAACGACAAGCTCACGCTGCGGCTCTCCATCGGCAACATTCGCACAACGGAAAAACATGTCCGCCAGGTTTGGGAATTATTGAATGAGCAACTAAGGTTGCTTGCGCCGCGGATGTAACTGTCTCTAGTACTTAATGCTATCAGCGTCACGGCACAGAATCGCAAGGCCCTCACCGAAAAGACGGAAGAGCCCGCGAAGAGGGGTGACAGCGTAAAGCCTGGGGTGAAGCGCAGCGGAACCCCAGGTTCAAAGAAACAAAGAGTCGCTAGCCCGTGGGAACGGGCGACAGCCGGTTAATAAGGTGAGTCTTCAAAAACATTTTGCTGGTTCCGCCAGCGCTATTGCCCGCTCCGCGCGCTGGGCTCCATTTGCGTTTGTGTTCCTGGGGTTCCGCTGCGCTTCACCCCAGGCTTTACGCTGTCGCCGCGCTTCGCGGGCTACGCGTATGATCCTGACTGCAACGCTTAAGTTTGCCGTCACGATTATCGTTGTACTCACGTACCTCGCGGCCACGTCAGCGCAGCCGCGCCGGCCGATGGCTTTCAGATCGCCGTCAGACATCCTGAATGTCGCCAACGTTAGCGACGCTCAGATCTCACCAAACGGCCAATGGGTGGTTTACACGGTCGCGACCGTCGACAGTGATCGAAACATCAGCACTTTATATCTGGCTCGTGCCAATATTGAGTTAACCCCGAACCCCAACATCATTCAGCAGAGACCGACCATTCGTGTGCCGGCTGATTCAACCTCGTGGCCGGAAGCTCAATCAACCACAAGGCCTCTGCTCGCCTCAGATTGGAATGCTTCGACACCACGTTGGTCGCCTGATGGTAATCAAATTGCGTTTCTCGGAACCCATGGCAACCGATCCTGTATTTGGGTATTTAACATCGGACGGCCGACACCAGCGGCTCCCGCTCAATGCGTAGCCGTGATTGAGGACACAAATTTCTTCATCACTTACGCAGGAGAACCATTCGCCTGGTCACCCGACTCCAAACGCATCGCTTACATTTCTGCGACTGAGGAAACTGTCGATTCGCGAGAGTCCACCGATTCCCCCGATCCACGCGTAATCAATCGGCTGCAATACAAATCGCGCACTTCGTTTTCGGATAATCGGCGCACTCACGTGTGGCTCACGACTGTGGATAGACCTGAACCACGGCAACTGACCAGCGGTAACTTCTATGATCACGCGTTGAGTTTTAGTCCGCGCGGCAATGAGATCGTTTTCCTCTCGAACCACGAAGCCGATCCGGATGCCAATAACAATTCCGATATCTTCGGGGTTGACTTGAACGGACAGGTGCGGCAAATCACCGAGACAAGAGGGTGCGAATATGAACCGGTGTGGTCCCCTGATGGCGAGTCAATAGCGTTTACGGCGACGAGGCGAGATGTCACCACCATCGACAGCGTCGCTGAAGATACGCACCTTTGGGTAATGGATGCGTCTGGAAACAACAGAAGGGAACTGACTGCCGAGCAGGATCGGCGCGCTCGTAATCCACGTTGGCTGGATAGCCGCAACCTTTTGTTTCTGGCTGCTGACCATGGACAAACGCTTCTCTACCGCGTGGTGGTTGGTGGTGGACGAGTTCGTCCGGCCTTGGAAAGTCCCTACTTCGCAGTGCCCGGCGCACCGGAATCGTATCCCAAGCAATCGCTCGACCAGTTTCAAGTGAGCAGCTACAGTATTCGCTCGGCCACAGTTCCAGTGATTGCGTTGACGTTCTCCGATTCCACTCATCCTGGCGAAGTTTGGTTGGCAGGTGTGCCGATGTCGCCAACGGCACGAGCGCCGTTTGCTCGTTTGACTTCCCACAATGCCAGCTTCTCGCGGTTAGTGCGTCCTGAGGAGTTGAAGGTAAAGAGTTCAGACGGTACGCCGATCCAGGGTTGGTTGATTAAGCCGGCAGGTCTGCGAGAAGACAGAAAGTATCCATTGATTCTCAGCATCCATGGCGGGCCGCATGGAATGTACGGCTGGTCATTTAATCCGACGTTTCAGGTTTATGCTGCGAAGGGTTACGCTGTTCTTTATCTGAATCCACGCGGCTCGAATGGTTATGGACAGCGGTTTAGCGACGGCACCTTGAACGAATGGGGCGGCGGCGATTACAGGGAACTAATGGCCGGCGTGGATGAGGCCCTGCGTAAGTATTCCTGGATCGATGGGGACCGAATGGGCGTCACTGGCGGGTCGTACGGCGGCTTTATGACCAATTGGATGATTACACAAACAACGCGATTCAAAGCTGCCGTCGCAGTCGCGAGCTTGAGTAATCTGATCAGCTTCTATTCCACTTCACTTTACCAGGATCTGATTCATGCGGAGTTTGGCGGTTTTCCCTGGGACAATTACGAGGCGCTCTGGCAGTGGTCTCCGCTCAGATACGTCAAACAGGTGCAGACGCCAACGATGTTCATTCATGGAGAGCAGGACAACGACGTCCACATCACACAGGCTGAAGAGATGTACATGGCGCTGAAGCGCCGGGGAGTTGAGACTGTTCTGGTGCGGTATCCACGAGAAGGACATGGGCTGCGAGAGCCGAAGCATCGCGTCGATGCGCTGGAGAGGACGCTGGCTTGGTTTGATCGGTTTTTGAAGTGACAACTCTTTCGAGTGCGGCGGCTCGACGCCGCTTTGGCCCGCGGCGGCTTGACGCCGCTTTGATTTGCAGGGGCTTGACGCGAGCCTTTAAGAACATCACTCCGCACCTCGTAGTCGCGACAAGTCGCGACCGGCCAAAGCGGCGTCGAGCCGCCGCACTCCAAAAAGATGCGATTCGTAAAGCAGAGTTTGATCCGGGCAAGTCCCGAGCGCGTCTTCGAATTTCACGAACAACAAAATGTTCTGACTCTCTTGACTCCGCCAACCGAGAGCGCTCGTGTGATTCAATCTGCTAAGATTTCCGAAGTTGGCACGCAGGCAATAATTGAGACCAGGATTCTTGGGCCATTCAAAGCAAAGTGGATTGCCGAGCACACGGTTTATGATCCGCCACATATGTTCGAAGACGTCCAGGTTAAAGGGCCGTTTCGCAGTTGGCGTCATCGCCACATCGTGGAACCGGCTGCGGATGGGGCCATCCTGCGTGATGAAATAGATTACGAGCCGCCGCTGGGTTTCCTGGGCCGGCTCATGGCGCCAATCGTAATTCAGAAACGCCTGCAAAAGCTGTTCGACTACCGTCACGAAGTCACCCGTCAATGGTGCGAAGAAAGAAAGGATGAGTTATGAAGGTGCAAGGATTTAGGTCCTTGAACTTTGTGCTTTGAACTGTGTACTTTGCTCCTTCAGCCCGACGTTGAATGGGATAAACCAGTACAAAAACACAAACTACAAAGTACAAAGTACGAAGGCCAAAAAGCTATGTTAACTCACATTGTGATCTGGAAATATCGCGCAGACATCGACGAGGAAGTGAGGGAGGAACACATTCGTTTGCTTCGCCACCTGCCATCGGTCATCAAGGAGATCGAAAGCCTGACAGTGGGCTTTGATATCTTGCGACTCCCGCGCTCATACGACAGTGGCCTGGCTGCTACCTTCCAGGATCGCGCGGCGCTTGAGGCTTACACCATACATCCGGAGCATGTAAAAGCTGCAGACTTTGGACGGACCATCAGCGAACACGTCGCCTCGGTTGATTTCGAGGAATAACTCCCAGGACCCAGCAGTTCAGAGTTCAAGCTTTAGCTTGCTGATCATCGGTTCGTTTAGAGGTGGGCACCGCCCGCCGGTGCGACGTGGATAAGATCACTTAGAAACCCTATCAGTTTCGTTTAGCGCGACCATCGCCAAGCTGAATAGTTTCTTCAAGGTTGAACCGGTGGGGTGCCCACCTCTAAACGAACGTTTTTGCGCAGACGACAAACTAATAAAGTTTTAACTCTGAACTGGTTGAGTAAGGCTCGACTCATGAAGCGCTGGAAGAAACTCTTACTGGTCCTGCTCCTGGTGGTTGTCATTTCCCAGATACCCTTCGCCTACCGGCGTTACAAACTCGGACGTCTTCATGCGGCTATCCAACTTGTAAACTCCGAACGCGCTCCGGAAACCTCCGGCTCCAGCTTTGCGGAGTACAAAGGAGTGGTCCACGTTCATTCATTCCTGGGTGGCCACAGTAACGGAAACTTTGAAGACATTATCGCCGCAGCAAAATCAAACCAGCTCAACTTCGTGGTGCTGACTGAACATACCTCGGACGACTTCAACACCGCCGTCATGACATTGAAGGGCGTGCACGCTGGCATCCTGTTCATTAATGGAAACGAAGCCGGCGCCACTAACTCGGATCGTTTGCTGCTGCTTCCGGGTGATGAATCACAAGATGCCGGAGCGAAGCTCACGACCCAGGAAATTATTTCTAAAGCTAAGGCGAAAGGCTCGCTGGCGGTTGTTGCATATCCGCAGGAGTTCAAAAGCTGGGAGGCGAGCGGATACGATGGCGTCGAGGTCTACAATGTCTACACGAACGCGCGCCAGATCAGACCTTTGGTCATGTTCTTCGACGGGCTCTGGTCCTTTCGCAGTTACCCCGATCTACTATTCGCGGACTTCTATCGTAGACCAGTGGAGAATCTGAAGAAATGGGACGACGCGATGGCGATGACCGGGCGAAGGCTGGTGGCCATTTCCGGAAACGATGCCCACGCAAACATCGGCATAAGTTTGATCGACTCGTCTGGCAAGACCTTACTCGGCCTGCAACTCGATCCTTATGAACGCAGTTTTCATCTCGTCAGGGTTCATGTCCTTATTCCAAAGGACAAGCCGCTAACATCGGAGACTCTGCAGGAGACTTTCGCCAATGGACATTGCTTCATCGGATTCGATCTATTCGGCGATTCAACAGGCTTTAGTTTCGCCGGATCCAATGGGATTGAAAACAAAATCCAGGGAGATCAAATAGGACTGCAGCAGGAGGTCAGGCTGACGGCAAATACGCCCGTTCGCAGCCGTATTGTCTTATTGAAGGATGGAACGCCGATTCAAGAGGAAGGCGGAGTAAAAAGGAAGGACTTCATCGTAAACGAGAAGGGAATTTACCGGATCGAGGTTTACCTGCCGCAACTGCCCCATCCGGTGCGCGACCAGCCCTGGATTATTTCGAATCCAATCTATGTCAGGTAGGACAGACATTCCTGTCTGTCCCGATTTCTTGATTCGAGGGGAAGGGAATTAGGAAATTTTCCATATGTCATTTGACATTTTTCATTGGCCATTTCAAAGAGAGAGCGTTGTTCTGTAGGAAGATGTAGGATGCGGCGTATTTGACCCCGATGCGGAATCAAATGGCCAATGAAAAATGTCAAATGACATATGGAAAATCTTCTTTCTTGGTTAGTTTTTTTTGAGAGATACCAGCGGACAGGCAGGAATGCCTGTCCTACAAAAACGACATCGCCCCACCGGGTCGTTCATAGGGCCTGATGGGGCGAAAAAACCGGAAAGCTCCGGATTCTAATTATCGTCGGAAGCGGTGCTTACGTTCACCGTAGTGCTGTAAGAGGGTCACTGTATTGGAACCTACTCTCGCCTTAATCCCCAAGTGTTAGGGGCCAACGAGTACAGCCTTCCTTATTCTGTTTTCAAGTGGACTCAGTCTAGGCTTAGCACTCTGATCCTGTCAAGAATCAGCTTGACTGCAGCCGAAGCATACGGAGCGGATTCGGAGCGCAGGCATCCCTGCCTGCTTGGGTTGGAATGATTAATATTTGGGACGAAGTGAGGAGAGTGCCGGCATGTGCAAATCTGCTTGTATCGTGTGACACCTGGTGCTGGTAACAGAGTCCTTGCGCGCGTTTGATCATCAACCGAGAATACCTGTTTACGAAGCGAAGCAGGCAGGGATGCCTGCGCTCCCAAGAAGAGATGGCTGAATGGAAAAACAGACGTCGTTTAGCGAAGGACGAGCACCATACTGTCGGTCAGCCGCAATGGTACTCGCGCGGATACATCCCACATTTCGATCAGGAAGGCCTTACCCAAACGTTGACCTTTCGTTTGTTCGATTCAATGCCACAGGAAGTGCTTGATTTATGGCGCGACGAACTTCAACTAATCCCGAAAAGGGAAGCCAATCGTGAACGTCGGGAACGCATTGATGCTTATCTGGATCAGGGTCATGGTAGTTGTTACTTAAGAGACGTGCGACTGGCCAACATCGTGCAGAATGCGCTACTACATTTCGACAATCAGCGATATCGTTTGCATGCGTGGGTTGTCATGCCGAATCATGTGCACACTCTTTACACGGCACAGCCGGGCTGGGAGTTGAGCCAGATTGCGCATTCGTGGAAGTCATATACCGCCAATGAATGCAACCGAGTGCTGAAACGAAAGGGCGAGTTCTGGCAGCGGGAACCGTTTGATCGGTACATACGGAATCAGAAGCATTTCGCGAGTGCGCTGCGCTATATAGAGCAGAATCCGGTAAAGGCGGGGTTGTGCGTGACGGCTGAGGAATGGAAATGGAGTAGTGCGTACGGACGAGCGCCGGGAGCGCACGCATCCCTGCCTGCGTGCGATGAGCACTTCCATCTCGGCAATAACCAGGGCCTTCCGCCGATTGCATCTGAAAAAGAGAATAGCGCTTAATGAAGGTAAGCAGGCAGGGATGCCTGCGCTCCGAGAAAGGCAGCAGGCAGGGATGCCTGCGCTCCGAGAAACCAATGGAAATTTCTATCACTACGCCCCCAACTTTCAGTTTCAAGCGAACGGTTATTAGTCACGGCTGGAGCGGACTGCTTCCATTTCAAATGGATCAGGAGCGTTGGGTGTTGTCACGGGCGCTGGACCTTGAGGGTGCCAGGCCGGTTACGATCTCCATCACCGCAACTAAGAGGGCGTTACGCATCAATACCTCTCGCCGTCTCAGCCAGACCGCCTCAAAAAAAGTAGTAAACGACATCCGCCACATGCTGCGGCTTGATGATGACATGCGCGAGTTTTATCGCCTGTTGTCCCAGGATGGCGACTTCGGTTGGATCCCGACACAGGGAGCAGGACGGCTCCTGCGCTCTCCAACCGTCTTCGAGGATCTGGTAAAGATGATTTGCACGACTAACTGTTCGTGGGCACTTACTCAGAAAATGGTGACCGGGCTGGTTGAAAACCTGGGACGCGAATCCGACGATGGGCGCCGCACGTTTCCCACTTCCGAGGCTATGGCGCTTATGCCGGTGAAATTCTATGTGAACGAGGTGCGCTCGGGTTACCGGGCTGCATATTTAAAAGAACTCGCGGATCGTGTGGCATCCGGTGAGCTCGACGTTGAAGGGTGGCTCAAAAGTCCGCTGTCGACAACGGAACTCATAAAAGACATGAGGGGCGTGAAAGGCGTGGGCCCTTACGCCGCCGAAAATCTACTCAAACTTCTTGGGCGTTATGATGGTCTTGCTCTGGACTCATGGACGCGGGCTAAGTTTTATTCTGTGCACAACAATGGCCGGAAGACTACCGATAAGAAGATTGCTCGCTACTATTCACGTTTCAAGGAGTGGCGCGGCCTCGCGTTATGGTGCGACATGACACGTGACTGGCTCGACGGATAACAAGCGCGCTTTACAGAAGTATCCGCAGATTACGCAGATTAAGAACCAATAAGCAGTTAGCTTAACGTTTTGCTGCCTTTCCCGTCTTTACTGTCTTGATCTGAGTAATCTGCGTAATCTCCGGATGTTCGTTCGCATAGCTGTTGACAACTTCACATGCTATCGGCGAATCTAACCGAAGTCTGCCAGCCCCCCGGCAAGTCAGGAAAGCTATTCAGTATTTGCTTATGAAAAGAATTTCCCTCGCCGGACTATGGCTCGTCATTGCTATCGCCCCGGCTGCCGCTCAAGCACAAACTCCAAGCTCCCCAACCCGATCGTCAAATTCAGATGCGGGTCGTTCGCGTAATCCACCGACAACTTCGCCCACGCCTCCGCCGGTTCATCTATCGCCGCCGCGGACCTATCCGCCGCCAACGGAAAGCACTGAGCAAACTCATCCTCCGGGCGTCGTTCTGGGAAACGCGCCTGAAGGCAAGCCGGATGAGGCGGGCCCCGCAGCAACCGAACGCCGATCAGATTCAGCGCCAACTGCCGCCCGACCGTTAGCTCCCCAGGTGATTCAGGCACGAATAATTGAAGCCGAGCGCATGTTGAAATCGCGACCTTTGCAAACAGCAATGACGTCGCCATCGATCCAATTAGTGACCCTGGCCGCGCTCGATCGGACGAGTTCTCGAGTTCATTTAGTCACCCTTTACAAGGACGCCTTTCTGACTAAAGGCGCGGAGTTGACTATGACGAGTTCGGTCGGTGCGCCTTTGAACGTCCGCATCCTTCGCGCGAACGGCGTTAACACGGCGGTAGCGATTTTCGATAGCGGCGGAAATTCTCTGGTTCCCCTGGTGGTTGAGTATCCCATAGAGAAGAAGGGCATTTTTCGCGAGATGGCCTACTACACGTCGGCGCATCCAGCTTTGTTATCGCCGGAGTTGTCGCGGTCAGGCAGGGCTTATGTACATCGCATACTTGATCTGGCGGCGCATCGCTTGCGCGATAAAGGAAACTTTATTTCACCGCAAATCATTGCTGTGGCCGAGCGTCTTTGTCTGGTTGAACATGTGGACCACGAGCGATTTCGGCAGGAAAATCGTTTGGCGCTATTTGATGAAGTCTATTCGCTTTTTGCTTTGAACGAGCCCGACACCTATCGTTATTCGGTAAGCGCGGCGGGCGCGGGCGGTATGGTCCAGATGATCCCGTGGGCTTATAACCTGATGAGACAACGGCATCCCGGCGCGGGTCTGACGCCCGATTTCGTTGTCGGAATGCGCAATCACGCTAATGCGCTCGAAGCAATGCTTCTTTACATGCAGGACACTTGGAAGGATCTCTCGGCGAATGAAGACGTGCAGTATGCACTAAGCTCCGGCCTGGCTACTCAAACGGAACTGCTGGCTGCCGGTTACAATTCAAATGCTGCTCGCCTGCCCTCCTACATTAAGCGGGGTGGCACGTTGTGGCGCACGCTGATTCCACGCGAGACCCAAATCTATCTACAGATCTATAAGAGTGTGGAAAGTCCTATTCCGCAGAAGCCGCCTGAGCAGCTTCCATGACTCACGAAGCATCGCCCGAACCGCCACCGGCTGATGGTTCCGTTGTCGACTCAAGCAAACGATCCACTAAAATAGACTAAGCCACACAGAGTCAGCACGGCGTTCATACGCTTGAGGACTCGGAACTGTTTTACTTGCGCCGCTATCCGGATCTCTTCAAGGACATTAAGCTGAAAGAGCAGTTCCCGCGATTGTCGTTTGGCGGCAAAGAGAAGATCGACGATAAGGAAGTTTACGTCTTAAGAGGGACTACCGCCGATAACAAGAGAGAGCGCCTCTACTTCGACGCACAAACAGGCTTGCTCCTTCGCAGGAGCATTAGTGTGGCCACGATGATTGGTGTAATTCCGGAACAGGTCGACTTTGAAGACTATCGCGATGTCGGAGGGATGAAGCTGCCGTTTACAATTCGAGTCTCGTCAATTGATTCGCTCTTCAGTTCAACGCGAAAGTTCAACAAGATAACGCTGAATGTGCCGGTGGACCAGACAAAATTCAGCAAGCCGGCAGCACCGTCAACAAAACCCTAAGAGTAAGGTGAGCGGTAAGTCTGTGACTTCATCCAAAGCGAACACACGCCGCAAAAATCTTTCTAACACCGGAACAATCCTGCTCTTGAGTGGAAGGTCAGCTCCGCTCAAACCATAACGGAAGTTTTTCCCCTTATTCCGAACTTCTCTGTCATGGAATATCAATTGCTAAAAGTCGCTCGTCTGATTCAGTATTCCAATTTTAGTCACGAGGAGAATTAAGTTGTTCAAAAGAATCTTCGCAGTATTGATTTCGTGTGTGATCCTGGCTACAGCTTTTGCGATTCAGTCCGTTCACGGACAGGCTGGCAGAGATACTGATGCCAAGGCGCGTGTGAAGGTAGAAAAGCTTGGAGTAGGCTCTAACACTCGGGTCGATGTAAAGCTGCTTGATGGAACCAAACTGAAAGGTTATCTCAGCGCTAAGGACCAGGATTCGTTTACCGTAACGGACAGCAAAACGGGGGCGAGTAGCGTTGTGCGTTATTCAGAGGTTTCCGAAGTTAAGAAGGCAGGCGGGGGATTTTCAACGAAGAGTTGGATAATCCTGGGCTCGGTCGTGGCAGGCGCAGTGGTTACATGGATCATTGTGAAGCCGGCCTTCTGCGACGGTGGTGCATCAAACAGAGGGTTCTGTTAGTTGCCTTGTCCTCTGCACGAAAAGTTTGCGTTGACGAAATAGAAGCCAGCCCGCGGAGCGGGCGACAGCGTAAAGCTTGGGGTGGAGCGCAGCGGAACCCCAAGAACACGCGGAATGAAAGACCTCAACCTGCGGGAGCGGGCGACAGCCCAGGATCACGACAAACGCTGTCGCCCACTCCGCGAGCCGGGTTGTCTGTGGGTCGTTAACCTGGGGTTCCGCTGCGCTCCAACCCAGGCTTTACGCTGTCGCCCACTCCGCGGGCTGAGACATTTATGCGGTTCAAGAGAATCTCTTGAGAAGACGCTGCACCAGCCAGTCCTGGAACGTTTGACCTTCCTGCTCATTCACTGACAGCGCACAATTCAAACTCATGGCACCCGGGGCAAATTGCTCTCGCTCAATCCAGCGAAGACCGAAACTATTGGTTAGCAGCAGCTCCAGATTTTTGGGCTGGAAATCGCACCAGCCCTCATCGAAGGAACAAGCCAGGGTCAAGGGATCATGTAAGAAGGCAGCATTGTTTGCTTCCGTGTGGCCGAACAATCTGGTCTGAATCGGTGTCCATGCATCAATCATCTTAACGAGCTGCTGCATAAACGGATGTTTGCTGGCGGCGAGCTGGGCCAACTGCGACGGATTCAGCCACGTTTGGAGCGTTACGTCGGCTGTGACCCATTTGGCGGCAGCAATCGTCGATGTGCCCGGCGGCGTTAGATTCGACTTCTCAAGTTCGGTTAGGACGTAAAGGGCCGAAACAATATCACCAGCCAGGTTGTAGTCGATGCCGGCGGAAAGAAATGTGCCGGTCGGTCCGCTGGGGTATAACGTGGGTTGCAAGTGAACACCCATTACCGTCATTTGCGGTATGAGAATCTTACCTGGGATTAAGCTCGGACTAGTCATAGCCTGGTAAAGATTGGTCAGCGGGCCAATCCCAATGAAGTCGGCGTCTCCGTTACTCAAGAGCGTCACCAACTGCTGACCCGCTTCAAAGGTTGAGTAACCCGCGGGCGTTGCATCCTGGGCCGCATGCGAGGGAGAATTCGGATCCAGAGTCCCTTCGTCGCCGAACCAGTTGAACTGATATCCGCCGCCCAGGCGTTGCAGATAACTTCCAAAAGTGGCGCTCGGGAACGACGCCGGCGGAGAGCTACCCGGCGCAGTTAATGAAAATCCGTAAGGCAGTGGAGGCGGAGCATCCCAGCCCGCGTAGACCGGCGGAACTGCGTAGTCGTTACCTAAAAACCCTAAAAAATCTTCAAGCATCTGTTTACGG
>Ga0137394_10003611_pt1 | contig 11657 bp, 9 predicted proteins | sample czobulk116metaG_FD_108278 | JGI IMG/M metagenome (GOLD analysis project Ga0137394, IMG submission 108278) | Vadose zone soil microbial communities from Angelo Coast Range Reserve, California, USA - czobulk1.16 metaG | ecosystem: Environmental > Terrestrial > Soil > Vadose zone | place: USA... | reverse complement strand
GGCTGGCCGAACTACGGGAATGATCCCGGCGGGACGCGATACTCGAGCGCGTCGCAGATGGATCGTTCGAACGTCGCGCAACTCAAAGTGGCGTGGACGTATCGAACGGGGGCAAATGACCAGCCGACGAATTTGATTCAAAAGGCGGCGTTCGAAGCGACACCCATTTTGGTTGATGGGAGGCTCTATTTCACAACGCCTTACGACAAAGTGTTTGCTCTGGACGCCGGTACTGGCGCGAAGCTATGGGAGTACGACCCCGGCATCAACCTCCAGCGTAATTACTCCGAAGTTGCTTCGCGCGGGGTTTCCGCTTGGCATGACACGAAGAGAAAACCTGGACAACCGTGCCGGATGCGCATTCTTTTTGGAGCGCTGGACGCGCGCCTGATCGCCTTAGATGGTGATACCGGGAAACCGTGCCTCGATTTCGGCATGAAAGGTGAAGTGAACCTAAACCAGGACGCGGCGACACAGACGGAGTGGACGGGCGGCTATCAAGTGACGTCGGCCCCGGCGATCTCGGGAGATCTGGTCATTACCGGATCTTCGATCGCGGACAACTGGAAGGTGGACACGGGGCGCGGCATCGTACGCGCGTTCGACATTCGAACCGGGAAACTGCGCTGGACGTGGGACCCCATTCCGTGGGCGAAAGATACGAGGCCGCGCACGGGCGCCGGAAATGCGTGGTCGACGCTTTCCGTCGATCGGGAGCGCGACCTTGTTTTCATTCCTACAGGAAGCGCAGCTCCGGACTATTTTGGCGGGATTCGAAAGGGCGACGATAAGTGGGCCAATTCGGTGGTGGCACTGCGCGCCTCGACGGGTGAGTTTGTATGGGGTTTCCAGGTGGTGCATCACGATCTCTGGGATTACGACGTGGCCTCGCAGCCATTACTGTTCACCTGGAAGGATGGAACGCCAGCCATCGCCGTCAACACGAAGATGGGACACGTGTTTGTCCTGAATCGCCTCACCGGAGCCCCGCTGCTCCCGGTGGAAGAACGCCCCGTTCCGCAATCGGACATCGCCGGCGAGCAGAGTTGGCCGACGCAACCCTTTTCGACCATCTCCCTGGTGCCGGAGAAATTCGAGCCCAGCGATGCCTGGGGTCCAAGCCCGGCGGACGCGCAGTGGTGCCAGGAAAAAATCAAAGCTTCGCGGTCGGAGGGAATCTTCACGCCACCCAGTCTGCCGGGAACCGTGGTGGTTCCGGGAAACGTCGGCGGTGTAAATTGGGGGAGCGGGGCCTACGATCCGAAAAGCCACTTGATGATCGTGAACACAAACCGTCTGGTGGCGTGGGTCAAGCTGATCCCGCGGGACAAGTTGGACGAGGAGACCAACAAGAATCAGGATAACCGCATCTACGGTGAATTTGCGGAGCAAGACCCTTCTGCCTACGGTCTGTATCGCACATTTCTGTTTTCACCCAGCGGGATGCCATGCAACGCACCCCCATGGGGCACGGCCGAGGCCGTGGACCTATTTACCGGTAAGAAAGTCTGGGATGTGCCACTCGGCACGACTATCCCTGGTAAAGAGACCGGATCGATCAATCTGGGCGGACCGATCGTTACAGCGGGGGGGCTGGTCTTTACGGCCGCAACGATGGACTTGTATCTTCGCGCTTTTGATTCTGAGACGGGGAAAGAACTGTGGAAGTATCAACTTCCGGCCGGAGGCCAGGCCACGCCGATGACGTACACACTGAACGGGAAGCAGTACTTGGTGATCGCCGCGGGCGGCCACGGGAAACTGGGCACCAAGCAAGGCGATTTTGTGGTTGCCTTCACGCTGCCGTGAGAACGGTGCATTTTGCAAAACACCGAACGCAGCAACGCATCGGGAGGATGGTCATGGAATGGGAAACACCTGGATTTGTTGAGATTTCATTGGCGTGCGAGATCAGCGGGTACGCCAACGCGGAATTGTCTGCGGCGGTCTCTGTGGTACCGCGCCACTTGACGCCTTCCACCAAAAACTAGCGACCGCGAGTCCCGAGAGAGCCACTCCGCCTTCACCGAAGGCCGAAGTCCGGGCAAGTCGTGCAGTACTGTTCCAAATCTAGCCCCCCGGCCAGTAGCCGGCTGAACTCCTCAGGCATAGTGTTTGGCCCATCAGGAAGTCCAGAATCCAGCCCGGAAGTGGGATACCCAAATGAGAGTCCGGATCGTTTTGCCCGTATTCTTTGTAAGTCTTGCTGCTTCGGCACTTGCATTTTCACAGAACTTCGCATCTTCCCATAACTTTGCGCATCGGCCCCATCTGCCACCGGGGGCTACGGAAGCATTCGCGGCGTTCGACAATCAAACCAACGGTTTTGTTGCGGGGCAAGCCGATCACGACGCCGATGCCATGGTGTTTAACGAGCACGAGTCCTTTAGCGACGGCCTCGGCCCTCTCTATAACGCAGACTCCTGCGGCGGTTGTCATTTCAACCCCGTGAGCGGAGGAATCAGCGAAGTCACCGAGCTGCGCGCGGGACACCACGACCGCAATGGCAATTTCGCGGATGCTCCTGGCGGCTCCCTCATTAACAGCAATGGCCTCCCGGGCGTTCCGATGCCTTACGTACCGGACCGGGAATTCATACGAACCTTTCGCACTTCTCTGAACATTCTGGGCGATGGCTTCATAGAGGCCGTCGCGGACGATACACTGGTGCAAATTGCCCGTTCGCAATCTGACAAAACGCGAGGGCGCGTTTCAGGACATGTGATCCAAGTGCCGCTTCTCGAGGCACCGGGGCAAACGCGGGTGGCGCGTTTCGGATGGAAGAATCAACATGCCAGTCTAGCTAGTTTTGCTGCTGACGCATACGTAAACGAGATGGGCATTACGACGTCCCTCTTCCCCACGGAGCGCACTTCACTGGGCGTAGATGTTTCCAGCTATGACCAGGGACCCAAGCCAAACTCCTCGCAGGAGGACTTAGACGCGTTTGCCCGCTTCATGCGTTCGACAAAGGTCCCGCCGCGAGATTTGGCGTTGGCCATTACGCCGGCCGCGCAGGCTGGGGCGAACGTGTTTGAAGCGATCGGCTGCGGCGCTTGTCACGTCAGCACCATCGTGACGGCTCCCGCAGGCACGATGATCAACGGCGGAACCTTGACGGTGCCGGATGCACTCGGGAACAAGATCATCCATCCCTTCGGCGATTTCCTGCTGCACAACGTCGGAACGGGAGACGGGATCGTGCAGAATGGCGGTCCGGACACGGCCAACGAGATGCGGACAGCACCGCTGTGGGGCCTGCGGATGAGGAATCGCCTGATGCACGATGGCAACTCCCTGACGTTCGAGGATGCCATCACGCGCCACAAGAATGAAGCAGACGATGCGGCGGATAATTTCCGACGACTCAGCCCGCAACAGAGATACGCACTTATGGCCTTCCTGCATTCCTTGTAGGGCCTGAGCTGACACCAAGAATGGCGAGGCGCTCTCCGCCTCCGGTCTGAAGAGCCCTCGCCATATTCGTCAGAGAGCGATTCATCGCCCAACCCGGGCAGATGCCCATTCGGCCGTCGCCGTTGGAAAATCCTGCAAGGCCGCCTCGCTGGGGTACAATCCACGTCCGGTGGGAACTGAAAAACTACGCGCGCCGGCAACTGCCTCGCATGGCCGCGGCCTGATGTTCATCGCCGGCTTCAAGCTCTTGAAAGGTGTTGCGCTACTTGCGGCCGGCGTCGGCCTCCTGAAACTTCTGCACAAAAATGTCGCCACCGAGATTGAGCACTGGATCAACATCTTTCAGGTTGATTCCCACAACCACTTCATTCATCTGTTGCTGGAGAGGGTGTCGAACCTGGACGATCGCCGGCTGAAAGCACTGAGCGCGGGAACGTTTGTGTATTCCGCGATTTTTTTCGTGGAAGGAATTGGCCTGGCTCTGGGCAAGCGATGGGCTGAATACTTTACGATTATTGTGACTTCTTCATTGCTGCCGCTGGAGGTCTGCGAAGTCGCCAAGCACGCCAGCGTGGGAAAAGTATTGGCGCTGGTGATCAGTCTTGCCGTCGTCGCTTACTTGGTACGCGAACTGCGCCGAACGCGTGACCCTCAGTAACACCCATTCGAGTTCCCGAAGAAGCCGAGCAGCAGCGCGGACGCTGTACGGGAGGCAGTATTGGAACTGCGCTCCGCGCAGCCGAACGGTACAATAGCAGGATGCAACGGAAGGTATTTTGGCTGACCTTCGGCGTTTTGGGATTGATAGCGGATGTCGCGCTGCCGCTGTGGTGGGCGCTGGCGGCGACGATTCCGATCGGCGCCGCCAGCTGGTGGATCGCTTATCGCAGTGAATGGTTCTAGATTGTAATTCTGGCGCGGCGAAACGCCGGTAACTTCCATGGTCAGGTGTTGCGTCCCGCTTGCTATGGAATCGTCAGGGTATTGCCTTCGTGCACGAAGGTGGCGGCTTCCCTGCCCTGATACCGGTAGATGACGATCAGGTATTTGTCTGCGCCGACGGCCGGGTCTCCACCAAAAGCGCTGTTGGTCACAACGAAGTTAAGTGCTCCGTCGCGGAGCCTGCTGCGCAACAATTCGGTGACGTTGATGGTCCGCCCCTGAATGCCGTAGTAGGCGCGAATAATCTTCAAACCGTTCCAGTCGTCGCGGGCGCGGCCGCCGTAATTTGCGCCACGATCGTCCCAGTCATCGCGATCACGGCGGGCCTCAAACATGCGCACATCCACGAAAGCGCCTTCGCGGAAGTTGAATTCGCGCTCTTGGTTCCTTCTGTTCCTCGCGAAGATGCGGAGTGATTTATCTTTGCCGACGGCAGGATCGCCACCCATGGTTTGGTTGTTCACCGCGACTCTGTCGTTTACCCCGCCGCGTCCTACCAAATCCTGGAGGATATCGGTGACATCGTTGCGCTGATTCTTGAAGCCATAATCGGCGCGCAGGATTTGCCAGCCCTCTTCCTGGGCACCTGTCCCTGAGCTAAAAACTAGGGCGCCAATCGCAAACAGAGCGAAGGCGACCGCAAAGATTCCGTATCGAGTTGTAAACTTCATTCTAGGCTCCTTGGCGGGGCTCCCCGCGTTATTTATTCCACTTTAACTCCGCAGGATATCCAGGAAAACGCTCAATCACAGCGCCCTTGTCCTGAACGTTCACAGGGACCGGCCGCCGGTTTTTCCGGTCCGACTCTCTCTCCGGTAGAAGCGCGTCTCCACTTTCCGTCGATTTGCAAATCCCGCGCTATTCCCTCATCATTACTGGTTTGTTTGGGAATGCTGCGCGCTTCCACTGCCGCAGTGCTTGTTCTGAGTTCATTTTCTCGTCGATCGTTTTTGGTTCGTTCATTCAAAGGAGTGGCATGGAAAAGCCTTCCAAAATTGCGCCTGCCAAAGGGAAACTGGGAGTTCTACTTCCGGGCCTTGGCGCTGTGAGTACGACATTTATGGCCGGGGTCGAGCTGGTTCGCAAAGGCCAAGCCCAGCCGGTGGGATCGCTCACGCAAATGGGGACCATTCGCCTGGGTAAGAGGACCGATGCGCGTTCGCCACTGATTAAGAAATTCGTCCCGCTTGCCGAGCTGAAGGATCTCACCTTTGGCGGCTGGGACATTTTCAAGGACAACGCCTATCAGTCCGCAGCGAATGCCGGAGTGCTGAATCCGCAGGATCTGGAAAAGGTGAAGCCCTTCCTTTCCACCATCAAGCCAATGAAGGCTGCGTTCGACCATGATTTCGTGAAGATGATCGACGGGCCCAACATCAAGAAGGGCAAGAACAAATACGAGCTCGCCCTGCAAATCAAGGAAGACATCGCGAGTTTCCGCAAAACCTCGCGCGTTTCACGTCTGGTGATTTGCTGGTGCGGTTCGACCGAATCGTTCGTCAAGCCGGAAGAAGTGCACTCCACGCCGGACAAATTTATCGAGGCCATGAAGTCCAATCATCCGGCGATCGCGCCCTCGATGCTTTACGCGTGGGCCTCGATCACCAGCGGAGTCCCCTACGCCAACGGGGCGCCGAACCTCAGCGTGGATATTCCGGCCTTGCAGACGCTGGCGCACGACCACAAGGTCCCCATCTGCGGGAAAGATTTCAAAACCGGTCAGACATTGATGAAAACCATCCTCGCGCCGGGTTTCAAGGCGCGCATGCTGGGTCTGGATGGCTGGTTTTCCACCAACATTCTTGGGAATCGCGACGGTGAGGTTCTTGAAGATCCGGGTTCGTTCAAGACCAAGGAAGAGTCCAAGCTGAGTGTTTTGGAATATATCCTGCAGCCGAAATTGTATCCCCAGCTTTACGGCAAGTTGTTTCACAAGGTGCGCATCAACTACTACCCGCCGCGCGGCGACAACAAAGAGGGCTGGGACAATATCGACATTTTCGGATGGCTCGGCTACCCCATGCAGATCAAGGTGGACTTCCTCTGCCGCGATTCCATTCTGGCTGCGCCCATCGTGCTCGATCTCGTGCTGTTCCTTGACCTTGCACAGCGCGCGGGGATGCGTGGCATCCAGGAATGGCTCAGCTTCTACTTCAAATCGCCGATGACCGCGCCCGGGTTGTATCCCGAGCACGATCTGTTCATCCAGTCCATGAAGCTGAAAAACACGCTTCGATGGATGAAGGGCGAGGAACTCATCACCCACCTTGGCCAGGAGTATTACGACTAGAAAAGTGATCGCTGATCAAAACTCTGATTTATGCCGCAAGCCTGGCCCAAGCGGGCGCTAAATTAGCCGGCGTGCGCCGTTGCTGATTTGGCATCCACGGCATCGAGCACGCGCGAGGAATAGACGAGCGCCGCGCCCGCGTTCATGGCGACGGCAACTCCGAGAGCTTCGGCAATTTCTTCTTTCGTCGCCCCGGCCTTGAGAGCGGCATCGGTATGCACAACGATGCAGCCATCGCAGCGGGTGGTGACGGCCACTGCCAGGGAGATCAGCTGCCGCGTTTTTTCGCCGAGTTTGCTGGTCTTGGAATTGGCGGCGCTCAGGGTTTGGTAGCCGCGAACGGTGTCCGGCGAAACTTTCATCATGTCGCCGATCCGGGCGCCGACTTCTTTGTGGTATTGGTTCCAGTCCATCATCATGGATGTTCTCCTGTGTGAATTGCGGATCCGAGGCGATTATACTCTCCGGCTGCGCGAGTGTGATATCTTCTCCATTTCAGCCGAGCTTGCCGGGCTGCAAGAGGAAAAGTGCGGCGCATCTCATTTCGCATGAGACCGTAAAGCGGTTGAATTTGTTCCAAGGAGCTGAGTTCATGAAGAGTTCGTACAACGGCAAGGCCATTCCCTCCGACGGCAAGCCGATCGGTTATAGCGGAGGCGAGCTGCAGGTGCCGGACACGCCGATTGTTCCGTTTATCGAGGGAGATGGCACGGGACGCGACATCTGGAAAGCCTCACGGCGCGTGTTTGACGCGGCCGTGGAGCAGGCATATGGCGGGAAGCGGCGGGTGGCGTGGTTCGAAGTGTTCGCGGGCGAGAAAGCTTTCAATGCGTTCAAGGAGTGGCTGCCCAACGACACGGTGGATGCGATTCGAGATTTTCGCGTGGCGATCAAAGGCCCGCTGACGACTCCCGTGGGCGGAGGCATACGTTCGTTGAACGTAGCGCTGCGGCAAATTCTGGATCTGTATTCGTGCGAGCGGCCGGTGCGCTATTTTGCGGGAGTTCCCTCCCCCGTGCGCGAGCCTGAAAAAATGAATGTATTCATCTTCCGAGAGAACACCGAAGACGTGTATATCGGCATCGAATGGAAATCCGGTTCGCCGGAGGCTAAAAAGCTGCTGGAATTTCTTAACCATGAGATGTTGAAGGATGGGAAGAAGCAGATTCGCTGGGATTCGGGCGTGGGGATCAAGCCGATTTCGCCGACCGGAACGAAGCGGCTGGTACGGCGGGCCATCAAGTACGCGCTGGCGAACAAGCGCAAGAGCGTCACGTTGGTGCACAAGGGCAACATCCAGAAATTTACCGAGGGTGCGTTCCGCGACTGGGGCTACGACCTGGCGCGCGAAGAGTTCCGCGCGCAGACGATTACCGAGCGCGAGAGCTGGATTGTGGATAATCTCGACAAGAATCCGGCGTTGACGGTGGAGCAGAATGCGGCGCTGATCGAGCCGGGACTCGAGCAAGCCACCGATGCATTTAAGAACACCCTCTATGGCGAAGTGAAAGGGACTCTGGATGCGATCTACGCGACGCACGGCAAGGGTCAGTGGAAACAGAAACTGATGATCAACGACCGCATCGCCGATTCCGTATTTCAACAGGTGCTGCTGCGCCCCGACGAATACAGCGTGCTGGCGACTTCCAATTTGAATGGAGATTATCTGTCCGACGCATGCGCAGCGCAGGTGGGCGGACTGGGGATGGCACCGGGCTCGAACATTGGCGACGGGTTCGGCGTTTTTGAAGCGACGCATGGCACCGCGCCAAAGTATGCGGACAAGGATGTGATCAATCCGAGTTCCGTGATGCTCTCCGGTGCGATGATGTTGCAGTTCCTGGGATGGAGGGAAGCGGCCACGCTGATCGAGGACGGCATTGCGCGGACCATCCAGCAGAAACGCGTCACCTACGACTTGGAGCGGCTGATGCCGGGGGCAACGAAGGTGGGGACATCGGCGTTTGCGTCAGCGATCATCGAGAATATGAAAGGCGTGGCGGCGGCACGGTAGTCCAAAAAACGAAGGATAAGGAAGAAGCCAACGCGGAGACGCCCCGATCGGGTCGTGCCAGGCGACGAACGCAGAGGATTCGCAGAGAAAGATCTTATTGGAGCCGAGGAGAGGAATGGGCAGAAAAAAAGTGACGGTAGTTGGGGGCGGGTTCGTAGGGTCGACGACGGCGCAGCGAATTGTGGACAAAGAGCTTGCGGATGTGGTGCTAACCGATATTTTGGAAGGCGTGCCGGCGGGTAAAGCGCTGGACATGATGGAGTCCGGGCCAATCACGGGGACGGATTCGCGCGGGACGGGCATTTCCACGGGCAACGGAGACTATTCCGCGACCGCGGGAAGCGACGTGGTAGTGATTACCGCCGGGTTTCCGCGCAAGCCGGGGATGAGTCGCGACGATTTGCTGAAGGCCAATTACGACGTCGTCAAGGCGGTCGTCGAACAGATCGTCAAGCATTCGCCGAATTGCATTTTGATCGTCGTGACGAATCCGCTGGATGCGATGGCGCAGGCGGCGCTCAAGGTAAGCGGTTTCCCAAAGAATCGCGTGCTGGGGATGGCGGGAGTGCTGGACTCCGCGCGCATGAGCACGTTTGTGGCGATGGAATGCAAGGTGAGCGTGGAGAACGTGCATTCGTTTGTGCTGGGCGGACACGGAGATGACATGGTGCCGCTGCCGCGCTATTCGACCGTGGCGGGAATTCCCCTGCCCGATTTGCTGCCGAAGGAGCGGATTGATGCGATTGTGGAGCGCACGCGCAAAGGTGGGGCGGAGATTGTCAATTTGCTGAAGACCGGGTCGGCGTACTATGCACCGTCGGCGGCGGCGGTAGAAATGGTGGAAGCGATCCTCAAGGACAAGAAGAAGATTCTGCCGTGCGCGGTGTATCTCGACGGAGAGTACGGGATTAAAGGCTTATTCGTCGGCGTGCCGGTCAAGCTTGGGGCGAACGGTGCGGAAGAAATTATCCAGATCAAATTGACGGTGGAGGAAAATGCGGCGCTGCAGAAGTCGTCCGCATCCGTGCGAGAGCTGGTGACGGTCCTGGGGTTGTAGTGGATTGAGCGGCTCCCAAACAGTATTTCAGCGATTCCAATCACCCACAGAAGGATTCGCAAACATCGCAGGACAGCCTGTGCCGGAAGAATCTTGGGAACCGAGACTACTTCAACCTTGTTTGGCCTTCTTCCCTCTTTAAACCATCGTTACCAAGGGAGATGCTTGAAGACACCGGCGCGGATCAAAAGAGCCGCCAGAAACGCTGCAACCACGGCCCACGTATCCAGCGATAGCTTCCCGCGACTGCCACTGTCTGTGGCCTTCACTTCCGTACTCATTGCAATACTCCTTCCAGGTCAGGAGACCGACAGATGCTGCGGAGGAAGAGACTTCCCCTCGGCATCCCAGAATGCCGAACGGAGTTCCTCCACTTCACGCGAAGCCACGCGGCCCACGATCAATAAAGCAGGCGCAGGCAATTTTTCTTCGCTGGCGAGCCTTCCGACACTGGACCAGCGCACTTGCTGCTGGGAGCTCGCTGCATTGGAAACGATCACGCAGGGCAGGTCCGCCGGAAGGCCGCCCTCCAGGAATCGCTGTGAGACCTCGGCGTAGTCAGCGCCCGGCATATAAACAACGAGCGTGGTCGTGCTTGTGACGCAGCCCCAGTTCATGACGCTGCCACCCGTCCCGCGTGAAAAGGTGGTTAGAAGAATTTGTGACGCAATGCGACGATCGGTAAGCGAAATCCCCGCTGCCGCAGCGGCTCCCAGGGCGGCGGTAACGCCGGGCACGATTTCGTATCCGACTCCTGCTTGCCGCAGGGACGCAATCTCTTCCCCAGCGCGGCCGAAGATGGAGGGATCGCCGCCTTTCAAGCGCACGACGATTTCGCGCTTCCGGGCATAGGAAACCAGAAGCGCGTTAATTTCCTCCTGCGTGAGTAGCTTGCGTCCGGCGCGTTTGCCGACATCGATGACTTCCGCAGCATTGGAAATCATCTCCAGAACCTCACTGCCGACGAGCGCATCGTGAAGGACAACGTCTGCGCGAGCGAGAAGGCGCGCCGCCTTGAGCGTAAGCAGTTCGGGGTCGCCCGGGCCGGCGCCGATGAGATAGACCTTGCCCATCACGCGACGCACTCCCCGCGGCCAAGCTTTAGCGAGTAGGTCTCCGTGTCGCCCCAATCCACGAAGAGGTCCGCAGAAGCGTTATCCACATCAGCGAGCGGCTTCAATCGTTCTACGATCGCTTTATCGGGCGTGCGCGTTACCCAGGCGGAGAAAGGCTCTCCGGACTGGCGAGCCTCTCGATAGAAGAGCAGAAGTTCGCGGACAATCGCGGGGATGGGCCGCGCGGGGACAGATAGAATCTGCCTGGCGAAGCGAACGCCACTCGCGTCCACTTTGCCGCCGAGCAGAAGCTGATAGTACGGAGCCTGCTGCTCTCCGATTTTTCGGACGTTGCCGTAAAAACCGATGTCCGCGATATGATGATGCCCGCAAGAGTTGGGGCAGCCGCTGATCTTGATGCGCAGCTTCTGAATTTCCGGATCGGTGTAGCCGAGTAGTTCGCGCGAGAGTACGTCGGCCAGCGTAAGCGAGCGCGTGATGCCGAGATTGCACGTCGTGGCGCCCGGGCAGCCCGTGACGTCGGAAATGGTGCGCGCTCCGGGCTCTGTCAAATCCTGCGCGCGAAGCGCGTCGTAGATTGCGCGCACGCGGTCAAACGGCACCCACGGAATTACCAGATCTTGATTCACGGCAATACGCACGCCGGTCAGATCGTTCGCTTCCAAGACTTCCGCAAGGCCGCGCATCTGGTTGCTGTGGAAGGTTCCGGCGCGAAGTTTGATCCAAATCGCGCCATAGCCCGCTTGCCGTTGGGACATCAAGTTGTGCTCGGCCCAGAGGTCGTATTCTGCGTCCGATTTCGGTTCAGGCGCCGCAGACGACAAGGCGACCGGCGCGATCGTAACCAGCGACGGCTGAATC
>Ga0137394_10003609_pt1 | contig 11662 bp, 10 predicted proteins | sample czobulk116metaG_FD_108278 | JGI IMG/M metagenome (GOLD analysis project Ga0137394, IMG submission 108278) | Vadose zone soil microbial communities from Angelo Coast Range Reserve, California, USA - czobulk1.16 metaG | ecosystem: Environmental > Terrestrial > Soil > Vadose zone | place: USA... | reverse complement strand
TCGGCTTCACCGCGCCCGACGCCCGCCGCGGAGGGCGCGCCGCCCGCGCGCGCGAGCTGGCCGCGGCGCTGGCGGGCGCCCGGCGGCCCAGCGAGATCGCCGCCACGGCGCGGGACTGGCCCGTCGAGGCGGTCGCGCTCGCCGCGGCCCACGGCGCCGAGGAGCAGGCCCGCGCGTGGCTCGACGACCTGCGCCACGTCCGGCTGGAGATCGGCGGTGACGACCTTGTCGCCGCGGGCGTCCCCGAGGGCCCGGACGTGGGCGCCCGCCTCGCGCACGTGCTCGAGCGCCGACGCCTGTTTCCGTTCCTCACCGTGCTCGACAACGTCTTGCTGGGCGCCCACAACTCCCGGGCGCGCCCGCATCGCGCCGAGACGCTCGCGCGGGTGGAGACGCTGTTCCCCGTGGTGCGGGCCCGGCGCGCCCAGCTGGCGCACACCCTCTCGGGCGGCGAGCAGCAGATGATCGCGATCGCCCGCGGCCTCATGGCGCGGCCGCGCCTGCTCATGGTCGACGAGCCGTTCTTGGGTCTCGCGCCGCAGATCGCGCAGGACATCGGCCGCCTGATCCGCCGCATCCGGGACGAGGAGGGCATCAGCGTCGTCTTCATCGAGCAGAACGTCGAGGTGGCCCTGCGACTGGCCGACCGTGGCTACGTCCTCGAATCCGGCCGCACGATCCTGAGCGGCCCGTCGGCGGAGCTCCTGCGATCCTCGGAGATGAAGCGGATCTTCCTGGGTGACGTCGCGCTGTGACGGCTCCAGCTTGGTGAGGGTGGTACCTTCCGGATCAGACGGACGCGCAAAAGGAGGATCCCATGGCCAGCGCAAAGCTTCCGACTCCCGACGAGCTCAAGGCGGTCGGCCGGCAACTGGGGATGAGCCTGTCCGACGCCGACGTCGCGTTCTTTCTCGAGACCATGGGCGGCTCCGTGGCGGCCTATCACGCGATCGAGGCTATGGCCGACCCGATGCCGCCCGTGAAGTATCCGCGCACTCCCGGTTATCGCCCCGAGGGTGCGGAGAACAAGTACAACGCCTGGTACTACAAGAGCGAGGTGCAGGGCGCACCCTCGGGCAAGCTCCGCGGGAAGCGCGTCGCGCTGAAGGACAACGTCTGTCTGGCCGGCGTGCCGATGATGAACGGCGCCTCCACGCTGGAGGGCTACGTCCCCGACGTCGACGCCACGATCGTGACGCGCATCCTCGACGCCGGCGGCACCATCCTGGGCAAGGTGCACTGCGAGTACTTCTGCTTCTCGGGCGGCAGCCACACCAGCGCGGCGGGGCCCGTGCAGAATCCGCGCAAGCCAGGCTACTCGGCGGGTGGCTCGTCGTCGGGTAGCGCGGCGGTGGTGGCGGCGGGTGAGGCCGACATGGCCATCGGCGGCGACCAGGGCGGCTCCATTCGCATCCCGGCCGCCTACTGTGGCGTGTACGGCCTGAAGCCCACGCACGGCCTCGTGCCCTACACCGGCATCTTCCCGATCGAGCTGACGCTCGATCACACCGGCCCCATGACCGCGACGGTCGCCGACAACGCGCTGCTGCTGGAGGTGCTCGCCGGGCCCGACGGGCTCGATCCTCGGCAGGTGAACGTCAAGATCGCCGCCTACACGAACGCGCTGACGGGCGACGCGCGAGGCCTGAAGATCGCGGTCGTGAAGGAAGGCTTCGGCCACGCGAACTCGGAGGCGGATGTCGACGCGCTGGTGCGCAAGGGTGCCGCGACATTCAAGCAGCTCGGCGCACAGGTGGACGAGGTGTCGATCCCGCTTCACCTGGCCGGCCCCGCCATCTGGACGCCGATCGCCGTCGAAGGCGCGACGTGGCAGATGCTGAACGGCAACGGCTTCGGCTTCAACTGGAAGGGCCTCTACGTCACGAGCCTCATCGACGCCCACGCGGCCTGGCGCCAGCGCGCGGACGAGTTCTCCGATACGCTGAAGACGACGATCCTGTTCGGCCAGTACGCGCTGAACAAGTACCGCGGCCACTACTATGCGAAGTGCCAGAACCTGGCCCGCACGCTGCGCGCCGCCTACGACGCGGTGCTACAGAGCTACGACCTGCTGCTGATGCCGACGCTGCCTCTCAAGGCCACGCCGCTGCCCAAGCCAGACGCGCCGCGCATGGAGATCATCCAGCGCGCGTTCGAGATGCTGCCGAACACCGCGCCCTTCGACGTCACGGGCCACCCCGCGATGAGCGTGCCGTGCGGCACGAGCGACGGGCTGCCGGCGGGGATGATGCTGACCGCGAAGCACTTCGACGAGGTGTCGATCTACCGGGCGGCGTCGGCGTTCGAGAAGGCGGGGGACTGGAAGGGGATTCGGCCGTAGCGGATCGCTAACGGCTTTGACCGCCGGCCTCATTCCTGCGTAAGATCGCTCACGCAAGAAGGGCCGGGCGCGGCCACAACGGGAGGTCGCTCAAGGGCAAGTGAACACCTGGGGACGCCTCTTTCGTGTGACGACGTGGGGCGAGTCGCACGGCGGCGCCACCGGCGCCGTCGTCGACGGCTGTCCCCCACGGCTGCCCCTGTCCGAAGCCGACATCCAGCCGGACCTCGACCGCCGCGCCCCGGGACAGAGCGCGCTCGTGTCGCAGCGCAAGGAGTCCGACACGGTGCAGATCCTGTCCGGCGTCTTCGAGGGGCAGACGCTCGGCACGCCGATCAGCCTCCTCATTCCGAACGAGGACATGCGGCCCGGCGACTACCGCGAGGTCCGCGAGAAGTACCGGCCGAGCCACGCCGACTACACGTACGACGCGAAGTACGGGGTCCGCGACTGGCGCGGCGGCGGCCGGACGAGCGCGCGCGAGACCGCCGGTCGCGTGGCCGCCGCCGCCATCGCGCGCAAGCTCCTTGCCGCGCGCTTCAACGTGACGGTCGTGGCCTGGGTCTCGAAGGTCGGCCGGCTCATCGCGGAGTGCGACAACGAGAAGGTGACCCGCGAGCTGGTCGACGCGACGCCGATCCGCTGCCCCGACCTCGCGGTCGCCGAGCGCATGATCGCGGCCGTGGAGGCCGCGCGCAAGGACGGCAACTCGCTCGGCGGCGTCGTCACCTGCGCCGTGCGCGGCTGCCCGGCGGGTTGGGGCGAGCCGGTGTTCGACCGGCTCGAGGCCGAACTCGCCAAGGCCGTGATGAGCTTGCCCGCGAGCAAGGGCTTCGAGATCGGCTCGGGGTTCGCCGGGACCGACCTCACCGGCGCCGAGCACAACGACGAGTTCTACATGGAGGGCGAGCGCATCCGGACCCGCACCAACCGCTCGGGGGGCGTGCAGGGCGGCATCACCAACGGGGAGACGATCTACTTCCGCGTGGCGTTCAAGCCGACGGCCACGATCATGCGCGAGCAGCACACGGTCAGCATCTATCGCGAGGAGACGACCATCGAGGGGCGCGGCCGCCACGACCCGTGCGTGCTCCCGCGCGCCGTGCCGATGGTGGAGGCGATGACCGCGCTCGTGCTCGCGGACCACGCCCTGCTCCACCAGGCGGTGACGTAGCCCCCATTCAGCGCGGGGTCTCGGCGCGCGCTACTCCCACGCCCGGTTGTCGACGGTGTTCTCGTAGGTCGCGCCGGGCACGGTCATGTTCCACTTCACCGTCCAGGCGTAGGTGTCCTCGAAGCGCTCGCGGGTGTAGGGCTGCGGTGCGGCGTGCAGCAGGCGCCAGGCCTGCAGCTCGTGCGGCTCGAGCAGGCCGCCCGTCTCCCGGGCCAGGTAGTGGACGAACGGCGTCGGGTCCTTTTCGAGCAGCGCGACCGCCCTCGCCTGCGCGCGGAACATCTTGGCGAGCGTCGGACCGTCGAGGTCGTCGCCCGCGGCCTCGCTGCGCGTGGAGTGCGACTCGACCAGGATGCGCAGCCCCCACTTCTGCGCCACGCTGATCCACGGCTCCACCAGGCTCGCCGCCGCGACCTTGCCGTCGCGCACCGCCTCGAGGCGCTTGAGCATCGACCCGGCGTTGGTCCTCTTGACGTGCTCGGGCGTGAGGAAGCCTTCCATCATCTTCAGCGTGGTGAACTCCGAGCCGTTGTTCGGCGTCACCGCGATCGGCTTGTCCTTCAGCATCTCGGGCTCGTAGATCGTGGAGTCACGGGACACGACGATGGCGAACTTCGACATGGAGGCGCCCAGCGCGACGATCTTGCGCCCGCGCAGCCCCTGGGCGTTGGCCTCGACGGCGCGCTTCATGATGCCCCATTCGCACATGCGATAGCAGTCGATGCCGCCCTCGTTGTAGACGGAGTCGAGCGGGCGCTCGAAGACGGAATCGAACTTGACGGTATGCGAGGTCGTGACCTGGGCCATCCCCGGCGTGGTCACGAACTCGAGGTCGAGCCCCTCGTCCCTGAAGAACCCCTTGTCGCGGGCGACCAGCACGGGCAGGTCGTGGACCGCGTTCATGATCGCCACCTGGGGTCTGGTCCTGGTCTCGGGCGTCATGGGCACCTCCTCCGGGCTGCCGATTATCCGTCTTCCGGATTTCCAGGACAATCCAACAATCGTCTTGGCTCCCGGTCGAAGGTGGATTACAGTGGCGGCCAAAGCAGCCGCGAGTGGCTCACCCGCCGGCCCCTGGGAGGAGAGGACATGAGCGCCAACGGACATCACACAGCCGCGGAGATCCGGTCTCGCCTTGACCATCCGGTGATCGACGGTGACGGCCACTGGGTCGAATTCGACCCGGTCTTCAGCGAGCGCTTGCGAAAGGTTGGCGGCGACAAGGCGGCCGAGGGGTTCGTGGCCGCGATGAAGACCACGCAGGACTCCTTGAGCATGACGGTCGCCGAACGGAGGCGCCGGCGTGTGGCCCAGCCGGGCTTCTGGACCCGGCAGGCGTCAAATACGCTCGATCGGGCCACCGCGATGATGCCGCGCCTGCTCTACGAGCGCCTTGACGAGATCGGATCGGATTTCGCGATCATCTACCCGACCGCCGGCCTGCGCGTGCCGCGAATCGGCGATGATGCCACCCGGCGCGCGGTCGTCCGCGCCCACAACATCGTCACCGCCGACTACTTCCGCGACCTGAGCGACCGGATGACCCCGGCCGCGATCATCCCGATGCACACGCCGGAAGAGGCGATCGCGGAGCTCGAATTCGTCACGAGGCAGCTCGGCTCGAAGGTGGGCATGTTCGGCAGCGGTATGTCGCGGCGCGTGGCCTCGGTCGCAGGGACCGACCAGGATACGGCGCGCCTCGCGGTCTGGTACGACGTGCTCGCGCTCGACAGCGACTACGACTACGACCCGGTATGGGCGAAGTGCCAGGAGCTTGGCATCGCCCCGACCTTCCACAGCGCGGGTAGTAACCAGGGCCTGCGGAATTCGCCGTCGAACTTCGTCTATAACCATATCGGGCATTTCGCTGCCGCCGGCCACGCCGTCTCCAAGGCGATCTTCCTGGGTGGCGTGACCCGGCGCTTCCCGGAGCTCCGGTTCGCGTTCCTCGAAGGTGGTGTGGGCTGGGCCTGCCAGCTGTTCGGCGACCTCTGCGAACACTGGGAGCGCCGCAATCGCAAGGCGCTGGAGCGCATGGATCCGCGTACGCTCGACCGCGCCTTGCTGATGAGCCTGGCCGAGAAGTACGGCGACCCGGACGTGGCGGCGGCGCTCAGGGCGCGGGATGGCTGGCCCGACCATGACGTGAGCCTGACGGGCGGCGTGGCCGATCTCGACGACTTCTCCGCCTGCCAGATCACCCGCAAGGAAGACTGGGTCGACCTGTTCGCCAGACCGTTCTACTTCGGCTGCGAGGCCGACGACCGGGCCAATGCGTGGGCCTTCGGTCGGGGCAATCCGTTCGGGTCCAAGCTGAACGCGATCTACAGCTCGGACATCGGGCACTTCGACGTCATCGACATGCGCCATCCGCTGCGGGAGGCCCATGAGCTGGTCGATGAGGGCCTGATCAGCAAGGACAACTTCCGCGACTTCACCTTCGCCAACGCGGTTCATCTCTGGGGGACGCAGAATCCGCGGTTCTTCGAGGGGACGGCGGTGGCCAAGGCGGCCGCGGCCGAGCTGGCGCGCGCGCCGGTGCAGGTGGCGACGAAGTAGGCACCTCAAAAGCCCCAGAAGATGTGACTGAAGACGAACAGCCATGCCAGCACGGCGGCGCGGATGAGGAGCGGTAGATGCGTGCCCACCAGAGCAATGAGGAACAAGAACGTGGAGATGATTCCCGCGAAGAAATAGACGGGATGGTGGCTCTCCGCCAAACCACGAAGAAAGCGTGAGATCGTGACGTGATGGTTGACGAGTGCGTAGGCTTCGTAGACCAGGGCAGACGGCGTGACCAGCGTGACTACCCAGACGATAGTCTTCGATAGCGCCTGGTTCACCCGGAACGGCTTAGTGCCGTATCAGCTGGATTGCAGCGAGGAGAATGGCCGCGCCGATGCCAACGATTTGCATCCAGCGAGGCACCGACCTGGCTGCTTGCGCGAGAGACTCCTGCGACGATCGAACCCTTTCGTCGAAGCGCTTCACATGAACAGGGTAGCACAATCACGCCATCGTCGTTGACCCCGAACTGATTCACCACCCCGCCACGTACGGTAGCTTCCTCGCGGTCGTCTCGATCGCCGCGCCCGCCTCGAGCAGCACCGCCGTCGAGTCCCACGTCCCCCCCACGAGCTGATTGCGCGGGCCGTCGGGCACGGTCGCCTTGATGACGCGGTCGCCGAAGCGCACCTCTTGCTTCTCCACGTCCACCGTCGCCGACTTCTGAGGCTCACGCCCGATCGCCTTCTGCAGCCACTCGAGGTCGGCTTGCGACGCGACCAGGCACGGGATGCCCAGCATCACGCAGTTGCCGAAGAAGATCTCGCCGAAGGAGCCGCCGACGATGGCGCTGATGCCCCAGCGCATGAGGGCCTGCGGGGCGTGCTCGCGCGAGGAGCCGCAGCCGAAGTTCTGGCCGACGACCAGCACCGAGGCGCCCTGGTAGACCTTCTGGTTGAAGGGGTGCTCGGGGTTCTGCTTCTTCGCGTCCTCGAAGGCGTGCTCGCCCATGGTCTCGAAGGTCACTTCCTTGAGAAAGCGCGCGGGGATGATGCGGTCGGTGTCGATGTCGTTGCCGGGCAGGGGAATGCCGCGTCCCGAGATCTGGCGCCGCTTGAAATCAGTCATCGAAGGATCTCCCTCACGTCTGCGACGGCGCCGGTGATGGCGGCCGCGGCGACCATGGCCGGGCTCATCAAGAGCGTGCGCCCCGTGGGGCTGCCCTGGCGCCCGATGAAGTTCCGGTTGCTGGACGAGGCACTCATCTCGCGGCCTACGAGCTGGTCGGGATTCATGCCCAGGCACATCGAGCAGCCGGCCTTGCGCCACTGAAAGCCCGCGGCCTGGAAGATCTCGTGCAGGCCCTCGGCCTCCGCGGCCTTGGCCACCTGCTGGGAGCCCGGCACGATGAGCGCGCGCACGCCCTTGGCCACCTTGCCCTTCTTCGCCACCTCGGCGGCCACGCGCAGGTCGGACAGGCGCCCGTTGGTGCACGAGCCCACGAACGCCACGTCGATCTTGGCGCCCTTGATCGGCTGGCCCGCCTGGAAGCCCATGTGGGCGAGCGCCTCGCGCAGGGTCGACCGGTCGGCCTCGGGCGCGGACTCGGGCGCCGGGATCCGCTGGCTCACGCCGACCGACAGGCCAGGGTTGATGCCCCACGTCACCACCGGCTCGATGGCCGAGCCATCCAGTCGCGCGACGTCGTCGATCGCGGCGCTCGGCTCGGTCGCCATCGACTTCCACCAGGCGGCCGCCTTGTCGAAGGCCGCGCCCGCGGGCGCGTATTGCCGGCCGCGGAGATAGTCGATCGTCGTCGCGTCGGGATTGACGTAGCCGAAGCGCGCGCCGCCCTCGATGGACATGTTGCAAACAGTGAGGCGCTCCTCCATGGTCATGCGCTCGATGACCGGTCCCGCGTATTCATAGGCGTATCCGACACCGCCTTTGACACCCAGGTTGTTGATGATCGTCAGAATCACGTCCTTGGCATAGACGCCCTTCGTGAGCGCTCCGTCCACCCGCACCTGACGCAGCTTGGGCTTGGCCATGGCCAGGCACTGCGTGGCCAGCACGTCGCGCACCTGCGTGGTGCCGATGCCGAAGGCGATGGCGCCGACGGCGCCGTGGGTCGAGGTGTGGCTGTCGCCGCAGGCGATGGTCATGCCCGGCTGGGAGAGACCCAGCTCGGGTCCGATCACGTGGACGATGCCCTGCTTGCCGGTCGCCATGTCGAAGAGCGGCAGATTGAACTCCTTCATGTTCCTGATCATGTGCACCGCCATCTCCTCCGCCAGGGGGTCGGCGTAGGGGCGGGTCTGGTCGGTCGTCGGGATGATGTGGTCGAGCGTGCCGAAGGTGCGCTCGGGCATGCGCACCTTGAGCTTCGAGTCCTTCAGCATCTGGAAGGCCTGGGGTGTCGTCACCTCGTGGATCAGATGCAGGCCGATCAGGAGCTGGGTCTGGCCGGACGGCAGCGTGCGGACCGTGTGCGCGTCCCATACTTTGTCGAGCAGCGTGCGTGCCATGAAACTCCTCCTCGAGTGCCGTGCTCGTCCGACCCCGAAGGGCCGTGGCGCGCGTATGCTGCCCCACCGCGACCGTGTAGTCTAGTGAAACGTTCTGCCCGGCATGCCAAGCTCTCCCGTGGACGTCGGCGTTATCCTGAGGCATGCTGACTGCGGCACAACCCTCGACCACCACCTAGCCCCACGACGGAGGCGCACCAATGGCATTGCGGATCAACAGCGAAGCACCAAACTTCACCGCCGAGACCACTCAAGGGAGGATCACGTTCCACGACTGGATCGGTAGCGGGTGGGCCATCCTCTTCTCGCACCCGAAGGACTTCACGCCGGTGTGCACGACCGAGCTCGGCTACATGGCGGGCCTGAAGCCGGAGTTCGACAAGCGCAACTGCAAGATCATCGGCCTCAGCGTCGACCCGGTCGCCGATCACCAGCGCTGGTCCAAGGACATCCAGGAGACGCAGGGGCACGCCGTGACGTACCCGATGATCGGCGATCCCGAGCTGAAGGTGGCGACGGCCTACGACATGCTGCCGGAAGGGGCCGGCACCACCTCCCAGGGCCGCACGGCCGCCGACAACGCGACGGTACGCTCGGTGTTCGTCATCGGGCCGGACAAGAGGGTCAAGGCGATGCTGACCTACCCGATGTCGACGGGCCGCAACTTCGACGAGGTGCTGCGGCTCCTCGACTCGTGCCAGCTCACGGCGAAGCACAAGGTCGCCACGCCCGTGAACTGGAAGCAGGGCCAGGACGTCATCATCGTCCCGGCGGTCTCCGACGAGGAGGCCAAGAAGACGTATCCCGCGGGCTGGAAGGCGCCGAAGCCTTACCTGCGCATCGTGGCCCAGCCGAAGTAGCCGCACCACGCGCTGCGCCGGTGGCGGTGAGCACGGACCACCGGCGCGCGCCCGTCCTGGTCTACTCCTTCGACGCTAATTTAGCCATCGTTCTAACAGCGGGTGACGTGGGCGGACACGGCGAGCCAGCGACCCTGCCGGCGCGCCCAGACGTCGGTGTACCGACCCGATCCGGCTCGACCGTCCGGTAGGGTGTACGTCGTCCGCGCGTGGATGATCGCGACGTCGCCGAGGATCCGAACGATCACGTCGCGCGCCTCGAGATTCGAGATGGTCACCGGGCGCGCCGTCTGGGCCAGGAATCCCGCACGGTCCACGAGAGAGCCGTCGGGATTGCTGCACTGAAAATCCGCCGCGAGGATCTCGTCGAAGCGGCGGACGTCCGATGTCTGGACCGACGTGATGTAGTCCCGATTGAGCTGCTCCAGGGTGTCCATGGACGCCTCCTGTACACTTCAGCCATCATGACCGACAAGCCCTATCACGTCTACGTCATCCAGGGAGGCGGCCAGCGGGACTACGCCGATTGCCAGACGGCGCTTGCGCACGTCCCCGCGCGGATGACCGCGCTGCCTTTCATCGGCACCGAGGACGAGCTGATCGCGCGCACCCGCGATGCCGACGCGCTCGTCGTCTCGTTCTCGCCGGTCACCCGCGGCGTGATGAGCGCGCTCGAGGGGTTGAAGGTCGTCGTACGCACCGGGGTCGGGTACGACGTCATCGACGTGCCCGCCGCCACCGAGCTCGGCGTGATCGTCGTCAACATCCCCGACATCTGGGTGCGCGAGGTCGCGAATCACGCGCTGGCGCTGCTGCTGGCCTGGAATCGCAAGATCGTAACCCTGGACCGACAGGTGCACGCGGGCGTGTGGAGCGGCGGGGTGCCGGGCGAGCGCACGGGGTCGCTCCACGGCGAGACGGTCGGCATCGTGGGCCTGGGGAACATCGGCAGCGCCTTCGCGCGCCGGGTGGCCGCGTTCGAGATGGAGGTGATCGCCTGCGATCCCTACGTGGACGACAAGCGCTTCGCCGCCCTCGGCGTGGAGCGCGTCTCGCTCGAGGTGCTGGCGGAGCGGGCCGACTACGTCTCCGTCCATACGCTGCTGAATGCCGAGACGCGCCACCTGATCGGCGAGGCCTTCTTCCGCCGCATGAAGCCCACGGCCATCCTGATCAACACCTCGCGAGGCCCGGTGGTCGACGAGCGCGCGCTGGCCCGCGCGCTGCAGGACAAGCGGCTGGCGGGCGCGGCGCTCGACGTGTGGGAGCAGGAGCCGGTTGCCGCCGACAACCCGCTCTTGCAGATGGACAACGTCATCGCCACGTCCCACGCCGCCTATTTCTCGTCGCCCGCGGTGGCCCAGGTGCCGCGGCGGTGCGGCGAGGAGGTGGCGCGCGTCCTCACGGGGCAGCGGCCGCTCAATGTGGTGAACCCGGAGGTCTACGCGCCCGGCGCGGTGCGCCGGCACTGACCGCTACTGCTTCACGGCGCCGAACGTGAGGCCGGTGACGATGTGCCGCTGACCGAGGAGGGCGACGAGGAGCACGGGCAGGGTGATGAGCGTGGCGGCGGCGGCCAGCGTGCCCCAGTTGATCTCCTCGTACGAGATCATGTTGTAGACGGCGATGGGCAGGGTGCGCGTCGTCCGACCGGCCAGGATCACCGAGAACAGGAAGTTGTTCCAGGAGAACACGAAGGACAGGATCGCGGTGGCGACCACGCCGGGCTTGACGAGCGGCAGCGCGATGCGCCAGAAGACACCGACGTGCGAGCAGCCGTCGATCAGGCCGGCATCCGCGAGGTCGGCCGGCACGTCCTCGAAGAACGCGATCATGACCCAGATGATGATGGGCAGACCCACGATGAGGTGGGTGAGGATCAGGGCGCCGTAGGTGTCCACCATCCTGAGACTTCGGAAGAAGATGTACCAGGGGATCAGGTAGGCGATCCCGGGAATGATGCGCGAGATCAAGATCACCACCGCCAGCCGCTGCTGGCGCCAGCGAGCGATGGAGTAGGCCGCCGGCAACCCGACGGCCAGCCCGAGGGCCGTGCAGCCCGTCGCCACCACCAGGCTGTTCCAGGTGTAGAGAAAGAACGGGTACTTCGTGAACACTTCGCGGTATCCCGCCATGGTGACGCTGAAGCGCACGAACGACGGCGGATAGGCCGTGGCCTCCACCTGGGGCTTGAGCGAGAGCGTGATCATCCAGTAGAAGACGAACACCGTCGGCAGCATGAAGAGCCCGGCGA
>Ga0137394_10003608_pt1 | contig 11663 bp, 8 predicted proteins | sample czobulk116metaG_FD_108278 | JGI IMG/M metagenome (GOLD analysis project Ga0137394, IMG submission 108278) | Vadose zone soil microbial communities from Angelo Coast Range Reserve, California, USA - czobulk1.16 metaG | ecosystem: Environmental > Terrestrial > Soil > Vadose zone | place: USA... | reverse complement strand
GGTCAGATCGTGAGCCCCGGGCCGCGGACGATCGCGATGCTCCAATCTACCGCAAACCCGGGGCTGATTCGTCTTCGCACCCCTCGAGGGGGGCCGCCGCTCACGCCGCCTTGTTCGGCCTGGCGCCCGTGGTGTCGATCTGAATCTTCCTCGGCTGGCTCTCCTCGGGAATCGGGATGCTGACCTCGAGGACACCGTTTTCGAACTGCGCCTTGAGCTCGTCGCTCCTGATCCCGTCGGGGAGCGTGAAGTTCCGCTCGAAGCGTCCCTGCGAGATCTCACGGAAGTGGACGTCTGTCTCGTTCACCTCGCGAGCGGCCTTCTTCTCGCCCGTGATCTGGAGCTTGTTGCCGGTGAGGGTGATCTGAAGATCGGCCGGATCCAGGCCGGGCAGCTCGGCTCTCACGAAGAGCTTTCCGTCCTTGGTGTACGACTCCATCGCCGGCAGGTAGTTCCACCCTGACCTTCGGGCGCCGGCCATCGGCGCCACGCACGAGCCGGACCCGATCGCCGGCGGCAGGAGCCGCGACTTCCCGGGGGCGCCGGGGGCGACATCCGGGAGGGTTTCGCGGAAGATGGCGTCGAAATCGCGGAAGACGAAGACGTTCAACAGCTCATCGAATGGCGAGGGTCTGAACATGGTTTTCCTCCTTGGATGAGTTCGGGCTCTGATCGAGATCTATCTCTTCAGGGCCCGGCCGTGAGGCGATTGGCGCGCGGGATGTAAGAACTCACGCGCGCGCTGTCAAGAGCTCCGAATCTCTCTGTCGGTCCGTGCGGTTCTGGTAGACTCCCCTCCCCATGACTCAGAAGGGTTTCTCCGATCTGGCGGGCGGGCTGACTCTCCCCGCGATACGCGAAGCGGCGGCGCGGATCGCCGCCGACATTCACCGGACGCCCCTTCTCCGCTGCTCCACCATCAACCGGATGACCGGGCTCGACGTCTACTTCAAAGCCGAGAACTGGCAGAAGACCGGCTCCTTCAAGCCGCGCGGCGCGCTCAACCGCCTGGCTCACCTGAGTGAGGACGAACGGCGGCGCGGTGTGCTGGCCGCTTCGGCGGGGAACCACGCGCAGGGGCTGGCCTACGCCGCCGCCTCGCGCCGGATCCCCGTCAAGGTCGTCATGCCCGCGACCGCGCCCGCTGCGAAGATCGACGCGACGCGCGCGATGGGGGCCGAGGTGATCCTCCACGGCGAGATCTTCGATGACGCGCTCGCCCGATCGCTCGAGATCGCGGAAGAGAGCGGCATGACCTACGTCCACCCGGCGACCGATCCCCTGGTCCTGTGCGGAGCGGGCACGGTCGGGCTCGAGATCTGCGAGGATCTCCCTGACTTCGACGCCGTCGTGGTGCCGATCGGGGGAGGTGGACTGATCTGCGGCATCGCCACCGCCGTGCGCGCGATCGTTCCGCGCGCGCGGGTGTTCGGGGTCAACCCGGAGGGGGCGCCCGCGATGGCCCGATCGTTCAGGGAGGGCAGGGTGGTGCGGCTCGAGAAAGCCTCATCGATCGCCGAAGGAATGTCCGGCAAGGCGGGGACGGCGGAGACGCTCGAGATGATGCGCGGCGTCGTGGAAGACGTCGTCACCGTTTCCGACCGCTCCATTCTCGAAGCGATCCTTCTGCTCCTCTCGCGCGCCAAGATCCTCGCCGAGGGAGCCGGCGCGGGGCCGCTGGCCGCCCTTCTCGAGAAGAAGCTCCCGGTCCCGGCCGGATCGAAGATCGTCCTCGTCGTCTCGGGGGGCAATCTGGATCTGGACAGGCTCGCGCGCTGGATCGAGGACGGCCTTCCAACATGAAGGAACGGCGGATTGCCGCATAGTCGTTCGAAGACCCTCGGCGGCCGGCTGAAGGCCCGCATTGCCCGCGTCCGGCGGCGGCTCGTCGTCCGCGCCCGGGCGACGCTGCGCAACGAGCGCGGATTCTACTTCGTCCTCTTCGTCGTCATCGGCGGAGTGGGCGGTCTCGCGGCCAGCGGCTTCCGCTGGCTCGCGCACGCCTTCCACACCCTCTACTTCGCCTCCCCCGCCTCGATGCTCGAGGCCGCCCGCGATCTCTCGTGGCCGATGAAGGTCCTCGCACCTGCCGGGGGCGCGCTCCTCGCGGGGCTGGTCGTCCACTATCTCGTCCGCGGCGCGAAAGGCGAGGGGATCGCGGAGATCATGGAGACGGTGATCCTCAAGCAGCGGAACCTCACGCTGCGTTCGACGATCCTGAAGCCCCTCGCCTCGCTCTTCCTCATGGGCTCGGGCGGCTCGGTCGGCCGCGAGGGGCCGATGCTCGTCCTGAGCGGCGCGATCTCCACATGGGCCGCGCATCTCCTCCGGCTGACACCCGCGCGCCGCAACATCCTCATCGGATGCGGCGTGGCGGCGGGTATGGCCGCCGTCTACAACGCCCCGCTGGGCGCTTCCCTCTTCGTGATGGAAGTGATCATCGGCAACTTTGCGATGGACGTCTTCGGCCCGCTCGTCGCGGCGTCGGTGATGGCGGCGCTGGTCAGCCGCGCGCTCTCCGATCCGGGACCGATCTACTCCATCCCCGCCTTCGAGCCCGCGAGCGTCACCGAGTATTTCATCCTCGGCCTCCTCGGCATCCTCTGCGCCTTCATGGGAAACTTCTTCACGATCGCCCTCGACAGGGCGGGAGCGCTCTCCCAGAAGATCCGCCTGCATCCGGTGCTCAAGCTGACGGTCGGCGGCGCCCTCGTCGGCGTGATCGGGGCCGTTGGGCTTCCTCACGTCTGGGGGAACGGCTCGGACGCGCTCTCGGGCGCTCTCAACGGACGGTATACCCTCGAGCTCCTCGCCGCGATCTGCATCGGGAAGATGCTCGCCACCTCGTTGAGCATCGGCTCCGGCGGGATGGGGGGAGTGATGACGCCGACGCTCCTGATCGGCGCGTCGTTCGGTGGAGTCATAGGCTCGCTTCTCCACGATGCCTTCCCCTCGATCACCTCCGGACCGGGGGCCTACGCGCTGGTGGGGATGGCGGGAGTCCTCGCCGCCACGACCCACGCCCCGATCATGGCGACCTTCCTCGTCTTCGAGATGTGCCAGGACTACGCCATGATCCTCCCTATCGGCGTCTGCGCGGCCGTATCGGCTCTGGTGGCGCGCCGGTTCAGGAAATCGTCGATCTACACGGAGAAGCTCGCGCGCAAGGGGCTGGACATCGATGCCGCGATCGAGGAGTCGGCGCTCCAGGCGATCCGCGTCGAGGACGTCGTGTGGGCCGACCCTCCGACGGTGCCTCCTGACCTGCCCGCGCGGGCCCTCATGGAGCGTTTCCTCTCGAGCCGCCGCCACCTGATGCACGTCGTGGACCGCGACGGACGCTACCACGGACTCATCGCCATTCAGGACATGCTGGCCACCTCGGAGGACCGAAACCTGGACGGGGCGATCGTCGCCGCCGATCTCGCGCGGACGATCCCGTCGGTCGCCCCCGAAGATTCCGTCTCGCTGATCATGGAGAGGTTCTGGTTCCAGGAGTTCGGCGAGCTTCCGGTCCTTGGCGGAGGCGATCCGCCGCGCTTCGCCGGCGTGGTCACCCGCCGCGACATCCTCGGCGCCTTCGATCGGGAAGTGCTGCGCCGCAAGATCATGACCGCGCGGTACAAGATGGGGACGAAGCACGCCTCCGCCGCGCTTCCCCTCGTCGGCGACTACGACGTCGAGGAGGTGCCGACGCCGCCGAGCTTCTTCGGAATGACGCTGGCCGAGCTCTCCCTTCCCACGAACTTCCAGCTCACCGCTCTGGCGCTCAAGCGCGGAGCGCTCGACGATCCGGAGGAGTTCATCCCGCCGCCCACCGACCAGCCGCTGCGGTCGGGGGACCGACTCGTGCTGATGGGCCGGAAGCGGGATATCGCGAAGCTGGCCCACCTGCCGCAGAGGCCCGCGACCTCCTAGGCCCCGGGCGCCGGACGAAGAAGCCGCGTGAGGCGCCGTGGTAGGATTCTGTCCGGACCGCACGTCGAGGAGGACTCGCATGGAGCTTCGCGGGAAGAGAGCGCTCGTCACGGGAGGGAGCAACGGCATCGGGAGGGCGTGCGCGCTTGCCCTCGCCCGGCGGGGAGCGGCGGTCGCCGTCGCCGCCAGGAGACGGGATCGGCTCGATGAGACGATCGCGGCGATCGCGAAGGCGCTGAACGAGGCAGGCTCGGGCGGCGGCCGGCAGGCGTTGGCGATCACCGCCGATCTCTCGATAGCATCCGACCGCGCCCGCTGCGTCACCGAGGCGGCCGGGCAGCTTGGCGGCCTCGACATCCTCGTCAACGCGGCCGGAATTCTCAAACCGGGCACGATCGAATCGACCACTCTCGACGACTGGGACAGCACGATGGAGATCAACGTCCGCTCGCTCTTCGATCTCTCGCGCCTGGCGATCCCCCATCTCGCCGCGACGAAGGGGACGATCGTCAACCTCTCGAGCGTCGCCGGCCTTCGCCCCTACGCGGGGATCCTCGCCTACTGCGTCAGCAAGGCGGCGGTCGACCAGCTCACGAAGTGCCTCTCGGTCGAGCTTGGACCGAAGGGGATCCGCGTCAACGCGGTCAACCCGGGAGTGGTCGTCACCGATCTTCACCGCACCGGGGGAATGAGCGAGGCCGACTACACCGCCTTCCTCGAGCGCTGCAAGACGACGCACCCGCTGGGGCGCGTCGGCACCGCGGAGGAGGTCGCGGATGCCGTCGCCTTCCTCGCGTCGCCGTCGGCGGGATGGATCACCGGAGCCACCTTCAGCATCGACGGCGGCAGGGCGAACGCCTCGGCGCGGTGAAACCGTGAAGTCACGAGCGATGACGCTGGCGGTGACGATCTCCTGCCTGCTTCCCGCCGGCTCCGCCTTCGCCTCCGGTGAGAAAGTGATCGGCGTCGTCGATCGCGTCTCGGAAAACCAGATGACGGTCGACTCCGCCGTCATCTTCCTGGGGAAGGACGCCCGCGTCAGCGGCGACGTGGATGCCTTTGCTTTCTCCAAGACGAAGCTCGGATTCTGGGCGGAGGCGGAGGGACGCTGGACCGAGCGCGGCCTCTTCGAGGCGAGCCGCGTCAGGATCTCCCGCGACGCGCCCGGTTCTTCCTTCGCTGAGCACATCACGGAAAGCTCGCTCGAGGAAGCCGGGAAGCTCAACGCCTCCGACAAGATCCTGAAGAGCCCGGCGGTGAACGAGTACGTGCAGCGGGTGGGGACGGGCCTCGTCCCCGAGTACGCCGCCAGGGAGCACGACTTCACCTTCGGCGTCATCGAGGACCCCACTCTCAACGCCTTCGCCCTCCCCAGCGGCGCCATCTACGTCCACAGCGGCCTCCTCGCCCGCCTCGACAACGAATCGCAGCTCGGCATCGTCCTCGGCCACGAGATCGGCCACGTCACGGAGCTGCACGGCCAGCGCGCGCACAAGACCAGCATGGCGAAGATCCTTCCGGCGGAGATCGGCGCCATCCTTCTCGGCGTCCAGCTCGAGCGGAGGGCGGGCAGCCCGCTCCAGTCGTTCATGATCTCGCTCGGGCTGAACCTCGGCCTCTCCGCCGCCGTCAGCGGCTACGGCCGGACCCTCGAGGACCAGGCCGATCGCGTCGGCCTCCGCTACGCCGTCGAGTCGGGGTACGACCCGAAGGAGGGCCCCAAGATCTGGGACACCTTCAACGACGTCTACGGCGACGAGGACAAGGCGGAGAACTTCTTCTACGGCAACCACTCCACGAACGCGGTCCGGAAGGAGAACCTGCGCGGGGAGATCGACAGGCACTACGATTCCCCTGCGGGGATCGATCTCGCTTCCGATCCCGACGCCCCTTCGCAGCCCGCGGTGAAGACACGGCTCGTCAACGAGGAGATCTACCAGAAGACAATGCTCGACCTGACGCGCGCGAACGCCGTGGAGGATTTCGCCCTCGAGCGCTACCACCTCGCGTCGAAGGGGTTCGATCGCGTCCTGAAATACCGCCCCGGCGATCCGGTCGCGCACCATTACAAGGGGAGGATCCTCCTCGCGACCACCGAGACTCCCGACGCTGCGCGCGAGGCCCTCTCGGAGTACCTGAAGGCGATCACGCTGGCGCCGGACTATGCCGACGTCCACCGCGATCTCGGCCTCCTCTACGAAAAGATGGAGCGCCCCGCCGATGCCCGCGCCCACCTGCAGCGCTACCTCGAGCTGGCTCCTCCGGCGGCGAAAGACAGGAAGAACGTCGAGAAGGAGCTGAAGAAGCTGGAGCCGGGGGGCTGAACGTTTATCTTAGGAACTGGACGGGGCCCGGCAGGACGACGAGGAAAGTGCATCCTTCCTTCGTGTCGGCGTCGTGCGAAGCGTCCGGCGGCGTGTAGAGGTAGTCGCCGGTCTTCAGTTCGTCGCGCCCGACACGCATCGAACCTGACACGACGTAGGCTTCCTCGCCGGCGGGATGGTTGTGCGGCGGGTGCTTCGTCCCCGGATCCATTCGGACGAGATACGACCCCGCCCCCTGCTCACCCGCGATCCGCAGGGACTTGAACGCGACGCCGGGGATCTTGCTCGGCTCCCAGCCGGAGTCACCGTGTCGAACGACGTGTGTCGGGGGCATCTCCAGCACCTCCACGGGAACCGAAGGGTGGGCCCCACCCGGCGGCACTTTAGTTTGTTCAGGGAGCAGCCGATTACTCAACCGATTACTGCGACTTCAGTGATCAGGATTTCGGGAAGGATCACAGATCCATCGAGAGCCCTTCCGCCTTTCCGTCTTTCCGCCTTTCCGCAGCGGACCCATGACTTGTCGGCTGCGGGGCAGATGCCGTACGCGTTGCGGACGTTCGCCTCGCGGGTTCTCCCGGCCGGCGCGCGAATCACCCTCAGCGGGAAGTGGGTTTTTTCGGCCCTTCCTCCAAGCGTTCTTTCGCGCACTCGCGCAAGCTCTCGAGCGAAGTCAGGTTCCTCGCCCGTTCCCGAAGCGAATTGAATTCACTCGTCTTGACCAGAAGGTCCAATTCGGGCTGGACGTGACACTTCAGGTTCAATCGCTCCACGGCATATAGCGCGCCGGCCTGACTTCCAAACGAGGGATCGCGTAGTCCTTCCCTGAACACAGGCAGGCTTGCGATGCCTCCGATTGCCTCGATGGCTCTGAGAGCCGCCTGTCCTCGAGATGCGATGCCGTCCCCGGAGGGTACGTCCTCGGGAATGGGGGGGTGCGCGAGGACAAGCCGGGCCAGCGCGAGCGCCGCTCGATCGCCTCCACACGCACCGATCGCTTCGACCAGCTCTTGAGTGTCCTCATCCCATCGCCGGGAGATCTCAGACCTCGCGAGCACAGCCAGCAAACGATCTTCGGCGGCGGAGACCCGACAGCGAGCGAGAGCCTCGAGGGCCGCGTACGGTGCGCCGCTGTGACTCTTTGTCGAGTCCAGGGCCTCCTCTGCGAACGCCATCACTCTCTCGCGGATCTCCACATCCGCGGTGACTTCGCCGCAGTCCACCGTCTTCAGGAGCTCGCGAGCAATCGATAGTTCCCCTCCGAGCAATTCGCGGACATCTCGAAGTTCGAAGGAGAATCCGACGCGCTTCGCCGCGTAAATCGCGGAGCGCCTTAGCCTGTTCCGACTCAGGTCGGCAGTACACCCTAGCGGGTTGCCACGTAACGCAATTTGAGCCAGGTACGATTTGCAATCATCAGCGGAGAGCCTGCTCCACGAGGTCATAGCTTCGGACGCCAGCGTGTCGTCCTCATCGCACACCGTCTGCTTCAGCACCTGTGCCGCCCTGTCATTCCCGATGCTCCCCAGCACTCGGGCGGCCATGAGCCTCACTTCTGCGTGTGGATGTTCGAGAAGAGCCAGAACATCGTCGGAGCGTTCGGTGCAGTGGCGAATCGAAAGCGCGGCGCAAGCATCTCCGGAATCTTCTCCGTCGTCACTGATCAACGTGACCCACTTCGGCGAGCATGGTTCAGTGATACCGTGCTTCGCGCCGACATACATAGCGCTGGCCTCAGCCATGCTCCGCGTCATCTCACGGAACGTCATTGGATGTTCGTCCCGCCGATTCGGGTCCTCGGGACCCAGGGTCCGATCAGCGCACGCCGGCTGTTCTGATGAGAACGTGATGACGCTCAGGCAGAAAGCGCAGCCAATCAATGCGCCAACAGCCAGCTTCCACGCAGAGGGGAAAGTCACAATCCTATCTCCGAGGTCCAATTGGGTAATCGGGCTTCCGGTTCATGAAATCGTCCAGAAGCCTGAATCGTTTGTTCTCGGCAATCTCTCGCGCCAACTCCTCGGAGGCGCGTTGCCACTTTGCCTGGAGGACCTCCTGCCACATCAAATTGGCCCAACGGGTCCCTTCTTCCCGGTCGGGGTGTTTCTCGACTTTCGATTTCTCGTATAGATCGATATTCTGATCCGCTGGGTTGGTTGCAATTTGCACCATTCTCCCCGCTTCAGCGAATGAAATAACCCTCTCGGCCTTCTCCCCTTGGAGTTCCTCCGGGTTTTCCCTACCCGCCTCTTTGGCAAGCTCCGGGTCAATTGTGGTTGCGACCTCACACGGACAGGTCAGTGTGAACGAAGTCTGTCCGCCGTTCTCGCCGGGCCCCTTCGGATCCAGACTGTCATTCTTGACGGACGCCTTGATCTGATGATCATCAACAACGAATCGCTGAAAAGTCGGAGAGAAAGACACTAGGTCATTGAACGCCTGGCGGGTCAAATCGCTCGTCGCAGCGTTCGTGAAATCGCGGCCATCTCGATCGTAATAGAGCACGGGATTGTCAATCGAGTATGTGTAACGATTCCACGTCCTTGGGCCACGACGACGAACGCTCAGTCGGCCGGGATCGACGCTCAGAAAACGGAAGAGGTCCGAGCGAAGGTACCTTGCCTTCAGGTAGTCGATTCCATCCTCGCCGTCCCTCTCGTGAGCTGTGAATTTGTGCGAGTTGCCCGACCCGGGGCTTCCGCTACCCGCGATCTCCTCCCCATACGGCAGGTACTTCGAGTCATAGACCTTGGCGCCGTTCACATCGGTGACGACCCTCACGCTCCCCAGATGGTCCCACGAGAAAAACTGCCACGCAAACGTCTTCGTGGTTGCTCCGGTGATCAGCATCGGCACAAGGTTCAACCCGCCGGCTTCGATCGCGCCCGCAGTCGCCGAGCCGTCGAGGGACGCCTGCTCCTGGGTGAGTTGCTCCCAGACATCGGATGCGGCCGCTCGGGTCGGCTCCGGCTTCGAAGCAATCGGTGATGCCAACTGCGAATCCATGATGAGACGCCGAACGCTCGATGCCGGAAGTGGCAACGCGAGTGGCAGCGCGATCACGCCGGGCGGTGATGTCGCGAGCGATATCGAGGTTGAGCCGGCGAGAGATTCAGATGACTCGAAGCCCCGCGGAGTCAGGTATCGAGCGTACAGATCTGGGAGCATTGGAACCTGATCTCGACGTCGAGGTCGTTCGCTCGAAGCGACCACTTCTTCCTCGTCGCCATGACGCTTGAGCCCCCGCGCCACCCTCCAACCCTCTTCACCTGCCGGTGGGTTTACGAATGGACCTGCGGGCCCCCTCATCTCGAACACCAACCGCCGCCTCGGGAGCAACTGCATCTCCAACTGGTCAACCTGCCACGAGTCGTCGAGAGTCACCGGGCCTCCGCCCCCGCCCCCACTTTCGCCGCAGTTGGGATAGCAAAACGGAGGCGGCGGCGCGTTCTGACTCAGGTCCAGATCCTTGCAGTCCGCGTCGTTCGGATCGATGCTCGTGTCGTACTTCACGCAGATATCTTCCGAGCCCCACATCTGTATCAGCACCGGGTGGTTGGGATCGGTCGTCTCGTAGAGATTCTGGACCTGCCCCGTCAGCGCGACCGACACGAGGTAGCCGTTGCCAGGCTTGGGGATCGTCACCCAGCCCAGGTTCGGATCGATCGGGGTGTTATAGACAACGCTCCAGTTTTGGGTGTACGAGTACGTCAGCGTCCAGCTCGTCACCTTGAACCCGCTCCCCGCAGTCGAGCACCCGACGAACCCGGTGACATCAAAGCGGAGCTGCGACCCCTGCGTGCTGACCGACGGGATATCGGGAACAAGGAACTGCTCCGCGGTCCAGACGCTCGAATCCACCGTCTCGTTCCCGAAGTTGTCCACACCGCTCACCAGATACTCGTTTACCCGACACGGCACGGGCCACTGGTCCGTGTACGTCGGCGTGAACTCGTCCGGGGCCCAATACGGGTTCCCCTCATCGTCGATGCCGCTGTGGTGCGTCACTGGGGCCGTGAACATCCGCTCCCACCGATCGTCGGGAAGCCCCTGCTCCTTCCGATACACGATGAAGGCGCTGTATCCCGATGTGTCCCCTCCGGCCCCTCCGTACGTCAACTGCGCGCTGCCTCCCCCCCATCCCAGAAGAGCGTACGCGGTGGTGATGACGGGCGCTCCGACCGCTCCGGTTCGGGGCTTGGCTGCCACCGAGGCCGACAAGGCGGACTGGCTCCACGAATCGTACGCCGCCACCGCGTACGTGTACGTGGTCCCAACGCTCAGACCCCCGCCGGTCCATGAGGTCGCTTCAGGCAGAGCGGTTCCCTGGGATATGAACGATCCAGTGTTGGGATCCTGTCGGTAGATCCGGTACCCCTGAAGATCGTTTTCGCTGTTCGGCTGCCAGATGATCGTGACCTGGTTGGCAAGGGAACCGGAGACTGCGCGCACGCCTCGGGGGATGGCGGGAGGAATCACGTCGAGAGGGGTCGCGTTCGCCGTGACGCCGGCGGTCTCCGCCCCGGCCGTAGCCACCGCGCGGAGCATGTACGCGTACGTGTGCCCCTGATCGACCCCGAGGTCATGGAAGCTCGTTGACCGGAGCGGCACGACGTTCAGCCTCACCCAGCTCGGAATGTTCGGATCGTCGGCTCGATAGATATTGTAGCCGACGAAAGTCCTCGTCGGCTCGGCGACCGCGCCATCCACGTCTTCGGCGAGACGCGCCCAGTTGAGCGTCACCGACCTCGCCGTCATCGCGGTCGTGAAGCCCGTCGGTGTCGAAAGAGCGGCGGCGCCTGGTTCGACCCTGATGCCCCTCGACGTCGTCCCCTCCCCGGTCGCGTTGACCGCGGCGACTCGGTAGAAGCGAACCTGGCCGGTCGGAATCGTCGGCGAGTCCACCCACGACGTCGTGGTGGACGAGAGATCGGGCGAGGTCACCTGTCAAGGAGCATTTTCCAACTCCATGACGCGCACCTCTCGCCTCTGGGTTACATCGCGGGACTCGAGCTGGCCCCTCCCGCCGCGAAGGACAGGATGAACGTCGCGAAGGAGCTGAAGAAGCTTACGCCCGCCGGCTGATCGCCTACCGGAGGAACTGCACCGGCCCCGGCAGGACGACGAGGAAAGTGCATCCTTCCTTCGTGTCGGCGTCGTGCGAAGCGTCCGGCGGCGTGTAGAGGTAGTCGCCGGTCTTCAGATCGTCGCGCCCGACGCGCATCGATCCCGACACGACGTAGACCTCCTCCCCGGCGGGATGGTTGTGCGGCGGGTACTTCGTCCCCGGATCCATCCTGACGAGATAGCTTCCCGCACCCTGCTCTCCTGCGATGCGGAGACACTTGAAGGCGACGCCGGGGATCTTGCTCGGCTCCCAGCCGGAGTCACCGTGTCGAACGACGTGTGTCGGGGGCATCT
>Ga0137394_10003607_pt1 | contig 11665 bp, 9 predicted proteins | sample czobulk116metaG_FD_108278 | JGI IMG/M metagenome (GOLD analysis project Ga0137394, IMG submission 108278) | Vadose zone soil microbial communities from Angelo Coast Range Reserve, California, USA - czobulk1.16 metaG | ecosystem: Environmental > Terrestrial > Soil > Vadose zone | place: USA... | reverse complement strand
GTGAATCTGCCCGACGCGCATCTTCCTGACGAGGTCGGGCTCGTCGCCGAGGACGCCGCCGGGGTAGATGCGAAGCGCGACGCCGCCGCCCGGAGCCTGGCTCCACTTCTCGCCCATCGCCTTCAGGATCTGGTGCCAGGAAGATCCGTCGGGCGCCAGCGTCCCCATCTTCACGGTCGCCGCCGGCTGGGCGAGTGCGGTCGCCGCGGTCGAAATCGCGATGAGCAATGCCGCCGCCCCGTGCGATATCTTCATCGTTCGTTCACTCCACGAAAAGCAGATCGGCCCGCGCGAGAAGCCATCGCGCCCGCCGCTGCATGACAAGATTGAACAGCCGCCATTCAGGCCGCACGTCGGGATCGATCGCCAGCGCCCGGGCCAGGAGTTGGACGAATTCCTTCCGATCCTGGTTCCGGATCGACACCGCCTCGGCGAGATCGAGGAGCGGCGCCGCCCTCTTCCCCTCCGAGAGCGTCATCGCCCGCTCGAAATGCTCCCTCGCCCGGGCGACCGAGCCCCCCATCGCATCGGAGCGCGCCCCTTCGTACGAGATCATCAGCTCGTGAAGCGCACCGTGATCGTACCCCTCGTCGAGATCGAGCGCACGCTGCGCGATCGCGCCGACGAAGCCGAGATCGGCGACCATGTCGGGGTCGTCCTTCGAGAGGGAGATGGCGCCACCCCACGAGGCAGCGGCCCAGTAGAGAAGGGGGACGTCCGTCACCGCCATCGGCCTCAACGCGGAAGAGGCCCCGCCGGCGCCCGCGCCTGCGCGGAGCGATTCCTCGAAGTCGGGATGTCCGACGGCCAGGCCCCGGAGCGCGTACCCCCGCGCCCGGAGGTACAGCTTGCGAGCCCGCGTCCTGAGCTCCGCGGCGGCGTTCGGATCGCGGTCCTCCAGCTCGTCCGCGTCCTCCTGAACGTAGGCGTAGGCGTACTGCGAGAAGCCGGAGGCGGCCGCCGTGAGAAGGCCGCGATGCTCGGGGCTCTGCTCGAGGAGGCTCTCGGTCAGCTTGAGGCCGAAGGGGACGGCGCCGCGGATCAGCTCCGGATCGTCGTCCTTCGCGTAGGCGGTGCCGCTCTCGGCGAGGGCGTCGCCGAGCTTGTTGATGGCGAACTTCTTGATCGAGCAGCCGGCGCCGAGGATCGGCGCCACCGCCGCGAGGATCGTCAACGCCAGCCGTGAGCGTCCCGACATCCGGCGATTATACACGGGGACGGCCCGCCGTCTTCTCGACGCCTGACGGCAACGCGCTTGACAGCCCCTGCCGGACCCGCATAGCCTTCGACTCTTGAGTTCGACCCGCCCAGGGGGGAGATCTTGAATCTGAAGAGTGATGTCAGGACGGCGCTCGTCGCCGCGGCGGTGATCTTACTTGCTCTTCCCGGGCTTGCCCGCGCGCAGGGTGACGCCTCGGGCGACAAGGTGATCAACGCCGACGGTGTCGCCGCCATCGGCAAGGGGGACCAGGCCGCGGCCCGCGACAAGGCGATCGACGACGCGCTCCGGAAGGCGGTCGAGCAGGCCGTCGGCACGCTGATCGAGAGCGAGACGATGGTCCAGAACTACCAGGTGCTGAACGACTCGATCTACTCGCAGACGAAGGGCTTCGTCCGCACCTACAAGATCGTCTCCGAGAAGCAGGAGGGGCCGCTCTACAAGGTCACAGTCGCGGCGACGGTCGCGGTCGGCGACGTCAAAGGTGACTTGCAGTCGCTCGGCCTCCTGATCCAGCGGATGCGCAGGCCGCGCGTCCTCGTGATGATTCCCGAGGAGAACATCCACGACTCCGGGTGGTGGTGGCACTGGGCCGCGAACATCGGGACGGTCGAGACGCAGATCATCCGCGCGCTCAAGTCGAAGGAGTTCACCGTGATGGACTCCGCGACGATCCGTAAGACTATCGACAAGGAGGCGGCTCTCAAGGCGCTCGACGGCGACGACGCGGCGGCGGCGCGTATCGCCGTGCAGACCGGCGCGGAGGTCCTCATCACGGGTCAGGCGGTCGCGCAGCCGGCGGGCTCCGTCGCGGGGTCGCAGATGAACTCGTACCAGGCGAGCGTGACGGCCCGCGCGGTCAAGGCCGACACCGGCGAGATCCTCGGCACCGCGACGGGATCGGGGAAGGCGGTCCACCTCAACTCGACGGCGGGGGGGAACGAGGCCCTGAAGCAGGCGGCTTCGATGGTCGCCGACGATCTCATCTCGCAGATCGTGCAGCAGTGGGCGAAGGAGGCCTCGGGGACGAGGATGATCGCCCTCTCGGTCACCGGTCTGACGAAGGAGCTGGTGGACGATCTGATCGCCGCGATGAAGCAGGACATCCGCGGCGTGGCGGAAGTCTGGGAACGGGAGTACGCTTCGGGGGTCGCGCGGCTCGACGTGGACTTCAAGGGGGATGGCGAGGCGCTGTCGCGCGCGCTCTCGGGCCTTGCGGTCGGGGGCGGAAAGCTCCAGCTCACCGCGGCCACGGCGAACAAGGTGGACCTCAGGTTTGTAGCAGGACCATGAGAATGAATCGGGAGGAAGAGTCGCCATGAATCGCAAGCCGCAGAGTTGGATCGTCGGGGTGGCGGCTCTCGCGCTCGCCATCGCCGCGACGGGCCTGAGCGCCCTCGCCCAGGAGAAAAAGCCGCGTATCGCCGTGCTTCCGTTCGACTCCAGCCACATCTCGACGAACTACGCCTCGCTCTCGACGAGCGTCGTCAACGGCATGTTCGAGACGGAGCTGTTCAAGACGGGCAAGTTCATCGTCGTCGAGCGCAAGCGCATCGAGGAGGTGATGAAGGAGCAGGGGCTCGGCCTGACGGGCGCGGTGGATGCGATGACGGCGGCCAAGGTGGGCAAGATCCTCGGCGTGGAGCTGATCATGACCGGCGATATCACCAAGCTCGGCGTCAAGCAGTCGGGAGGGCACACGGGCTTTCTCGGCGGCGCCGGCGGCTCGAAGAACACGCTGGAAGGCGGCATCGACGTCCGGCTGATCAGCACGACGACGGCGCAGATCGTCTTCGCCGACAACGCACAGAACTCGGATTCCTCGATGAAGCTCAGCTTCCGCGGCACCGGGGGCGGCACCGACTTCGACGAGGGGAAGATCGACAAGGTCTTTCGCCCGTGCGTCGTGCAGCTCTGCCAGAAGATGGCGGCGAAGACCGGCGAGATGGTGGGGACGATGCGCGGTGGCGACGGACTCGCCGGCAAGATCGCCAACGTCAGCGGTGAGAAGATCTACCTCAACATCGGGGCGGCCGAAGGGGTCAAGGTCGGCGATGTCTTCGAGGTTCACCGGCAGGGGGAGGAGATTCGAGACCCGGACACCGGCGCGATCCTCGATGTCGAGATCAAGCTCATCGGCAAGATCATCGTCACCGAGGTGAAGGACAGGGTCTCCATCGCCAGCTCGCAGAGCGGCGCGGGCTTCCAGAAGGGCGACGTCGTCAAGCCCCCGAAGTCCTAAGCCCACGAGGTGAGCGGATGGGCCTGACGCTAGCCAACCTGCTCACCGTTCTCCGGATGGCGTTGATCCCGTTCTTCATCATCGCCGTCACCGAGAATCACAGCGGCGCCGCCCTCGCCATCTTCACCGTCGCGGGGTTGACCGACCTCTTCGACGGCATCATCGCGCGGATGTGGAAGCAGAAGACCGCTCTCGGGGCGATCCTCGACCCGATGGCCGACAAGCTCCTGCTCACCGCGGCCTTCGTCATCCTCTGCATGCCGGATCACCCGAAGGCCTTCCCCGATTTCACCCTCCTCAACCGGATCCCGATCACGCTGACGATCCTCTCCATCAGCCGCGACGTCATCATCGCCCTCATCGCGGGGGTGATCTACATGGCGGGAGGGCGAACGTCGTTCGCGCCGACGATCCTCGGCAAGATGACGACGACGGTGGAGATCGTGATCGTCGTCGTCGTCCTCCTCCTGAACTATCAGGGCGCGAAATCCGATCTGGTTCTCCCCTGGCTGGTGAAGATCACTCTCGCGTTCATCCTCATGAGCGGCGTGCACTACATCTATCACAACATGCAGCGCGGTGCCCTCGAAAGCGCGGGGGAAGGGAAGACGGCGCGGTAGTGGATCCGATCACTCTCGCCGCGCTCGAGTACGACGGCCTCAAGCGCCTCCTCGCGTCCCGGCTCAGGAGCCCGCTGGGGCATCACGCTCTCGCCGCGCTGGCGCCCGCCTCCGATCCCGTGGAGGTCCAGGTGACGCGCGCCCGCGCCGTCGAGGCGCTGGCCTACTCCCTCGAGTTCCGCGCGCCGTCGCCGGGGGATGTCGACGATCCGGGGGCATCGCTGCGGCTCCTCGAGCCCGAGGGGGCCGTCCTCGATCCGGTGGAGATCGCGAGGCTGATCGGCGTGATCCGCGCCGGCGTCTCGTTCCGTGACGAGATCAACGGCGTTCGCTCCCGCTACCCGCGCCTCTGGGACGTCGCGGGCGCGATACCGAGCCTGAAGCCTCTCCTCAGCGACATCGCCGGAAAGGTCTCACCGGAGGGAAAGATCGAGGACCGCGCTTCCCCCGAGCTGGAGCGGATCCGCGGGCGCCTCTCCGTGCTCGAGGGGCGCCTGCAGAAGATGATGAAGATGCTCCTCGACCGGCAGCCCGACGTCATCCAGGACGCCTTCGTCACGGTGCGGAGCGGCCGCTTCGTCATCCCCGTCCGCGTCGAGTCGCGGCGGAGCGTCGCCGGGATCATCCACGGAGCCTCCTCGACGGGGGCGACCGTCTTCGTGGAGCCGATGGAGGCGGTCGAGGCGAACAACGAGCTGGTCACCCTCCGCGACGAGGAGGAGATCGAGATCCGGAAGATCCTCGCCGCCATCTCCGCGCGCCTGAGGTCGAATCTCGCCGAGCTGCGCACGCTCGGACACGCGCTCGGTGAGGCGGATCTGCTCGCCGCCTGCGCTCTCTTCGCGCGCGATTTCCGATGCGGGCCGGCGGCGACAGGGACCGGCATCGAGCTTCGTGGTGCGAGGCATCCGGTCCTCCAGGCGGCGATCGAGGCGCGCGGCGGAAAGATCGTCCCGCTCGACGTGGACGTCCCTTCGGGAGGGCGCGTGCTGATCCTGTCGGGGCCGAACACCGGAGGGAAGACGGCTTCGCTCAAGACGATCGGCCTCCTCGCGCTGATGAACCAGAGCGGCCTGCTCCTCCCCGCATCGAGCGCCTCCCTCCCGATCTTCGCGCAGGTGCTGGCCGACGTCGGCGACCGCCAGTCGATCACCGAGGATCTCTCCACCTTCTCCGCGCGCATGCTCCGCATCGCCGAGATGAGCCGCGATCTCGCCGCCCCCGCGCTCGTCCTTCTCGACGAGATCGGCGCGGGGACCGACCCCGAGGAAGGGGGAGCCCTCGCGGCGGCGATCGTCGATCACTTCAGGCGCCGCGGAGCGTGCGTCATCGGGACGACGCACCACGGCGCGCTCAAGGTCTACGCCGAGCTGACCGACGGGGCCTCGAACGCGTCGATGGAGTTCGATGAGAACAGCCACACGCCGACGTACAGGCTCATCCCGGGGATCGCGGGGCGAAGCGGCGGCATCGAGATGGCGGGTCGGGTCGGGCTTCCCGGCGAGATCCTCGAGGAGGCGCGCGCCCGCGTGGGAGGTGCGCATCTTCAGACCGAGGCCTATCTCGTGAAGCTCCAGGATCTGATCGAAAGCCGGAGGCAGGAGGCGGCGCGCGCCCGCGCCGAAAGGGAGGCGCTCGAGGCGGAGCGGGTCGTCCTCGCCGAGGGGGCGAAGAAGGAAGAGGCTGCGCTTCGTTCGTCGTATCACGCCGCCGTCGAAGCGGCGCTGGGGAAGATCGAGCACGAGGCGGCGGCCGTCGCGCGCCAGACGACGGAGCGCTCGCTCGAGCTTCAGCTCAAGAGCGAGGCGCGGAAGGCGGCGAAGGAAGCGGAGGAGAAGATCCGGACGGAGATTGCGCCACCTGCCCCCAGGCACCTCACGCCGGCGGATCTCGCCCGGGCTTCGAAGGCGGGGGCGAGAGAGGCGAGCGCTCTCACGCCGGGAAGCGTCGTCCGCATCGCCGCGCTCGGCACGACCGCGACGGTGCAGTCGATCGACGAGAAGCGGGGGTTAGCTTCCGTCCTCGTGCGCGGGAAGAAGATGACGATCGCGCTCCTCGAGTGCGAGTTCGTCTCGGGGCCGTCGCTGGGACCGTCGGCGGCGCAGGAACGCCGCCCTGTCGTTCTTCCATCCGGGGTCACCCTTTCAACCCCGACGAAGGATGGGGTTCAGGCCGAGGTGAAGCTGATCGGCATGAGAGTCGAGGAGGCGACCGATCTTCTCGACAAGTTCCTCGACGACGCCGTCCTCGCCGGCCACCGCGAGGTGCGCGTCATCCACGGCCACGGCACCGGCCGACTCCGCACCGCCGTCGCCGCCTTCCTGTCGAAGCATCCTCAAGTCGAATCGCACCACCCGGCCGATGCGAAGGCGGGAGGCGCGGGGGCGACGGTGGCGGTGCTGAGGGAGTAGTAACAACGAGATCGAAGAAGTCTAGGCTTCACCGCCGATCAACAGAAGCACTTCATCGCGAATCATTTCAACGCCCCACGCCAGCGCGTTGTGCAGCGACTGGCCAGATCTGAGAGCTTCGTCGACGTTCGGTCCCTGAAGCGCAATATGCGCACGATCGAACGGAGACCTGGCGGCCTTCATGTGGACGTGGGGCCCACGCCTGTACCTTACGTGATCAGCAGTCGAAGGGAGCGATGGCTCACAGTGCAGGCAAATTAGTTCTCTTTCATCTCTGCCGAATCTTTCGTAAATACTGAGACATGCTTTATTGAGGACGTAACGATCCGATCGTTCGAAAGACCACTCCTCGAAATACATCCCATGGCAGCTCTTGGCATTGACCTTGAAGCGCCAATCTCTATACGCGCTACTCGGACGAGCTTCGTCGTGAGTTCCGATGATCACTCGAGTCGTTGTAGACCCGACTCTCTCCCACGCAGGCCCAGAACCTGTTCGCGAAATGGGCTTGAGCAGCTCCCGGATTTGGTTCCCACGTTTCGATAGCTCTAGCTCGGAAAGCCGCATCGCGCTGTCCTGTCTCTCAAGATCCGAGTGTCTTTCGCTCGCTCGGGGTGAGGCCGTATGCGTCGCTCACCAAAGAGTCAATCTCCAAGTTGAGTGCGTCTTGATGGCGACCCTCTGCTTGGAGGCGTTCATCAACCAAATCAATCAGTCGTTTCTTCTTGATCGGGTCCCACGTGTCGAAGTCCGGCACAGGAGTCTTGGCTAGTGTCTTCGACTCGAGCATCGCATACCCATGCCGATACACGTGAGAGTGAGTCTGAATATACCAATAGCAGGGAGTTGAGTTCAGAACGGCGAGCAGCAACTTGAGGATTCCTAATTCGTCTGTGTTTACTCGCGCAACAAGGAATGGTGAGCGCGAGACAGCGAACCGGCCCTTCGGATCCAGTGCGAAACGCGGCATGATCACGAGATGGGGGGTGACGAGCTTTGGTCGAAAAAGAGTCTTCGGGTCTCTCGGCCGCATCGGCTCCCACCATGCCTTCCGATCGCGAACCGGCGCGACCCGCCGAGAAAGCTGTGTCCGATGTTTTTGAAGATACTCCCAGGTTCTGGGATAGTCGGATCGCAATAGTTGTTCTGTCACCTTGGCGCCGTCCCGGTAGGGGAAGAACACCTTCTGGGAAGTGCGACGGGGGACGGTATAGGGTTGCATTTCGCGATCCCTGAGGAGCGGAACGAATAGGGAAGGCTCGTCCGGTGGAACAGCAGCGCTATCAAGGACGAAGACGTCGTCGGCTCCCGTGATCATGCCCTGTCTGATTTGAACAAAGTCATCAAGAGTAGGAAGCCCCTGGAGGCGACTCGCGATTGCCGTTTCAGTTGGTGGCAGCACCAGCCACCCGTCCGTGGAAAAGGAGGACTGGTCTACATCGTGGATACTGTAGTACGTTCCCTCCATCCGCTTGCCTTCGATGGCATCCTGAAGAGCGTGACCGACTTGATCGTGACACTTGATGACCGTGGCTTGATCACCGGTAATCGTTGGGCTCTTCACCTGAAGGATTAACAAGATGATGTACACGCTCGAATCTTCAAAGACACGAATGGCGGACAAGTCCGCTAGACAGCGAACCCAGCAACGCTCCAAGAGCCACTCGCGAATTCCTTTTGCGCTCTTGCTTAACAAAAAACTGTGAGGAAGCACGAAGAGCCCGAACCCACCCGGTCGCAATGTTTCGATGCTGTGCTTTAGAAACGCAAGATAGAGGTCAACGCGGCCGCCTCCAAGTGGACCCAGGAACTCGGTCAGTCGGGCTCGAGTTGCGTTGTCTTGCGTATCGAGTGAAACAAACGGAGGGTTTAGTAACACGGCATCGAAGGGACCTTCCGCTCTCGCTGGCAAGGGAATAGGGTCGAAAAAGTCCCTGGAAAACACGGAGAGTTCTCTGGGAAGCGTGTTTGTAAGCACGAGATGAAGCAGTGAAAGAGACAATCGTGCGGCTGCAACAGCATTCGGATCTTTGTCTACGCCGACGGTATTGAGGAAGGCCGCCTCGACGAGGTCGGGTCTCAAGGAATCGTTGGTGGGATCACACTGGAATTCGAGAAGAGTTCTGAGGAAGATTCCCGAACCGCATGCCGGGTCGATCGAAGATAGTCTCTTGAATTGATATGGGGGGGTATGTTCTCGGAGGAAACGTGCGAAAAACCGGGCGATGAATTGAGGAGTGTAAACGGCACCGTGCGACTTGTCCGAAAACTCAGAAGGAAGCTGAGGAAGAAGGGCGAGTTGCGCTGAATCGTCCTGTCGCAGCAGTGAAACATAGTGCTCGTAGATCCGACTTAACGCATGCTTGGAAATGACTGCGAAGTCGTACTGATAGGGCGCAAATCGGTTCTCGTAGAAATCGATTAGAAGTCTTTCAACGGTTTGTTGGTCGAGGCGATCGAAAACGTGAAGAGCATCTCCTCGAAACAAGAACTGCGGCACGTCTGCCTGCAGGAGATCCTGAAGGACGGTTTGGAAGAAAGTGCCGAGGGTACGAGGGGCCGCGTGCCCTCGCCATCGTTGAGTGAGAAGGCGGTTGTCGTTTGGCGCCAGTCGGCGCTGCTGGTCCTCCAGAGCCCGGGCAAAAATGAGCGCGTTAAAAAGTTGTGCTAGCTCGGCGTTCGTGACTTCGCCGAGCAGTTCCGCGGAGAGCGCCCTTTTCCAAAGGGATATCGTTCGAATGAGGGCATCATCTAGTGCTGGAATGTTAGGGCTTGGCCGGCGTTCGACCACCTGCTCGAAGATTTCGCTTCGGAGACTCTCGTAACTGTCGCGGGAGAATTCACGACGTTCAACAGAGGTCGGGACTCTGGTTCGAACGTACACGAAGTTTACGGCCGACTGTTCAATAGCCACATGCCAGTCCACGAGATTGTTGTAAGAGACGCTGAGCAGCAACTGGCGCTCGTCGGAAGAAAGATCCGGATACTGTAGTGGTGTTCGGAGGAAACTGACGACGGCGCTGTTCTCAAGGCCGTGTTCGACAAGCAGTTGTGCGCTGACGACCTGCTGCCGGGCGGGCAAATCAAGGCGATCGGTCGGTCGCCAACCAAGCTCTCGTGAAAACTCTTGGAGGCGGAGGGCACGGTCCGCCTCAGGGAGTTGACCCGATGTCAGGTACCCTACTGTGTCGTATTGGTTGGACATTGAGTATACGCTCTACTTTCGTCAGCGTAGGCTACAGCACTTCGATGGAAAGCTCAAGGGTCGGACAGCTTGTGAGGTCAGGCTCCTTGTGGCCAAATTCAGTGAATCACGGCCCATCCGCTAGAGTCGCACTTCAAACGCAGCTGGAGAGGGCGCGCCGTCGCAGTTGCGACGCGGTGACTGATGCCCAAACTTGAGTGCGCCTCGAATTCCGCTTCAGACCAGCCAAGGCACTTCCGCAGAAACAGAATCTCAGCGGCGGTCAGGCGCCACGACTCCCGAAAGAGTTCGCACGTGATGCGGCTGTGGAGCTCCTCGATCCTGGGGATGACGACCTCGTACTCCCCGCACGTCGAGCAGCGACGCACGTCGACTCCCAACAAACTGACGTCCGAAAGGCCCGACGAGTCGTACCGGTAGTTTTCCCGTCGCGACGTCATCTTCGCATCGCACTGAAGGCACTTCATGTGATCCTCTCTCAAGCGAATCTCGCCACGATCCACGGTAACCTCTGCGATTGTGCCACACGAAACCACGCAAAGGTCACTCCCTGGTGATCAGCCTCACCGCCCTCTCGTACAGGAAGTAGTCCCAAGCCCAGTTGATCAGGACGATAAGCCGGTTCCGGAACCCGATGAGCTGGATCAGATGGACGAAGAGCCAGGCGATCCACGCGGGGAGGCCGCGGAACTTGTAGCCGCCGATGAAGGCGACGGCCGAGTTCCTTCCGATCGTCGCGAGGGAGCCGGGGTCCTTGTAGCGGAAGGGGAGAGGCGACTCACCGCGCAGGGCGCGGACCACGTTTCCCGACGCAACCTGGCCCATCTGGATCGCGACGGGAGCCATCATCGGAAGCGCCCTTCCATCCGCTTCGAGATAAGCCGCGTCGCCGATGACGAAGACCTCGGGGTGGCTGCGGAGCTGAAGGGTCGACTCGACAGGAATGCGACCCTGCGCGGCCGGGGGAACGCCGAGCGCTCTCGCGAGCTCGACGGCTCGCACACCCGCCGCCCAGATCAGCGTGCGGGTGGCGATCGCCTCGCGCCCCTTGAGGGTCACGCTGGCGCCGTCGTACCCGGAGACGAGCGTCCCGCACGCCACCTCCACGCGCTTCGCCGCGAGGCTGGCGACGGCCGCGGCGCCCAGATCCTCGGGCATCCCGGAGAGGATGCGCGGGGCGGCCTCGAGAAGCAGGACACGCACGTCAGCGAGATCGAGGCGCGGGTAATCCTTCCGGAGGACGAGGCGGATCAGCTCAGAGAGGGCCCCCGCCATCTCGACGCCGGTCGGGCCGCCGCCTGCGATGACGAAGGTGAGAAGAGCGCGGCGGAGCGCGGGATCGCGCTCGAGGACGGCCTCCTCGAAGCAGCGGAGGACGTGGTTCCGAATGCCGACCGCGTCGGCGATCCCCTTGAGACCGAAGGCGTGCCTGCGGACTCCCTCCATCCCGAAGAAGTGCGTCTCCGCTCCGGCCGCGAAGATCAGAGAGTCGTAAGGGACCGGGCCCGCAGCGGTGAGCACCGCGCGTCGATCGAGATCCACTCCCGTCACCTGCGCCATCCGAAACTCGACGTTCCGCTGGCGGCGGAGGATCGTCCGGACGGGGTACGAGATCTGATCGGGGCCGAGGCCGGCGGTGGCGACCTGGTAGAGGAGAGGCTGAAAGAGATGGTAGTTGCACCGATCGATCAGGATCACGTCGACGGCCGCGCCCCGGAGGGCCCGCGCCGCCCGGAGGCCGCCGAAGCCGGCCCCGATGACGACGACACGTGGCGGAGGGCTCGTCGTGCTCATGGGGCCCGATCGTACTGCATCGCCCCCTCCGCCTCTGCTAGCATGTCTCTCATTCACGGAGGCGGGGAGCGATCGGATGATCTGGGCCGGGAGTGGTCTTTCGGATCAGTCGGACGGCGTGAAGGCCGCGGAGGAGGCCGCCTCGGCCTCGATGTCGCTCGCCGGGCTGAATCG
>Ga0137394_10003606_pt1 | contig 11666 bp, 9 predicted proteins | sample czobulk116metaG_FD_108278 | JGI IMG/M metagenome (GOLD analysis project Ga0137394, IMG submission 108278) | Vadose zone soil microbial communities from Angelo Coast Range Reserve, California, USA - czobulk1.16 metaG | ecosystem: Environmental > Terrestrial > Soil > Vadose zone | place: USA... | reverse complement strand
ACAGAACCGAGCGCGGTAGCGCCGGATCCTGGAATTAAGTTTCGGATGATTATATTCGCATAAATTCTTTTGGGTATTTGAAGTTGACTCCAGGATCCAGCGCGGTAGCGCCGGATCCTGGAATCAAGTTTCGGATGATTATGATTCGCATAAATTCTTTTGGGTATTTGAAGTTGACTCCAGGATCCGGCGCTACCGCGCTCGGTTCTGTCATGCAACGTCAGCGCTAGCCAAATCAACCTGACCCCCTCTCATCTGCAAGAATTCTCCGCCTGTGACGAAGTCGCTTGAGTCTGAAAATCTGAAACCGCCTTTGCAAGCCACCGCCGCCCGGTTAGTCGGGAGTGCCATCTTTTATTCGCTCCTGGCACTGATCGCATTGGTAGCAATACCTTATGGCACTGCTGAGCCATGGTGGAAAGCCCTGTTCCAGTGTGTTGTTTTCATCCTCGCGGGAATATCTATTATCCAGAGATTGCTTTCGATTAATCCAACGCGGTGCGATCGCCGGTTACTATTCCCAATTCTGGTTTTAATAAGCTTCGCTTTGCTACAAACCTGGTCCTGGAGGCATTACACAATTGCGGGGGTTGATAATATCCCGCATACAATCAGTGTGGATCCCTTTCAAACGCGGCTCTTCGTCAGTCAACTTTTTGCTCTCCTCTTCGCAGGTTCGTTGCTCGTCCAACATACAACTACTCACAAACGGTTGCGCCGGCTAGTTGAGGTTATTAGCGCCGTCGGAGTTATTAGTGCCGCCTTCGGTATTTTGCGCCAGACCGCACAGCATGGGATTGGGTTTGGATTGCCTTACCTGGTACCGGGTTTCGGCTACGGCCAGTTCATCAACGCAAATCATTTTGCGTTCCTGATGGAAATGGCTCTGGGTTTGGTCCTCGGTATTGTCGTCTGCCGCGGCGTCGCCGGTAAGAGGCGGGCAATTTACCTGATAGCGGCAATCCCCATGTGGGCCGCGTTGATACTGTCTAACTCTCGGGCTGGCATCTTCAGCATCTTTTGTCAGCTCGTTTTCTTTGGCTTGCTCATCAGCTCAAGCCGCATCGCGAAGATAAGAAGTCCGGACAGGGGGTCATTACATATGGCACATATGGTCCGAGGCCTGGCCGTTCCAGCTATTCTGGTTACAACTTTGTTGGGAGCAGCCCTTATCACGGTAATCGTCGTTGGCGGCAATCCGTTTATCAACAAACTCTCTGCTGTCTCAGTCGAGCTTGATCAGAAAACGGCCCAAGCCTACACCTTGCGTTTGAATATTTGGCAGGCTACCTGGGCCCTCATCAAAGACCATCCCGTAACGGGAGTTGGCTTTGGCGGTTATTGGGCCGTGATTCCTCAGTATCATCATGGGTCCGGAGAATATACGCCTCAGGAAGCACACAATGATTATCTGGAACTATTGGCGAGTGGCGGTTTGCTCGGCGTTGCCATAGGAGCCTGGTTCATCGTCGCATTTTTTCGAGGGGCACGCCGAAAAGTTAAGACAGCGGATAATTACAATCGGGCAGTAACGTTGGGGGCTCTCGCCGGCATTCTTCCAGTGGCCCTTCACAGCTTCGTAGATTATGGACTTCACATTACGATCAACGCGTTGGTCCTGACAGCTCTAATCTCTGTTGTCGTTATGAATACCGGAAGAGAGAATGCATATCCCGCCGACAAAACTGAGCAATGACAAACTTTAAGAGTCTCCTTATCACCAGTTCGAAAGTTCGCTTTGTGAATTACGGATCCCTCCGGCTCGGCACCTCGATAGCTCTGTTCCTGGTCCTTGTTACTACGACGCTCCGTATTGGGTCCAGCTCCTCCGGGTCCGACTCATACGGCACGTTGGACAAGTCGGATCGGCCCCTGGCGGTCCTCATAATCCCAGGCACCAATTCAATCAAGATTAATGGAGACCGAGTTATCAGCGGCGCAACAGTACTGAGCCGCGCTTCGATCGAGAGTCCCGGTTATGTTGGAGGCAAGCTTGAGCTCGGTTTGCTTTGGGCGTTGGATATTGCGCCAAACACGATAATAACTACGGAGTTCGATCAGAACGGCAGCGTGAAAGTAGTCCTCACACAGGGCTGTGTAATCCTAAGCGCGCGGAAGGATATTACTGGCGAGATTGACAGCCCCCGCGGCGTTTTAGAGAAGACGAACTTGAAGACAGGCAGCACGCTACATGTTTGCTTTCCGGAGGTTGCACCCGCGGAAGTAAAACTACACGCTTCAGAATTTGAAAGCGGATTATTTGATCTCGTTAAGACTGCTGCGATGGCAATCACAGGATCGCGCAAAGGCGCCGGTATAGATTTCGTCGCCCCGGGTCGTGGCAGCGATCCCGGCCCGTCAACCCCCTGATTACAGACAGAGTCAGACTGCGTGAATACCAGAACTAAAAGCGAACCGGGCCTTCGGATTGTGCGCCTTGCCGGGTGGATAAGCATGCTAGCGCTCTTATCACTGTGGGCATGGAACTCCGGGCGCGCCGGACTTGCCAGTCTGCTTTCTAACTATGCAGGAAAGGCGAATCAGATTGCAGCAGCGAACGCCGCCGTAAGGCTTGGCCCAACCGACGCCGAGGCACACTATGCGCGGGCAGTTATCCTCATGGACCACGGTGATTTGCCGGCAGCAATTGAGGAGTGCGAACACGCTGTTCGTTTGCGTCCCAGCGATTTCGTCTTATGGCTGGGACTGGCCCGCGCGCGTGAGCTGCATGGAGACATCGAAGGCGCTACTGCCGCAGCGAAACACGCCGTAGCGATGGCTCCTGATTACGCGCAGACTCACTGGCAACTTGGAAATGTCCTGGTCCGAGCGGGACTACGTGACGAGGGCTTCAAGGAGTTGCTGTTAGGGGCAGAAGCTGATCGTGCGTTCCTGCCTGCGGTAATTGATTTGGCTTGGCAGTTATCAGACGGCGATCCTCTATTCGTTAAGCAGGTTATCCAACCACGATCTGACGATTCTCTAACAGCTCTGGCTGAATATTTTAGAAAGCGCGGAAAGGTTAACGAGGCTATTGAAATGTTTCGCGCTGCCGGCGCTGGGGCTGAAGAAAAACGACAGCAATACGTGAGCGAGTTGATTTCAGCCAGGAACTTCAAAGAGGCTTGGTTGCTTTGGTGCTCTTTTCATCCCGAAAGTCATCGGAATACGGGAGTGATCGATGCCGGCTTCGAACATGAGAGTCAGCTCGATGAGGCCGGCTTCGGTTGGCACCGAGATTCCAAAACGGAGTTTGTATCGCTCTCACTTGATGTGAATAATCCGAGAGAAGGTCGCTCAAGCCTACGAGTGGATTTCAAAGGGCCTTCCGATCCCTCGACTCCGATCATTTCACAACTCGTCCTTGTCGACCCTCTCACGCGCTATAAACTTCACTTCGCTGGTCGCGCGGAACGGGTTATCAGTGGAGGGCGGCCGCTGGTGATAGTGGCCGACGCAAACAACAATACTCTCCTCAGTCAAACCAGCCCGTTTCCTGAACAACTGAACGCATGGCAAGACTACGAAATAGATTTCAAGTCCGGAGAAACGACTAATGCGATTCAGATCGTTCTTCGGCGTGAGCCTTGTAGTAAATCGCCTTGTCCCATCTTCGGCCGCCTGTGGTTAGACGATTTCTCGCTGCAGAAATGGTAAGACTCGAGGGTCGGCGGCCATTACAGAACCGAGCGCGGTAGCGCCGGATCCTGGAATCAAGTTCGGATGATTGTGATTCGCGCAAGTGCATTTTGGTATTTGAAGTTGACTCGAGGATCCGGCGCTACCGCGCTCGGTTCCGTAATGCAACCGTCAGCGCGGTAGCCAAATCGAACTGACCCCACCTACCAAGGAAGGATCGCGGGTGGAAATGCATTCCCTGTCCCTTGTGCTAAACTCGCTGCTTCTCTAGAGAGTGGGTTCGCGTGAAGCAACCTGGAATTCGTACGCAAGGATTGTGATGAGTCGAATGGGTTATGAAAGTTTGCCGGATACCGGCGCCGTTGCTGGGCCGATATCCAAGACCGATGATGAGCCGGCAAATTCGGGTGACAGATTTTACCGCCTACCCGCTACGCCGGTAACTACCATTAGCGCCAGCAAGTCCGGGCTGACCCTTGATCTGCATAGCCTTTGGACCTATCGCGAGTTGTTATACTTTTTGATCTGGCGCGATATCAAGGTCCGCTACAAACAAACGTTGCTCGGAGCAACTTGGGCGATCATCCAGCCGCTAATCATGATGATCATCTTCACCGTCTTCTTCAGTAAGCTGGCGCGCCTTCCGACCGAAGGAATTCCTTCGGCTCTCTTCTACTATGCCGGCTTCTCGCTCTGGTCCTTTTTTTCCAACGCCATCAGCAATGGCGCGAACAGCCTGATCGGAAATGCAAATCTCATCACAAAGATCTATTTCCCCCGGCTGATAATCCCCAGTGCGGCGGTTTTGGCCGGATTGATTGATTTTGCTATTGCGTCCATACTATTCGTCCCGCTTCTGTTCTATTACCACATCTCTATAACCTGGCGATTTTTGCTGATAGTGCCGCTTTCAATTCTAATCACAACTCTTGCTTTGGGCATGGGAATATTGTTCTCCGCCTTGAATGCCCGGTACAGAGATGTGCGATATGCGCTTCCCTTCCTGCTTCAGGTATGGATGTTCATCTCGCCCGTGATCTACCCCTCGAGCCTGGTTCCCCAGGAATGGCGATGGCTGTTTATCCTAAATCCTCTGACGGGGATTATCGAGAGCTATCGCGCCTCATTATTTGGTCTGGCGGTTAACTGGTGGGGACTTGGACTCTCGGTAGTTTTCACTCTTCTGGTCCTTTTGTTCTCGGCCTATTCGTTTCGGCGTATGGAGCGGAGTTTCGCCGAAGTAATCTAGTTTGGCCAAACTGAATTTAGTTAGTCATGCGACCAATAATTAAAGTAGACAACCTTTGTAAGCAGTACCGGATTAATTCGCTTGATCAGTCTCACCTGCGTTATGACACTTTGCGTGAAACGATGGCGACTGCAGTGCGCCAATCACTTACGCGATTTACCGGCAATGGTCACTCGGCGAGCGAGACGCTCTGGGCACTCAAAAACATCAGCTTTGAAGTTAAACCCGGTGAAGTGATGGGCATTATCGGCCCTAACGGTGCGGGCAAATCGACGCTGCTCAAGATACTGTCGCGCATCGTCGAACCAAGCAGCGGCTACATCGAGTTATACGGGCAAGCCGGGAGCCTGCTCGAGATTGGCACGGGGTTTCATCCGGATTTGACGGGGCGTGAGAACATTTATTTGAACGGCGCCGTCCTGGGAATGAGCCGCCGGGAGATCAACTCGAAGTTCGATGAAATTGTTGCCTTTGCGGGAATAGAAAGATTTCTCGAAACGGCAATAAAGCGATACTCAAGCGGCATGTATGTGCGTTTGGCTTTTGCCGTAGCTGCGCATTTGAATCCGGAGATCCTCATTATCGACGAAGTGCTGGCCGTAGGCGATTCCGATTTTCAAAAGAAATGTTTTGACAAGATGGGTGAGGTCATAAGGAGCGGGCGAACTATCCTGCTGGTGACACATTCCATGGACATGGTTCTCAAACTATGCGAACACGCAATCCTGATAAAAGGCGGCGAGATTCAGAAGATGGGTCCCGCCGAGGATGTGGTCAATTACTATTACAGTATTTCCGACCCCACGGCGCCGTTGTAAAGACAGCCGGTATCCAGCTCCGGTCTTGGGCCCAATTTGCATCGCGTGCTCATTCACACCATTGCTCTTAGCGCGGATGCACCCCGCCATTCGCGAACCATCCGGTCGCTGGTCCTCCCCACGCTGAAGACCATTCATTCCCGTTGGCTGTCCAGCCGTAGCACCCGTCCCATATAGACAAGTTCTCTTCGATAGAAGGCATGCCTTACCTCTATTAAGAATTACTCAGCGGGTTCTTTCGTCACCTTGCATTTGTGAAACCAGCGTGTTGCCCTGTCTCAGGAATTTTTGCACCTTGGTAATTCGTATGTCGGGAGTCATGGTAAACACAATGGCTCGATCCGCATTGTTCAAAGCCATCAGTTGCAGCGCTGCCGTTTCGTCGATCCAAACCGCCAGATTTCTTTTGGCATACCAAACGAGCTGAGGGTACGGTCCCAGCGGATCAGTCACCACCACGAAGACAACTTCGTTGGGCTGCGCGAGCTGACGAATCGCCAAACCTGAGTCACGATAACCAGTACCCGCACCTTTTAGGTTGATGTCATAGAAATTCGTTACGTTTACCCAGCAAATAAGACCCAGGAAACAGAAGACTGGAACAACTCTCGCCCATCGCCATTTCGGCAGCTTCAATCGATCCAATTCCTCAAGCACGAAACCAGAAAACACTCCCGCCAGTATTGCCAACAGAACCGCTGACTTCAAAGCAGAGAAGTCATGATGGAAAGTGAAGTTGAAGAGAATCACGTGGTGCAAAATCACCGGCAGTGTCACGACATAGATTGCTGGTTTCAAAAGCTGGTTCTTTCGAGACTCCCTTGATCCGAAGCGAGACAGGATCAATGCCGCGAGTGCTATTACGATGATGTATCCAATGGTTCCCGGGAAGAAGCCGTTTGTGTAATGGCTCATCACCTGGGTCCAGGATCGCAATGATAGACGGCTGACAAGTTTATCCGAGAGCGCGCTACGTTCCAGAAACTTGCTTTTTGAGTAATGGAGAAACGCCGATAGACCATCAACCTGGCTATAGTGTAGGAGAATTAGTAGAACGGCCAGAATGCTCGCGACGAGGACGGTTACCATCATCCAGCGCATCGCTGGAGTACGCCAGCGGTAGACGCCGTGCAGAAAGACGGCAAAGGCAAAGAATGCACCGAGCCACTCTGTGTAAATCATTAACAACACTACCGCGCCCAGAGTTATGAGCAAAGCCACAGGAATGGTTTTGCTGAGTTGTATCTTCAGATAGAGATAAACTCCCAAGATAAACAGGGGCTGGACAAACATGTCCGACATGTAAATGTTGGAATGGAACCACAGCGTTGCAGGCGAGAAGATATAGATGGCCGCTGCAATCACGCCACACATCCGGGCATACCTGCTGCCCTGGTGACGCATCAGCATGGCCACGATCAGATATACAAGCAATCCACAGGCGTAGTGCAAAATCAGGCTAAAGATCTGCAGGGGCAGAACGTCTACGCGAATCCCCAAGGTCCGCAACACTACATACGGAGCAATGTAAGCCAAAGGAGGATAAGACAGATAATATTGTCTGCCCAAAGGGTCTGGGACGCCGCCCTGGTTATCTATGTGATAGTTGGCAAGTCCGGGATAGGTCACAATTGGAAGGAACTTGTATGACTTCCACGCGCCTTCCGTTTCCCAGATCTGCATGGTGCGCAGCACGGTGGATGTCAACCATTCTTGATGCGATCCGAGTGGACGATTGAGCAAGGGCCATCGCACTACGACGCTTAAAAGAAACAGCGCCGTCAATACCAGGAGTACGCGCGACCGAGGATTCATGCCCTTTTGAAATTGCATCAGAACCGATCCTGCCTGATTAACCTGCTGAAGACGCCTAACATCATGGTCCTTCATCCTCAACCGATTGGCAGCGCACGACTCTCGCTATGATGCGGGATAACTCTCCTTTTGGCTGTTGACGGCCAGGATGTAGATCTGAGGTCCAGTCTTGATTAAACCGTGAACAAAAAATAGGTGGTAAGCAATGTCAAACACTGCCTTCTTCCAGGCAGAGAGTTCGCCTTCCAAATATGCATTCTTAATATACTGAAAGCTGATGTCCGTAAGATATTTTTGCAGCGTAAAGAATGGAAAGCCCCATAACGAAGAATACGTAAGCGAGAATTCAAGCTTGTTAAGAATCCGTTCAAGTTCGTCTATTCTGAAATGTTGAGTGTGTCCGGCATACAGATCAGACTGATGGATCTTCCCCGATTGAGTAGTAAGAATCAGCAGACCATCTTGTTCCAGATTAGCTTTAAGCCAATAGAGTATATGCAAATAATCCTTAGTATGTTCAATGACCTCTGAACAGATAATGACCTTGAATTTCCTATCCAGCTTCGGTAAGGGGGTGCAGAACAGATACTCGCTGGCAATTTTTCTTCGGGCAACGTCCACAGCCCTGGCTGAGATATCGCATCCTCCCAATTGGTTATCAGCCAGCCCCAACTCGTTTTTTATGCTGACAAGTAGATCTCCTTCACCCATACCATAATCGAAAACGGAGACCTCACCCGCTGAATTCACAGATTGTCTTAAAGCATTTGTGATAAATCTTTTTCTGTGCCTTACCGTCGGATAGGCAGGGTAAGATACTTCAGTTTTCTCCCAGTACACGTCCGGACTGAATTCACTATCAGTCTCTTGCTCTTTCTTTAATAGACCTTGCGTTAGATTCTCGACAGCCGTAATCCGGTCCTCGATATATTCACCTTCGAGATTGACCGCCCAGATGTTGTCCTTTGTTTTGACGCCGTTGATGATGTTCTCAACCGCCACCATTGCAGTAAGCATCGAGTGGTCCTGGTTGTTATACCTGTGCATGCCATTCCTACCGACGAGGAACAAGTTCTCTATTTTGTCGGTGAAATCTCTGACAACGTGGAAGCTGTCGTATGAGCCAAAATAAGCCGGATAGCTATTCTTCATTCTGATCAAAGTACTGTCGAGCACATCTTGCTTATCAATGATCTCAATTTCATTCATTTCGTTGATTGCAAAAGAAATAAAGTCTGCGTCTGGTCTGGACCAAAGTTCGTCGCCCTCATTACAGAAGTATTCACACCCGATCCATACCGTGTCGGGATCTTTAACTAAATAAGGACTCCAATTATTAAAAATCTGAAGCCTTCCAACCTTCACTTCCGGTTCCTGAATGTATATCCAATTGTCCGGAATAACCTCGGCTGCGGTTTTTGTCTTAGTCTGATTCTTTATTTTTAGCTTATTCAAAAGCAACCCAACGGTTATGAAATCCCTGTAGACGAGTCCATTGGCAATCTCTTTGACATCGTCCGGTACTAGTCCTGCAATGCCGTTGATTAACTCCTTGACCGGCATGGTGGAAAAAAAGTAATCGCCCGCCAAAGTCTTATCTCGTCCTGTTTTTTCATCCCTCACTGTTATTTGACAGATTTTGGATCCATCGTACTTCAAACCGATAACCCGGTGGTTCTTATGTAACTCGCCGCCCTTGCTTAAGACAATCTTCGCAACCTCGTCCCACATCTGGCCTGGGCCGTACTTGGGGTACAAGAACCTGTCAATTAAACTTGTCTCGACTCCTTTTTGTGAGATGGAATGATCCTTTGAGAATGGTTTGGTCAAGGCATGGAGCATCGTCTTGGTCAACGACAATCCCTTCACCCTTTGAGCTCCCCATTCAGGCTTTATTCGATTACAAGCAACCCCCCAAACTTTCTCGGTGTAGTCTTTGAAGAACGTTAGATATAGTTCTCTGCCAAATCTGTTGATGAAAAAATCTTCCAGCGATTTCTCTTCCCCGATCGGAAGGAGCCGCGCCTTCAAATAGCTAAGTCCGATTTTTATCATTCGTACTAAGCCGAGGTTACTTACGGTATTCAGGTTTAGCGAGATGGGATAATTAAAGAATCTCCTCAAGAAAAAAATTCTCGACAGGCGATTGCGGATTAGCATCACCTTGTCTTCCTTCTCCGGATCAGGCCCATTTGAACTCAGTTCCACTGGCCTTGTTTGATTGTGATAGGTTATGTCGGAAATCAGATCCTCACCTGCCGGCTTTGCCTGCAAAGGAAGAATATTGTTCCACCACTCCATTACCCGATCCGATTTCGAGAAGAACCTGTGCCCACCAATATCAATCCGGTTCCCTTTGTAGTTGACTGTCTTGGCCAGTCCGCCCAGGTCATCGCTCGATTCAAAGACTATTGGCGTGATATCGCTTTTCTGCAAAAGCTCGTATGCAGCAGTTAAACCTGCTGGCCCAGCGCCAATTATTATTGCTATTTTCTTGTTCATGGAAGCTTGCGGTCCGTCGAGTGTGCAGATTGGTGTATAGCTTAGGTGGCCATCGATTGCGTTGCAAGTTGGTCCCTGGGTATCCGCAAGCATCGATCAAGTATTACCCAATGTAGACGCTCGTATGAAAGGTGCGGACTGCCTCCCATGTGCGAATTGGGACCAGCCTCGTTAGATGTTAAAGTACCCAGTTAAGCCTTTTCCGAAGACTCTCTTCGAGGAGCAGTTCTTCCAGGTTCCAGGTGCCGGTGGAACTCTTGGCCTCGTGGAATGCGCTCGAGGACATCCAACCTGGCAGCGGCGAATTGGTTTATTATCCGAAAAGCCACCTGTTTCCCGAATTTCTCTTCGACGATAAGTACAAATGGCTCGTTCAAATTTCTGAACGAATGGTTCGTTCTGAAGACGCGAGCGATTATAGAATTAGGTCCTAGAATATGCTGGTTTCTTCGAAAACTTTTGGTGTCTAATATTTGTAAGACTCTACTTAAGAAACGATGACATGAAAGCTCCCGGTAACATACTTGAAAACTTCATCAAACGCCCTCTGCGCAATCCATACGATTACCTTTCGTTTCGTGCTAAAGCTCTGAGATTACGTTTGGAGGATTGGAAAAACAAAAGTAATAGTGTCAGCCCGTTTCCCGTGCCACCGCCGTTACTTCGCTACCGGGTCCAAGGTGCACTTGAGTTAGAAACTTATCTGCGAATTGGGCTGAACTCTGCACAGAATATAAAAGACTTGCTCAGCTCGGTAGGTAAAGATCTTTATTCATTCGACAAGGTTCTGGATTTCGGATGCGGCAGCGGACGAGTACTGCGGTTTTTGCATGACCGGCCTGACTCCTGTCATCTTTACGGAACAGACATTGACAAAGAGGCAATATCCTGGTGCAAGAAGCATCTTCATATGGCCTCCTGGAGCACAAACGATCCTCTGCCGCCTACCGTTTATGGCGACCGTACTTTCGACTTCATATATGCAGGATCAGTTTTTACTCACCTGGATGAAGAGATGCAATTTGCCTGGCTTAGTGAGCTAAAGCGCGTATCGAAGCCCGACGGTGTATTGATATTAACAGTGCACGGTGATGGCACTCGCTCAATGATTAGCGAAGAATGGAACGCAACTTTCTCAAAGAAGGGATTTTCATATACGGTTTATCAGAGCGGCATGTTTAAATTTGATGGCCTGCCTGAGTTTTACCAGGACACCCATCATTCGCGGGCGTATATTGAAGAAAAATGGTCTAAGTTCTTCAAGATAATCGGCTATGTGGAATGCGGGATGAATAAGCATCAAGACGCAGTGATTTTACTAAACCAGTAGCATCCGCTCCGAAGATCAATCTGTGGCTCGACTTAATTCCGAGTTCGGCCAGCATCACCCCAATCGTAACCGGCGACGAGCCAAAAGAGACTCGCTGATTGGTCGTAACCGTTCGAATACTTAGATCGGAACGTATCCAATGAGCTTCTCCCTGGACTCATCGTCTTCCAGGAGTAATTCCTCCGGGTTGCTCGACGCCTTGGTACCTTAATGATTGAATGAAAGCTCTCAATGGCCCAGAACACCCCCTGTCACTTCCCGCACTTTGAGGACGAATCGTCAAGGGGAAAAGCGCGCTCAGTACTTGATGGTT
>Ga0137394_10003605_pt1 | contig 11667 bp, 11 predicted proteins | sample czobulk116metaG_FD_108278 | JGI IMG/M metagenome (GOLD analysis project Ga0137394, IMG submission 108278) | Vadose zone soil microbial communities from Angelo Coast Range Reserve, California, USA - czobulk1.16 metaG | ecosystem: Environmental > Terrestrial > Soil > Vadose zone | place: USA... | reverse complement strand
TACGAGGACGACGAGGACCAGAAGAACTGAGCGAATGGGCAGGCATATTCCAAGCTCTGTCTTCTTCCAGGCTCTTGACCGCTGCTTGCAAATTCATAACATCCAACGCAAATGAAACCGGCCCAGGCGCACGATAACTACTAAGTTTCCCCACTCCAATTATGGCAACCAAACAAATCATCAAGCCCGCAAAGTCGGCCCCCGCCGTCGGGCCATATAATCATGCCGTGCGCATCGGCGACCTCCTGTTTTGCGCCGGCCAAATTCCCATCGACCCCGCCACCAGCAATCTCATTGCGGGGGACATAAAGGCTCAAACAGAGCGCGTCCTGCAGAATGTCCAGGCGATTCTTGACGACCAAAAGTTGAGCTTCACTAACGTCGTGAAGAGCACAGTGTTTTTAACCAACCTGGCGGACTTTGCCGCTATGAACGAAGTCTATGCCAAATACTTCAGCGCTGATTTTCCGGCGCGCTCCACTATCCAGGTCGCCGCGTTGCCCAAAGGTGCGAATGTGGAAATCGAAGTCATCGCGCATTTCTAGACCGGCCGGCGAATCCCGGTCTCAGAACTGATCCACGTACCTCTGCATCGCCGCTTCCTGGCGCTCAATCGACTCCACGAGCTTGAACTGGGTGCGACACCGGTCGAGGTTATGGTCCGGACGGTGAATGCGGAAATAGGTATCGCCGGTCAAGTAATCGGTGAGGAATCGGATGCCGATTTCAAAGGTGATGAGCTTGCCGGAAAACGAGATCAAGGCCTTTTCCGCTTTGGTGAGGAATTGAGCCGCCGCGCATAGATAGCCTTCCGCGAGTTTCTTGAACATCGGCATTTGCATTTTGACCTTGGACAGATCTCGCTCGTCCTCCAGGGTCGGGCTGGTGGTAGTCCTGACCATATCGCCAAAATCGTAGAGGGCGCAGCCGGGCATGACGGTGTCGAGATCCACGACGCACATCGCCTGGCCGGTCTGACTGTCCAGCATCACATTGTTGAACTTGGTGTCATTATGCGTAATCCGTTCAGGAATTTTTCCCCTGGCCATTGCGGTAAGGATTACATCTACAAGGGGCTCATGTTTAATGGCGAATTCAATTTCGGGCCGGGCGAATTTAGCTCGGTTGAAATGGTCTTTCTGGATGGCATTTTTCAAGACACCAAAGCGCTTACGCGTGTGATGAAAATCAGGTATGGTTTCACTCAAACGCTCATCCGGCAGGTCTACCAGCAGATGTTGGAACTCACCAAAGGCCTTGCCTGCTTCGAAGGCCTGGGCCGGTGATTGCACCGCTTCAAAAGTTTGAACACCCTCCACGAAAACGAAAGTGCGCCAGCATTCTCCTCCCCCGTTCCTGTAGAAGGATTTTCCGTCACGGGTGGGAACTACAATCAGCGAACGGCGCGTTAGGTCCGCGGCCCCTCCGGCTTCGAGCTTTTTACGCACGTGCGTCGTCACGCGCATCACATTTTCCATCAAAGCGACAGGTTTTTTGAAGACTATTGTGTTTATTTTCTGATGAATGTAGCGGACCTTCGTCCCGCCCTGATCGTACGTGGCGGAGTAGGTTTCGTTGATGTGTCCGATTTTGCAGGTCTCCGCGTGAAGAATTTCGCCGTAGATTTGGAATTGACGCGAGATATCCTGAAGCTGCTTTTCCTGATAGGCCATGGATGTGAAACTCTGCCGTGGTGATTAAGAAACGTTACGGTTCTGATTCCAGATTTCGTAAAGCACAATGCCAGTCAAGGGCGGCGCTGAAAAGCAAATTCGAATAGGGCGTTGAATCCGCTTGAACGCGGCGCTCCTTCGTTTATTTGTTGGGTCCTGATCGACATGAAACCAGCTGCTCGACTCAAAAAGAAACAGGTGTTTTTAATGGCCAACGGCGACCTTCGCCTTTCTGCCAATCAGAAGTGCTGGCCCGAACAGGAAAAAACGGAGAGAGCCCTCACCAGCGCTTTGAAAGCCGAAGGCTGGAGAGCGGTTCGCGCCCACGCCTTCGACCGGCAAAAACAACACGGAGTTATTGATTCCCAAAAAATGGGAATGGAGGTTTTCCGTAAACTCGATCCCCATACGCCTTTAATCGTGGCCGAATGCGTCTGGCAGTACAGCCATCACATCTTGCACGGATTGCTCACCCATAGAGGGCCGATTTTGACCCTAGCGAACTGGAGCGGGACCTGGCCGGGATTGGTGGGAATGCTGAACCTGAACGGTTCCATGACCAAGGCCGATATTCCTTACAGCTCATTATGGAGTGAAAACCTTGCGCAACCGGCGTTCAGAAGCAGTCTGCGACGATGGCTCGACGCAGGCGTTCTCACTCACGACCAAAGCCATGTGAGAGATCTGCGCCTGCTACAGCTGCCGGCGGAAGATGAGCAAGTCGGCAAGAATGCGGCTGCCCGATTTAAGGCTCAAAAGGCTATCATGGGCGTTTTTGATGAAGGGTGCATGGGTATGTTCAACGCGATCATCCCCGATGAACTATTGCATCCTACTGGCATTTTCAAAGAACGCCTCAGCCAATCCTCTCTGTATGCAGCCATGCAGCGCGTGGACGAAAAGGAAGCGCGGGCGGTTTTGGATTGGTTGCTCAAAAAAGGAATGCGTTTCCAATGGGGTTCGGATGAAGAGACGGAGTTGACCGAAGCCCAAACCCTGCAGCAGTGCAAGATGTACGTCGCCGCGGTTCGTCTCGCGGACGAGTTTGGCTGTGCTACTATTGGCATCCAATATCAGCAGGGTCTGAAAGACCTGGCTCCCGCGAGTGACCTCGTCGAGGGCTTGCTCAATAATGTCGATCGACCTCCGGTGCGGTGCCGGAGTTCGGGCCGCGTCTTGTTTGAAGGCGAAGCCGTGCCGCATTTCAACGAAGTGGATGAATGCGCGGGATTGGATGGACTGGTGACGTATCGTTTATGGCAAGAACTCGGATTCTCTCCGGAGAATACACTGCACGATCTGCGCTGGGGCCAGCATTACAAGGGCGCTGGTGTGGATGATTACGTTTGGGTATTCCTCATCTCGGGCGCCGCGCCGCCCGCCCACTTCATCGGCGGCTATAAGGGAGCCGTCAGCGAACGGCAACCCCCTATGTATTTCCGATTAGGCGGGGGCACTGTCAAAGGCATCTCAAAACCTGGTCATATCGTCTGGAGCCGAGTGTTCATCATGCACGGAAGATTGCACTGCGACCTGGGCGTCGCGGAAGTGGTCAAACTGCCCGAGGCGGAAACTCAGCGGCGCTGGCGCGAAACGACACCGCAATGGCCGATCATGCACGCTGTCCTCGACGGAATTACCCGCGATCAAATGATGGCGAGGCATAAGTCCAATCACATTCAGGTGGTTTATGCGCCGAACGAAAAGCAAGCCCACCGCGCCTGCCGCATCAAAGCGGTGATGATGGCGGGCCTGGGGCTCGAAACCCACCTTTGCGGCAAAGTGCGGCTATAGCACAGCCGCTTCGGTTCGCCTCGTGGTCATCGAACGGCCTAAATATTCGCCGCAAAAGAAATCAGCCTGCGGTATTCAATAAGAATAGTTCGCAGCGCAACCACCAGCGCCTCGACCTGGCGTTCCATCGCGGCCTTGTGTGGCGTTTCCAGGATAATCTCAAAAGGCACTGGGTCCATTTTTGCTGGAGCAGCCAGCACCCCATCGTAGTGGTCCGAAATGATTCCGTCTCGCGCGGCAAAGCCGTCAATCGTGGCGTTGACATTTCGCGGCAGGATTTTGCCGGCCTCACGCAAAGCCGGACGCAACAGGTTCTCAGTCAAGGTATGCCCGCGCACAAATCCATAGATTCCGTCGCTGGTATCATCCGCATGAAGTTGAATAATTCCACTGAAATGCCGCGTCCGTAGTTCGTGCTCAAGAAGTTCAACCTCTGGCTCCACTGAAGCCCGCCAGAATTCCCGGTTGAGATCCCGTCCCCGCCTGGAAACACGTGTGTTATCCTCGAAACCCGTCGGGTTGCAGATCGGATAAACCTGCAGAAGAAAATTTTCCGCCGTTTCAGGGTCCGCGGAGAGGTCCAAAAGGAACTGTACCAGCGCGAGCGCTCCGGCGGGCTCATCCCCGTGGATCGCCGCGAAAAGCCCGATCCGGATCGGATCGCTGCTGTTAGGTCCCTCGAACGTGTACCGCGGCACAGAATATTTTTCTCCCCCGGATTCAAAAGGACCGAGGAAATCGCCCCGCACCCGAGGAAGGCGCAAGAGTGGTTCGAGGAACCGCGAGATGGACCGTCGTCCGTCTTCGCTAATCCGTTCGTTGATGATGGCTTTTCCCATTCAGGTGCGTGGCAACCAAATATTGGGGAAATTCGTTTTCCGCACAAGTTTTGCATCCAACAACTCGTTATCCTGGTGGAGAATCTTCGCGCATGAGACTTTTTCTACGTTCGTTGATTTAAAAAAAAATTTAGCGCAAAAGTTGAGAAATCGAAATCGCGGATTAGATTGCAGATGCCGAAAAGGAAACCAGGGTCCGGCATGAAACAGACAACAAACGAAAGGTAAACATATATGCAATCAACAATGGCAAAAATTCATGATCCCGCCAAAGCTAAAGCTTACTTCGAAAACAAGCTCGCGTTCACTACCGGCCCAGTGGAAGTGGATCGCTGGCTAAGGACAGACCCCAACACCATCAATGTCGTCGACGTGCGCGAGTCGGAAGACTACGCGAAAGGACATATTCCAGGAGCCATCAATTTGCCAAGAGACAGATGGGACAGCCTGGAAGGCCTGCAAAGGGATAAGACGAACGTTGTTTATTGTTACACGCAGACCTGCCATTTGGCCGCGAACGCTTGCGCGGTCTTTGCCGGCAAGGGTTATCCGGTCATGGAACTGGAGGGAGGCTTCGAGGGTTGGAAAGAAAATGAACTGGACATCGAACCCGCTTCAGCCAATCGCCTAAGAGGCACTGCCGAGCAGGCAGGGCGCAGGCACTGACCTCACCTGAGAAATCACGAGCTCCAGGCGCCCAGTCGCGCCTGGAGTTTTGGAGGGCGAATTCTCGGACGCCCGAAGTCTTTTCAAGGGCTCTGCGCCCCTCGCAAGGACATTACCGGCATATATGGCCCTTTGTACTCACGTCGCCACCATGCGCCGGTCTCCCTTCGTGTAGCAAAATTCGTGAAATGATAGTCATAAACAACCGCGCGGATATATCGCGGTGGTGCTTGGGGAAACGGGTTTCGTTCCAGCAACGCTAAAACCTCCGGAGAACCTTCCAGCAAACGCGCGCAAGAATTAAGGAGCCAGGGATTCTGCTCGTAACGACCCAGGGCCGCGAACCACATCTGCCAATCCAGCCGGGGTTGATGTGGCGCCACGAACGCGGGGCGGCGCTTTACGTCACCCGGCTTGTAATTGAATTCATAAGGCAGCCAGGTCTGCCCATCCACGCTGCCCTCAACGATGATCTCCGGCCGATTGGTAGTCATTACCGCGAACAGTCCGTAAGTGTTCAAACTTCGGAACGGCGCAATCCATTCATAAACTTCAACCAAGGTTCGCGGCCACGGAACTCGCATCTTGAAAATTCCAGAGAATTGGATCATTGAAATAGCCGCTGTGACACAGAGCAGCGGAACCGTCACCTGCCGGGGCCAATAGAGCCTCTTTGAACTGGGGGTCATGAAAGGAGAATCAAGCCGCCACCTTGCCGGCATCAGTTTGCGCAAGGCGACATCGTCAAAAAGCAACAAGCAGAGCGTTATAGTCAAAAGATTAAAAAAACAGTAATTGCCGGTCAGCAAGATGACTATTTGAAACGCCATCAAAACCACCGAGGCGAATTGGCGGGGACGCCGCGGCGTAAATATCAGAAACGGAATCACCAATTCTACGCCGAACATTATCACTGTGGAAGACTTGTGCACCCATGCCGGGAGCTGATGCGCATACCATCCGATCCAGGTTGGGAGTGGCTGTGTTTCGTAATGAAAATTAAGCGCAGTAAGGCTCCGCCACGACACATCGTTACTCAGTAATTTAACGCAACCGGATTCGAACATCAGCCGGAACAACAGCCACCGCAGCAGCCACAAAACAATCCTCGACGGAGGAGCGGCGCCGGAAGAACGCGGCCATAATTGAACCGGCGCGAGGAATATCGCCAGCCATCCAACCTCCAGCAGCAAATAGTCCCACTGAAACCCAAGAAATTCGCGGCAAACCGTCGCTAACGAAAGATAAATGGCCCATAGCAAAAATAGACAGGGTGCGGGCGCGATGCCGATAATGACCAGCACCGCCAACAAGGTCCCGGCCACACATTGAAATCTTAATGCATTATCGCTGGCGCCGAACCAACAGAGCGTCGGTACGACGTGATAAATATTCAGGCCCACTTTCCCGACGGTCGCTTGTTGGCGCAATCCTTCCAACGTTGGCTTGGCTGGCAGCACCCCCTGAACCCCTACTAAACCCACTATTTGAAACCCCAGCGAAACAAACGCCGCGAAATAGATCAGGCCCAGTGCCCGGAGGAATACGCTCCGAACAAACTGGTGGGTCGGCGGAGCAACCTCCCTGCCCCATGCCAGCCGCGTTAGAACGGAAAAAAACCGGCGATGACTGGCCACAAAGGCATAACACCACTCCGTCAGCCTGGCCACGAATGGCCAATCGTAATAAAAATCCAGCAACCAATGATGGTGGTGACCGACCGCGAGCCCTCGCAGCGCGGCCTCGGCACCGCTGTAAACCGCGCCGTCCGGTTCTATCAATTGCACCGCCGATTCGCAAATGTCGCGCGGCAACTCAGGAAACTGAGCGGCTATGCGCCCATCCTGGAAAGGCAAATAGTCGACCTGATCGCCAGTCGTATGCTGCCATCGCTGAATCCAGAATTTGCAGAAATCGCAATCGCCATCATAGATCATCAACGGCTTCGCCGGCGGCGAAGCCACATGGACGGGTGATTTCACCAAAAAGGTATAGACCGATTTCGCGTGATGCGCCAGTCTGCCGCCACTTTATTGAACGACAAGCACTGCCGCGCCGTGAATATTTCCCGCGCGCAAGCGATCCAGGGCTTCGTTGGCTTCGGCAAGGGCAAAGGTCTGGACTGACGTGCGGACCGGCACTCGCGGGGCGATGGCGAAGAATTCCTCCCCATCGCGCCGGGTAAGATTGGCGATGGAACAAACGGTTCGTTCATGCCAGAGCAGTTCGTAGGGGAATGATGGCACGTCGCTCATATGAATACCGCCACAAACGACGATACCACCGCGGGTCACCGCCGCGAGTGCGAGCGGAATGAGTTCGCCGGCCGGCGCAAAAATGATGGCAGCGTCCAAAGGCTCAGGCGGCCGGGAGTCGGAATCACCCGCCCATGAAGCGCCAAGCGATCTCGCAAATTCCTGCCCTGCTTGATCCCCTGGCCGGGTGAAAGCATAAACCTTCCGCCCTTGATATTGCGCGATTTGAGTGATGATATGCGCGGCCCCCCCGAATCCATAAATACCGAGGCGTCTAGCGTCGCCGGTTCGGACGAGCGAGCGAAAGCCGATCAATCCCGCACACAAAAGCGGAGCCGCCTCTGTGTCCGAGTAGATCTCAGGAATGTGAAAACAAAATCTTTCATCCGCCACGCAAGACTCCGCGTAGCCGCCATCAAGCGTATAACCGGTGAAGCGCGCCTGCGAACACAGGTTCTCCCGATTGGTTCGGCAATATTCGCATTGGCCACAGGTCCACCCCAGCCAGGGCACACCGACCCGGTCTCCAACCTTAAAGCGCCGGGCATCTTTCCCTATCTCCGCCACTCGGCCAACTATTTCATGCCCGGGAATGAGCGGCAGCTTCGGTTCAGGCAACTCACCGTCTACCACATGCAAATCCGTGCGGCAGACCGCGCAAGCATTTATCCGGATCAGAACCTGCCCCGCCCCAGGTCGCGGGTCCGGACTTTCCGCGTCGCGAAGAAGATTACGCGGACAATCCAGAACCATTGCGCGCATGGGCTAATTGAAACCAACTTCGAGGCAGGGTCAAGATGGTCGTTCGCAGGTTCCGGCATTTGGGGTGAGACATAATTCTTCTCTGCCGCGTGAACGCGGCGTTCCGACGGCCGCCGGAACGCCGCATTTATGCGGCAGAACGCGTGGCCGAGAAGAGATCTGCACTGCGCTCCCGGCATTTCAGACACGCCGAAAGGAAAAGAGTTTTGAGGTTATTCGCCGGGGGGACGGTAACCTGAGCCAGCCGCCTTCTTCATCGCGGCTAGCCCTTCGTCCACGGTCATCAGCGGCGTGGTTTTCGCCGCCTTCACTGAACCGCCCGCCGCAACCGCCAGCGAAAACGCCCCGGCGCTAACGTTATCCGGCATCTGAGCGATCAAAACGAAATCATACTCCCCGAAGACAAACCAGCCCCCTTCAATGGTACCGCCCAGTTTTTTAATAGCCGGGCGGATGGCGTCGAAACGATTGACTGGTTTTTTTAACAAAGACTTCCAGGTCTCGGACGTGTAGGCACCTTGAAACATGTAGTATCCCATAATCTGCATTCCTTTCCCCACCAACGTTGTTTTTTTGTTTTGCACACCCAGCCCGGATTTCCATTACCCGAGTGAACCTCTGAGTGCGTAATCTTGATTTGGTTCTTTATAGCAATTGCGCCTGATTTTGTGAATACTTTTTGATAGCAATTGGGGTGGATTACTGGCTGGCGCGGTCCGCCGCGGCATGACAGATTAAGTCGCAAAAATTGATCTCATGAAAATTGCCATCGGCTCCGATCACGCTGGATTTCAATACAAGGAAGCTATCAGAGACCTGCTCGAGGAATTGGGCCAAAGCGTGACCGATTTTGGTGCCCACTCCGAGGACCCGGTCGATTACCCGCTCTTCATACGGCCGGTGGCGGAGGCTGTTGGCCGAGGAGAATTCGACCGTGGAATCGTCCTGGGCGGGTCCGGCAATGGCGAAGCAATCGTCGCCAATCGAGTCAAAGGCATTCGTTGCGCCCTATGCTGGAATGAGGAATCCGCCCGGCTTGGCCGGCAACACAACAACGCAAACATGATTTCAATCGGCCAAAGAATGATTCCCTTGCAGACCGCTCTGGACCTCGTTCGTATCTGGCTCGAGACACCTTTCGAAGGCGGACGCCATCAGCACCGGATTGATCTCATTGACGCAAGTCCGGCTTCCACCCCGGCGGGAGCAACGCCGGAGTCTGAAAAAAAGCCCTCTTAGAGCTTAAAGGTATTTCGCCAATTCCGCCTGGCTCGCAGCAAAGATCTCCTTGTGCAAGGAGTTCCCTCGAGCATCGATCGTTACGATGGCCGGAAACCCAACCACCTGAAATTCCCAAATGGCTTCGGGCGCGCCAAATTTTTCCATGAAATAAACATTGGGCACGGATTTAACGCACTCCGCGAGGACTTGGGCCGCCCCGCCCACCGCGTGCAAATAAACGCATCCATGCTCTTTGCACGCCCCTACTGTCTTGTCACCCATCCCGCCTTTGCCAATAATCCCGCGCAGCCCGAAATCCCGGATGATCTGCCACTGATAGGGTTCTTCGCGGATGGAGGTGGTCGGACCCGCCGCCGTGCATTTCCATTGGCCTTGCTCGTCCTTGATGATCACCGGGCCGCAATGATAGATAATGCCTCCCCGCAAAACGACCTCGGAAGGAAGCTGGCCCCCTTCGTGCAAATATTTGTGAACCGCGTCACGACCTGTGAATAAAGTCCCGGTGATTGTTACCTCGTCGCCTACCTTGAGATCGCGAACCGCATTTTCTGCCAGAGGGGTCGAGAGTTGAATCATTTGAAGATCGAAGTAATTGTGACGGTTATGATTTCAGTAAAGCCATTCCTGGATTGCGCCAGTTGTCGCAAGCTTCACGCCTTGCCGCCGATAAGCCCAGCACATGTAACTGACGCTGACGAAAAAAGAAGCGGGCAGACGGTTGAGCACTCCAATTTTTGTGCCGAGCAATGTTGTTCTTCCGCCGAAACCCATCGGGCCAATTCCCAGTTTGTTCGCCGTTTCGACAACATCGCGCTCCAGCTTGTCCAGTTCCGGGTTTTCGTTATGATCATCCAGCGCGCGCAAGAGTTGACGTTTTGAAAATTCGTACCCCGTCGCCCGGTCTCCGCCAATGCAGACGCCTAAAATGCCAGGGCCGCAACCTTTACCCTGGGCTTGAAGCACCGCGTCGAGAATGGCTTTGCGGCATCCGTCCAGATCGCGATTGGCATTTATTTCTTCGTTTGGCAGGGAATATTGCGCCCCCACATTTTCACAGCCACCGCCTTTAAGAACGAGGCGCACGGTCGCGTCGGACTCGCGATGTTGATGGAAATGAATCGTGGGCGAGCCCGGCCCAAGGTTCGTGCCATCGTTTTTTCCTGTGAGCGAATCAACGGAGTTCTGGCGCAGAAATCCCTTTTTTGTGGCGGTCTTGACCGCCTCACGCGCGGCCTCCTCGAAAGCGAGCTGATCGAAACCCAACGGGCAGTCCACGTAAAAAATGATACTGCCTGTGTCCTGGCAAATCGGTTGGGACTTGTTCTTCGCGAGCGCGATATTTTGCTCGATGATCTTCATGGCGCTCTCGGCAATGGTTCCTTTTTTTTCCTGCTCAAGCGAACCCAGGATGGCCTGATGCACATCATCGGGAATTTCGGCGGAGGTGCGGCGGATGAGCTCGAGCAATGACTCTTCCAAAAGGTTCATTGAGCGCAAAGCTAAAGGTCCAGGCAAGGCAAGTCAACTGGCGCAGTTTGCTCCGGGAGCCCTCCTCGTCCTCGTCGACGATCGCAGGGAAGGAAAAACGGCAGAGGAGAGCGCGACAGCGTCTTGGAGTGCGCGCAGTCCTCTGCCGCTTTCACTCGAACCGGGTTTGGAGCGATCGGCAGTTCTAATCGCACCCGGTTTTCCCCTGTGTCATACCCCGCGTTTCTTAATCGATCTTTCCCATTTTGCGCGTATGTTACGAGCCGGGGAATTTTATGAATACTGACTTTCGCTTGGAATCAGATTCGATGGGGCAAATGCAAGTGCCGGGTGATGCTTTGTATGGCGCTCAGACGGCTCGCGCCATTGAGAATTTTCCGGTAAGCAACCTGCGCTTTCCGCGCCAGTTTATTCGCGCACTGGGTCTCATCAAAAAACATGCGGCCATTACCAACGAGGAACTGGGCTTGTTGCCCTCGAATATCTCCTCCGCCATCCAGGCCGCCGCCCAGGAAATTATCGACGGCAAACTCGACGCTCATTTCGCGGTCGATATTTTTCAGACTGGCTCCGGCACCTCGACCAACATGAATGCCAACGAGGTGATTGCCAATCGTGCGGCCGAGCTTCTCGGCGGCAAACGCGGAGACAAATCAGTGCATCCCAACGATCACGTCAATCAGGGCCAATCGAGCAATGATGTGATCCCCAGCGCTATTCACATCGCGGCCCTCGAAGGGATTTTCATGAACCTTCTTCCCGCGCTTAATGAATTGCATGCCGCACTGGTCGCGAAAGCGCGGGAATTTGACAGCGTTCTGAAAATTGGCCGCACGCACCTGCAGGATGCCACACCCATCCGGCTGGGGCAGGAATTCAGCGGCTACGCCAGCCAAATCGAGCACAGCCTTTCTCGTGTGCAAGGGTTGGAAAAGCATTTGGGCGAAC
>Ga0137394_10003604_pt1 | contig 11668 bp, 7 predicted proteins | sample czobulk116metaG_FD_108278 | JGI IMG/M metagenome (GOLD analysis project Ga0137394, IMG submission 108278) | Vadose zone soil microbial communities from Angelo Coast Range Reserve, California, USA - czobulk1.16 metaG | ecosystem: Environmental > Terrestrial > Soil > Vadose zone | place: USA... | reverse complement strand
GATCAAACTTCCATCGGGAGAAAACGAGGGGTCCGAGTCGTCTGCCGGTCCGTTGGTGACACGCACGGCGTCTCCCACGCCCACCTGCTGAACCCAGACGTTCAAGATGCCGGCGGCGCGATCCGAGGCGTACGCGAGCATTTTTCCGTCGCGCGAAAGCGCAGGATCGGCGGTCAACCCTGCATCAGAGGTCACGCGCGTCAGTTCGACGGCTTGCAACGTCGACCCGTTCCGACGCCAGACGAACGCGAAGACGACCACAGCCACAAGAGCCAACGCCGCTGCGGCCAACCACCAGCGCCGCGATGGCTTGCCGGACTGAACGCGCTGCTGGAGCCGCTTCAAATCCGAAACGACGTCCGTTGCCGTTCGATATCGCTGTTCCAGATCCGGTTCGAGCAATTTCAGAACGATCCGATACAACTCGCCATCGATGTCCGCCGTCGCCTGCGGCGGCGTCCAGTCCGACCACTTGGGGAATGCCCTTCGTCTCGTCGCCATTTCGTAAAGAACGGCACCGAACGAGAACAGATCGCTTCGCGCATCCACGAGTTGTCCACGTGCCTGCTCCGGAGACATAAACGACAGCGTCCCGATCGCCATGCCTGGCCGGGTCAACGTGTTCTCCCCAAGGAGCATCGCCGCGGTAGCAGCCGATGTCAGATCGATCGGTTCTGCCTGCGAGGCGAGCTTGGCCAAACCGAAATCGAGGATCTTGGCCTGACCGTGGTCCGTGATGAAAATATTGGCCGGCTTGATATCGCGGTGGATGATGCCCTTGGCATGGGCGGCCTCGAGCGCGCTGGCGATCTCGATGCCGAAGTCGATCGTCTCGTTCCTCGGTATAGGCTTGCCTTGAATGCGATGCTTCAGGGTCTGTCCCTCCAGCAACTCCATGACGATGAACGGCCGGCCCTCCTCTTCACCAATATCGAAGACCGTGCAGATGTTGGCGTGATTCAAAGACGATGCAGCGCGTGCTTCACGCTGAAAACGATCCAGCGCACCGCGATCCCGGGTGACTGGCTCAGGCAGGAACTTGAGAGCCACGACGCGACCGAGGCGAACATCTTCCGCGGTGTAGACGACACCCATCCCTCCGCCGCCCAACTTTTTCAGCACTCGGTAGTGCGAGAACGTGTGGCCGATGATGTCGAGCGACTGTTCAACGGGACGCACGGAGGTTTGCTGATCTTGTGCCGCGGCAGTGGCGGCTGCCTTGATCGCCGGAACTTCGATGAAGTCGGCGGCGGCAGCTTGGCAGGCGAGCAGGGATTCGACTTCCCGGTGCAGCTCCTGATCTCCACCGCACGCGTCTTCTAAAAACGCCGCGCGTTCGCGTTCCTGGCGCTCGAGCGCCGAATGGTACAGCGTTTCTATCTGCCGCCAGCGCTCAGGTTCCATCGAACCCGTCTCGACTCAATTCGCGGAACAACCAAACTTTCGCGAGCCGCCAATCGCGCATGACCGTCTCCGGCGAAACGTCGAGCGCCGCGGCTGTTTCTTTGACATCCAGACCACCGAAGAAACGCATCTCCACGACGCGGCCTTTGCGGGCATCGAAGGCCGTCAGGCGCTCGAGGGCAGAGTCCAGCGCCAAGAGATCCACAGGCGGTTCCGGGCACGCGATCCCATGCTCGTCGACGGGTACGTGCACGGCGTCGCCGCCCCGCTTCAGAGATTTCCGGGAACGAGCCATGTCGACCAACACGCGCCGCATCAGTTGGGCGCAGACGGCAAAGAAATGCGTCCGGTCTTTCCAGCCGACTCTTCGAACGTCCACAAGGCGCAAGTACAGCTCGTTGACCAAGGCCGTCGTTTGCAACGTGCCATCGGGCTGTTCATTGGCCATGTACCGCTGGGCGCGGTGGTGGAGCTCGGTGTAGACGAGCGGAATCAGTTTTTCCAGCGCGCCCTGGTCGCCCGCACGCCACGCTTCGAGCAGCGCGGTGATTTCCTGCGCCGAGGCTGCGGACACGTCGGATTCGGGCATACCCCCAGGCTTTTTGACGGGTTTCGAGGGTCACGCTATCACAGCCGGCGATCGTGCTCCAAGGTGTCTGCGAACAGGGCACGCACACCGTTGTAGTTTCCAACCGCGCTTTCCGCCTTATAGAGCGGGCGTCGATTCACGCCTCATCTGAATGGAGGTCGAATCATGCGCAAGACAACGATTGGATTGGTGGGGGCAGCCTTTGTCGCTCTCTGCGCAGCCGCGTCACCCTGGCTGGCGACACGTTCGGTTCATGCGTCGGGCTTCAACGAGTCGCTAACCACCCTGGACCCCCCGGGCTCGATTGACACACGACCGTTCGGCATCAGTTCCACGGGTGACATCGTCGGCCTCTACTTCACGGCGGATCAACGCGGCCATGGATTCCTCCTGACTCGTGGCGTTTACACATCCATCGACGTTCCGGGCGCCATTCGCACGAACGCCGTCGGAATCACGGTCCTCAGCTCCAGAAGATCTCGCCGCGACGATGACGAGCATCAGATGAACGCTTGTCCCGGCGGCTGCCGAGACCTTGCAATCGTTGGACGCTATGACACTCCCGATGGGAAGGGGCACGGCTACTTGCTGAGCGGTGGTGCGCTCACAACGATTGATTTCCCCGGCGCCACGTTCACGGTTGCGACCGGGATCAATCCTTCCGGACATATCGTCGGACGGTATCGAAGCCCGGACGGCATGTTCCACGGCTACTCGCTCATTGATGGGAGTTTCACAACCATTGACTATCCAGGCGCTATCTCGATCCAAGGGATCACAATCAATCGGAGAGACGACATCGCTGGATACTACGTCGACGCTGCCGGAGTATTTCACGGGTTTCTGCTAAGCGAAGGCTCCTTCACAACATTCGATCCGCCGGGCTCCGTCAACACCGGTGGACCCGCCTCGGCACTTGGGATCAATTCGGATGGAGAGATTGTGGGCTGTTACACGACGGCGGACGGGCGGACCCATGGTTTTGTTTTGAGAAATGGGAGCTTCACGTCGTTCGACATCGCGGGAGTTCGTTTGACGTGTAACAACGGCGTCAATCAGCACGGAGACATCGTCGGGCTTTTTGAAGATGTCACCGGCCGTCGCCATGGCTTCCTTGCGCCCAAGGGAACCGAACACTAAACGAGGCGCCACTTCGATTGGCGCCGCGTAGCTTTCGGCTGTCGGCTCTCAGCTATCAGAACTGGCTGACAGCTGACAGCCGAGAGCGGCAGGCAAATCCACGCCAATTCAAGTGGATTGCGGGATTACGCGTTACGCCGGCTGAGCTCCTGCGCCCATCCCAAGACGACCACGATGCTGCTGGCGCTCGAGGTGTCGAGATCATCGTCTCGAATCATCAGAAACCGCCGTCCGTCCGGCGTGACGTCATAATTCGACGACGTCAATCCCGGCGTGCCGCAGGAACTGCTCATCCCATGGGAGTAGTGACCGCGCCACAATTCTTCAGTGCGCCCCGCGGCAAACGTCGCGGCATTTGAAATGCCGGCGACCATCATGCTGTCGCCGTTGCGGTAGAACAGCTCGCGACCATCTCTCCGCCACACGGGGTCGGTGCCACCCTCGTTGGAGACCTGGACCTTCGGACCAGGACCGGGAAACGCCTTCGCGTAAACCTGCGGTCGTCCCGATTCATTCGAGCAGTAAGCGAGCCATCGGCCATCCGGTGAAAACTTCGGCGATCCCTGCGCGAATTTCGTGTCCTCGAGCGGTTGCGGCGTTGCGTCGCCGTCCAACGACACCACCGTCACCTTGACGGGTTTGCCGGACGCGGTCTCGGTATACGCGATGGCGCGGCCTTCGGGATGGTACGACTCGGCACTTGCCGAGATGGCCGGCGTCGCGACACGCTGGGCCGGACCACTTCGATCGGCGGGCACCTGCCACAACTGGAAACGTCCCATCGGTCCTGAGCGATATCCAATGCGTCGGCCGTCGGGCGACCAGATCGGCCAATGGCTCACGCCGTCGGTCGTGATGTTGGTCAGCACGCCGCTCGCGAAGTCGTACACGTGCACGTCGTGGCGGGAGCCCTCGACTTCAATCGCGAGTCTTTGGCCATCCGGTGAGATCCGGGGGTGGAGAAACGACCGCGCCGGCAGTGGGAGCCTGTCGGACTTGCCGGAGCGATCGACCCAATACAGTGTTCTCGCTCCGCCCTCCGCCTTCCCCGGAACGTAGACGAGATCGCCGCTCATCGCGATGTCGAAATTCGCGACGCCCGTATTCCGGCTCATCAGCACGCCTTCGACAACCGCAAAGGGCTGGCCCGTCACTTCGAGTCGTTCGGGATCGAAGGCAACGGCGAGCAAGCTGCCATTGCGCGCGTACACAAGGTGTCCTGACGGTGAGTACCGCGGGTAGCATCCGCCCTCGACCAACACCTTTCGTTGCCCGGTCCGCGGTGAGAAGACGGCGATGGATGCATCGTCGAATGACTCCGTTTCGTTCGTGGCAACCGCAAATACGATCGCGCGACCGCCCGGAAGCGCCTGGGGAGATTTGTGGAGTCGCTCGCCTTTCGCGAAGTCGATGGCGGCAACCTCCTTGGGCTCACCGCCCTGGCCGGCGACGCGCACAATCCCGCCCGGCGTGGCCGACACGAAATAGATCGTGTCGTCAGCCGCCCAGGTTGCGCCTCCGGGCAGCGAGTCGGGGAAACTACAAATCGTGAGCGGCGCCCCGCCGCTCAGCGCCACTTTCCGCATTCGTTGGTCTGTCGCCGAAATCATTCCAAGCCATCGGCTATCGGGAGAAAAGAATGGGCTGCCACCGAAGCCGCCCTCTCCAGGCGGCTTCCACTCCAACTCGCGCAGTGATCGACCGAGGATCAGATTGGTTCCGCGACGCACCACATTGCAAGCGACGTAGCTGCCATCGGGCGAGATCGCGATACGATTCAAAAAACCAGAATTCGCGACGTCGCCTTCCGGCAGCGCGATCGCAAATCGCATCACGTTCCGCGCGATGGGATCGCGACGGCGACCCAGCGTGAACATTCCCGTGACGGCCGCACCCGCGGCGGCGCCCGTCAACGTGCCGATCGCTGTTCTACGCGTCACACGTTGCGGGCCTTGCTGAGCGCGATCGTCGCGCGACGGCGCGGCCAACGTCTCGTCCAGCTCGATCCGCGCGTCACCGATGTCGCGGAGCCGGTGTTTCAGATCCTTTTCGAGACAACGACGGAGCAACCGGGCTGCGCCGGCAGGCGTGCCGGAAGGAAGCAGGTTCCAGTTCGGGTCGCGCGTGAGTATGCTCGCGATCGTGTCGGAGACGGTGTCGCCTGCGAAGGGTCGGCTTCCGGCGAGCATCTCGAACAGGACGCAGCCGAAGGCCCAGACGTCCGTTCGCTTGTCGACCGTGTGTCCCCGGGCTTGCTCAGGACTCATATACGCGGCAGTACCTAGAACGATGCCCTCGTTGGTGGCTTCCGCAGTAATGAGCGACAAATCGGGGGCGGGTGCGTCGGCCGTGATCGCCTTCGCGAGCCCGAAATCGAGGACTTTCACGGTGCCGTCAGAACTGATCTTGATGTTCGCGGGTTTGAGATCCCGGTGGATGACATTTCGTTCATGCGCCGCTTCGAGTGCATCGGCGATCTGTCTCGCGATCTCGAGTGCTTCGCGAACCGGTAGAGGCCTGTTGGCAATTCGGTCCGCAAGTGTAGGTCCTTCGACGAGTTCCAAAACGAGGGCGGGCACGCCCCGCGAATCTTCGAGACCATGGATATGCGCGATGTGTGGGTGATTGAGTGCGGCGAGCACCTGCGCTTCGCGGTGGAGCCGGGCGAGCCGGTCGCGATCCCGGGCGAGATGATCTGGCAAAACCTTGATCGCGACATCGCGATTGAGTTTTACATCGCGTGCGCGGTACACCTCGCCCATGCCGCCCCGGCCAAGCAGCGCCACGATTTCATACGGCCCGAGCCTGGTTCCTGGTTGAAGTGCCATGCCGGTGACTCACACAGCCGCCGCGATTATATGAGCAATTGCGCGTCCTCCGCCAACTGCTTTCGCCAGGAATCATGACATTTCCCTGGCAGGACGCTGACTCGATACCCACACGCGTGATGCGTCGGATCGGATCGAATGGCATGTACCTACGTCGATGCCGCCGGCCGCACGCATGCGTATGTCGCCAGACGAACGCGAGAGAACGACCGCTGAAGATTTTCGCGCACGCGGAAAGGAGGCCGCCGTCGGGCGGCCTTCTCTTTCCTGATGCACGTCCATCGAACAACATGCTGTCGCCGACTAGTCCCTTTCGTGCTCATCGCGGCCATCGCGGTCATCATCGCCCTGATTGTTCCGCTTCAAGCGATACACGAATCCATGCGTCCCAGTGACGTCTGTGTATTGACCGACAATAAAGCGACGGTCATTGATGTCGAACACCTGCGTGTTCGATGCGCCTTGGACTTCGAGCGTGAGATAGTGTCCGTCCTTGGTTCGCAGAAAGCCGCGGGCGTTTACGGGAACTCCGACCGTGTTGGCCGCATTGTCCCCTCGCACGCCGACGATCTCACCCTTGGCGTTGACGTCCCAGGCTAAGGTGAAGAAGCCGCCTTCAAAGGTGAACGTGGTCGCGATTGCATTTCTTCGATTCGCTATGTAGCTGACGCCGGAACTGAAGTAGAACCCGACAATCTCGCCGGCCGCCGCGACGCCATTGTTCATGGTGTCGGGATCGCGGCTGGTGGTATCGCCGGAGTAGTGCGGGGTTGAAAGCGCCGTGAATGTACCTCTATGCAGCAGAAAACCATGCATGGTCGTCATGGCCAAGTTGTCTTCGTGAATACAGCCCACAATGTCGCCTCGAGATGAGATGCGCACGGGGAGGGTATGGCGAGCGGGGGAATCGGGGTTATCGAAGAGTTCCGCGGGGGCGTCAACTGGATAGATGTAGCGACCGAGGAAGTACGCGAATCCATGTTGCACGCCAGCAACCGCGTAGTGCCCGACGATGATTCCCTGCTCACCGATGCCGCGCGCGTTCGTCGCCGTCCGGCCATCTGCGGGCACGTCGATGCGCGTGTACACGCCGTCCTGGAGCAGGAATCCATGCGTGCCAGCAGCAGTCATTTCTCCGGTCAGGGGATTGATGCAAGCGGCGGTACACAGATAAGTTCCGACGATATCTCCACTGTTATTGATGCCCCTGGCCGCCGTCGAAGTCGAGCCGGGGTAGTGGACGGTCGTGGGTACAAACGTTTCGGTAGCGGCCGCCCTCGCCGTGCCCACACATACGAGAAGCATTGCGGTAGCAAGCACTGCACATGTCGGCAAATGGAATCTGGAATGCATCGCCCTCTCCTCTCCAGGTATTTCGTCGCTGCGCCGGCGTTTTCTTCCTGAGATTTCGTGATTCGCGGTCATATTCCGTCTCCTTTCGCGTGCTTGGTGTTGCGCAGGTTCGTTCACCGGCCCGGTGCCAGATCGCCGGCATGTCAGTGATCGCGCAAAAGGGTGAGAAAGCGGCTAACTCGTCGAGATCGAGCGCCTGCCTGCGTGTATGCTAACGGCCATCCGCGAAGTGTTGACGGTAGAAGGCGAGGTATAGGAGTTCCGGTCAATGGTTGACGGCTCCTCTCACGACGTGACACGCCTGCTGATCGAGTGGAGCCATGGCAACCGGGCCTCCCTCGAGCGCCTGATGCCGCTGGTCTACGACGAGCTGCGGCACCTCGCCAGGCGCAATATTCGTCACGAGCGCGCCGGCCATACATTGCAACCGACCGCTCTGGTCCATGAGGCGTATCTCAAACTGGTCGACCAGCGACAGGTGAAGTGGCACGACCGCGCGCACTTTTACGCCGTGGCCGCGCAAGTCATGCGACGCATCCTTGTCGATCACGCACGCCGGCACGCTGCGGCGAAGCGGGGTGGTGCAATCGCCAAGCTATCGCTGGACGACATCATCTCGACTGCGCCGGCACCTAATGTCGATTTTGTTCTGCTCGACGACCTGCTCGAGCGGCTCGCAACTTTCGACGAGCGTCAGAGCCGCGTCGTCGAATTGCGCTTCTTTGGCGGCTTGACGGTTGAGGAAACGGCCGAAGCCCTGAACGTCTCGCCGGCCACCGTGAAGAGCGACTGGCGAGTCGCGCGCGCATGGCTGTATAGCGAGCTGCAGGGCGGAGAGGTCTCGTGACGCCCGAGCGCTGGCAGCAGATCAAGGTTCTCTTCGATGCGGCGTGTGAGCAGCCGCACGCCGGCCGCGACGCGTGGCTTGCGCAGTCGTGTGGCGGAGACCAGGAACTGCGCGCCGAGGTCGTGCGACTCCTGAACGCCGACGAGCGGCCCGCCGGCTTCCTCGATCTTCCCGTTCAGATCGGCGCAGCGCAGGCCGACTCCTCTTCCTTGAAGTTTTCTCCAGGTACGCGGCTGGGCGTCTACGAGATTCTCGCGCTCGTCGGAGCTGGCGGAATGGGAGAAGTGTATCGAGCTCGGGACACTCGCCTCGGGCGCGATGTCGCGATCAAGATCCTCCCGGATCTGTGGCTCGGCGATTCCGACCGGCGCGCCCGATTCGATCGCGAGGCGCGATTGCTCGCCTCGCTCAATCATCCTCATATCGGGGCGATTTACGGCTTCGAGGACGCCGGCGACATCCCCGCATTGGTCCTCGAGCTCGTCGAGGGCTCGACACTGGCCGAACGCATCGCGAGCGGCCCGCTACCGATCCATGAGGCGCTGCGGATCGCGGGGCAGATCGCCGAGGCTCTCGAAGCGGCGCATGAACGCGGGATCGTTCATCGCGACCTGAAGCCAGCCAATATCAAGGTCACGCGCGACGAGGTCGTCAAGGTGCTCGACTTCGGCCTGGCGAAGGCCGCCACCGGCGACGGGCCTGGTCCCGATCTCTCAATCGTCACGATGGACCAGACAGAGGCCGGGCTGATTCTCGGAACCGCCGCGTATATGAGTCCGGAACAAGCGCGCGGCCATCCGGTGGACAAACGTACGGACGTCTGGGCGTTCGGTTGCGTGCTCTTCGAAATGTTGTCCGGACGGAAAACGTTCGCGGGCGACACCGTCTCGGACACCATCGCCACGATCCTCACGCGCGACCCCGCCTGGGATCAGCTGCCTGATGCGACACCGCCGGAGGCTCGCCGTCTGTTGCGCCGCTGCCTGCAGAAGGACCCCAAACAGCGTCTGCGCGACATCGGCGATGCGCGGATCGAGTTGGATGATGCGCTGACTGGTACGACACGCGACGATCATGCGAGCCAGCAGACCTCCGGCGTCACTCGCCGCACGGCGATCGGCGCCTTGGCTGGTGCAGCGGCGGGGGCTGCGGCAACGGGTGTCTTTGCCATCAGCCGCTATCGCGGCGCCGTGCCCCGCAACCTGACACGGTTCTCGATCGCGATGCCCGAGGGAGAGTTCCACCAAGCCAGCTTCAACAGTCGCGTCGGCATTTCGCGGGACGGCACGCGCATCGCGTTCAACACAGTCGGGCAGGGTGGCGCCGTCCTCTTTTACACACGATCACTGAGCGATTTGGAATCGAAGCGCATCAAAGAGGTCGTCGGCGGCGGTGGTGGGGCGTTTTTCTCTCCGGACGGCCGTTGGCTCGGGTTTTTCATCACGACGCCAACCACCGGCATGCGGAAAGTTGCGCTGAGCGGAGGAGCCCCCGTGACCGTGTGCGCGACCGGAAACTTTGCCGGCGCGACGTGGGCCGATGACGACACCATCTATTTTGTCCCTGAGATGCCTGGTGGGGTGTCGAGCGTACCCGCTGCTGGCGGGCAGCCCAAGGAGATCCTCAAGATCGACGTCGAAAATGGCGAGCGCATTCTCAAATTCCCGCATGCCCTTCCCGGAGGCCGAGCCCTGTTGTATACGGTGGCGACGGGCGATTCCGAATCGTTCGACGACGCGCACGTCGCCGTTTTCTCTCTCGAGAACGGAAGAAGAAAAACGCTCGTCGAAGGCGCCACCTATCCGCGGTATTCGCCGACCGGGCACCTTGTTTACGCGCGCGGCGGGAATCTGCTCGCCGTGCGCTTCGATCCGCGTCGCCTCGAAGTGACCGGGCAGCCCTTCACCGTTCTCGAAGGCGTGCTGATGAGTCGCAATACCGGCTTGGCCAACTTCGATATCGCCGCGACCGGCGACCTTGCATACATTCCCGGCAAAGCGGAAGGCGGCGCCCGAACGCTGGTTTGGGTCGATCGCAGCGGTCAAGCCGAAAAGGTGCCGTTGCCGCCCCGATCCTATCTTCACCCGCGAATCTCACCGGATGGGCGCAAGGTTGCCGTCGAGATCGAAGGGTCGCACCACGACATCTACGTCTATGACGTCGCGAGTGGTGTCTTATCAAACATCACCACGGACGGCGTGAGTCATTGGCCCGTTTGGTCACCGGACGGGAGAGACATCGGCTACCGCTCTGGGCCGATGGGACGCTTTCAGCTGTGGCAGGTTCGTGCCGACAGGAGTCGCGGGCCAGAGCCAGTGCCTGCGACGGGCGTATCACAAAGCGCCGAATCGTATTCGCCGGATGGACAAGCGATCGCCTATACCGCCGCCGCTCCCGGCGTGCCGCCGAAAGTGACGGTCGTTTCGTTGCAGGGCGACCGAACACCACGACCGCTGGATAACTCCCGGTACGCTCAAGGATCGCCGAAATTCTCACCTGACGGCCGCTGGCTGGCGTACTGCTCGAACGAATCGGGAAAGCCCCAAGTGTATGTTCAGGCATTTCCGGGACCTGGAGCCAAAACTCAGGTCTCGAACGATGGCGGCACCGATCCCGTCTGGAAAAGAACAGGCGGAGAGCTGTTCTATCGCAACGGCGACAGCATGATGTCGGTTCCGGTATCGACAGCTGCGACGTTGAGTGCTGGTCGCCCCCAGGAGTTGTGGAAAGGTCACTACTCGCACGGCATGAGCAGCTCGTGCGGGCCTCCAGGAATGACCTCCTCCAACTACGACGTCACTGGAGACGGCCGCCGCTTCCTGATGATCCGCGATGACGATCAGGACTCGGCCACGTCACGGCAAATCATCGTCGTGCAAGGGTGGGCGAACGAATTGGACCGGTTGTCCAACGGGTGATCTGCGCCGTGCCGTCAGTGACCGAACGACCGTGACGCGACAACGAAGACGCGCCGATGGATCACGCGTCGATCGAGCGTCGCCGAAATCTCAAACGCGAGCGCGGCAGCCGCCGAACTTCCGGCTTCCTGGCTGACAATCGGAAGCGCGGCGAGGATGGCGTGGTACGTGGATGCGATCCGTTCCTGCCATCCCGGCGTCTCCTCGTAGACATCGATCCGAAATCCCGCGTGTTCGAGGAGCGGTCGAAAATCTCCGACCGGATCGACGTCAAAGACCGGGATGCCCGCCGTCCGACTGCCGTCAATCTCAAAGGCTGTAAACGCGATCGTTCGACCTGCTCTCAGGATGCGAGCGCACTCGGCAAATGCCGCAACTTTGTCGGGTGCGTACTGGAGCGCGTCGACGCTCATGATTGCGTCGGCGGTCAAGCTAGGTAGTGGGAGTCGATCGAAACGCCCGGCCGTAAACGTCGCCACTGACTACAGGCCAAGATCGTTCGCCCGATCGCGGGCGTGAGCGACACCGACGTTGGATGCGTCAATGCCGACCAGTCGCGCAGATGTAGCTTTCGCGATCCACAGCGCTG
>Ga0137394_10003603_pt1 | contig 11668 bp, 15 predicted proteins | sample czobulk116metaG_FD_108278 | JGI IMG/M metagenome (GOLD analysis project Ga0137394, IMG submission 108278) | Vadose zone soil microbial communities from Angelo Coast Range Reserve, California, USA - czobulk1.16 metaG | ecosystem: Environmental > Terrestrial > Soil > Vadose zone | place: USA... | reverse complement strand
CCCGGGTCTCGATCACTAGGCTATGAAGTATCATGTGCACCGGTATGTCAGTGATTGAAATACCCTGGGTGATGCGCTATGCCTTTCCACAGCCGATCTTTTCGGGATTGCTTACAGATCTCAAGCGCAGCAGTGCCACTGCGACACGCGGTGTTCGAACATTCAAAATTGATGACGAAACGGAGTCAAAGACATTCTTACACGTCAACAAGTGACTGCTATTAACGACCCGACGACTAAAATTATGCGTTACATTGAATTTACCCTTGGTTGTCAACTTTCCAATCGAGTTATTCGAGTAAAGAATACTTGAAATTACGCAGCAGCAGGTCCTAATGTGCAGCTCCCAGTCTGGATCTTCCTAACTACTCGTCTGTCAGTAGCAGTGCATGATGTGTGTCCGTTCCTCTGCGACGTCACTGCGCGTGGGCGGGTACTACGGGTACTCAACTTCCCATAGCCGACTTTCATAACGGTGAGCAACCATGGTGGGAGGAACGAGATGGCATTTAGATGTCGAGCTGGTCAGGTTGCGTCATTATGACCTCATTGCGGGGGCGTGCTGGATAACTCGGTGATAACCCGGGAGCAGGCCCAGGGTGACAGGCGGAGCGAGGATTGTCAGCAGCAAGCGAGTCGGTACACCTATGGGAGGCAAGTGAGAACGACAGGGCCATGGAGAGGCGATGATGATATAAACGTAACCTAAGTATTCCATCCGATTCGAAAGTCTCACTGTATCGTAAAGGTTAACGCCAGGTCGGCAGGAACTTGAATTTTTTTACGAAGAACCACCGTGTAGTCATCCTCCACGCTACCAAAGCGATAGGTCCGCCCGCCCCAGCGAGGGTCATCAAAGGCCAGGGACTCGTGAGTAAGGAAGAATAATTAATGATGGGCCTAGAACGCTGCCCCCAGAGAGAAGATGCTAATCAAGTCATTCTGGCTACCAATCCTGCAATAAAAAGGATCAATCGTGATCCATTAACTTTGATGGGACTTCACATTCATGAATCGGCTGCCAGCGTCTCGCAGGAGTCCCATGCATGCCAGTGAATGGATGAGGAGTCCATCGGACCAGCGGCGACTCGGAGTCGGCGACCGGATGACCTACAACTACTAAATCCTGAGCTGATCGCCATCATGCCTGCAGGTAACGCACCGTCATCGCATGTATCCGAAGAAGACACAAGTAGACGCAGGCCAGTTTCGTGGCTAGCAAGGGACGGATTCCCAATTGAATAATTTGGTACTGTGCTTGGCAGCCAAAAATCTCAGGCTCCGGTTCAGCGCTGGGTTCGGCCGCATCGTAAGTACTACCGGACGGATATGATTATCACCGATCCACACGATTCCGCTCTGGCGAGATCGCTTTGCGTTCGTTCTCGCCTGCACCGCTTTCGATGAGCCATAGCTTATCCTTTCTCGCGCACTTTGCCCTACAGCTGAGATTGATCTAGACGGCTCTCCCGAGCTCACTGGCTCCGAGGCAAACACGTAGACCGTGGCGCACTGGCACAACACAGGGACAGGCCGCCGGACAACTATTGGCACTATTGTCCGGGGGCTTCAGAAACCACTCAGATGCCTCAAGTGTGGATTCGAATATGGTGAATATAAAATAGTGTCAGGCACCTCGCGTATGTATAGACGACTCCCATCATGGTGTGGAATGCCACACTTCTCATCATGATGCATACTGAGAGCAAGTCAAGTTACTCCCAGTTCCCATGCGCAGCAGCGCTGCTATCATGACAAAGCGCGTGAACCAACCCGAATATTTCCAGAAGACGAGATACAGCCGAGAACATCCTTAAACTTTAGCAAGTGACCACTAAGGTCCACTATTGACAACCAGCCTAGACGACTGAAGATCAATGATTGATAAGAAGACTGCCATAACTGCCAGTGTATACACTCAACGCGGACGTCCCTACGGTTGCTAATAAGTTATGCGATACATTAGATTCATCCTTGATTGTCAACTTCCCAATCGACTACGGAAGACTTTGCATTACACAGCACGTCTTAATGGCGTAGCTCAACTGACCCAGTCGACATCCTGCGCGTCTGTAGCGGTGCGCGATGCGTGTCCATTCTTACGCGGCGACGCCGGGAGCGGGCGAATCCACAACTTCACATGGCCGACCTTCGTACCGGTGAGCAGCCACCGTGGGAGAAACGCTATTGCAGTCAGGATGTCATTCTCGAGCTGTTTGACGAGCACGGGTTGCACAATCGCGACCTCGTTACGGGAAGGCGCCGGATGATAACGCGAGAGCGGACCCTCGGCGCCGGGCGGAGAGAGGAGGAGCGTCGAGTGGTCGGCGGCGAACGCATCGGTACGTCTACGGTTGGCGAGGGAGAGTGACGAGGCCATGGAGAGACGGTGATGGTGTGATTGTAGTTTCGGACGGTGAAGTATTCCACTCGAAAAGTCCCACTGCGGCATGACGGGGTCAGCGGCGACTTGGCAGAAACTTAAAAAAAGATATTACGAGTATAAGTTTGTTGTCTTCTCCCACGCTGCCAAAGCGATAGGTTCTCCCGTCGCAGCGGAGGTCGTCGAAGGACAGAGCAGAGAGGAAGGAAGAATGTCCCTGACAGCGCGCGATAACGCGCTGCTCCCACGGCGAGAATATGTTCACCAAGTCATCCTGGCCGCCCGTCTTCGATGAAAATTGATCAGACGGTGAGGCCCTCCATGGAATTTTAAATGAGCTCACAATTATGAACCGGCCATCGGGTGACCATGCGACGCATGTCAGTGAGCCAAAATATGCAGCATAGCAATCTACTAGCCTGGTGGTCTGACGTTTAATCTCGGTGACATGAACATAAGAGCGACGCATACTGTTCCGCCAATGCGTCTATCACTCGTAGACAACCGTCCTCGGATATGGCCGCTACGTACTTGACGTCTGGTGAGAATACGAAGTCTGCGGAAGTCGACGCTCAACCTCTCAACTCTTCCGTCGATCATGATGCGTACCGACGACTCCCCGTTTCGACACCTTCCAATGGCTCACGGGATTTTTCGTAGCCTTGTCCCTGTCTCCTTTTCCACCTCCTGTTTGGGACCCGGCAGCATTGACGGGATGCCACGGAGGAATCGTAACAAAGATGCTATCCAGTGGATTCCACTCCCCGATTGATGAACTCCCCTCGGGGGAAGGGGGTGTCGGACCGTTGCTTACAGGGCGGGGAGGAGATGCCAGGGATGCAGTTGGGGCTTGCGGGGTGAAGACACCATCTTCGCGATCCTTGTCGTACACGATTATTGTGCCATCCGCGTGGGACACGAGGAAGAGGTTTGGAGAGGAGGGCACCCATCGTACAGCAGTACAGGGCGAGTTGGAGATGCGACCCTGCGATACGCGTCGATTTCATCACTCGCGGGCAAGGCCCCACCGATCGTCTTACCTGCTTGTTCAACCGCCCGTATCGCAATGTGATCGGGTCTACGATCATGAGAATGACTGCGACGAGATGATGTCGGGCACGGAAGACTCACCGAACCATATGAGATCTCCAGTTTGGAAGCCGATGATCAGGTCTAAGTGTTCGTGGGAGGCAGTGGCATGATTCACGTCGAGACATGTCGGATATGCGGCAAATCCGACACGAGCTAGAGCTTCCTACAGGGAATAGGCCAGGGGGTTGGTGGGGCCGAGAGTTGAGCTCGTTCGCGAAGATATGACACATTATGCGTACCTTGGCTTGTACGCCAGCCTCGGCCCAGTAGACGGTCTTTGCAGAGTTATAGAACATATATGTCACTTCTCCCTGCTTGGCCTGCAGCGCCTTTGCAAGGCCTTCTACACAATGCACCCTGGTGATGAATGTCGAAGACGTCGTGCGCATGTTATGTTTCGGTCGCGATAGCGCCCTGCGCTTGCCGCCCACAGGGGGGCTGAAGAGCCCATGGCCCTGATCGGGCGCAGGGATCGATGTCGAGGGATTGGCGTCCTGCGGGCTCCCGGCGTCGGGTGCGGTGGCATCTTCGGGCGTTTCGCCGCTCGAGACGCTCACACCGTCGTCCTTTGCGGAGGCGGGCGCAGGTCCTTTCTCTTTCCAAAAGTCCTTTCCGCCGCCCAGGAGCTGGCCGAGACCTTGGATGGCAGGCTGCTTCGTCGCAGGGAAGCGCACGGTGATGGTCGATAATTGCATCGGGTATATCGGAGCTGGTGCGTTGTGAGCCACGGGGAAGGCCCTGTGGTCCTCTGTGACGGAGTAGACGCCCTCGGGGGCCACGAAAGTGAGCTCGTTCTCCATCGTCGGTGGAAACGCGCTTGGGAGTTGAGAGCGCTGGACTACGGAGCCGTTCAGCTGTCGGGCTTGCTGACTGTCGCTAATTCCCCGGATCTTATCCCTCCCCCAAATAACAACCATGACCATTTCCTCCAAGGCCCCAGCCGTCCGCGCCGCCAGACGCTTGAGTTCCTTGCCTGTACGTGCCCTGAATTCCACATTGCTTTTACTTCTAAAACCATTGTCTCTCAACAGTGTTCCAGATTTGGCGCACGACGCTGGGAGTCGACCGGAGCGGAACCTCCGCCTGCCGGTGGTCATCTTCCAACCATTTCCACCTCCAAAATCCTTCGCAACACACGCGAGGCTGCCCTCCGTACTCCTGGCATCAAGTGGCTAGATGAAGATGGCGGCTCGCCTCTACAACGCACGATTGGCGGTCGCGAGACGCGCAAAATGAACGTCTATCAGGCTGTCAGGGATGCAATGGCGTACGTCCGTCTCGGTTGGTACGTCGGAATTGACTTATTTTTTGTCAGGATTGCCCTTGCGAAAGATGACACAGCCGTTGTATTTGGCGAGGATGTCGCGTTCGGTGGAGTATTCAGGTGTACTATGGTAATTTCCTCCACGCTTTCTCCCTACCGCGTCTTACTTTGCCTCACTGTAGGGCCTGGCGGAAGAGTTTGGTAAGCTACTTCATCAGATATATGCGCTCTCCAAGATTCAATACTTTCGCCAGGTCGGGAACGTGTCTTTAATACACCTTTATCAGAACAGGGTATTGCGGGTTTCGGAATTGGTGTGGCATCAATGGGGCAAACAGCCATCGCGGAGATCCAGTTCGCCGATTACATATTCCCTGCTTTTGACCAAGTACGCACCGTCATCCTTTACCGTCAACGAACGGGTTTGACGATAGCCCGCAGCTCGTGAATGAAGCCGCCAAGTTTAGGTACCGCAGCGGGGGTCAGTTCAACGTCGGACGCCTTACGGTGCGGACACCAACAATGGCCGTTGGCCACGGAGGACTGTATCATTCACAAAGCCCAGAGGGCTTTTTTATGGGCGCGTCAGGGCTGAAGGTACGCCCGTGCTCGCTCGCGGCTGGACAGCTGACGCAAGCCCCAGACAGATCGTCATCCCGCGCTCCCCGGTCCAAGCCAAAGGGCTGCTCCTCGCCTCGATACGCGACCCGAATCCAGTCATCTTCATGGAGCCCAAGATCCTCTACCGCTCCGCGATCGAGCAGGTCCCGATCGACGACTTTGAGCTCCCGCTCGGGCGCGCAGAGGTCCTCGTGCCGGGCGCGGACCTGACGCTGCTCACGTGGGGCACCCCCGTGTACCACTGCGAGTCGGCTCTCGCGCTGCTCGTGGACCCGCCGCCCTCGCTCGCACCCCTGGTGCCCGAAGCGGCGCGCGGCGCGAGGGTCGAACTCATCGACTTGCGCACGGTGCTTCCTTGGGACGTCGAGACTGTCGTCGAGAGCGTCCAGCGCACCGGCCGGCTCGTCATTGTGCACGAGGCGAGCCGTACCGCGGGCGTTGGCGCCGAGATCGCGGCTGAGATTCAGTCCAAGGCGTTCCTTAAGCTTCATGCCCCAGTGCGGCGTGTCGCTGGTTGGGAGTAAGCGTGTCCCATATTCCTCACAGACGAATTTGGAAATGCTTAGTTGTTTTCACTCAGCACACCTGTTGGGCTACAGTTTGAAAAGTTCATCGTACCGGACAATATTCGCGTTTTGGACGCTATCCTGGAGACATTAGCATTTTAAAGCATAAAGCATACTGGTGTTTAATGTATCATAGTAATGCCGTACAGACCCTTGGTGCAAGACAACGAAACACTGCCGTTAGTGAGGGGTCGCGTAGTCATTTATATTGCTGCGTGATCATTTTTCAAGGCTCTAACCGCGGTGCCCCTCCGCCTCAGGTCATGAATACGAAGCTTATCAATGCCGCTGGGGCTGTGATAGAAGGAAAAATCAAACAGACACCAGGAAACAGACGATGAGAAAAAGATGGAAAAAGACGACACCAGCAGGATTTGAACCTGCGCTCCCATAGGGAAACAGATGGCGATCGAGATTCGAATCTGTCGCCTTAACCACTCGGCCATAGTGTCTTGACTTTAACTATCATTCAGCGCCTGAACATCCGGCAAGCGCGTCACCAACTCGCTTGTCTGCGTTCACACTCAACTGGACCTCTAGTTCCAGCTAATTTCAGCTGGCATGAGTCCCTCGGCACAAGCGCTGACGTTGCACATATGGCCTTCAAAGTGGGACCTTCCCTCCATCGAACCCTCCTGTATCGCCGCCGCGTTCTACCTCCAGCTCGCGCTACCAGGACGCTTCTCGATCCAGGAATGCACCGACCCGGACGCGTCCCCCAGCGGTAGGTCAGTGGTCGGCTGAGACGGTGCCACCTTGCGCGCTGAAGCGTTTTTTTTTCTTTCTTCATAGGCCAGCTACCGTATCTAACTCATGGTCACCACTCGGTCGCGCCTTTGTTTTCCATCGTGAAATATGTAGCAGCTCTGACTCCCGCGTCCGTACCCCCCGTCGCGGAGGCAGACACGCCAGAGCCCGCGTTCTCCGCTGATGTTGACGTGCTGCTCGGTCCCTCCGAGCGTGCACGACGCACCGCCTGGATTGCCCACGTCGAATCAGCCCTCGGTGACCTTGTGGTACGTTTGCCGTTCCCTGCACTAATTCCAGTTCGTAGTAAAGTAATATATGGTTTTTGCAGGCCCATGCCTTCTACTCTGTACCCGCGAACTATGCCGGGGTCACGCATCCCACTCTATCTTCTTTTTATAGTCCCCCACAATCATATTACGTTCCTCGCCGCATCCGCAAGGTGTACCAGGCTCGGCTCGAGGCCACCGGATTATGCACTACCTCTGCAGAGGAATTTGAGGACGAGAAGCCGAAGCGTTTTGGGGTGGAGGAGAAAGAAAAGGACGACCCGAAGCAAACGTTTAAAAATGCATTCCAACGCGAGCGGGTGGGTCACTCGCGTAGTACTTCAAGTAGAGCTGGGGTTGACTTCACCTGACTGCAACAGATCTTGGAAAAGTCGCGCGCGGCATTCGATCTCTATGCAAGGCTGCTAGGTGACGAGAGGTTTTTCTTTTATGATAGGTGCGTGACGACTTGGGTGTGCACACGTTCTCAAGACTGACATGATCCTCGTAGGCCGACGACGCTGGATTTGTCACTAGCCGCGCATGTCCTGCTTCTTATTGATGCGCCACTTCCCGACACGTTGCTTTCATCGCTTCTCAGCTCGTCTTACCCCGCGCTCATCTCGCACGCACGTCGCGTGCTCAGCGCCGCAACGCCCACCGCGCGCGTGCTTTCGCCAGAGCGATATAGACCGAGCGCGCTGCTGCCGTACCCAAGTTTCCGCGCATGGTGGAATGAGCCGCGTGCGCCAAAAAGTGAAGAGGATAAGCGGTTCGAGCGCATGCGATGGCGTTGGATCGGTCTTGCCGCCCTTGGCACGATCGGATATTGGTTCATCTGGGGGCCCACGCTTCGATTGGTGAAGATGGAGGGCGAAGAGGGAGAGGAGAATGTGGCAGTGGGTATCGTTATCGGAGATGATGCTGTGACCCTTTACGCAGACGAGGAAGACGACGACGGAGGCGGAGATGGCGAAGGCGAAGATAGTTATGGCGAGGCAGAAGCTTGAATGGCGGGGCTGTATGAAGTTGGTAGTTGGCGCCCAAAATGGAAATCTGGTTGTGGGACCTTACCACGTCAACGTCCGATTGAACGTTGGCGTCGAGCACAAAGATGGCTCCCTTTCGCATACGACATCCAAAAGGAGTCTCAACGGTACAACTCGACACAGAGTCCGCTACGGTGCAGGATCTCCTTCAAGCAATTTACACCGTATCCGACATCTCGCCATCTGCCCAAGATCGTGCGCTTACTACTGGCACTCCTGCTTTGCTCGTCTCATAACCTCACACTTTTGTCGCAGTCAAAGCAGGATACCCACCACGACCCCTTACAGCGGTCATCCCCGAGCTCCCGCTCACCAGCCTCGGCCTGGCGCCTGGTGATCAACTAATTGTCAACCAAAAGTCTGGCTCCGCGGCACCTCCGGGCGTCACATCATCCACGGCGCAATCATTGCCCACAAATCCACGCGCCGTCGTCAACCCTCCGGCCTCCGTTCCTGCGCTATCATCGAACGCAGCCCAGGTGGCGCCGGGGTTTTCGGAAGCGGGAAAGGGTGGTCCCGATCATGTGGAGATCGATGGTGGCTATCTGGTCCACCGGGTGCGTGTCACACGTCTGTCCGATCCCTTGAGATGGTATCCCGACTGAGGGGTCACTTGCTTCACAGATTGTGCCGGATGATAATTCGTGTATGTTTGCTTCTGTTGCGCTCGTCTTTGAGCAGGACATGCGAAAGGCACCCGCAATCCGACAAAGTACGTCGCCACGTGCTGATCGGGTCGTGCAATTCTTCACTGCGTGGCAGTCGTGGCAGAAGCAATTCGGAGGGATTCAGAAATTTGGAGCGACGCCATCCTAGGGTACGTATGCCCGCCCGCATATAACGTCCATTGCAGCCCCCGGCGGATACTTACCTCCCCCTCCGCATTGCGCGTCGTGCTTTCCCCCTTCCTTCTTCGCAAGTCGTCCGCGCGACGAGTACATTCGCACGATCCTCTCTCCGAACTCCTGGGGCGGCGCGATCGAGCTCACGATACTGGCATCGCACTACGGAATCGAGATCACGAGCATCGACGTCGAGACAGGCCGCGTCGACAATTTTGGTCCCGCCGACGGCGCGGGCGAGAGCCGCGCGCTGCTCATATATTCCGGGATCCACTACGATGCCGCGGTGCTCGCCCCGGAGCCAGACGCGCCCCAGGAATTCTGCGCGAGCGTTGTGCCCGCCATCGGCGTCGAGGGAGAGCGCATGATCGAGGCGTTGCGTGCGCTCGCGACGAGGCTGCGGGCTAAACGCGCGTACACGAACACTGCGACGTTCGATCTGAAATGCGAGGTGCGTCGTTTTCCTCACTTGTTGTGTGAAGGTTGTTTTTGTGGTTGATGAATGCATGTGTTCGGCATTAGGTATGCGGGCAGGGACTTAAGGGTGAAAAAGAGGCGCGGGCCCATGCGTCTGAGACCGGTCATGTCAAGTTCGGCGAATACTAATATCCTCTATTCCGACGATGCTTTGTGCCCCGTACAACGATTGTAGTCCTAAGGCTGAATATCACGGTGTGATTATTCACCAACGCACGTCCAGTGCGCTGGTGAGAACGGCATGCCCGTGTCGATACTATGCTCCGCTCTTTCCGCTTACCCCTCCCCCACTCCGCATGGCCCTCGTTTCCACGCGCCCTTTAGCCTATCCATTTCCATGCGTTCTTTCCGACGAACTCGTCGAAAGACCACAGCTCCTTTTCCAGATCGCTGTCCTCCAGACACCACACATACGTCTGTGCCTCGATGGGCTCCGCCAGCTCACTGACCGTTGCGAGCGGGGGAAGAGCGGTTGCCGGGATGAGGCTATCCCCCATGGCCTCGGAAGTTGCCGCGGCGTCCGCTGGAATGGGAGCGAATGGGCCCAACGGATGTACACGCACCGGCAAACGGTCGTACATCTGTGTTCCCCGTCGCCGTCACAAGCGGCGACGAGCCATGTCATGAATCATAATGAAAGAAATAAGTGGAAGGTTGCTTAGAATACGCACATGGCCCTCGAACCTGTCCAGGAACGCGATATCGTTTGCGGTGAGGCCAGTTACGAGCGTGCCACGGATGCTGTTCTCCTCCGCGGTGAGCTCCCGTCCGAGGAGCGTCTTGCTCCGATCTCCGGGAATGATAGCAGGGTAATCCGCAAACTACACGACAAAGTGAAACACGTTTTGTTCGTTGTAAGAAAAATCGCGAGGGCCCGCGCGCCGCGCGCCAGACAAAGCCGTGTTGTAATGACACGCCGACGTACTTTGACTTTGTGCCGCGTGTAGTCCTATGTTGCGGTTTCCCAGATATGTCAACTGCTCACCGGGTGCGACGTAGGGCTAGGGGGAAAGGAGACCGACCATTAGGACTGCGGGACAGATCTGTAAATGGCTGGCATCGTTGTGCAGGACCCGCTTCAGGATCTTGGGATGCATCATGCATTAGGGTCCCGTAGAAGAATGCAGAGGCCATCGTGTCAGCGGGGTAGAAAGGATGCGTGGCGTTCACACCCCATCCTGTTCCTCGGCTATCAGTATTTGATGAACGGGTATCACGGCCTGAGTCACACTCTGACAGCCTGAACACTCTGGCACGCTATCTTATCAGAATACGAATACATTGACCAAAATAGAATCAGTACAGTACACGACTTGTTCGAGTACTAGTACACAACAGATCATCGACGCTCGCGGCTTAACTTCCAAAAAAATGAATAGCAGTACCATCCTCTCAAGTCGCGTTCTGTTCCTGTCCGTGACGGTGTCCCTCGTCATATGACCCATCTTCATCTATGAGTTCATCATCCCTCGAGTCACCATCGCCGGAGTCCCATGAGTTGACTATGCACCAGAAAATCAGGGCACTGACAATACCAGCAGCAATTCCCACGGAGATGCGAATCAAAGCAGTCGTTTCCTGGAAAGAGAAAAACAAAAGAGCGGCGAAGAACGTGCAGACGCTGAGAAATTTGGTCATTATCACAGTCAGGAGACTGTGGCACAAGGGACGAGACGACTCACGACCACATTAGCAGAGCGTACGTGAGACTGAACATGATTGCTAAAGGCTCGAGGTGAACGAAAGGCTTCTTCATGCCATTTAGGTAACCCCACTGAACACCAATCAGCTAGTGAGTGAGGCGCCGAAAGGAAGATGACAAACGCACTACTGTTTGGGTGTCTTGCATCGCGATTGTGCGATTGCGGCGGACCAGCAGTAGACCTGTGATGATGCTTCCGATGCTAAACACCAATGATATGGAACTTGCAATCTGCGCATGAGAAGCTCTGATCCATTCGCTCCCGCTTTGTGGGACGACAATGACGCCTTGAATAGCGAGAAAACCAACATTTACGGCGAGCATGACGGTTGCCTGTCAGTTAATTGCGTAGGTCAAAGCGACGCACGTTTTCGAAAAGCCAAGAAAGAACAGCATGACTTACGTATAGAACGAACTCCACCCATTCTGAAACGAGCTTTCTCATGAAGTTCTTCCAAATCTCCTCGATGACCAGCTCGTCCGCCCATACGTTTGTAAGTTCCCGCAAATGGACATCCGGAAGGAAGAACAGAAGCGGGGAAAACAGCCAAATAAGTATCGTACGCTCATGACCACCGCCCTCGTAAATACTCTTGTGCCTATTCTGGCGGGAAGTTTTCTGTCCGTGGAAATGTAAAAACCTCCACTGGGCTGTG
>Ga0137394_10003601_pt1 | contig 11670 bp, 9 predicted proteins | sample czobulk116metaG_FD_108278 | JGI IMG/M metagenome (GOLD analysis project Ga0137394, IMG submission 108278) | Vadose zone soil microbial communities from Angelo Coast Range Reserve, California, USA - czobulk1.16 metaG | ecosystem: Environmental > Terrestrial > Soil > Vadose zone | place: USA... | reverse complement strand
CCCACGCCTACTCCGACGCCGACGCCTACTCCGACGCCGACGCCTACTCCGACGCCGACTCCGGCGCCTACGGTTTCGCTGAGCGCGGCGCCCACCACCGTGGCACAGGGCGGTTCGACGCAGCTCACCTGGTCTTCGAGCAATGCCTCAAGTTGCGCCGCCGCGGGTGCCTGGTCTGGCGGCAAAGCCACCTCGGGCAACCAGACGATCAATTCCATTTTGGCCACGGGCACCTATAGCCTCACTTGCACCGGCAGCGGGGGCAGCACGACGCGTTCCGCGACCGTGAATGTGACTGGGGTCGGGGCGGGCGTCAGCGGGGCGGTGGACAGCAGCCTGCTCAATCGCCACCTGGAGAGCGCCAATCTCGCGTACGCGTTCGCCGGATTCAATACGACAGCCGGTACCCCGGCAGCTACGGTTCCCGTGACGCAGGACGCTGGTGCGTGCACATTCCGTTACGCGCTCATGGGCCTGGCTAACGGCAATTACACCGTAGCGCTCACGAGCGACGGCGGCGCGAGCTTCAAGCGCAGCGCCAACGTGACGGTGGCGGGCGCGGTCGCAGCGCAGGCTTTCGCACCGACTCGCGTAGTGCGGGTCGGTCCCGGCCGGCAGTTTACCGACCCGAGCCAGGTCACCGGCCTGGTCAGCGGCGACGTGGTCGAGATCGATGCCGGCGTATACAACGGCCCCGCGTCGACCTGGTCCACGAACAACCTTACGCTGCGTGGCGTCGGCGGGCGTGCGCATCTCGTTGCGCCGGCGGCCATCTCCAACGGCAAGGGCATCTGGGTGATGCAGGGCTCGAATATTGCGGTGGAGAACATCGAATTTTCGGGCGCGGCGGTTCCGGACAAGAACGGCGCTGGCATTCGCGCCGATGGCCAGGATCTCGCCGTCTGTGGCAGCTATTTTCACGACAACGAGAACGGCGTACTCGGCGGCGGCGGGAACGTGCTGATCGAGTACAGTGAATTCGCACGCAACGGCGGATGCGAACCTGGGTTCGGATGTGCGCATAACATGTACATAGACGCGGCCCGGTTCACGCTGCGCTACAGCTACTCGCATCACGCGCGCATCGGCCATCTCGTGAAAAGCCGCTCGCGGGAGAACTACATCCTCTACAACCGCATCATGGACGAGGCGGATGGCACCTCGAGCTATGTCATCGATCTGCCAAACGGCGGCCTTTCCTACGTTGTCGGGAACCTGCTGCAGCAAGGTCCGAACACCGACAACCCGACGATCCTGATCTATGGCGAGGAGGGTGCCACTAACCCCAGCCAGACGTTGTACGTCGTAAACAATACCTTCGTGAACGACCGGGCGTCGGGCACGTTCGTGGAGCTCTCGGGCGGTACGACCGCGACGTTGCAAAACAATTTGATCGTCGGCAACGGCACCCTCGTCAGCGGCACGGCGACGCAGGTCTCGAACCTGAGAACCAGCACGCCGAACTTCGTCAACATCGGCGCGTTCGACTACCGTCCGACCGCGCAAACGCCGGGCATCGATCAGGGGACGGCGCCCGGCCTCGGCGGCGCGTTCTCCCTGACGCCGATCTACCAGTACGTGCATCCCACCAACCGCGAGACCCGTCCGACCCGTAACGCCATCGATATCGGCGCCTACGAGTTCATCCCTTAGTGCATCCGGCTCGCGCCTGATGCTGCGAGGTTAAGGGCGTACCATTGCGTCAGCCGGCGGAGGGATGACGCACCGCAAGTAGGTGCGGCGCTTCATTCCGGCCCTCGACCGCAGCGAGAACGGTGAAGGAGCTGATCGCGCTCGCGAGGGCCCGCCCGGGAACGCTGAACTTCGCCTCGGCCGGCAACGGCAGCTGCTCGCACCTCGCCGGCGACGCCGGCATCCGGCCCGAATGATCGAATCAACCTGGAGAGCAAGATGATCGACAAGCGTTTCGAGGGGAGGGACAAGCTATTCGAACAGGGCTTGAGGCTGCGCAAGAGGGTGCTGGGGGCGGCCTACGTCGAGCGGCAGTTCAACAACGCCGACGCGTTCTCGCTTCCCATGCAGGTGCTGGCTACGAAATCGGCATGGGGCATGGTGTGGACGCGCCCCGGGCTGCCGCGCAAGGTTCGCAGCATGCTGAACATCGCGATGCTCGTCGCCTTGGGCAGAGCCGAGGAGCTCGAGCTGCATCTTGACGGCGCGCTGCGCAACGGCGTCACCAAGAAGGAGATCGGCGAGGTCCTGCTGCAGTCGGCGATCTACTGCGGCTATCCGGCCGCGCTCGGCGGCTTCAGGACCGCGCGCGAATATTTCGCCAAGCATGAGAAGGTCGCGCGGAAGCGGCGAAAGTGATCGTGCTGCGCACCGTGTGCCTCGCGCTTGCGGTGCTGGCGGCCGGCGCTGGGGCTGCGGACCCCTATCCGTCGAAGCCCATCCGTTTCGTCGTCGCCTTCCCGCCGGGCGGCGGCACCGACCTCGTTGCCCGCACCATCGCGCCGCGGCTCGCCGAGCGTCTGGCGCAGCAGGTGGTGGTGGACAACCGGCCGGGGGCGGGCGGCAACCTCGGTACCGAGATCGTAGCGAAGAGCGCGCCCGACGGCTACACGATGCTGATGGGGTCGGTCGGGCCGCTCGCCATCAACGCGAGCCTCTTCGCCAGACTGCCGTTCGACCCGCTCAAGGACCTGGCGCCCGTCACGCTCGCGGCCTCCACCCCCAACATCCTTGTCGTTCACCCTTCGCTTCCGGTCACGAGCGTGCAGGAGTTGATCGCGCTCGCCAAGGCGAGGCCGGGGGCCATCAACTTCGCCTCTTCGGGGCAGGGCACGCCGGCGCAGCTCGCCGGCGAGCTGTTCAATTCGATGGCCGCAGTGAAGATGGTCCACGTGCCTTACAAAGGTGCGGCACCGGCGCTGGCCGATCTGCTCGGCGGCCAGGTGCAGGTCATGTTCTCCACCATGCCGCCGGCGCTGCCGCACGTGGCGGCGGGGCGGCTGCGGGCGCTCGCCGTGGCGAGCCTGCAGCGCTCGCCGGCCGCGCCCGAGCTGCCGACCGTCGACGAGGCGGCACTGCCGGGATTCGAAGCGACGACCTGGCATGGCGTGATGGTGCCCGCCGCCACGCCGAGTGCGGTCGTCGCGAAGCTCCACCACGACATCGTGGCCGTGCTGCGCATGCCGGATGTGGCCGAGCGGCTTTCGAGCCAGGGCGCCGAAGCGATCGGCAGCACGCCGCAGGCGTTCGCCGCTTATATCAGGGCGGAAGCGGCCAAGTGGGCGAAGGTGGTCCGGGAGTCGGGCGCGAAGGCGGAGTGAGCCCGCTCAATCGCTGGACATTTCACTTCTTTAACGGGCCTCGCGTAACATAGCCCGAGTGATCCGGTCGGCGTCAAGGGCATGAAGGTTCTCGTCGTCGATGATCACGCCCTGATCCGAGACGCGCTGCGCGGCGTACTGAAGGAGTTGAAGGACGACGCGACCGTCGTCGAGGCGGCCGATTCACAGCAGGCCCTGCGGATCACGGACGAGAACCCCGATCTCGGCCTCGTCCTCCTCGACTTGAATCTGCCCGACCGCAGTGGCTTCGACGTGCTCGCCGAGCTGCGCGGAAGCCATCCCGCGATTTCCGTCGTCGTGCTTTCGGCTGTCAACGACCGGGACAGTGTCGCGAGGGCGCTCGAACTGGGCGCGACCGGCTTCATCCCGAAGTCCGCTTCCCGGGAAGTCATGCTGAGCGCGCTGCGGCTCGTCTTCTCGGGCGGCCTCTACATTCCTCCGGAAATCCTCGGCTGGCGCGAGCCGTCGGCGAAACGCGGCCTGCCCGCCGCAGGTGCCAGGGCCGGCTCGCCGCGCGAGCTCGGCCTGACCGACCGGCAGGTCGAGATTCTGGCCCTGATGATGCAGGGGAAGAGCAACAAGGCGATCTGCCGGGCCCTCGATCTGGCGGAGCCGACGGTGAAGAACCACGTCACCGCCATCCTCAAGGCGCTGAAGGTGACGAACCGCACCGAGGCGGTCATTGCGGTCGGTGCGCTGGGCTGGCAGCTACGCTCGCCTGAGGATTCTTAGCAGCGCTCCGCCCCTCCCTCAGTAGTTGATTGAGCATGGCGCGCAACGCCATCGGAGCGACCGGCTTGTGCAACAGGTGCAGACCGCTCGCGCCTGCCTCGCGCAGCCGCTCGGGCGCGGTGTCACCCGTGATTAGAAAAGCCGGAATCGGGGCGCCGAATGCCACGCGCAGCTTTTCCACCGTCGTGATTCCCCCATCCCCGTCGGAAAGGCGATAGTCGGAAATGATGAGATCCGGGCGGCGATCGTCGCCGTTGAGGGTCGCGAGCGCCGCGCGGCCCGACTGCGCGGCGATGACATAGCAGCCCCAGCTGCGCAACACCCCGCGCATGCTGTCGAGTACCAGCGCATCGTCGTCGATCACCACAATCAGCTTGCCGCTGGCCGGATCCGCCGTCGCTTCAGGCGCAGGGATGAGTTCCGCCGGTTCCGCTTGAGCGGCGACCAGCGGCGCCTCGACTGCAAGACACGACCCTTTCCCGGGTGCCGAGCGTAGCTCGACGCGGTGATCGAGCAGGCGGCACAGACGCTCGACGATCGCGAGCCCGAGCCCGAGCCCGCCGCGGCGCTCCCGGTCCGGGCCGGAGAGCCGATAGAACTCGCCGAAGACGTTTTCCCACTGATCCTTCGGAATGCCGATGCCGCTGTCCCAGACCTCGATGCGCAATCGCCCGCCGCGGCGCCGGCAGCCTACGACAACGCCCCCCCGGTCGGTGTACCGGACCGCGTTGGACACGAGGTTGAGCAGGATCCGCTGGAGCAGGATGAAATCGCTCTGGACCCAGGCGTCGCTGCGCGCGCATCGCAGGCGCAGGCCTTTCTCCCGAGCCGCGGCGGCGAAGGTCGCTTCGATGTGCTTCAGGAGATCGGCGACCGGGAACCGCGTCAAATTGGGAGCGAGCGCCCCCGCGTCGAGCTTGGAGATGTCCAGCAGCGCATTGAACAGATCGTTCATGGCGGTGACCGAGGCATCGACCTGCGCGGCGATCCTGGCGCGCTCCACGTGGTCGGTCTCGGTGCGCAGCTGGGCGACGAACAGATTCAGGGCATGCAGGGGCTGCCGCAGATCGTGGCTGGCCGCTGCGAGAAAGCGCGATTTCGCGAGGTTCGCGGCCTCGAGCTGCCGGTAGAGCCGTCCCAACTCGTCGATCATGCGGTTCAGATTCGCCGCGAGGCTGCCCAGCTCGTCCCGGTTGGGGACGTCGATCTGCCTGGAGAAATCGCCCGACGCGAGCTCGTTGAACCTCGCCTCCATCTGCTCGACCGGCCTGATCAGCGACCAGGAGATCGCATAGCCGAGCACGAGAGCGAGGGCGATGCTCCCGGCGCCGAAGCCGGCGATCATCAGGAGCGAGGTCAGGTACGCCCCTTGGCTCGCTTCGATGCTCGCGACCATGTCGGCCTCCGCCCGGTTCACCAGTTGATTGGTGAGGCGCTCCATGCGGTCGGCGAGCGGGCCGGCTTGCGCCGCCTGCAAGGCCAGACCCTCGGTGACCTTACCCTCTCGGATCAGCTCGACGACCTTGGCCACCACCCGTATGAACTGGTCGTATTCGCTCCTCAGCTCGGCGAGCAACCCGACTTCGTCCTTCGCCACGAACTGCAGGCGGTCGAAGTCGTAGCCGAACTGGTTCAGCTGGCGCAGGGCCGCGGCGAGCGACGCCTCCTCGGGTACCAGAAGGGCGGAGGTCACGCTGTAGAGCTGCGCGGTCGTGTCGTGCTGGAGCTGGCGATAGGCGGCGATCTTCCGCTGCAGCGTCACCATTTCCTCTGCGTGGCGCTCGACCCGCGTCAGCACCTCGAGGCCGACCGCGCCGACCGTGATCAATAGCACGACGATGGACAGGAAGCCCGCCAGCAGCTTGGTGCGTATGGTGGCCGGCGCCCGCGCGACGATCCTGGGGAGCCAGTCGGTCAGCCAGCCCATCATCGACTCTTGGCCTCCTTTGAGAGACCCTGCAGGTCGTGGAGCAGCTCATCCGGATTGAAGCGCACGCCCATGTACTGGACGCGAAGCGTTCCGCCGCGGTCGACGAGCGACGTGAGGAAAGTGTGGTCCACGTCGCCGCGCGGGGTCTTCTTGTAGATCACGCCGTAGCGTCCGGCGACCTTGCGGATCTCGGCCGGCGTCCCGGTGAGGAAGGACCAGCCGGCGGAATTCGCGTGGTACGCCTGCGCGTAGCGCTTCAGCACCTGTGGAGTGTCGCGCTCGGGATCCACCGTGATCGAGACGAAGCGCACTTCCGGGCCGAACGCCGCCCCGAGCCGATCCTGGACCGCGGCCAGCTTCGCGGTGAGCAGCGGACAGGTGTCCGCGCAGCTCGCGAAAATGAAAGTGACGGCGAGAACCTTTCCGCGCAGCTCCTTCAGAGCGACGCGCCGGCCGTCCTGATCGGTCAAGGTGAATCCCGGCGCCGGCCCGATCCTCGGCAGGCGCTCGTCCTTGCTCGCCTCGTGGCCAAGCGCGTCCGCGGGCCGGACGAGCGCGATCGTCAGGAGCGCGGCGGCAACCCAGCCTGCGCTCCAGGTCTTCAAGCCTTGAGCTCCCTTCTGAGCTCTCGCAGGTACCGCCAGTCGGTGCCCTCCGCGATGATCTTCTGCGGGCTGGACTTGATCATTCCGGCCTCGCGCAGCCGCAGGGCGTAGAAGCGCACCGTGTCCTCGTGGTCGAATTCGCGCCACTTGCCATAGGGCATCTCCCGCATCGCCTGGCGGGCCAGGTCATAACTCCCCGTGTAGCCCTGGTCGACGAGGAACCGCGCCGTTCGGTCCGGCTCGGCGGCGCAGATATCGGCCGCCTTCAGAATCGCCCGCAGCGCCCTTTTCGTGGCCACCGGGTACTTCTGCGCGAAGTCCCGTCGCGTGTAGGCCATGCAGCAGAAGTACTGCGACCACGGCCGGTCGATGGCGCTGTTGACGACCACGTGCCCGATCCCTTTCGCCCGCAACGCTTGCGGCTCCGGCGGGAACCCCAGGAAGGCATCGATCTTCTCCTCGGCGAGGAGCCGCATCGCTTCGGCACGAGGATGGATCACCCAGTTGATGTCCTTGCGGGGATCGAGACCCACGTTGGCTACGATGCTCGCCAGGAAGACGTGCTGGGCATCTCCCAGCGCCGGCACGCTGACGGTCTTGCCCTTGAGATCGCGGACCGCGTGTACGCGGTCCGTCACGAAGAGCTCGAAGCAGCCGACGTGTACCCCGCCCAGGACGACGAGCGGGTCGCCCGCGTCCAGCCGAAGCAGGAGCGGTCCGACGAAGTTCATGACCAGATCCACGTTCCCGGCAAGCACGTCGTGCGTCCAGGTGTTGCCTTCAGTCTTGAACGGACGAACGTCGGTGAATCCCTCGGCGCGCAGCAATCCTTCGGCGACGTAGTAGGGGGCCACGCAGATGGCCGGGCTTCGCACCCACCGGATCGTGGTGATCTCGGGAGGCGGCTCCGCCAGAGCGGGTGCCGCGCGCAGTCCTAGAGCGGCGCCGGTTCCGGCGAGTGCCGCGGCGTTCAGGAATCGCCGCCGGCTCCATTCATCTTGTTGTCTGTCATCCATGGCAACCTCCCGTCACGCTTTCAATTCCCTTCTCAGCTCCTTCAGGAACCGCCAGTCGGTCCCCTGAGCAAGGATCTTCTGCGGGCTCGACTTGATCATCCCTGCCTCGTGCAGGCGCAGCGCGTAAAAGCGCACCGTGTCTTCGGGATCTATGTCGCGCCAGCGGCCATACGGCACATCCCTCATGGTCTGGAGCGCGTAGTCGTAGTTCGTCGCAAAGCCTCGCTGGGTCAAGGTTCGAGCGGCGCGTTCGGGCTCAAGGGCACATAGCTGATCCGCTTTGAGGATCGCGCGGACCGCTCGCTTGGTGGCGATGGGATGCTTCTGGACGAATTGCCGGTTCCCGGCAATCAGGCAGCAGAAGTATTGTGACCAGGGACGATCCAAGGCGCTCTGCAGCACCGGGTGCCCGATCTTCCTGGCGCGCAGCTCTTGGGGATCAGGCGGGAACCCCATGTAGCCGTCGATCTTTCCTTCGGCGAGGTCCTGCTTTGCATCTGCGGGCGAGCGCTCGATGAAGTTGACATCCTTCCGCGCGTCGAGACCGACGAAAGCGAGCACCGCGGTGAGAAACGCGTGAGGACTCGATCCGAATGCCGGAATCGCGACGGTTTTCCCTTTGAGGTCTCGCACGGCGCGAACGCGATCCGTGGCGAACAGTTCGAAACATCCGGCGTGCACGCCGGCGAGGAGCACAAGCGGGATGCCACGATCGATGTGTACGACGGACGGGGCGATGAACCCCTGGGAGATGTCGATCTCGCCAGAACCCAGGCGGGTATATGCGGCAATGCCTTCCTCGGGGAACTCGACGTACTGGACATCACTGAATCCCTCGGCGCGAAGCAGTTCCTCCGCTACGTATTGAGGCGCCAGGCACAGGCTTGGGAACTTGAGGAGCCGAAGGCGAGTCGTCTCGGGAGGAGGCTCCGCGCTCGCCACGTCCGGCCGCAGCCCGAGCAGGGTGCCCGTGCCCGCCACGGTCGCAGCCCCCATGAACCTTCTGCGGCTCCATGCGCGGCTCATGCCTTCAACTCCCTGCTGAGCTCCCGCCAGAAACGCCAGTCGGCGCCCTGCGCGATGATCTTTGCGGGGCTCGACTTGATCATCCCGACTTCGCGCAGGCGCAGCGAATAGAAATGCACCGTGTCCTCGGGGTCGAGCTCGCGCCAGCGGCCGTATGGCAGCTCCCGGATCGCCTGGAGGGTGTAGTCGTAGTTCTTCGCCAGTCCCTTGGCGACGACGGCCTTCGCCACCTTCTCGGGCGCCAGAGCGCACAGGTCGGCCGATTTCATGATCGCCCGGAGGGCGCGCTTGGTCGCGACCGGGTTCTTGCGGACGAACTCCTTGTTACCCACCAGCATGCAGCAGAAATACTGCGACCAAGGCCGGTCCACCGCACTGTTCACGACGACCCGGCCGATCTTCCTCGCGCGGAACTCCTGGGGGTTCGGAGGAAAGCCGAGGTAAGCGTCGATCTTGCCCTCGGCGAGCAGATTCATGGAGTCATCCGGGGAGTGGTTGACCCAGTTGATGTCTTTGCGAGGATCCAGGCCCACGTACGCCGCCATGCTCGCGAGAAAAGCGTACGGCGATGGATCGAGCACCGGCACGGCGACCGTGCAGCCTTTGAGGTCGCGGATCGCCCGGATACGCTCGGTGGCGAGCAGCTCGAAGCACCCGATGTGCTCGCCCCCGAGCATCACGATCGGGTCACCCGCCTCGATGCGCAGGATCACCGGCGCCGCGAAGTGGCCGCCGATGTCCGCTTCGCCGGACGCCAGAGCCTGCGCCATCCCCTGGGTGCCCTCCTTAAGCAGGTACTGCACGTCCGTGAAGCCCTCGGCGTGGAGCAACTCTTCGGCCACCCACTCAGGACTGCGGCAGGTGCTGGGAACCCAGGGAATTCTGAGCCGCGTCGTCTCTGGCGGCGGCTCGGCGGCGGCCGCCACACCCGGTCGCAGACCAAGGAGCGCGCCCGTGCCCGCGAGCGCCGCGGCTATGAAGTCTCTGCGGCTCCATTGGGTCGCCGCGATCACGTCTTCAGCTCCTGCTTGAGCTCGCGCCAGAAACGCCAATCGGTGCCCTGGGTGATGATCTTCTGCGGGCTCGACTTGATCATCCCGACCTCGCCCAGTCGCAGGGAATAGAAGCGGATGGTGTCCTCGGGATCGTAGTCGCGCCATTTCGTGTACGGGATCTCCTTTAGAGCCTGGAGCGAATAGTCGTATCGCTGCGTAAATCCGCCATCGACCATGCGCTTCGCCACCCGCTCCGGCTCGCTGGCGCAGAGGTCGGCCGCCTTGAGGATGGCGCGCAGCACGCGCTTGGTCGCCACCGGATTCCTGCGGATGAATTCCCTGTTGCCGGCCAGCATGCAGCAGAAGTACTGCGACCACGGGCGGTCGATCGCGCTGTTGACGATCACCCGGCCGATCTTGCGGGCGCGCAGTTCCTGCGGCTCGGGCGGGAAGCCGAGGAAGGCGTCGATCTTCCCCTCGGCGAAGAGCTCTTTGGGTGCGATCGATGGACCCGTGACCCAGTTGATGTCCTTCACCGGGTCGAGCCCTACATGGGCGGCCATGGCTGCCAGGAACACGTGCGGGGCGGTTCCAAGGCCTTGCACGCCCACCGTCTTGCCCTTCAGGTCGGCGACGCCGCGAATGCGCTCGCGGCCGAAGAGCTCGAAGCAGCCGGTATGCACGCCCGCGATGATGGAGATCGGTTCTCCCGCGTCGATCGGAATAACCAGGGGCGCGGCGAAGTTCAGGCTGAAGTCGACGTCGCCGCGCGCAATCGCCTTCGATTGCCCGATGCCGGCGTCAACCAGCACGTAGCGGACATCCGTGAAGCCTTCCAGGCGCAGCAGCTCCTCGGCGATGTATTGGGGTGCGATGCAGGTGCCGTTGACCTTCGTGAGGCGAACGCTGGTCGTTTCGAGCCGTCCGTCCTGAGCGCTGGACTTCTGCGGGCCGATCAGACCCGCGGCGCCGGTCGCCGCGAGCGCGGCGAGGAAACGGCGTCGTTCTTCAGACATGGGCACGAGCGGCTCCCTGGTGGCCGAAATGTCCTGCACGTCGGTTCAATCTACACCTCATTCGCCAGACTCGCGAGGCCGGGCGCTACGGGCCTGGGCGCCGGCCTCCCAGTCCTTTGCGCTCTGCACGAGGGCCTCGAACGCCGCGCCGCTTTCCAGGAGCGCACTCTTCAGCTTGTCATCCAGCGGCTGCTCGATGTCGGTATCGTCGCGAGGCATCTTGTCCTCGCGCACGGCTTTCATGAGGCGCTGGATCTCGCCTGCCGCATGAGCCGGTGTCTGCAGCAACACGATGCGCTTCATCCCGTGGGGGTTGTCGGGCACATGGCAGCGGTCGCACTGCCCGTCGCGCATCCTGAGCGCGAGCGTCTTGTAAGCGGTGTCGAGTTTGGGTAGAAAAGGGTTGTCGGCGCGGAACAGGCCGTCGAACAGCGTCACTTGCGGCTGCTCGCGGCCGTCGGCGTCGGTCCACATCCACCTGCCGTCGAAATTCGCCTGCTGCACCGGCTTGGAGGCGACGATGGGCGGTGTCGCCCCGCGATCGGTGAACTGGGCGACTTTTATCCTCGCCGTCCGCGGGTCGATCCAGAGAAGCAGCGTGTTGGCTCCCTGGTAGGTGCTCCATTTCGCCTCGTCGTGCCAGAAGGGGTACGGAAACTGGCCGGGCGCGAGTCGATTTCGGAACGCGGTCTCCAGGCGTACGAGGAACATGCTCTCGCGCGCCTCGTACTCGACGGTGTACCTGCCGTTGAACATGAAGAGCGGCAGGTACATGCCGGTAAGGACGTCGGGAGCGAATTGCGTGAGGGTCGTCTCCTTCAGGGGCGTCGCCGCGTCCCGGGCGCGGCGTCCCCAGAGCGCGTACGGCATGAAGCTGCGCTTGAGCAGAGAATCCTGAAACAGCGCCCGTCGGCAGCGCTCGAACGCTGCCTGGTCGCCGGGCTGGGCGGGTGGACAGAGGTGAGCGAGCTCGCTGGAGAGATCCGCGGCAAGCCGCTCGGCCTGCGGCGGTAGCGCGCCCGGCTCGCTCTCGGCT
>Ga0137394_10003600_pt1 | contig 11672 bp, 9 predicted proteins | sample czobulk116metaG_FD_108278 | JGI IMG/M metagenome (GOLD analysis project Ga0137394, IMG submission 108278) | Vadose zone soil microbial communities from Angelo Coast Range Reserve, California, USA - czobulk1.16 metaG | ecosystem: Environmental > Terrestrial > Soil > Vadose zone | place: USA... | reverse complement strand
CTGCGATGCCGATCGCCTTCGTCTGGGTGGATCTCGACCCCCTCGTGCCTCGCTGGCAGGTGGACTACTTTCATCAGGGCGTGGCGTCTGTCGCGCGAACGTTCCCGACGGTCGACGCCGCGGTCCGGGGCTTTCGCCGGATTTATCCCAACATCCCCGAGGATCGTCTGCGCTCGTTCGTGGTTGAAGGTCTGCGGGAGGTCGATGGCGGCTGGCGCATGAAGCTTGATCCCGCGACATACGGGACCTGGGAACCTGGTGACCTACGGCCGGTGTTGCCTCAGATCGCGATCCCGACGCTCATCCTTCGAGGAGCCGAGAGCATCGTCACGTCAGCAGAAGGACTCGCAGCCCTCGTCGAGGGACTTCCCACTCGCGAAGTGCGCGAGATCAAGGGCGGTAGCCACATGCTCCTCCTCGAGCATCCAGAGGAGGTTACGCAAACCATCCGAGACTTCCTCCGAGCTCACCGGCCATAGCTTGCACTCCGCGACTTCAGGACAGCGCTGCTATCGCAGCTGACGATGCGCCTCCTCATCGCGAGCATGCAGGCGACTGATGCTCGTGACCACGGCGGCAACTTCCTCGTCAGCGAGCGGCGGCCGGCATCGGGTGCGGTTCCAGCAGAGGAGCAACTCCATCACCACCGCCGCGTCCACGCCGTGCCTGAGCAGGTGCCCGGCCAAAGACGCGATCGTGTTGTTGCGTTCGCCCACCGGGACGCCTTCGCAAACGAGCCGTCGCCAGTAAGCGATCGGGTGACCGCGTCGCGTCGTTTCTTCGACGGCCTCTCGTAGTATCCAGTCAGGAAGGGGCGCGATCGCGCTGCTCTCCGGGGTACGGCCCTCGACCCATACGTACCGCAAACCTGACGCATGCAGCGAGGGCGGCGCCACCACGTATCCTCCGTCTGCGCGGATATCGACACCCGGCGCCAGCCCGATCTTGTTGCGGACGACGCCTCCAGGATGCGCGAAGTAGAAATGGCGGCCACCGCCACCGGTCCCGCACTTCACCGTCGTGGGCATCGGGCCGTGTTCGCGCTCGAGCTGCTCCAGAGACTCGTTGCCGCCATGTCCCGCGTCGACATCGACCACGACCAGGCCGGAGATGGCACCGGTCACGACTCCGATGCCAGCCTCCGCCCATTGGCGCAACCAGCCGCGCGCTTCCGCCTCACTGGGGTGTCGATGCTGAAACTCCTCCCAGCGGACCAGCGGTCGCTTATCTCCTGCCCTGATCGGGATGATCGACCAGCCTCGTCCCATGTACTCGTGAATCGCCTCGTTGATCGAGACCATCGAGTCAATCCTTCTGGTGTGTTCGAATTCCATCCTCGCGTCGCAATGATCGCACGCGCTGTTGCGCTCGACTCCTTCCACATCCGTGCCATGCCGCCCGCCAACCCGGTGATGTTTGGGCAGTTCTACCGGCACTTGCACGTACTTGAGCGGGCGCCTACGCGAACCGGCGACAGCGAAGCCGCCGCCACCCACCAGGTCCACCACCAAGCAGCCTCCATTTAGCGAATCAAGCACCTCTCTGGAGCCCCCTCTCACCCGAGACTGGAGGGGGCGACAGAGAGCCAGATCCGGATCGCGCGCAGCGCCACCAGAGACTGACCTTCGGTCAGCGCGAGCGTTTCAAGCCCGTGACACGCGCCGCTCAGGGCACGTGGCGCGGCGCTTGAGGCCGCACGGCTTAGGGTGATGGAAGGAAGGCGGTGTGAGTGAGGCCGGTCCTGCACACCCCTCGACATTGAACCACGAGATGGGAGGCCAGGGGGTTGCGTGTGCTAATGCCATGCTCCGCCTGTTCGGCGTCGCCACGCCGGAACGCCCGCGTCAGCATTCACGCCGATCAACGGCTCCAGCCGGCGTCGAGGCGGACCACCTCCCCTTCGCCTACACGAGCACGGCAGCCCCCGGCCCATCGTGAGGTCGCGTCAACGTGCAGCGGGCACGCGGCGTTTCGCATCGCTGGCGATGGATTCGCGTGCAGCCCATCGAAACTCTTCCTTTCAGAGTAGTCGATACCTCGAAGACTTGCAGCCCGGCGCGGCGTCCCTCACGGCCTTGGCATGGGCTTCGCTCAGTGCGGAAGAGACCTTCGCGTCCTGCGTGACTCGCGGGCACATGGCAGCGTATGCGCGCCAGATAGCGCAGGCACGGATACCCCAGTTGCAAGGACCGCACGAGTCGATGAGCGCAGGCGACCCAGCGCGCAAAGCGCACGCGCCTTCGGACAACACGGTCGGCCAGGTCCGCGGGATCCTTGCCGATCGTGTCGTCGTCAGTACTGCCCTAGACCCTTTCCTATCGCTCAGGGCATTGGCCAGCTACGCCTGCGTGAGCGTCAGGAAGCTTCGTGAACATCTCGACGATGCGATCCACCCTCTACCCCACTACCGCGTCGGCGGCAAGATCGTCGTTCGCCGTTCGGAGTTCGACGCGTGGATGGCCGCATATCGTCGCGTGGGGCAGGCGGGCGTCGCGGGGATCGTCGATTCAGTAATGCGTGACCTCCATAACGCTTGACGCGGAGAGTGTAAGTAGCGTATAAGCTACAGCCATGTCCATAGTCACGAAGCGCGTTGGGACACGCATCGCCGATCTGCGCCGTACCCGCCACCGCACGCAAGAAGAAGTGGCATCCGGTGCGGCCATCAATCGGGTGACCCTCGCTCGAATCGAGACCGGAGCGAATGTGTCCCTGGAGCTCTTGGCCCGTATCGCCCGCGCCCTTGGCGTGACTCTCGTGGACCTCGTTCGATGAACCCAACCGCGGAGGAGGGCGACGCATGGGCGTGAAAGTGAAGCACTGGAAAGGCGCGTACTGGCTCTTCATCAATCACAATGGGAAACGGAAGGCCCGGCGCGTCGGCGTCGGGCGGGCGGGTCAACGGGCGGCCGACGCAGCGGCGATCAAGATTCAGGCTCGGCTCGCCGAAGGCGATACCGGTCCTCTCGAGGACTCGACCACGGCGGCTCCGACGACCTTCCGCAGCTATGCGGAGAGCTGGGTCGAAACGCACGCAAAGCACGCATGCAAATTCAGCACGACGCGCGTGTACCGGACCAACCTCAACCGCCATATCCTTCCGGTTCTGGGCGACTGGCCGGTGGCCACGATCTCGCGCATGAACTGCCGGACGCTGATCGCAGAGTGCCGTAGAAAGGGCCTCAGCCGGAAGAGCATCGAAAACATCGGTCGAACGTTCAGCAGCGTGCTCTCGCAAGCGATGGAAGACGGCCTCATCACGGGGAATCCCGCATTCCGCCTCGGACGCTACTACCGAAACGGTGACGAGATGAAGGCCGAGATCTGCCCGCTGACCGCCGACGAGGTGTCGGCGCTCCTCGCGACGGCGCGAAAGGACTTTCCTCGCGACTACCCCCTCTTCCTTTGCGCCGTCAGAACGGGGTTGCGACTTGGAGAGCTGCTGGCGCTCCAGTGGCCCGACGTCGACTTCAACGGTCGATTCATCGAGGTCCGACGCAACCTGGTCGCCGGCCGTGTCACCACACCGAAGAACGGCAAGACTCGCCGCGTCGACATGTCGGCTCAGCTGACGGACGCGCTCCGAGCACTTCAGCGCACGCGGAAGAAGGAGACCCTCAAGAATGGCTGGGGCAGCGTGCCTGACTGGATCTTCTGCACGGAAAGCGGCGGCCCGCTCGACGGCGACAATCTCCGCCACCGAGTCTTCTACAAGCTGCTCGAGAAGGCGGAGCTGCGGCGGGTGAGGTTCCACGACCTGCGGCACACCTTCGCGAGCCTGCTGCTTCAGAACGGCGAGTCGCCGGCATACGTGAAGGAGCAGATGGGCCACTCCTCCATCCAGGTGACCGTCGACATCTACGGGCACCTCATCCCCGGCGCCAACCGCCAGGCGGTCGACCGTCTGGACGACGCGACCAGACGCAACCCCCCGCAACCAGGACCAAGGCGGCGATCAAGCAGTAGAAACACGAAACCCCCGAAACCGTTTCGGATCTCGGGGGTTTGCCGTGGTTGCGGGGGCTGGATATCCACAATGCTACACGGCACCCGAGACTTCCTGGATCGACCTGACTTAGGCGCGAGATGCCTTCGTGGGTTCGGTTTCGATACCTTTGGCCTGGTCGAAAGCCGCGGGATTCTCCGAGTTGGCTGATGCCTGAGGCTGGGGACGGGTCGAGCGCTCTCTTCTAACGCCTACCGCTGGTTGGGCCGAGCGGCAGATAGATCAACAAAGGCGAGAGCCCGTTCGCGTAGGCGATTTATGGCTTGGCTACTGTCTTCTTCGTCGCTGCCTTCGGGCCCAGCGTGCTGATGTCCACCGCATTGGCCATTGCCGCATAGCCTGCCCGGTTCGGGTGCAGCTTGTCACCAGGCCCGCCGGCCGTGCTGTTGGGCTGGAACTCCGGCAGGATCCCGCCGGTCTTGGCATCGATGGTCGCGGCGTCGAAATCGGCCACGGCGTCGAACAGCTTGCCCTCGCGGATGAACCTGTTCACCTCCTGGCGCTTCTGGTCGACCACCGGGCGGCCATGCGACTCGATGGTGGAGTTGAGCGCCGAGGTCAGCGTGCCGCCGATCACCTTGATGCCCTTGGCGTGCATGCGCGCGACGCCCTGCTTGTAGCCCTCGATCACCGCCTCGGCGCCCGTGTCGGCGGCGCCGAAGTCGTTGATGCCCTCCATCCAGATCACCGCCGTGACGCCCGAGAGCTGCAGCGCGTCGCGGTCGAGCCGGTCGAGCGAGCCCGGCCCGCCGGGGATCGGGTTCTTGTCGTAGTCGGCCGGACCGACGACCCGGTTGCCGCCAATGCCCGCGTTCACCACCGACACCCGCACGCCATAGGCGTCGTGCATGCGTCGGGACAGCGCATCGGGATAGCGGTCGTCGCCATTCATCGTCGTGCCTGTTCCGTCGGTGATCGAATCGCCGAAGCACACGACCACCGCCGTATCCGCCGGCGCCATCACGTCGATCGCGTCGAGGAAGAACCACGAGGCCGTCGTGTAAGGAAAGGCGGCGTCAGAATTGTCGCCTCCGAGCGCGCCTGTCTTGGGAGGACTGACATACGAGGTCTGGATCGCCTTGGCGTGCCACGTCATCGGGCCCGACGTCCCGACGACATGGAAGCTCACCGCCAGCTTGCGGCCGGCGAGCGTGGGCGAGGCGGGATCCTTGGCATAGGGCAGGTCAACCGGATCGCTCCAGGCCAGCGTGCCCGGCGCGACCGTCAGCTGCTTCTTGCCACCGTCGAAGGTGACGGGCCGGTTGGTGCCGCGTACCAGGTTGCCGGCTGAGGCCTGCACGCCGAGATACACGCCGTCCAGCACCAGTGGCTTGGTGCCGTGCACATTCGAGAAGCGCAGCCGCATCCGGCTGCCCCAAAGATCGGGCTTCACGATCAGCCGGAACGTCTGGTCCTCGGCGCCGTTCGCCGGATCCGGGATGGCGAACTTCATCTCCGGCGGCAGCGACGGAAAGCCGAGCGGGTAGGGCCCGTGCACGGACCCGGTCCAGCTCGTCACCCATTTCTGGCCGCTGGCGGAAGACTGCGACAACGCCTGCGGCGCGGACAGCAGGAGAACACCCAACGTGACAAGCCCGAGCGTCCGAAGTGTACGGTGCATGGGTGTTTCCTCCGGGTGATGTCTATCGGGCCGTCCGCGCGCGCCAGGCAGTATGGCACCGAGGACCGACCTCCACAACGCAGGCCGTGACAACTTCGAGGTGATCGATGCGAGCAACGGCTCACGGAAGCCGCACTGGCAACAAGCGCGCCCACCATCGCGCCGCTCCATATGACCGCCGGATCGTCTCGCCAACGTGCTGCGGCAGGTGAGCGGTGGCGCCGCGCTTCCCTACCTCCCGGACCGGATCGAGGGCTGCCCGGCGCGTCCGCCGCGGAGAATGAAGAGCAGACGGTGGCTGTCATCGCGCAACGGATCATTCTTTGTGAGCGACTCGAAGGGTGTGCCGACCACGTCAGGCATGCGGTCGGCGGCACTATTGCGGCACAGCATCATTCCAACAGTCCGCGAGTCGATCCGCAAGTACGCACCGTGCAATGGTGGCCCCAACGGGACGTGATCGAACTTGCACGATTCAAGTCCTCGATTTCATTGCGCGACGGTAGACTACGTCGGCACGAGGCGGCGGGTCCGGAACTGCCGGTCTTGCAGTTGCTCTGGCCCGCAATCCAACGTCATTGCGCGTGGATCTGAACGGGAGCGCCGTGGTGGTCCGGCGTGCCAGGGGCAATGACGAGATATCTGCGCAGGCCTTCCGCCTCACCCCGGACGAGCTGGCGGATCGGGCCGAGCGCGTCGACGACCGCGGAGCCCCGCAGGACACGCGAAGCGTCCGATGCCCATCGCGGTCGCGAGAGCCATCAACCCGGTCCCGGCAACGGCGACCGGCGAGCCGCGTGGCCGGGTCGTTGTCACGTTCGCTCGAGCTACGACGAGTGACTATGCCGGAGACGCCAGAGGCTTTGCCTTCTCCACGACATACGTGATGAGAAGCCGGCTCTTGGCGGTGCCGGGCTTACCGCCGGCGTGCGGGGTGTCCGGAGGTATTTGAAAGGCATCGCCCGGCATGATCGTGCGGGTCGGTTGTCCTTGAACGGGGAGCTCGAAGCCGCCTTCCAGGACATACGCCGACTCGATGCCGGGATGCGTGTGCCGGCCGACCGCCACTCCGGCCTCGATGATCGCTTCCACGAGGACCGTCACATACCCGGGCGCCGGACCATCGGTCTGCGACAAGATCTTTCGCGTGACGCCACCCGTCGCGGGAGGCGGGGTGGTCTGGGCCGCCGCTTCCCTGACGAGCAGCTCAGACGTGATGGCGCAGATCGCGCATGATGCAAACCCCGTGAACGCTCGCCGAGTCAGCATGACGTCCTCCTCGGTTGCCAGTGCGTGCGGTGTCGAGGATCTTCCCTCAGCGGCCGCGCGTCCGCAACCGCTTCGATCGTCGTGTGTCAAGGCCCCGACGACGCTACGATAGCGCCACCTGCGCATGATGCTGATGTTCGCCATCACCACGGCGCTGAGCGCTGGTCTCCTCTTCGTGGTTCAACCCATGGTGAGCAAGACGCTGTTGCCGGTGCTGGGTGGTGTCCCCAGCGTGTGGGAACACCTGCCTTGTCTTCTTCCAATCGATGGTCCTGCCCGGGTACGGTTACGCGCATATCGTGGCGAGTCGGCTGTGGGGTCTCCGGCAGGTGACCTCCACCTGGTGTTGGCCTGGCTGGGGGTCGCCGCGCTGCTGCTACACGGCGCGCTCCGTGCGCGGACGGCAAAGCCCCGGAAGCCCTTGGCCTTCCGGGGCTTTGCTGTGGTTGCGGGGGCCCGCTTTGAATTGTGGGCGCGACCCCTGAAGTTCGAGTTTTCACTAACTTACTGACCCGACACCCGTCGGTACCCGGGCTTCAAAAGCGGGCATCTGCCCACGTTCCGACTGTCACGGTTCGCGGAGGGCAAGCCGCTCCGCGACACCTACAGTGACCGGCTCATGTGCTAGGTGGCGGTGTAGCCGCCGTCCACGGGCAGCACGACGCCGGTCACGAACCTGGCCGCCGGGGACGCCAGGAACAGCGCGGCGCCGGCCAGATCGGACGGCTGCCCCCAGCGATTCATCGGCGTACGCTCCACGACCCGGCGGTAGTGCGTCTCATCGGCGCGGGCCCGGACCGTCTGCTCGGTGACGATGAACCCGGGGGCGATGGCGTTGACGCGGATGCCCAGCGGCGCGTAGGCGATGGCGAGCGACTTCGTGAGCTGGCCGACGCCGGCCTTGCTGGCGCCGTAGGCCGGTATCCGGGGGCTGCCGAAGGTTGTGTACATCGAGGCGATGGCGATGAAGGAGCCGCGCGAGGCCTCCAGCGCCTTCTTGAAGGAGTTGGTCAGGTACAGCATCCCGCAGAGATTCGTCTCGAGGACCCGACGGAACATCGCCGGCTCGAACTCCTCGTCGCGCCGTCCGATGCCGGCGCAGTTCACCACGACGTCGACGGCGCCCACGCGGCCGGCGAACGCCTGCACGGCGCCGGCGTCGGTCACGTCGAGCTGGGCGTAGGGATACCGCCCGCGGTCCGACTCGATGGGCTCCGGCTCCACGCCGGTGATCGTGGCCGCCGCCCCGCACTGCGCGAACGCTGCCGCGATGGCGGCGCCGATGCCGCCGCGGCTCGCCCCGATCACCACCACACGACGACCCGAGAAGTCGAACGCACTCTTGAAGTCCACGCGGCCTCCTTGGCGCCCCGATCGGCCGCGCGAGTGTATCGCTCGCGATGGGGGGCGTAAAGGCCGGTTGACGTGTCGGAACGATTTCGCGTAAATGGCGCCACGGCTCGACGCCGAGGAGGAATCATCGCCATGGGGACACGACGCGGGTGGCTGATCGGGACGCTGGTCGGGATGCTGGCCCTCCTCGGGGTGGTCGCGAGCCTGCCGGCTCAGGACGACTCGGCCCTGGCGTACTACCGCCAGGCCAAGATCAACTGGCGGCTCGCGGCGGGACAGTCGCTCACGATCGGCCTCAACAAGCACCCGTTCACGGAATCGCTGCTCCCGGCGATCCCCGAGTTCGAGCGGCTCACCGGAATCAAGGTCGAGTACCTGATCCTGCCCGAGCAGGAATACTTCTCCAAGCTCGTGGCCGACCTCTCGCAGCAGCGGGGTGAGTTCACCGTCATTATGACCGGGCCGATGCGCAACTGGCAGTACGCGACGCCGGGCTGGATCATGCCGCTCGACGAGTTCATCAACGACCCGAAGCTCACCGATCGTGGATGGTACCGGCTCGACGACTTCTACCCCGGCCTGATCGCGGCTAATCGCTGGAACGGCAAGGTCGGCGGCGGCGTCGGCGAGGGACCGCTCTACTCGGTGCCCGTGCTCGCCGAGAGCTACATCCTGGCCTACCGCAAGGACATCTTCGACCAGCACAAGATCAAGGTGCCGACGACGATCGAGGAGATGGCTGAGGCGGCGCGGCTGGTGAAGAAGAACGCCGGCATCGACGGGATCGTCGCGCGCGGGACGCCGGCGGTGCCCACCGTGGCCACCGGCTTCATCAGCGGGATCAAGTCCTACACCGACGGCAAGTGGAACGAGGTGGACGACAAGCTGAACACGACGTTCCACGATCCCCGCTCGGTGAAGTTCACTCAGACCTGGGTGGACATGGTGCGGGCCAGCGGTCCGTCGAACTGGGCCAACATGACGTGGTACGACGCGATGGAGGCGTTCGCGGCGGGACAGGCCGGCATGATCGCCGACGCCGATTTCTTCGCCGCCACCTACGAGGATCCGAAGAAGTCCAAGATTGCCGGCAAGGTCGGCTACGCGCTGATCCCCGCCGGCCCAGGGGGCAAGACGTACGCCGGGCTCTGGACGTGGGGCCTGGGCATGAGCAAGGCGACGAAGAACAAGGATGCGGCGTGGCTCTTCATCCAGTGGGCCACCTCGCCGCGCACGCTCCTCAACGCGACGGTCGAGCACCGCAACTACAACCCGTCGCGTGTCTCCGTCATGAACGATCTGCGCGTGCAGAAGCTCATGGGGGGCTGGGGCGGCGGCAGCTACGTGAAGACCCAGCAGGAGAACCTCAAGACCGCCCGCGTCGCGTGGGTGCCGCAGCCCGAGCGCACCCGGCTGGGGGACATCTGGGCGCGCTCGCTGCACGAGATCTACTTCAACCGCGCCTCCGCGGCGGACGCGTTGAAGAAGGCCAGCGCTGAGGTCGACAAGGTGCTGCAGGAGGCGGGCATCAAGAAATAGTTTCGTGCCCGCGGTCACCGCGCGCGGGCGCCGGCGGCAGAACGCGCTCCTGCCGTATCTGCTGCTGGCGCCCGCCTTCGCCCTACTGGTGGGGATGCTATATCCCTTCGGCCTGGGCCTCTACTACAGCCTGACGAACTACTGGCTGCAGTACCCCCACCTGTTCCGCTTCGTCTGGCTCGGTAACTACGTGGCGCTCGTCACCGAGCCACTGTTCGTCTACGCGCTCGAGTTCACGGTCGGCTACGCGCTGGTCGCGGTGCTCGTGCAAGTTGGCCTGGGGCTGGCCATTGCCCTATTCCTGCACGCGCGCATCCCGGGGCGCAGCGTGGTGCGTGCGCTCATGCTGATGCCGCTGATGATGCCGCCAGTGATCACGGCGCTGATGTGGAAGATCATGATGGCCTCCACCACCGCCGGCATCCTCAACTACGCGCTGTCCTTCCTCGGCCTGGGGCCGATCAACTGGCTCGGCTCCATCCGGGGCGCCATGGCGTCGATCCTCATCATCGACACCTGGGGCAACCTGCCGTTCGTGTCGCTCATCCTCCTGGGCGGGCTCCAGTCGCTGCCCGGCGAGCCGTACGAGGCGGCGCGCGTCGACGGCGCCACGCCGCGCGCGATCCTGCGCCACATCACGCTGCCGCTGCTCAGCCCCTTCATCGTCCTCGCCATCACGTTCCGGATGATGGACGCCCTGCGCATCTTCGACGTGATCTACGCGACCACGGTGGGTGGGCCCGCCGACGCCACGACCAACCTGCACATGCTCGCCTTCCAGTACTCGTTCCAGTGGTATCAGATGGGCAAGGGCATGGCGCACGCGGTGGTGCTCCTGGCCCTCGTCGTCGTCGCGAGCGCTGTGCTGCTGCGTTTCTGGAATCGCGCCGCCACCCACACCGCCGCATGAACGAGGCGCGTCGGTCTCACTGGGCAGCTGTGCGGGCGGTCGCGGTGCTCGTGGCGACCGTGCTGCTCGTCGTGTGGACGGTGTTCCCCTTCGGCTGGATCCTCCTGACCTCGCTGAAGGAGCCGCGCGACATGCTGGCGGTGCCGCCGAAGCTCGTGTTCCAGCCCACGCTGGCGAACTACGAGGCGCTCTTCCTCGGCAAGCAGCGGGGGGCGTACGCCTCGACCCGGCCGGACTTTCCGCGCTTCTTCCTCAACAGTGTGCTGATCTCGACGGGCGCCGTCGCCCTCTCGGTGGCGACGGGCATCCTGGCCGCGTACGCGCTGGCCCGGTTTACCTTCCCGTTCAAGAATCAGCTGGCCTTTCTGTTCCTCAGCTTCCGGTTCGCGCCGTTCATCACCTTTCTCATCCCGCTCTACCTGCTGTTCCAGCGGCTGGGCCTGTACAATACGCATCTCGGTCTCATCCTGGCCTACCAGCTCATCACGCTGCCCTTCACCATCTGGATGCTCCGCAGCTTCTTCATGGAGATCCCCGTCGAGGTGGAGGAGGCGGCGCAGATCGACGGCTGCTCGTGGTGGGGCGTCCTCACCCGGGTGATGCTGCCGCTCAGCATGCCGGGCATCGCGGTCACCGTCATCCTGGGCTTCATGTTCAGCTGGAACGCGTTCAACTATCCGCTCATACTGGCCGGCCGGCAGACCTTTCCGGTCACGGTGGGCGCGATCCAGTTCATCTCCTACGAGCAGGTGCTGTGGGGCCAGATGGCCGCGGCGTCCCTGGTCGCGATCGTGCCTCAGCTGCTGCTGAGCCTATCGGTACAGAAGTACATCGTGCGGGGGCTCACCATGGGGGCGGTGCGCTGAGCGCGGCGCTCCGATACACTTCGCCGGCGCGCGAGCGAATCCGGCGCGATTGAAACACAAAGGCCCCGGAACCTGTTAGGTTCCGGGGCCTTCAGTAGGTTCCGGGGG
>Ga0137394_10003599_pt1 | contig 11676 bp, 6 predicted proteins | sample czobulk116metaG_FD_108278 | JGI IMG/M metagenome (GOLD analysis project Ga0137394, IMG submission 108278) | Vadose zone soil microbial communities from Angelo Coast Range Reserve, California, USA - czobulk1.16 metaG | ecosystem: Environmental > Terrestrial > Soil > Vadose zone | place: USA... | reverse complement strand
GGAGGCCTTTGATATTGAGACAATGGTAGGCGAGGGAGGATTTGGACGGCCCTACCCTGCCAAACTGCTTCACTTTTCCTCACCGAATTGGCAACAAACCGATTAAACGTTTTTAGTTGTCGTTGGCCGACAAACTCTCTATTATGTCGTAGGTTCCGACCGCGAGCCGCTGCCTCACTGTTTACCTTCCAACTTCAGGGCGTGCGCCATTGTAACAATCCAATAATCCTGAACTTTTTCGGTTCCGCCTAATGTGGCCACACTCTTGATGAACCAGGTGAATCCATTCCCGGCAGGTGGAAAGGCCAACAAAACAGGGCATCGGACCAGACGAATCAAGCAAAACCACAAGTTAGGAAACATCATAATCCCCGGTTGGCCCCGCGTCAGTAAACCGGAGAACAGCAGCATCCGGTGAAGCGTGCTTCAGCGGACGCGTTTAGTCATTTCATGAAGACGATCTTGAAAAACAACGAGAAGGCTTCGAACGTCGGCAGTGCTGGCAGTGCAGACGCAGATCCGGCGGGGGAGTCAATCGCATTGTCCGCCATGATCAGAGATACACGCCCGCGCGTTCATGGCAAATTCCTCTTTGTGGGCGATGAGAAGCTCTACGTTCGCGGAGTCACCTATGGCACGTTCCGGTCCGGCGCCGATGGTAAGGAGATTTACGATGCTGAGGTCGTAGCGCGCGACTTCGAATTGATGGCGGAAAACGGCGTCAATGCGGTTCGCACTTACACGGTGCCGCCCCGTTGGCTGCTGGATGCGGCACAGCAATATGGCCTGCGCATTATGGTGGGCTTGCCGTGGGAGCAGCATGTTACTTTTCTTGATGAACCGGAGCGGGTGCGATTGATAGAGGAGCGAGTGCGGGCGGGAGTGAGCGCATGTGCGGGACATCCCGCAGTGCTGTGCTACGCGATCGGTAACGAGATTCCAGCTAACATCGCCCGCTGGTACGGTCACCGTCGCATCGAACGTTTCCTTCACAAGCTTTACCAGGTGGCTAAAGCCGAGGACCCCGACGGACTCGTCACCTATGTCAATTATCCCTCAACCGAATACCTGTATCTGCGCTTCCTCGACTTCATGTGCTTCAACGTTTATCTCGAATCACAGGAAACGTTGGAGGCTTATCTCGCGCGACTTCAAAACATCGCCGGCGATCGTCCACTCGTCATGGCGGAAATCGGATTGGACAGCCAACGCAACGGTGAGGAAGCGCAAGCGAGTGCGCTGGACTGGCAGGTGCGAACGGCATTTGCGGCAGGCTCTGCCGGGGCTTTCGTCTTCGCCTGGACTGACGAGTGGCATCGTGGCGGTTACGATATCGATGACTGGGACTTCGGACTCACAACGCGAGCGCGGCGACCAAAACCCGCGCTGGCATCGGTGCGTCAGGCGTTCGCCGAGGTGCCGTTTCCGTCAAACATCCGGTGGCCTCGCATTTCTGTTGTCGTGTGCAGCTATAACGGCGAACGAACTATCCGCGATTGCATGGACGGCTTGATCAGGCTGGACTACCCGAACTACGAAGTGATCGTCGTTAACGACGGCTCGACGGACAGCACCGCGACTATTGCTCACGAGTATCCTTTTCGCGTGATCAGTACTGAGAACCGGGGGCTAAGCAGCGCGCGCAACACTGGATTGGAAGCGGCCACAGGTGAGATTGTCGCCTATACCGACGACGACGCTCATCCGGATCCGCACTGGCTAAAGTATCTTGCCGCCACTTTTTTAAAAACATCGCATGCCGGAGTGGGTGGGCCAAACATTGCGCCGCGCGATGACGGTCCTATTGCAGAGTGTGTGGCCAACGCCCCGGGTGGGCCCATTCACGTTCTACTGAATGACCGTGAGGCAGAACATATTCCCGGCTGCAACATGGCGTTTCGCAAAGCAGCCCTTCAGGCGATTGGTGGGTTCGATTCTCAGTACCGCGCCGCCGGCGATGACGTTGACGTGTGTTGGCGGATACAGGAAAAAGGCTGGACACTAGGTCTCAGCCCTGCCGCGGTGGTCTGGCATCACCGCCGCAATTCCGTGCGCGACTACTGGAAGCAACAGCAGGGTTATGGTCGGGCGGAATCCTTGCTCGAGCGCAAGTGGCCAGAGAAATATAATGCTGCCGGACATCTCTCCTGGGCCGGCCGGCTGTACGGCAAAGGGCTGTCGCAGGCAATTGTTTTGCGCCGAGGCAGAGTCTATCAAGGCACGTGGGGAAACGCTCTCTTTCAGTCTGTTGATAAACCTGGCTGCGGCTTAATCCAATCATTGCCCCTCATGCCCGAGTGGTATTTGATCATCGGCGCCCTCGCAGCGCTTTCGGCGCTTGGCGCGCTCTGGCGTCCAATGTTGCTCATACTGCCGCTATTTATCCTCTCCGTCAGCGCTCCGATCGTTCAAGCAGTGCTCGGCGGCATGAGGGCCTCATTCCTGAATGAGCCGGCATCACTCGCAGGCCGTTTCAAACTCAAGACCCTGACGGCACTACTCCACTTGATCCAACCGCTCGCCCGCCTTCGCGGTCGGCTGCGCTATGGTCTCAGCCCGTGGCGGCGGCGCGGTTTGAAAGGCCTTTCCACACCCTTGTGGCGAACAAAGGTAATCTGGAGTGAGCGCTGGCGCGACGCCGCTCGAAGACTTGAATCCATCGAAGCGGCGCTCTGCACCAATGGTGCTGTCGTTTTTCGGGGAGGTCACTATGATCGCTGGGATCTGGAGGTGCGTGGCGGCACGCTTGGCTGCGCGCGTCTCTTTACAGTCCTCGAGGAGCATGGTGCAGGTCAACAGCTCTTGCGCGTTCGCTCATGGCCCAGGTTTTCACTGTTGTCCCTATCACTAATCTTACCGTTCGCTGCGATGGCAGTACTTGCCGTCTACGATCACGCCCTCAGTGTTGGTGTGATCCTCGGCGCGATAACCGAATCGTTCATTCTCCGCACGTTCTACGAATGTGCAGCAGCCGCGGCCACGGTTGTACACGCCCTTAAGCAAGTAGAAGGCGAAGAGAAGGATAGAGCTCTGGAAAATAGCGATTACGAAGTGACTCATTCTGCCGTGTCACCAAACCCCCTCTACCAGCCTGAGTTGGTACGCTCCATGTCAGTATCAGGAGAACCTGACGGGATGGGGGAATAGACATGGGCAATTCATTCCCTCTGAAAAAAGCGTCCGGTCAAGGGCGCGTTGTGAAGGCAATTGACTGTCATACAAGCAAACCAGCGATCTGCAAACTCGTCGTCGTGTCGTTGGTCTCCCTGCTAATTATTCTGAACATCAATATGCCGGCTGCCGCGCAAGCGGCGATAGACTTACAAGGTACGGTCAGCGACGAGAGGGGCGCGTTAATAGTCGGCGCTTCGATCGCCCTTGAGGACGGTCGCGGACACGGGTACAACACACGGACCGACAAACAAGGCCAATACCACATCGTCGCTGCATCGCCTGGAACCTACGCGTTGACTGTCGCTGCTCCCGGCTTCTTAGAAGTCACCCAGGCAATAGAACTCAAGCCTTCACGCCCGGCCACTCACGACATCACGCTCAAGATCCTCGTCAGCGCGCGGGTGGAAGTGCAGACATCCCAGGATGATCTCTCCGCCGTCACGATTACGGGACAAAAACTTGCCGCTCTGCCTAAAGATCCACACCAGTTGTTGCTGAGACTCCGGCGTCTGGCGGGTGCTATCGGCACGCCCGACGATTTCGCGATCTATGTGAACGGCTTCCGTGAGGACGGACGCCTGCCGCCCACAGAGGCGATTGAGAGCATCCGCATCAGCTCTGATACCTTTGCCGCAGAGTTTGCCGAGCCGGGTCGAGCGCGCGTCGAAATCACAACCAAGCCGGCGACTGAAAGCTTTCACGGTGAACTGAATTTCAACTTCAACGACGAGTCGCTCAACGCGCGCAACTCGTTTGAGCTCCGTCGAGCACCGCTGCAACTGAGAAACTACAGCAGCGCTTTTAGCGGTCCGATCAAACAAAACCGCTGGGGCTACTCCTTCGAGCTGAATCGCAGAGAGCAGGAGGAGAACGCGGTCGTCAACGCAACGATTCTGAATCCGGCCACACTACTTACGCAACCGTTCATCACCACGGTCGTAACGCCCGGGCGCGCGACGGATTTCTCGTTCCGCACCAGCTACTTGTTCGGGACAAGGCAAGCGCTCGACCTCAGGTACAGCCACGCGAGCGAGGATTTGAGGAATCAGGGGCTGGAAGACGGCTTGGATCTGCCGGAGCGCGCAGTTAACCGCACATCGCGAGACGACTCTTTCAGACTGTCATTGACCTCAGTCTTCAACGAACGTGCAATCAACGAAGCGCGGCTGGAACTAGCGCGTCACCACACAAGCTCTATCGCGTTTGATTCCGAACGGGCCGTCTTCGTGCTTGACACTTTTACGGCGGGCGGCAATCAGGAGTCGCTCTTCAGCGACTTGTTGAGCCATAACCTGCAGTTTGCCGATAACCTGTTTTACACTGCCGGAAATCACACCTGGAAGGCCGGAGTATTAACTACCGCGGCCCAGTTGAGAGATACAGATCGTTCCAACTTCGGCGGCACGTTTATCTTCGGCACTGACTTCGAGCGAAGCTCTCGCGGATTGCCGCTCCCCGGTCCTGTTCTCATCACGCCGCTCGAAAGTTATCGCCGGACACTACAGCAATTGCCCGGCTATCGTCCCTTGCAGTTCAGCATCAATCGCGGCGACCCGTTTGTTGGTCTTTCGCAGTGGGAAGTCGGTTTATTCGCACAGGACGACTGGCGCTTCGGCCCACGTCTAACGCTTTCCTACGGACTGCGCTCGGAATTTCAAACGCACCTCGCCGACAAGTTGAATCTTGCACCGCGCGTCGCTCTGGCCCTGCGCCCGTTCGAAGAGAGTGACCACACGCTGCGCGTCGGCGCGGGACTCTTCTACACGCACCTCGACCCGGGAATTACGATTGATGCCGCGCGCTTCAATGGTCTGCGCCAGGAAGAGCTTGTCATCCAACGACCCGCGTTCTTCGCTACCATTCCGACGGAGTTCAACAGGACAACGTCCCCGACATCCGTGCGCACGAAGTCGGCCCACCTTAATGCGCCATACTCGTTCATCTCAACCGTGAGTTACGAACACCAGTTGCCGTGGAAACTCACCGCCACGTTTGGCTACGAATGGGAGCGCGGTATTCATCTTCTACGGACACGCGACGTCAATGCGCCACTCCCTGGTACGCTCGACAGTCGCCCCCTGGCGACGCGGGGACCAATCCTTCAATATGAATCCAGCGGCAATTTGAAACGGCACGAATTCAGCATGGCGCTGAATGGCGACTTCAGCAGCCGATTCTCCTTTTACGGCAGTTACCGTCTGGCGTTCGCCCGTAGCAACACCGACGGGGCGACGACCACACCCGCCAACTCTTACGATCTTTCGACGGAGTTTGGACGCTCTGTCCTCGATCAACGTCATCAGTTCTACTTTGAAACTTTCGTGGAGTTACCCTGGGGCTTCCAGTTGAGCCCGAATATCTACGCGGCATCGGCTCCGCCCTCTAACATCACGACCGGCAGCGACAACAACGGCGACACTTTGTTTACCGATCGTCCCGCGTTTGCTGGTGCGGGCGATCCGGGAGCGATCGTCACAGCCTTTGGCGTCTTCAATCCAAACCCGCAGCCGAGCGACACAATCATCCCGCGCAATTACGGGCCCGGGCCCCGAGAGGTGAGTGTGAACCTCAATCTTTCAAAGACCTTCAACTTCGGCCTCCCGGCCAGCAGTACAGCCGAGGAAGCAAACAGTGGCGATTCAAATAGGTCGGAGCGGGAGCGAAACTGGCGCGGATTCTTTCCGGGCCTGACAGATCGTCGTTACGGTTTGACCTTCAGCCTTGACGTGTTCAACCTGCTCAACCATACCAATTTCGGAGAGTTCAACGGCGTAGTCACCTCACCGCTCTTCGGGCGACCGAATCGCGCCAATGATGCACGCCGGATCCACCTCGGAGTAAGCCTAAGCTTTTAGATCGTTATGCGTGAAACTGCCCCGACAATCAGAACTCAGCGCGTGCGATCGCAGGATCTCTACCGGTGGCTGCTTAGTTACGGATCACCTTATAGGGCGTCCCTACTCATCTTTGTCGGCTTGATGGTTCTGGAGATTTTGGTGGGTCTGCTCGTGCCGTGGCCGATGAAGATTCTGGTTGACAACGTGCTGGGTGAAGCAACGCAGCCGGCCTGGCTCGGGGGTTTGATCAATACCTTCTCGCTCGGAGGCGGCAAGATTGCGTTGCTGGTCGCCGTCTGTGTTGCGGGCTTGCTGATCGGACTTTTGAGCGAGTTGGTCTCGCTCGGTCATACACAGTTACAGGTAAATATTGGGCAGCGAATGGTGCTAGATTTGCAGCGCCACCTCTTCGGGCATTTGCAGAAACTCTCACTGCGCTACCATCAGAGCACAGGCACTGGCGATGCTATTTACCGGCTGGATAGCGACGCCTTCTGCGTAGACAGTATCATCATGAGTGGCTTCTTCCCGCTGGCGAGCGCGCTGCTCACGCTCGCGCTGATGTTCGCCATCCTGTTCCAGCTGGATCCCTCGCTCGCGCTGTTATCGCTCGCCGTAGTCCCGCTTCTCTTTGTGGTCATTCATCGGTATTCAGCGCGCCTGTCGGATCGCGCCGAGCGCGTCAAGGAACTGGAATCGGGCATCTTCAATCTGGTTCACGAAGTCTTCTCGTCGATTAAGCTCGTTAAGGCGTTTTCGCGCGAGCACTACGAGCAACGCCGCTTCCTTGATCAGGGAGGCACGGCGTTGCGCGCACGCCTGAACGTTACCTTTCAGGAATCGCTTTTCTCGGTCACGATCAGTGCCTTGACTTACATGGGCACGGCCGTGGTTCTGGCCGTCGGCGGCTGGCACGTTCTACAGGGGCGGTTGACGGTCGGCGAGTTACTCGTAGTCATCGCTTATCTGGGCTCCGTTTACGGACCGCTGTCTTCGATCAGCCATACCATCGGTAATCTTCAGGGATCGGTAGCCAGCGCCCGCCGCGTTTATGAAACGCTCCACCTTGAACCAGAGATTAAAGACTCGCCGGGGGCCCTTGAGGTTCCGAGGCTGCGGGGAAATATCCGATTCGATCGGGTCAGCTTCGCGTACCTCGACGCGAGACCAGTACTGAAGAACATCACCTTCGAGGTCACGCAGGGCCAGATGGTGGCGCTCGTAGGGTTGACTGGCGCCGGGAAAACCACTTTGGTCAGTCTCATCCCCCGCTTCTATGATCCGACTGATGGCGTCATAAGCATCGATGGCATTGATGTGCGACAGATGACGCTCAATTCCCTGCGGGAATCGATCAGCGTTGTTCTGCAAGAGCCAATCCTTTTTTCCTCCAGCATCGAGGAGAACATTAAGTACGGAAAGCTCGAAGCCTCTCATGCAGAAGTCGTGGCCGCGGCGCGTGCGGCTCAGGCCCATGATTTCATCGAGCTGATGCCGGAGCAGTACGCGTCAACGCTCGGTGAGGCGGGCAGCCAACTTTCCGGCGGCGAACGCCAACGCATTTCCATTGCGCGTGCCCTTTTGAAGGATGCTCCCATCCTGATCCTTGATGAGCCTACGTCCGCCCTGGACTCGCGGGCGGAGAGTAAAGTTTTTGAGGCGCTGCGAAAGCTGATGAAAGGACGCACGACAATCGTAATCGCTCATCGCCTGAGCACGATTCGCGACGCCGATAAGATCATCGTGCTCGACGGCGGAAAGATCGTTGACGCCGGCAAACATGGTGAACTGCTTGCTCGCAATCAGTTGTACCGTGAACTTTGCGAGCGGCTTTCGTTAGCCGCTCTTCCCGAAGTGTCGGAATTTGATTTGGTTGCTACTGAGTAAACAAAGCTCGAAACCGCGCTGCTGTAGATCTGCAGCTATAGAAAGAAAGGTCACTGGAAGTGAGAATCATCGTCGCCGGCATCATCGCACGTTATCCGTTTGGCGGAGTGACGTGGTGTTCCTTGATGTACCTGCTCGGCCTGCGCGCACTTGGCCACGATGTTTATTACCTGGAAGACACCGGCGAGTGTGTTTACGATCCTGTTAAGAACACCATCTCACTCGATCCTTCCTGGGGTCTGAATTACATCAATGACGCGCTCTCGCAGTTTGACCTGGGCGACCGTTGGATCTTCGTGGACCACGAGGGAAGGCATCACGGCAAGAGTCGCGCACAAACTGAAGCGATCTGCGCGGGCGCCGACCTCTTCATTGATCTCTCGGGTGGCTGCTGGTTCTGGCGCGATGAGTACCGGCGAATACCGCGCAAGATTTTCATCGACAGCGATCCGGCTTTCACACAGTCGGCGCTCGCCAAGGGTGAAGAGTGGTATGTCGAATTCTTCAAAGGCTTCGACGCGCTCTTCACCTTCGGACGCAATCTCGGTGCGGAGGATTGCACGATCCCTGAAATGTCGTTCAAGTGGCACAAGACGTGGCAGCCCATCGTCTGCGATGAGTGGAGCAACGGCGATGTTACACCGCGCGATCTGTTCACCACCGTCATGACCTGGAAGAACCAGAGCTTCGACGATGCTGACGGCAACAAGGACAAGCAATTCGTCCAGTTCCTCGATCTGCCCGCCCAAACTGAACAGCCTATTGAACTGGCGGTCAACGGGCCGCAGGATTTTTTGCGCGCACACGGCTGGCTGGTAGTTGACGGAATGACTGTCTCGGGCGATCTGAACAAGTATCGTGATTACGTCCATAGCTCGAAGGCGGAGTTCAGTGTAGCGAAGCACTTGTATGTCACCACGCGAAGCGGCTGGTTCAGCGATCGCAGCGAATGTTACATGGCGTCGGGGCGGCCCGTGCTGGTCCAGGAAACAGGCTTCAGCAAATACCTTCCCACTGGTGAAGGGCTGCTCGCCTTCAGCAATCTCGAAGAAGCCCTGGAAGGAATTACCCGCATCAATCGAGACTACAAGCTGCACAGCCGAAAAGCTCGGGAGATCGCATCCGAGTTTTTTGACGCGCGCGTGGTGCTGCCGCAACTGTTGAGAGACGCAGAAATCGCTTAATGGGTGATCAAAAATGCAAGCAAGTGAATTAGAAGGAAGGAGGAGTAGGAAGCGGAGATGAGAATTGCACACGTCGCGCCCGTAGCTACCACATGTCCGCCGCCCAAGGCTGGCTCGGTGGAACTTATGTCCTCTCTTCTTACCGAAGGTCTAGTCGAGCGCGGGCATGATGTAACGCTCTTTGCCACTGCCGATTCAGTGACTACTGCGAAACTGCATGCCGTCTTCCCACACGGCTACTGGCATGACGATGAGATGTGGCCGTGGGAGTTCTGCGAAATGTTGAATCTGTCCGCGGTCTGCGAGCGTGCCCATGAATTTGATGTCATCCACTACCAGGCAGCGTACTACCCGATGAGCCTCGCGTTTATGCGACTTGTCTCGACGCCAATGCTGCAAACGATTCACCACTATCCGGACGAGAGCCAGATCAACCTGTGGCGTCGCTACCCGGAGGCGAACTTCGTTGCCATCTCGCACTTCCAGTATGGGGCCATGGACGGACTCAACCGGCTCGGAGTTGTTTACAACGGCATTGACACAGCGTCATTTACCTTTCAACCGGAACCGGAAAATTACGTTCTGTTTTTGGGCCGATTCACTGCCGAGAAGGGCGCTCTGGAAGCCATCGAGGTGGCGAAGCGGCTGGGCGTCAAGCTGCTTATGGCCGCACCGGAAGACGAGTACTACCGGGAAGTAATCGCGCCGCGCGTTGACGGGCGAACGGTCGAATATGTCGGTGAGGTTGACCACGCAGGCAAAAATCTTTTGCTGGGCGGAGCGCGCGCCTTGCTCTACCCGGTGCAGGTCGGCGAGCCGTTCGGTCTGGTGATGGTCGAGGCGATGGCCTGCGGCACGCCGGTCGTGGCGCTCGATAAAGGGGCAGTCGGCGAGATAGTCCTCAATGGCGTTAACGGCTACCGAGCGGCGACACTAGACGAGATGGTCGCGAGCGGGCCGCGCGCCTTCGAGCTGAATCGAGCAGAGGTGCGGAAAACCGCTGTTAGCCGCTTCGATGTCAAGCACATGGTCGATGGATACATCAAAGTGTACGAGCAAATGATCTCAACGCAGGAGGAAGGAGCAGGCAATATTGAATATGAGTTTGCAGAGCAGCCTCGATAACAGACTCCGGCTCCTGGCCATCTTCGCTCACCCGGACGACGAGTCGCTGGCCATGGGCGGCACGCTCGCTCGCTACGCGCATGCAGGCGTCGAAGTTTCCCTCGTGTGTGCCACGCGCGGCGAATGGGGATTGATCAGCGATCCGGCACTGGCCACGCAAGAGAATCTTGCAGAGGTGCGCGAGAACGAGTTGCGCGCGGCCTGCGAAGTGCTCGGCATCACCCAGCTACACTTTCTCGACTGCCCGGACAGCGATGTTAATCATACCGACTGGCCGGAAGTGGAAGAGAAGATCGTGCGTCATATCAGGAAGTTGCGACCGGACGTGATCGTCACTTTCGGTCCTGACGGGCTATACGGTCATCCCGACCACATCGCTGTCAGCACGTTGGCGACGGCCGCATTCAAATCAGCCGGCGACGCCTGTCGCTGCACAGAGCAACTTGAGCAAGGCTTAGAACCGCACCAGGCGAGCAAACTCTATTACGCGCAGTTCCCGCAAACTCTGGCCGCTGAACTGATCGCATCTCTCAGCGTCAACCACGACGCGCCACACCTCTGGGGATTCGACGCTGACTCGTTTGGGGTTCCGGAAGAGTTGATTACCACCAGGATTGATGTCGGCGTTGAAGTGTTGAAAAAACTTCAAGCGCTCAGATGTCACCGAACGCAGCTTGAAGCCGATAATGTTTTTTCGCTTATTGATGACCACACCGCGCGCCGCTTTTTATCGCAGGAATATTTCCGGCTGGTAGAACCGGATCCGATCTGCGGAGTCATCGAAGAAAACCTCTTCGAGAATGTTTTGAGCAATCCACTGGTGGCAGCAGGAATCGTCGATTAACAAAGGGGACTATGAAGTACCAATCTCAGAAAATATCGGCAGCGGTCAGTTCCCTGCTATTTGTCTCATTCCTGTGTATCAACGCTCGAGCCGCGTGCAGCGTGCCGAGTTTTGCCGCGGCGAGCAACTTTGCTGTCGGCACGCAACCGCTCTCTGTCGGAATCGGTGACTTCAACAATGATGGAAAACGTGATCTCGCCATCGCCAACTTCTCCTCCAACAACATCTCGATCCTGCTGGGCAACGGCACAGGCGGCTTCGCCCCGGCGGCAACCTTCATTGCCGGAACCAACCCGAGCGCCCTGGCAGTCGCGGACTTCAACGGCGACGCGAAACTCGATCTCGCCGTGACCAACGCCGGCTCGGACAATGTGTCAGTCCTTTTGGGGAACGGCGCGGGCAGTTTCGGAATGCCGAAGAATTTTTTCGTCGACGCCAACCCGAGCGCCGTAGCAGTCGGCGACTTCAACGGCGACGGCAAAACCGATCTGGTGGTTGCGAACGCCGACACGAATAACGTCTCGGTGCTCTTAGGCGACGGTGCCGCCGGCTTCGGCGCCGCGACAAATTTCCTGGTCGGGTACACTCCGCTCGCCCTCGCCGTCGGCGACTTCAACGGCGACGG
>Ga0137394_10003597_pt1 | contig 11680 bp, 12 predicted proteins | sample czobulk116metaG_FD_108278 | JGI IMG/M metagenome (GOLD analysis project Ga0137394, IMG submission 108278) | Vadose zone soil microbial communities from Angelo Coast Range Reserve, California, USA - czobulk1.16 metaG | ecosystem: Environmental > Terrestrial > Soil > Vadose zone | place: USA... | reverse complement strand
CGCTGTGCGCGAGCAGGTTCTCGCGCGCGGGCTCGCAGATCAGATCGAGACCGAAATACCGTTGCCGGGCCTGCCGGCACCTGCAAGCCAGCTCGCGGTTCCCATCGTCCTCGGCGGTCAGCTTGCAGGCGTGCTGTGCGTAGAGAGCCCGGAAGACATGCGTTTTTCGTACGACGACGAAGATGCGCTGGTTGCGGTCGCAACGCAGCTCGGCATGGCGATCGCGGTGTTGCAGCAGGCAGCGGAGGTATTCAGTGAAGAGGCGCCGGTCGCAACTGAGCCGGCGCGCAAGGAAGCCGGTGCGGCTGTGATCGTGCGCCTGTATCGCGCCAACGACAGCGTTTTTATCGATGATGACTACCTGATCAAGGGCGTAGCCGGCTCGATCTTCGCCAAGCTCGTGCGCGACTACACCGCTGCGGGCCGGACCGAGTTCTCGAATCGCGAGCTGCGCCTCGACCCTGCGATCCACTTGCCCGACATCGGCGACAACCTCGAAGCGCGCCTCATCCTGCTGCAACGACGCCTGGCGGAACGGTGCGACTTCCTGCGCATCGCCAAAACCGGGCGCGGGCGGTTTCATTTCGACGTGAAGCGTCCGGTCAAGCTGGTCGAGGTGAGCTGAACGTAGCCGAAAAAGCAGTCTCTACGCGGCGGTCGCTACCGGTGCCAGGCCAACTGCAGCTTGAACCAATCGCGCCCGTTCAAATGGTTCTTCACCATCGCCAGCCCCGCATCGAAAACGGCCGGCGGCATCGCCGGACTTGCGTTGACGAACAACTCGGCACGTTCATAGGGTGACAGGTTCGGCGCGATCAAGCGCAGGAACGCCAGGTTCACCTCCGGGGGCAATCGCGGCAAGCAAGCGGCCCTTGATCGCCAACAGCTCGGCGTCGCTGTACTCGGCCCACAGCACCGGGTTGTTCGCCGTTTCTTCGACGTGCATGTGTTCGTAGTTGTCGGCGACAAAACGGGCGAGCAGGGCATAGAGTTTTTGCGCGGCAGTCCGGCGCGCCGCGCCCACCGACTCCGCCACTGCGCAAGCCGTGTTTTCGATCTCGACGAACGCCCACTTGTGATGCTCGTGATCGCCGAGTGTCGTTGCGGCCGATCCCGGCCGGCGCGCCAGCATGGCGCCATGCACGAACGTGTCTTCTTGTCGAGATGGGTTCGACACAGCATGAGCAAATGGCGCCCGTGGTTGGAACAAACGATGGCGGCACTGTAGGGAGAGCATGTCGTGCCGGTTCGTAAATCTTGCCTCAAATGATCCTAAGAATTTCGTAACCCGGGCCGCGCAAGCGGGGATGCGACAATCGCCGATCGCCGGCCTTTCGTGTCATGTCCGATCCTTCCGTCCCGTTTGTCCCTCGGCCTGCGCTCGCCTCATCCGTGCCCTCTCCCTGCACTTCGGTGTGCCGCATGAATGCAGCCAACGGCTTCTGCGAAGGGTGCTGGCGCACGATCGACGAGATCGCCCAATGGTCGAAGTTGAGCGACGAGGAAAAACGCGTGGTCTGGGTTGACATCGAGCGCCGGCGGGCAGGCTCATGACCGCGGCGCTCGCACTGCCGGCCACTGTTACCGTGCTTGAACGTGGTTGGTTGTCGTCGAACAACGTGGTGTTCGACGACGGCGACTGCGCCAGCATCGTCGACACGGGATACGGATCACATGCGCAACAGACGGTTCAACTTGTGCGCTCAGCACTTGCCGGCAAACCGCTCACGCGCATCGTCAACACGCATCTGCACTCGGATCACGTGGGCGGCAACGCGGCGTTGCAGGCGGAGTTCGGCGCCTCGATCACGATTCCGCCCGGCAACGCGGATGCCGTCGAGCGTTGGGACGAAGACGCGCTGAGCTACGCGCCCACCGGACAGATCTGCCAGCGTTTCCGCTTCGATGCGTTGCTTGCACCGGGATCATTCGTTCAGCTGGGCGGCCTCTCCTGGCAAGCCGTCGCGGCTCCAGGGCACGACGCCCACATGGTGGTGCTCTACAACGAGGATGAGCGAATCCTCATTTCCGCCGACGCATTGTGGGAGCACGGATTCGGCGCGATTTTTCCCGAAGTAGAAGATGAATTCGGTTTTGCCGACGAACGTGCAGTGCTCGAGTGGATCGACCGCGTTCGCCCAAGGATGGTCATTCCGGGGCACGGGCGCCCATTCGTGGAGGTAGCAGCAGCTTTGGATCGCGCAATGCGCCGCCTCGATGCCCTCGCGGCGAGTCCCGAGCGCAACGCGCGCCATGTTGCAAAGGTCATGGTCAAGTTCTGGCTGCTGCAGGTGCGTTCGAGCACGATCGCCGCGCTGATCGACCGGCTCGCAGGTACCCGCTACCTCCAAGTAATCCACCGCCGCTATTTCGCGGATCAAACGGCTGCCGCGGTGATCGAACGAGCGGTGGCCGAACTCGTTGCGGGTGGTGCCGCCGCACGCAACGGCGATCGAGTCGACAACCGAGATGACTGAGTCGCGCCTGAGAAAAGGCTCGCGTTGGGCAGGCATGCTGCTGGTCGCCTGGCTCGGCGCTTGCGCGACCGCCCCCGAAACCCCTTCGCTGCCACCACCCAAACCGGGTGAGCCGCCTGCGCCGTCTCCGCAGGCCCCGACCGCTCCGGCCCCGTCACTCGGATTCTTCAGTCGCATCAAAGTGCCGGACACGGTGCAGCCGGTGCTGCGCCTGCAGGGACGCGGAGTTCAGGTTTTTCGCTGCGAGCCACGCGGATCCAGCTACGCATGGGTTTTCCGGCTCCCGGAGGCAGACCTGATGGATGCGACCGGCAAGGCTGTCATCCGGCATGGCGCCAATTTTTCGTTCGAGCACACGGACGGCAGCCGCCTGCTCGGTTCGGTGGTCGACTTCGACGACTCGCCGGAGGGCAATAACCTACGCTGGCTGCTGCTTTCGGCTCGATCATTCGGGCAAGGCATCCTGACAGGAGTCACTCACGTGCAGCGCGTCAACACGAATGGCGGGATGCCGCCGCCACGCTGCGACGCTTCTCAGCAAAATCGCCTGCTAAGGGTGGATTTCTCGGCCGACTTCGTCTTCTACAAGCCGCGCTAATCTGCCGCCATGAAGACCTTCACCGCAGGAGCGCTCGCGCTGGGCGTCGCGCTGCTTGCCCTGTTGTCCGGTGCCGCGGCGGCACAGGATTCATTTGTCGGGCGTCCGGTCTACAGCGAGCCCGGCAACGGCTTGCAAATGCCGCCGGGCTGTCGCGTTGAACCGCCTTGGCGTTCGCGCCTTGGTTCGACGGACCTCGAAGTCTGGATCGTCGATTGCGGTGGTGTCGTGCACACCTGGATGTTGCGGCGCTCAGTGCTCGAGATGGTCGACGCGAAACAGGCACGACTCAGATTCCAGATCCTCGACGATCGCGCGTGGCCGGGCGAAACCGCCGGCGATTCTGCGAGCGTGCAATGCATCGGGCGCGGCGATCAGGACACGGGCTTCGTCGTTATCGGCGCCAAATGGCGCGGGACTGGCAATGAGCTGCGCCTGAGTGCGGCGCAGACCGTCATCCGCGCCGACGCGGCAACACAGAAGTTCAAGGCGGCGGCGATTACTCAGGTCGATTGCACTCGCTTTCCGGATCGCGAGGCAATGCTGCGCCGGTTGCAGAAGGCGCCGCGCTAGCAAGAAAAAGCGCGTCCTGCGCGAAGGCCACGACCGATTGCACGATCGTTTCGTCGTTGAGGATGCGGCGATGCCCCAAACCGCTCGTCTGCAACAACCGCGCGCCGGGTAGCACCGCCGCCAGCTTGCGGCTGTGCTCGATCGGAATCACGCGATCGTCATGGTCGTGCACGATCAGCGTCGGAGCCTTGATGGCGCGCGCGTTGCGCAGCGCGTCGACATCGATCAGCGGCATTTGTTCTTCCCGCTCGATGGTCGCCAGGTAGGCCCGCGTCGCAGCAGCGTTCAGACCGAAGCCGTGCGCAAACTCGCGCAATGCACCTGCAGGATCAACCAGGCCGCCGATCAGGATCAGGCGCCGCGCATGGGCGCCGCTTGCCAGCGCAGCCAGCGACGCGGCGACACCCATCGAGTGGGCGATCCAGATATCAAATGGACCGTGGCGGCGATTGGCTTCGATGACGCCGCGCACGAAACGCGGCAGCGAACTGACCCGGCCGGGACTCGCGCCGTGGGCAGGAAGGTCGAGCGCGGTCACTGCAAAGCCGTCCGCAACCAGCGCCTCAGCGAGCGCCAGCCAGTCAGGCGCGGCGCCGTTCCATCCATGCACAAGCAGCACGCGCGGGCCGGTATTGGCGCCCAGCCGATGCACCACAACTTCGCCGCCGCGAACGCGGAAACGGTCGGCCAACATGCCGAACGAACCAGGTGCCGCGCGCCTGCGCGTGCGCAGCGTGAGCGCGAGTGCCAAGCGGCCCGCCGCCTCCGGTGCGATGCTCGAGAGCGCTCGCATGAGGCGGGCGAGAAGGATCAATACCATACGAAGTCCTCGTTGGTATTCGGAACGTGATGCGGGCCGCCGATCGCTCGCAGCAGCACATTGGCGCCCGCTTCGAGCATCCTGAGAATCGCTTCGCTGATCAGGTATGTGCTAACCATCTTCAAAACCTCCTCGCACGATCGTGCGAAATTAAGGCAAAAAAACACGCGAACTAAGTTGTGACACTCACATCCGCCAGCAGGCGGTCGAACGCCACACGCGCGCGAGTGAAGGTGCGTGTGTCGCGGAACAATCGGATGTCGTTGTGGACCCCGAGGATGATCGAGCACAACTCGAATGCAATCTGTTCTGGGTCCGTATCCGGCCGCAAGTGTCCTTCGTCGATCGACTGTCGAACGGTGCGAGCGAGCTGGCGCCGCCATTCGGCGAGGCCGGCCAATACTGCATCGCGCACGGGCCCTGGCCGGTCGTCGTATTCGACCGCGCCGCTTACGAACAGGCAGCTCGAGCCGACTTTTTCATCGCGTACCCAGTCCAACCAGCCGTTCCATATCGCCTGCAGCCGAGGCAGGCCGCGAGCGGCGCGCAGCGCCGGCAAAAGCGCCCGTTCGGTCATGCGCCGACCGTATTCGTTGAGCACGGCAATCTGCAGTTCCTCACGCGAGCCCACGCGCGAGAACACGCCGCTTTTCGATAACCCGGCGCGCTCCGCAACTGTGCCGATCGTCAGGCTCTCCAATCCGGTCTCCTGCGCCATCGCGATGCCAGCGTCGATGATCGCCGCATACGTCACGCCGGACTTGGTCATTTCCATGCTCATGCGATGAACTTTAGCACGCTCGTGCTAAAAAGCAATGATCCTGGAGCCGCTGGGCCAAAAAAAGCGGACGTTGACCGGCTCGCCAAGGGTGGATTACCGGCCCGATCGCCCGCATCTGTGTGCCTTAAGGCGGTCCGAACCCCTTGAACAGACGGGGATTTTTGGACCGGCGCCAGGACCGGCCGAACCGACGGTCAAGGCGCTAGGGTCGCGCTCGGTTAAAATCGAATGTTGGGACGGGTAACGTCGGAGGGTTCAAGTGACGGTGACAGCGACGACGGTGGGCGCGTACTTGCGAGATTTGCCGCCGGATCGCCGGGTTGCCATGGCTAGGGTTTGCAGCATGATCCGTCGCTCTGCGCGTGGTGTACGCGAGAGCATGCGCTATGGGCTGGCGTTTTACGAATTGGATGGGCCGTTGTTTGCGTTGGAATCAGGGCGCAAACATATGTCCCTTTATGTCGCCGAGCAGGACGTCGTGGTGAAGCACAAGGAGGCGCTGCTCGGCGTCGACCCGAAGCGCAGTTTCATCAAGTTCTCCGATCTCAATCGCTTGCCGCTCGACGTGGTGGAAAAAGTCGTGCGCGACTCGGTCGCCGCACGGCGCCAGCGAGTGTCGCAAGGCACGGTTCCGACCCAGGCCGATCTGCTGAAGCTGTGGGGCATCAAGGAAGAGAAGGCCGTGGCACCGGTGGACGTCATCGCGAAGACGGTCGTCGTGCCACCCGGCATTGCGGCAAAGGAGGCCGCGAAGCAGGCAGCAAAAGCAGCACGCAAGGTTGCTGCGAAAAAGGCCGGGGCGAGCAGCAAGGTCGCGGCACGGCGCTAGCGGCTGACGCAAAAGAGGCCGCGCAAATTCGCGCGTCCTTTTTTTATCGCCGCGTTATCACTGCGCCCGCGCGTCCTCGATCACCTTGCCGTCGTTGGGCAGGCTGCCCGGTGCCAATAGTTCGATCGCGCCGCCAAGTTTTGTGAGCGAGCGCAACGTCTCGGCAACCGCCCGCGTGATCGCCTCGGACGGTTGCGCGCACTCCGCTTTTAAGGTCATGGCGTCAGTCTCGCCGTTGCGCGTGACGACCAGGCGCAAGCGTCCAAGCTCTGCGTGGTGCCGGCCGACTTCCGCGATCTGCTCCGGCCGAACGAACATGCCCTTCACCTTGGTGGTCTGATCGGCGCGTCCCATCCAACCCTTGATGCGCATATTGGTGCGGCCACACGGCGAAACAGCCGGCAGCACAGCGCTCAAGTCGCCGAGAGCAAGGCGAATCCATGGGTGATCGTGATCGAACGACGTGACGACGACCTCGCCCACTTCGCCGGCAGCTACTGGCTCTCCGGTGCCAGGACGCACGATCTCGAGCAGTACATCCTCGTTGACGATGAGGCCGCCGCGCGCCGATGACTCGTAAGCGACACAGCCCAGATCGGCGGTGGCGTACATCTGGTACGCGTCGATGCCGTGCCGCTTGATCTCTCCCTGCAGCGAAGGCGGAAACGCCGCCCCCGACACGCATGCCTTGCGAATCGACGCGATGTCGCGACCACTGCTCGCGGCGGCATCGAGAAGAATCTTCAGAAAATCCGGCGTGCCGGCATAAACCGTCGGCTTTAGATGCACGATCACCTCGAGCTGCTGCTCGGTGTTGCCTGGCCCCGCAGGAATCACATGGCAACCGACGGCGCGCGCGCCGGCATCCATCATCAAGCCGCCCGGGGTGAGGTGATACGAGAATGTGTTCAGCACGATATCGCCGCGGCGGAGACCGGCGGCGAAAAGGCCGCGACCCGCGCGCCACGGATCATCCTGCTGCCCTTCGGGTTCGTAGATCGGACCGGGCGAGGTAAACAGCCGGCCAAAGGGGGCGAGCGAATGCACCAGGCCGGCGAATGGCGGCTGCGCTTTTTGCATGCCGATGAGGTCGCTCTTGCGCAACAGCGGCAGTCGGGCCAGCGCGGCGCGGGAATCGATGGTGCGTGGATCCATATCGCCCAGGTGGCGCCGCCACGTTGGCGCCTTCAGCGCGGCCGCGATGAGATCCGGTAGGCGCGCGCAAAGATCCGCCTCGCGCGCCTCTGGGGCGCGTGTTTCAAGCGCGTCGAAATGCTCTGCCATGGAATTGTCTTTCGGTCCGCACTACGCAAGCCAGCGTTTGCGCCGTCGGTAGAACTTGGCGTCGCGAAAGCTGCGCCGGCCTTCCTGCGAAAGCCCGAGGTAGAACTCCTTCACGTCCTCGTTCTGCGCCAGGTCGCGCGCCGCGCCGTCCATCACCACGCGCCCGCTTTCGAGGATATAGCCGTAGTGTGCATAACGCAGTGCCACGTTGGTGTTCTGCTCTGCCAGCAGGAACGTGACCGCCTCCTTGGTGTTCAAATCACGCACGATCTCGAACACTTCCTCGACGATCTGCGGCGCCAGACCCATCGACGGTTCGTCGAGCAGCACCATCGACGGTGTTGCCATCAGCGCACGGCCGATCGCGCACATCTGCTGCTCGCCTCCCGACGTGTATGCAGCCTGCGCGTGGCGGCGGGTCTTGAGGCGCGGAAAATACGCATAGACCTTGTCGAGGGTCGCACTCACCGCCGCCTTGCCGTCGGTGCGCGTGTAGGCACCGGTCAGCAAGTTTTCCTCGATCGTGAGGTGGGCAAAACAATGCCTGCCCTCCATTACCTGAATCACGCCGCGCGTGACGAGTTCGGCCGGCGAAAGCGCCTCGATGCGCTCGCCACGCAACTCGATCGATCCCTTGGTGACCTCGCCGCGCTCACCCGCCAGCAGATTGCTCACCGCGCGCAGCGTGGTTGTTTTGCCCGCGCCGTTGCCGCCCAGCAGCGCCACGATATGTCCCGCCGGTACCTGCAGTGAGACGCCCTTGAGCACCAGGATCACGTGGTTGTAGATGACCTCGATGCCGTTGACGTTCAGCAGCAGGTTCTGGGCCATGGCTTGCATCTTTTCATCCCGAGCGTTGCGAGGGATCCCGGCTCATCGAAGACCGAGCTTCCTCGCCTGTGGTTCGGAATCGTCCGTTCGCCTCAGTTCTGGCAGTCCTCTGCCGTCCGACGCGTCAGCTTCTTGTCATTGGCGTACTTCTCCGCCGCGGATTTGACCATCGGCTTGATGATCTGGTCGTCGCCTTCGTACCAGTCCGACGTAAAGCTCCACTTGGCCCCGTCCCAGGTCTGCACGCGCGCCCATCCTGCGCCCATGTGATCGGCGCAGGACGTGCTGACCGGCCGCATCACTCCGGCGAAACCAAGCGCGTCGAGTTTCTTCTGGTCAAGCGCAAGGTTTTCCAGTCCCCAGCGCACCTGCTCGCCCGTCATCACCTTGCCCTTGCCCCAGCGCTCCTGCGCGCGCCGCACGCCTTCGATCGAAAGCATTGCCGACATCAAGCCGCGCGTGTAGAGCACCTGGCCGACCTCTTCGCGTGGCCCGGTTCCCTGGCCTTTGTCGTGCACGAGCTTCATCACTTCCTGGTGCACCTTGGCCATGCCGGCGCCGTGTTGCAAAGCGAGCGCGTTGTAACCCTTGGCGCCGTCGACGTCCTTGACATCGGGTTCAGCGCCGGCCCACCACACGCCATACATCTTTTCGCGCGGATACCCCGTGGCAATCGCTTCCTTCACCGCGGTGGAGTTCATCACACCCCAGCCCCACAGGAACACGTAGTCGGGGCGGTTCTGCCGGATCTGCAACCACGCGGCCTTCTGCTCCACGCCCGGGTGCGCCACTGGAATCGTGATCAACTCGAAACCGTGCATCTTCGACCGCTCCTGAAGCAACGGAATCGGCTCCTTGCCATAGGGCGAATCGTGATAAACGAGCGCGATCTTCTTGCCCTTGAGGTTGGCTGCGCCGCCTTCCTTCTTCGCCACGTGCTGCACGAGGATGTCGGCCGCAACCCAATACGTGCCCAGCAGCGGGAAATTCCACTTGAACACCTGGCCGTCGGCCGATTCGGAGCGGCCATAACCCGCAGTGATGAGCGGGATCTTGTCGCCCGGTGCCTTTTCGGTCAGCGCAAACGTGATCCCCGTGGACAGCGGCTGCACGACAGAAGCGCCGCCGCCCTTGCCCTTCAGCCGTTCGTAACATTCGACGCCGCGATCGGTGGCATAGCCGGTCTCGCATTCCTCGAACGTTGCCTTGACGCCGTTGATGCCGCCCTGGGCGTTGACGAGCTTCAAGTAGTCGACATAACCATTGGCAAACGGCACGCCGTTGGGCGCATATGCGCCGGTGCGGTACACCAGCACCGGGAAGAACTGCTCCTTGCCCTGCGCGAGGACCCCCGTCGAGCCGAGCGCCGCTGCCGCGAGTGCCGTGGCGAGCGCTAGAAACTTCACCTTCATCGTTGCCTCCAGTTAATGGTCGAACACCTGCACTCTGCGGTGCATAAGAAGTGCGTTGCCGCCGGACCCGTTCGGCGTCAATGCGGGAAAGGCCAAATGCGCAGCTTCTCCTTGCCGATCGACCACAAACGGGCCAACCCGTGGGGTTCGACAATGAGAAAAAAGATGATCAGGGCACCGAAGATCATGAAAGTCAAATGGGCAGCGAGCGCCGTATCGATCGGCACGCCGAACCAGTAGGGCATGTTGTCGAGCACGATCGGCAACACCACGATGAACGCCGCACCGAAAAAGCTGCCCATGATCGAACCCAGGCCGCCGATGATCACCATGAACAGCAGCTGGAACGACCGGTCGATCGAAAACGCGGCCGGCTCCCACGAACCCAGGTGGACGAAACCCCATAGTGCACCGGCTACGCCGACGATGAATGAGCTCACGGCAAAGGCCGTGAGCTTGGCGTACATCGGCTGGATGCCGATCACGCTCGCGGCGACGTCCATATCGCGGATGGCCATCCACTCGCGCCCGATCGCACCGCGCACCAGATTTTTTGCCAGGACCGCGAACACCACGACGACGGCCAGGCAGAACAGATACTTCTGCGTCGGTGTTTCGATCGGCAGGCCGAACACCTGCAGATTGGAAACACTCACCGAACCCGACGGCGAATCGTGCGTGAACCACCGGATGCGCAGGAATGCCCAATCGACGAAAAACTGCGCGGCAAGCGTTGCGACGGCCAGATAAAGGCCCTTGATGCGCAACGACGGAATCCCGAACACGACCCCGACCGCGGTTGCGCACAGCCCGCCCGCAAGCAGCGACACCAGTAGCGGCAGGCCTTCGATACGAACGTGGAAGTTGTAGGCGGCGTATGCGCCGACCGCCATGAACGCACCGGTACCCAGTGAGATCTGGCCGCAATAACCAACCAGAATGTTCAGTCCGAGCGCGGCGAGCGAAAGGATCAGGAAAGGAATCAGGATGGCGCGCACGAGGTACTCCTGCGCGGTCAACGGCACGAGTACGAACGCGACCAGCAGCACCAACGCGATGGCGATCCGATCCTGCAGGATCGGGAACACCTGCTGATCCTTGCGATAGCTGGTCTTGAACTGGCCGTTTTCTCTGTAGAGCATGGTCAGACGCGATCGATGATGCGTTCGCCGAACAGGCCCTGCGGGCGCACCAGCAGGAACAACAACGCGAGCACGTAGGCAAACCAGATCTCGATGCCGCCGCCGAGCATCGGCCCCAGGTAGATCTCGGAGAGTTTTTCGCCGACGCCGATGATGAGCCCACCGACGATCGCGCCGGGCACCGACGTCAGTCCGCCGAGGATGACCACCGGCAGCGCCTTCAGCGCTACCAGCGAAAGCGAAAACTGCACGCCGAGTTTCGAACCCCAGATGATGCCGGCGACAATCGCCACAAATCCTGCCACCGACCACACGATCACCCAGATACGGTTGAGCGCGATCCCGATCGACTGCGCGGCCTGATGATCGTCGGCCACTGCGCGCAGCGCGCGTCCGGTGGATGTTTTCTGGAAGAACAGCGCCAGCAGGCCCACCAGCGCCGCCGCAACCACCGCAGCGATCAGGTCCTCCTGCGAAACCAGCACACCGCGCTCGAAGACGCTTTCGAGCACGATCACCGGTTCCTTGGGCATGCCGACGTCGATCTTGTAGATGTCGGAGCCGAACAGCGTCTGGCCGAAACCATCGAGAAAATAAGCGACACCCAGCGTAGCCATCAGCAGTGCAATCGCCTCCTGGTTGACCAGCTTGCCGAGCACAAAACGCTCGATCACCCAGGCCACGACGACCATGATCCCCACAGCCACTGCGAACGCAAGCGTATTGACCAGGAACTTGTTCGACAGGCCGGTCCAATGCGGGATCCATTCCGCGAAGCGCGCCATCGCCAGCGCCGCGAACAGCACCATTGCGCCCTGCGCGAAGTTGAAAACGCCCGAGGCCTTGAAGATCAGAACGAAACCCAGCGCGATCAGCGAATACAACATGCCGGTCATCAGGCCGCCGAGCAGGGTTTCGAGGAAAGCGCCCATG
>Ga0137394_10003596_pt1 | contig 11682 bp, 10 predicted proteins | sample czobulk116metaG_FD_108278 | JGI IMG/M metagenome (GOLD analysis project Ga0137394, IMG submission 108278) | Vadose zone soil microbial communities from Angelo Coast Range Reserve, California, USA - czobulk1.16 metaG | ecosystem: Environmental > Terrestrial > Soil > Vadose zone | place: USA... | reverse complement strand
TCCGCCCGAGTGGCCGGTACCCCGGCCGGTAACCCCGGTTGCGCTGCTTCGTCGCCGTCGACGTCTCGCCCGAGGTGCGGGCCGCCGTGACCCGGGCGCAGGAGGCGATCCGGAAGGCCGCGCCGGGCGCCGACGTCCGCTGGGCGGACGGGCAGCAGATCCATCTGACGGTCAAGTTCCTCGGCGCGGTCCCCGACGATCGCGTGCCGGCCGTCTCGTCCGCGCTCGAAGGGGTCGTGGCCGGCGCTCGGCCGATCGCGCTGGTCGCGGCCGGGCTCGGCGCCTTCCCGACCCTCCGGCGGCCGCGCGTTCTCTGGGCCGGGCTCACCGCCGGTGTCCCGGAGCTCACCGCGCTGGCCGCGTCGGTCGAGGGCGCGCTCGCGCCGCTCGGTTTCCCGGCCGAGGGCCGGGCCTTCAGCGCGCACCTGACGATCGGTCGGGTGCGCTCTCCACGCGGCGGCGGCGCCCTCGCCCCGGCCGTCGAACGGGCGGATGCCGCGGAGCTCGGCGCGTGGACCGCCTCGGAGCTGGTCCTCTACGAGAGCCGGCTCCGGCCGGCCGGCGCGCTCTACGTGCCCGTGTCCCGGCATCGCCTGCGGGGCGGGCGGGCCTGAAAATATGTAGCCCGCTGTGCTGGAGAGTCGCCCCCGCGAAGGGTAGAGTATGTCTCCGGGCCGGCGACACGGTGCGGGGGGAGGGCGCGACATGAGCATCGATGTGAATCGCGAGCGGGCGATCGACCTCGCCGTCAGCCAGATCGAGAAGCAGTTCGGCAAGGGCGCGATCATGAAGCTCGGCGAGGCCGCGCTCGGCCTCGACGTCCCGTACCTGCCGACCGGCTCGCTCGGCCTCGACATCGCCCTCGGGATCGGCGGGATCCCGCGCGGCCGGGTGGTCGAGATCTACGGCCCCGAGTCCTCCGGCAAGACGACGCTCGCCCTCCAGCTGGTTGCCGAGGGCCAGAAGCGCGGCGGCATCTGCGCCTTCATCGACGCGGAGCATGCGCTCGACATCGGCTACGCCCGGAAGCTCGGCGTCAAGACGGAAGACCTCCTCATCTCCCAGCCGGACCACGGCGAGCAGGCGCTCGAGATCGCGGACACGCTCGTCCGCTCCGGCGCGCTCGACGTGCTGGTCATCGACTCGGTTGCGGCCCTCGTGCCGCGCGCCGAGATCGAGGGCGACATGGGGGACCCGCAGATGGGCCTCCAGGCGCGCCTCATGTCGCAGGCGCTCCGGAAGCTCACCGGCACGATCTCGAAATCCCGCACGATCGTCGTCTTCATCAACCAGATCCGCATGAAGATCGGCGTGCTGTTCGGGAACCCCGAGACGACCACGGGGGGGAACGCGCTCAAGTTCTATGCCTCCGTGCGGCTCGACATCCGCCGTCTCGGCGCGATCAAGCACGGCGACGAGGTGATCGGCAGCCGCACCAAGGTGAAGGTGGTGAAGAACAAGGTCGCGCCGCCGTTCCGCGAGGCCGAGTTCGACATCCTCTACGGCACCGGCATCTCCAAGGAAGGCGAGCTGATCGACATCGCCGCGGAGCAGGGGATCGTCGAGAAGGCCGGGGCCTGGTACGCCTTCAATGGCGAGCGCATCGGCCAGGGACGCGAGAACGCGCGGGACTTCCTGCGCGATCATCCCGAGGTCGCCGCCACCATCGAGGCGAAGGTGCGCGCGAAGTTCGGCATGAAGACCGACGCGGCGTCCGCCGCGCCGGAGGGGGGCAACGGGGCAAGTGCAGAGGGAGCGCGGGTGGCCGAGGTCATCCGGAAGGGGAGGGGCGGAAAGGACTGAGACGTGGACCTGAAGACCATCCTGCGGGAGGGCGTCGCACGAAAGGCATCGGACATCCATCTGAAGGGCGGCGCTCCGCCGATCTTCCGCGTCAACGGGACCCTGATCGTGTGGGAAGAGGGCGGCACCCTCGACCACGACGGCATCTCGCTTCTGACGCAGCAGCTGCTGTCGGACGGGCAGTGTAGCCGCCTGGGCACCGACCTCCAGGTCGACGCCGGCTACGGCGACCCGGACCTCGGCCGCTTCCGCGTGAACGTCTTCTACCAGCGGGGGACCCTGCAGGCTGCGCTGCGCCTGATCCCGCCGCGGGTGTGGCAGATCCGCGAGCTGAACCTGCCGCCGGTGATCGAGCGGATCGCGGCGGAGCGCCGGGGCCTCGTCCTCGTCACGGGGACGACCGGCAGCGGCAAGTCGACGACGCTGGCCGCGATCGTCGACCACGTCAACCGGACCGCCAACCGCCACGTGATCACGATCGAGGACCCGATCGAGTACCTGCATCACGACGAGACGTCGGTCATCACGCAGCGGGAGATCGGCAGCGACTGCGTGACCTTCGCCGCCGGCTTGAAGGGGGCGCTCCGCCAGGATCCCGACGTAATCCTGGTCGGTGAGATGCGAGACCTGGAGACCATCGAGACGGCGATCCTCGCCGCCGAGACAGGCCACTTGGTGATGTCCACGCTCCACACGCTCGACGCGGCCGAGACGGTCACCCGCGTGATCTCGGCCTTCCCCGACCACCAGCGCGGACAGGCGCGCCTCATCCTGGCGAGCATTCTCAAGGGCTGCATCAGCCAGCGGCTCGTGCCCCGCGCCGACGGGCTCGGCATGGTCCCTGCGGTCGAGGTCATGGTCTCGACCGGGCTCGTGCGCGAATGCATCGCGATCCCCGAGCGGACGCGCGAGCTCCGCGACGTGATCGCGCGCGGCTACACCACCTACGGCATGCAGACCTTCGACCAATCGCTGATGGCGCTATGGCGCGAGGGGTTGATCACGTTCGAGGAGGCGCTCGCGCAGTCGAGCAACCCCGACGACTTCGCGCTGAAGGCGCGCGGCATCTCCTCCACCAGCGACGGCCGCTGGGAAGACTTCGACCGGGAGCCGGGGCAAGCTGCGGAGGAACCGATCAAGGTCGACCGGTTCTAGCGGCCGTCGCCCGCGGACCGCGCCGACGCCGCTCGACGTCGCGGCGCGGCTCCTCGGGCGCGCGTCGCGGACCGAGGCGGATCTCGAGGCCCGGCTGGTGGCGCTCGGCTACCGCCGCGAGACGGCGGCGGCCACGGTCGCCCGCTGCCGGGAGCTCGGGTGGGTCGGGGACGCGCACTTCGCCCACGAGCGCGCGCGGGCCCTCCGCGCGCGCGGCGCCGGCAGCGTTCGCATCGAGGCAGACTTGACCGGGCGCGGCCTCTCCGAGGGGCTCGTCGCCGAGGCGGTCGAGGCCTCGCGCGAGGGCGAGCCGGAGATCGAGTGGGCGCGCCGCGCGCTCGGCCGCTCGCGCGACGTCGCCCGCGCGTGGCGGTTCCTCGCCGGCCGCGGCTTCGCCGAGGACGTCATCGTCGAGCTGCTCGGCGAGCCTCGCTGATCGGGTTGCCGATCGGGTTGCCGCTCTGGGACGGAGTCGCTAGAACGGCGTGGTGACGGGGGACCAGATCCGCGAGGGTTTCCTCGATTTCTTCCGGGTGCGCGGCCACACCGTCGTGCCGAGCGCGTCGCTCGTACCCGAGAACGACCCGAGCCTGCTGTTCACCAACGCGGGCATGGTGCAGTTCAAGCAGGTCTTCCTCGGGAAGGAAACGCGCCCGTACCGGCGCGCGGTCGACTCGCAGAAGGTTCTCCGCATCAGCGGCAAGCACAACGACCTCGAGCAGGTGGGACGCGACACGTACCATCACACCTTCTTCGAGATGCTCGGCAACTGGTCCTTCGGCGACTACTACAAGCGCGAGGCGATCGAGTGGGCGTGGGAGCTGTTGACCGGGGTATGGAAGCTCCCCAAGGACCGGCTCTATGCCACCGTCCACACGACCGACGACGAGGCCGCGAGGCTCTGGGCCGAGCGCACCGACATCGGGCGCGATCGCATCCTCCGCTTCGATGCCGACAACTTCTGGGAGATGGGCGAGACCGGGCCGTGCGGCCCGTGCTCCGAGATCCACATCGACCGCGGGGCGGACGCGTGCGACCGGAGCAGCGACCCGGGCCACCGCTGCGCCGTGAACGGCGGGTGCGCGCGCTACATCGAGCTCTGGAACCTGGTCTTCATCCAGTACGATCGCGATGCGGCCGGCCGCTTGACCGAGCTCCCCGCGAAGCACGTCGACACCGGCATGGGCTTCGAGCGCATCTGCACCGTCCTCCAGGGCGTGCGCGACAACTACGAGGTCGACGTGCTGCGGGCGGTGGTCGCGCGCGCCGAGCAGCTCGCGGGCAAGCGGTACGGCGCGGCGCAGCGTGACGACGTGTCGCTGCGCGTGATCGCGGACCACGGCCGGGCGGTCACGTTCCTCGTCGCGGACGGCGTGCTCCCCTCGAACGAGGGCCGCGGCTACGTGCTCCGGCGGCTCCTCCGGCGCGCCGCGCGGCACGGGAAGCTCCTCGGCCTGAACGGTCCGTTCCTCCACCAGGTGGTGGACGCGGTCGTCCACGCGATGGGGCGCGCCTATCCGCAGATCGTCGAGCAGCACCGGCGGATCGCCGAGGTGGTGAAGACCGAGGAGGAACGCTTCGCGGCGACGCTCGACCGGGGTCTGGCGCTTCTCGCCGGCGAGGTGGAGGCCGCGCGCCGGGCGGGTGAGCGGGCGCTTCGTGGCGACGTCGCCTTCCGGCTCTACGACACGTACGGCTTCCCGCTCGACCTGACCGAGGACATCCTCGCGGGCGAGGGGCTCGGCGTCGACCGTGCGGGCTTCCAGCGCGAGATGGAGGCGCAGCGGGCGCGGGCGCGAGGGGCGGCGACCTTCCGCGGCGAGACGGCGGCGCCGGTGACCGCGGGCGGGTCCTCGCGTGAGACGCGTTTTGTCGGCGACCGTATCGTCGAGTGGGAGTCGGACGTGCTCGCGCTTCTCGTCGACGGCAGGGAGACGCGGGAGCCCGTCCGTGCCGGCGCGACGGTCGACGTGGTGACGGCCGAGACGCCCTTCTACGCCGAGTCGGGCGGTCAGGTCGGCGACCGCGGCTGGCTCGAGACGGAGTCGGGCACGCGGGTCGAGGTGACGGACACGCAGAAGATCGCGCCCGGTGTGGTCGCGCACCGGGGCGTCGTCCGGGAGGGCGCGCTCGCGGTCGGCGATCGGGTGCGGATGCGGATCGACGCCGAGCGCCGCGAGGCGTCCCGGCTGAACCATTCGGCGACGCACCTCCTCCACGCGGCCCTTCGCCGCCGCCTGGGCGAGCACGTGAGGCAGGCGGGCTCGCTCGTCACACCCGAGCGCCTCCGCTTCGACTTCAGCCACCACCGGGCGGTGGACGAGAGCGCGCTCCGCGACATCGAGGACGAGACGAACGCCTACGTCCGGGCGAACGCCGAGGTGACGACCGAGGAGATGTCCTACGACGAAGCCGTCAAGGCGGGCGCGCTCGCGTTCTTCGGTGACAAGTACGGCGACCGCGTGCGGGTCGTGCGCATGGGCGACTTCTCGATCGAGCTGTGCGGGGGGACTCACGTCGAGCGCACTGGCGACATCGGCGTCGTCAAGATCCGCGACGAGAGCGCCGTGGCGGCCGGCGTCCGCCGGCTCGAGGCGGCGAGCGGTGCGGGCGCGCTCGAGCTGATCCGCCGGCAGGAGAGTCTGCTCTCGGACCTGAGCGAGCTGTTGAAGGCCGGCGAGGACGACGCGAAGGGACGCCTCGAGAAGCTCTTGACGGAGAAGCGCGAGCTCGAGAAGCGCATCGCGGAGCTCCAGGGGAAGCTCGCGGGCGGTGCCTCCCGCGACCTCCTCGCCGACGCGCGCCACATAGACGGCATCACGGTGCTCGCGACGCGCGTCGAGGGGCTCGATGACAAGGGCCTTCGCGAGATGGCGGACCGTCTCCGGGATCGGATCAAGTCCGGGGTGGTCGTCCTCGGCGCCACGCAGGGCGAGCGCGCGATCCTCCTCGCGGCCGTCACGAAGGACCTCACTGGGCGCTTTCACGCCGGCAACATCATCAAGCAGCTCGCGCCGCTGGTGGGCGGCGGCGGCGGCGGGAGGCCGGACTTCGCCCAGGCGGGGGGGAAGGATCCCGCGCGTCTCGACGAGGCGCTGGCGGCGGCCTACGACCTCCTCGGCGCCGGGAGCCACTGACCCTCTTGGCCGACCCCGCCCCCGCGCCCACCGAGCTCCGCTTCGCCGACTCGAGGCTGTTCCGCGAGCTGCTCGGTCAGCACGACGAGCACGTGAAGCTGCTCGAGTCGCAGGTCGGGGTCCGCATCGACGTGAGCGACACGACGCTCACTGTTCGCGGAGACCCGGTCGAGACCGAGCTCGTGAGCCGTGTGCTCCTCCAGCTCTACGGCCTCCTCGAGAGCGGCTACCCGATCTACGCGTCCGACGTCGACTATGCCCTCCGCATCGTGTCGAGCGACCGCAACGCCAAGCTGCGCGACATCTTCCTCGACACGGTCTTCATCTCCGCCCACAAGCGGACCATCACGCCGAAGAGCATCGTCCAGAAGCAGTACATCGACGCGATCAGGAACTTCGACATCGTCTTCGGCATCGGGCCCGCGGGAACCGGGAAGTGCATTGCGGGATCATCGTTGGTCTCGACGACCCAAGGCTTCGTGCCGATCGCGTCGCTCGCGGAGGGCACTGCGCCGGGGGACTACAAGCCGATCGACGTGGAGGTCGCCGGAATCGTCGGGACGGAGCCGGCGAGCCACGTCTACAACGGCGGACGATCTGCCACGCGCCGGATCACCACGCGCCTCGGGCTCGAGATCGAGGTGACCCCGGAGCATCCGCTCCTCCGGCTCGAGCGCGATGGGGTACCGGCCTGGCGACGTGCGGACGAGCTGCAGACCGGGGACTTCATCGCGGTGCAGCGCGGCCAGGCGGTGTTCGGCCGCAATACCGACGTCCGCTTCGTGTGCCGCCCGAACGGGCCTCAAGACCACGCCAAGGTGATCGCGGTGGCGACGCTCGACGAGGAGCTCGCGTACCTCCTCGGCGTCGTAACGGGCGACGGGTGCCTGACGTTCCGGAACCGGGTGATCCTCTCTACGGCAGATCCGGAGATCGTCGACCGGTTCCGGGCGCTTGCGGCGAGGCTGGACCTGAAGGTGTTCCGCAATGGCGGGAACCGCCCGTACGACTACATCATCGCCAGCGCGCAGCTCTATCAGCTGCTGCTGTCCCTCGGCATGTCGAGCGGCAAGGCAGCGGAGAAGCGCGTCCCCGCCGCGGTGCTGCAAGCCCCCCGAGAGATCGTGCGCGCGTTCCTGCGAGGTCTCTTCGACAGCGACGGGACGGTCGAGCGACGGGGAGGCTACCCGGGCCTGTGCTCCGCTTCTCGGCGACTGATCGACGAGGTGCAGACCGTCCTGCTGAACTTCGGGATCCTTTCTGCCAAGCGTACCCGTACGGTCGAGTATCGCGGCCAGCCGCGGCAGTACCACGACATCGAGATGCGCGGAGCTGAGGCGGAGCGGTTCTTCGACCTGATCGGCTTCGAGCTCGCGAGGAAGCAGCGGCTCCGGAAGTCGAAGCCCCGGAACACGAACGTCGACGTCGTCCCTCACGTGGCCGCGCTGATCGACGCCGCAGCGAGGGCAACGGTCCTCTCCCGCGCGAAGCACCAGAGGATCTACGACTATCGCATCGACCGGCGGCAGCCGAGCTACCGCAAGCTCGAAGAGCTCCTCGGGCTGCTCGCCTCCGCGGTCGCGACCGACGCGTACCGGCGCCTCGACGCCCTCCACGGTGTCGGTCTCTTCTGGGCCGAGATCACCACGATCGAGGAGGGCGAGGCGGACGTCTACGATCTCACCGTTCCCGGCACGCATTCCTTCTGCGCCAACGGGTTCGTGAACCACAATACGTACCTCGCCATGGCGATGGCCGTCGCGGAGCTGATGAAGAACAGCTTCAGTCGGATCATCCTCACCCGCCCCGCGGTCGAGGCGGGCGAGAAGCTCGGCTTCCTGCCCGGCGACCTGGCGGAGAAGGTGAACCCGTACCTCCGCCCGCTCTACGACGCCCTCCACGACATGGTCGATTTCGACCGCGCGCGGCGGATGGTGGAGCGGGGCACGATCGAGGTGGCGCCGCTGGCCTTCATGCGTGGTCGCACGCTCAATGACTCCTTCGTCATCCTCGACGAGGCGCAGAACACCACCACCGAGCAGATGAAGATGTTCCTCACCCGGCTCGGCTACGGCTCGAAGGCCGTCATCACCGGCGACGTCACGCAGATCGACCTGCCGACGGGGAAGGCGTCGGGCCTGAAGGAGGCGCAGGTGGTCCTGCGCGGCATCCCGGGGATCCGCTTCGTCAACTTCACCGAGCGCGACGTCGTCCGCCATCCCCTGGTGCAGGAGATCATCAGCGCCTACGACCGCGCCGATCGATAGATACTGAGGGCCCGTGCGGTGCTCGGTCGCTTCGCTCCCTGCGCTCCTCCGATGCCCCCAGACCCCACGCCTCGCTCGGCGAGGCCTCGCTCGGCGTCATCCATGTCATCCGTCGACGTAACTGTGCGCGGCCGGCGAGCTCCCGCGCTGGCGGCGCGGCTCGCGAGGAGCGCCCGGCGGCTCCTCCGGGGGCTCGGGCTCTCCGACGCCGAGCTGTCCCTCCTGCTCGTGTCCGACGCGGAGATGCGCGCGCTCAACCGGCGCTGGCGCGCGCGCGACCGCCCGACCGACGTGCTGTCGTTCGCGCAGCGCGAGGGCCCGGGCGGCGCGCCTGACGGCGTCCTCGGGGACGTCATCATCTCGGTCGACACCGCGCGGCGGCAGGCCGCGGAGCGCGGCACGACCGTCGGCCGCGAGGCCGAGCGGCTGCTGATCCACGGGCTCCTGCACCTCCTCGGCTACGATCACGAGCGCTCGGGCGCGGAGGCGCGGCGGATGCGGCGGCGCGAGGGCGCGCTGGCACGATGGCTGTAGCGATCGGCTCGAACGGCGCTGCCGCGGTCGCGGTCGCGGAGCAGAGCTGGCGGCCTGGGGTCCGCGCCATCCTCGCGATCGCGAGCGGGCTCTCGCTCGCCGCGGCCTTTCCGTCCCTGGACCTCGAGCCGCTCGCCTGGGTGGGGCTCGTCCCGCTGCTCCTCGCGGCGCGCGGGCTCCGGCCCGGCGCGGCGTTCCGCGTGGGATGGATCGGCGGGCTCGTCTTCTATCTCGCCACCGTCTACTGGGTCGCGTACACGATCACGAAATACACCGCGGTTCCGCTCGTCCTGGCCGCCGCCATCCTCGTCCTGATGGCGAGCGTGCTGGCCTGCTACACCGGCGCCTTCCTCGCTGGGGTCCGGTGGATCGAGGACCGGGGCCTGCCGGTGGTCTGGCTCGCCCCGCCTCTCTGGGTCGCGCTCGAGTGGCTCCGCTCCTGGTTCTTCATCGGCTTCCCGTGGGCCGCGCTCGGCTACTCGCAGTATCGCTACCACGACCTGGTCCAGATCGCGGAGGTGACCGGTGTGTACGGCATCTCCGCGCTCCTCGTGCTGTTCAATTCCGTGATCGTCGGGGTCCTCCCCGACGGTGGAGCCGGCCGGGCGAAGCGGCGGGTGCCGCCGCCACCGCTCGTCGCGCTCACCGCGCTCGTCGCGGGCGTGCCGCTCTGGGGCCACTGGCGCGCCGGGACGCTCGCTCACCGGCCGCCGGCCGGCGCGCTGAGCGTCGCGATCGCGCAGGGCAACGTCGAGCAGGACCACAAGTGGGACCCGGCGTACCAGGAGGAGACGATGGCGCGGTACCGGGCGCTCACCGCGGGTGCCGCGGAGCGACGGCCGGCGCTGGTCGTCTGGCCCGAGACCGCGACGCCGTTCTTCTTCCAGCAGCAGGGTCCGCTGCGCGACGACGTGCTCGAGCTCGCGTCGAGGAGCGGCACGTATCTCCTGTTCGGCAGCCCCGCCGTCCGCCAGGATTCCTCCGGTACGCTCCAGGAGCTCAACCGCGCGTACCTCGTCTCGCCCGACGGCTGGGAGGTGGCGTCCTACGACAAGATCCAGCTCGTGCCGTTCGGCGAGTACGTGCCCTACGCGCGCGTGCTGTTCTTCGTCAACCGGATCGTCGAGGCGATCGGCACCATCGTCCCCGGCCTCGTGCCCACCGTGTTCCGGCTCCCGAGCGCCCGCTTCGGCGTGCTCATCTGCTACGAGGACGTGTTCCCCGCGCTCACGCGCCGCTTCGTCGCCGGGGGGGCCGACTTCCTGGTGAACATCACGAACGACGCCTGGTACGGGCCGACGTCGGCGCCCCACCAGCACCTCGCGCAGGCGACGTTCCGCGCCATCGAGAACCGGGTGCCGCTCGTGCGGGCCGCCAACACGGGCATCTCCGCGGTGATCGACCCCGACGGGCGCATCCGCTGGAGGGGACCGCTCTTCGAGACGATCTTCCACGTCGACGAGATCGCGTGGCCTGGCGTCCGGACCTTCTACACCCGCTTCGGCGACGTGTTCGCCTGGGCGTGCGCGCTCGCCTCGCTGGCGGCCTTCGGCTATGGTGCCGCGAGGGGACGAGGGTGATGGCGACGCCGATCGATCCGATGCAGCTCGCGGCGCTCCGCGACCGCGTCCGCGCCCTCGATGAGCGTGTGGCCGCGCTCGGGAGGCATCTTTGACCTCCCCCGCCTCGAGCGCCGCGCGGCAGAGCTGAGCGAGCAGGCCGCCGCGCCCGGCTTCTGGAGCGACTCCGAGAAGGCACAGGCCGTCGGCCGCGAGACCGCCGGTGTCCTCGACGCGATCGCACGCTGGAAGCGCCAGCGCGAGGAGGTCGACGAGGCGCAGGTCTTCTTCGAGCTCGCGGAGGAGGGCGACCCCGAGGCGGTCCGCGAGCTCGGGGAGAAGATCGAGCGGGTCGAGGCGGAGCTGGCGGCGCTCGAGCTGTCCCGCCTCCTCGGCGGCGAGCACGACGCCGGGGACGCCATCGTGGAGATCCATCCCGGTGCCGGCGGCCTCGAGGCGCAGGACTGGGCCGAGATGCTGCTCCGCATGTACCTCCGCTGGTGCGAGCGCCGCGGCTACAAGGCGGAGCTGCTCGAGCACCAGCCGGGAGAAGGCGCGGGGCTGAAAAGCGCCACCTTCACGGTGCAGGGCCCGTACGCCTACGGCTATCTCAAGGCCGAGGCCGGCGTGCACCGGCTCGTCCGCATCTCACCCTTCGACGCGAACGCGCGTCGGCAGACCTCGTTCGCCTCCGTCCTCGTGCTGCCCGACATCGAGGAGGAGATCGAGGTGGAGGTCCGGGACGAGGACCTCCGTGTCGACACGTACCGCTCGAGCGGCGCCGGCGGTCAGCACGTGAACAAGACGGACTCCGCCGTCCGCCTGACGCACCTCCCGACCGGCATCGTGGTCGCCTGCCAGAACGAGCGCTCGCAGCACAAGAACAAGTCGATGGCGATGAAGATCCTGAAGGCGCGCCTCTACGAGCTCGAAAGCCGGAAGCAGGACGAGAAGATGGCCGAGCTCACGAAGGGGAAGAAGGAGATCGGCTTCGGCCACCAGATCCGCTCCTATGTCCTCCATCCCTACCGGATGGTGAAGGACCACCGGACCGCCACGGAGATCGGGAACGCGGACGCGGTGCTCGACGGGCAGATCGACGCGTTCATCGACGCGTACCTGCGGCAGCAGGCTGCAGGAGAGGGCGAGAGCCCCGCCGGACCGACGGCGGCGAGCTGACGTCCGCGCCCGCGCTCCCGCGGACCGCGATCTGCCAGCTGCCGTCCG
>Ga0137394_10003595_pt1 | contig 11683 bp, 11 predicted proteins | sample czobulk116metaG_FD_108278 | JGI IMG/M metagenome (GOLD analysis project Ga0137394, IMG submission 108278) | Vadose zone soil microbial communities from Angelo Coast Range Reserve, California, USA - czobulk1.16 metaG | ecosystem: Environmental > Terrestrial > Soil > Vadose zone | place: USA... | reverse complement strand
GCCGGAGCAGTCGCCGGGCTACCTCAAGGAGCTTTTCTGCTCGAATCTTCGCGCTCTGCTGGAGATTCTCGAGGAGGAATGCTCGCCGGCCCGTTCAGACGCGTAACCACACCCGTTACCCGGCCGACGACTTCCGCCTCTTCCGGCACGCGCCACGCTTCCGGCAAGCAATGGGAAAGCGGGTGAGGCTGCATCACGAGCCGCGAACCATCCTGGTAAAACCATCCACAACGGTATCCATTGAGTAGTTCGACAAAATACATGGGCCGGTCATGTTCGGTCGTCCAGTCGGCGTCGTCAATCTTGCGTATCGACACGTCTACGAGCACGATGCTTCCTGGACGAAGCAGCGGCACCATGCGCCGGTCCGACGTCCCAATATAGCCGTACATGTGATGGCTACCGCCATTGGTGAGAACGCCCTCAAAGCGGCCCCACTTCTCCACCATGCGCGACAAAAACTCCGTGCGCCGCGGATCGAACGCAGGATCAAATCTCATGGGGATCCGCAAGGAGGCCGGCGGGGCCATTACGTGGGTTTGCGGAGCCGGTACCGTCGCTCCGTCGTGAAAACACTCCTCGATAGGAATGTCGTACCAGCGCAAGATGTCGCGCGGGTTTAGATGGTAGACCACGGCAAGCGTGTAGAGCTTGTGCAAGCCGGGCACAACTCCCCTGTTTTCAATTTCGGCCAGGCGGCTGATATGCAGTATGAACTCGGAACGTCCCCGGCGAGCCGCCAGCTCGTAGCTCGCACTCTCTACCTCTCGATAGGTCAGTCCGAGTCGTTCGCGGGCTTGCCGTAGGCGGAGACCGGGATGCATGAATTCCTTGGGAGTGGAGCGTACGCCTTGAACGAAGAGTACAACAGAATTACCCTTTTGTTAAGAATCCGGAACAAACCATCTGGATAGCGGCGGCGAAAATCCTCTTTCCGAGTCGCCCGCTTCTTGGTCATACTCTTAAGAACATGACTCCTCGCGCCAAATTCATCCCATTCGGACTCTCTGTCCCCTTTTTGGCGATCGTGTCCCTCTTCAACACCACTCGTGTTCGCGGGCAAGAAGCGGCTGTCGCTCCCCCTTCCGCAGATGCCAGGGCCACATCGGATGCCGAATTTATCGCTGCCGCTGACGAAGTTCTCGGCAAGATGAGTGAGATTACCGGACTGAAGCTGCGCACTCCCCTGAAGAAATCCTTGCGCTCGCGCGAGGAGATTCGCGCCTATGTCATCAAGCAGATGAACGAGGAGAAAACGCTAGCAGAACGGTACGCGGGCGTGCGCAGCGCAGAAGCCTTCGGCTTGATTCCCAAGGGCTTCGACCTGGACGCCTTCATGGTTAATGTGCTCACAGAACAGGTAGAAGGGCTCTACGACCCTAAAACACGCGAGTTCTATATCGCCGAGTGGAGCCCGCTCGCGGAGCAGCGCATGGTGATGGCCCACGAGTTGACTCATGCCCTGGAAGACCAGCATTTTCAGATCGAAGCGTGGTTGAAAGCGGCTCGTCCGAATGAAGATGCCGAGCTGGCCCGCGATGCCGTTTTGGAAGGCAGCGCCATGGTTGCCATGATCGATTACCTCATGCTTGGCACTGGTAGATCTCTGAAGGATCTCCCGGAATTTGATCCGTCTGTGCTGATCGGCGATCTGGGCAGCACGCCGACACTTCGAGAGGCACCGCCCTTCATCAAGGACGCTTTAATCTTTCCGTACCTGGGCGGGTTGACATTTTCGGCTGCAATTTTGAAGGACAGCGGTTGGTCAGGACTTCCCGCTCTTTTCGAGAAACCACCCGTTTCCACGCAACAGATTCTTCACCCGGCGCTCTACCGGTCGGGCAGAATTCCGCAGAGCATCACCTTACCGGCGCTTGAGAAATTGCTCGGCGGCGGCTGGACAAAGCTCGATGAAAACGTAATGGGCGAGTTCGGTTGGAAGGAAGTGCTGAAGCAATTCCTTGACGGCACGCGCGCCAAAAGCCTCGCGGCCTCCTGGGACGGTGACAAGTACGTGCTATACGAAGAAAAGCAGAGCAAACGGCTCATCCTGGTGACTCGCTTACACCTCGATAGCGAAGAGCATGCAACGCGTTTCTCCGGACAGTATTCAGAGGTGCTTGAGAAAAAATACTCGGACCGTTCCAGTCTCTTTCGCCGGCCGAACTTCTTTTCCTTTGATAGTCCTGATGGCGGCGTTTTCCTATACTGCTTCGGAGTCGAGTGCGTGACTATGGAAGGCACGACGCGCAAGGTGTTTGACGGCCTCACGAAAGCGATCGAGTGGCCGATGGCGCCACAGCCGGCGCAACGGCTCGAGCTCGCAGTTCCCGCGAAGACCGCCATGATTTTTGGACCACAAAAAACAATGTCGCGGCAAGCGAGGTAGTTCTAAGTTCTTAGTTTCTCACGGAGCCACGGATTCTTATTCCGCGCGGCGCACAACGAGAAGCGTTAAATCGTCCGTTTGCTTCAATCCCTCCCCAAAGCTCAAAAGGTCTTCGAGACATTTGGAGATGAGCCCATCGGGTTCCATCCCAGTGTGCCGCGCCGCCAGAGTGCGGATTCGATGGAGACCATACTCCTGGCCTGCGGGATTTCGCGCTTCCGTCAGACCGTCGGTATACAGAAAGAGAGCGTCACCCTGGGACAACGTGAACCGATGGACCGGGAATCGTGTGTTACAGAACATGCCTAGGGGCACTCCCGTCGAATCCTTCGGCGTCGCTCCGTCACCGTGGATGTGAAGCAAAGGGAGATGGCCCGCGCTTACAAATTCCACCGAACCATCGTGCCCGGCTCGTCCTACGACGAGAGTCGCGAATTGTCCGGCAAGAGTGCTTTCGCAGAATATGCGGTTGGCGTCTGCTACCATTTGATCAAGTGGGAGGCCGGCCTCGGCGAGGCTGCGAAAAGTTGCATGGAGGTGGCTCATGAGCATCGAGGCAGCAACACCCTTACCGGAGACGTCTCCGAGCATAAAGAGCAGGCCACCTTCTGTTTCAAGGAGGTCGCAATAATCGCCGCTCACCATCCCGGCGGGTTGATAGTGGTAGCGAACGCCCCAGCCTGGCGGCGCCAGACCAAGCTTCGGCAAGAGAGCGCGCTGGATGCGGGCGGCCAGGGAAAGGTCACTCTCCAAGGCTCGCTGTTCGGCACTCGTAAGATGGTCGAGGCAGAAGCGCACCAAAGGATCGGCCAGCAGGCGCTCCGCTTCGATGGAATCGTGGCACTCCTCACAGAGACCGAATGTCCCTTGATCGATCCGGCTCAGTGCCGTATCCACAGCCGTCAGCAGTTGCGAAAGAGAAGCATCGGCAGCGGGTGAATGCAAAGCCGCGTGAAGACGCTGGCGGCGCTGTTCTAGCTCGGAGCGCAGATACGCTTGTTCGGCAGTGGCCATGCTACCTCCTGCCATAGATTGCCGCTTTGCAGCTGAACTTTCCATCCGATTTCCTCCTTTGAATTGAGGAACACGGGAAAAGATTTAACGGTGACGGTATCGGCGCTCCGCTTCCCGTTCACCTGTGGAAGGTGATAGAGCAAGCGGTCTTGCCAGGCCGTCGCTGATTCGCATTTGATGCTGCAGTCGTGTGATCCGATGCAGGAATTTTTGCTCCAGCCGCGTGAAACGAGCAGCGAGATAAGGATCGCGCGAGGCACTTTGCTGAAGCCGGAGTTTTGCGAGGGCAAGCTGCGCGAATTCGGCAGCGCGTTCCAGGTTCCTACCGTGTCGCTCGTAATGAATGGCAAGCTGCTCGCAGGCGTACATCCCGTCGTGGGCATCGGCAATAATCTCCTGCCAGATTTCCGCCGCGCGGTTGTGTTCGCCCCGGCGTTTCGCCATTAGCGCGAGCTCGCGCCGCGCTTTTGGGCGGAACTCAGCGGGGAGCCCAATCTCCAGCGCTTGAGAGCATGCCGAATGTGCGCGCTCGGTCTCTCCCCGGCGTTGCAGAAATCTCGATAGGCCGAAAAGATCGAGGCTTTGAGTTTCCTCCGCTGCGCCTGGCTCGGAAAGTAACGTGTTGATTTTGCTGCAGAGAGCGGCGAGGCCGCGCAAATCCATCTGGTTGTGCCGCACGACTCCGGCAAGGGGCTCCGTGGGGCCGCCGCGGAGATAGTCAAAATAAAACTGTGGGATGAGAGCTGACGAGACATCATCATCGCGACGCCAGCCAAGGCGGGGCGCGTCGAGAACGTGACGCTCCAGTTCGACGAGGCGCACGGAGCCGAGCCGAGGTTTCCACAGCGCGCGCGCAGGATGCAGCAAATCAAGATGCGCCACAAGTCTTGGCACGGCGATGGAACGCGTCATTGTGAAGCGGCTCTCCAGGAGCGGCCAATCGAAAGATTTTCCATTAAAGGTTACAAGGACCGGGCGGCTGGCCACACGTGCGGACAGTTCATGCAGTAGCGAATGTTCTTCGGAGAAATCACGCATGAAGAATTGCTCGACCTGCAGCCCGCCGGCATCCCACCATGCCAGGCCCACTAGAAACGCGTAGGTTCCCGTGCCTCCTGCGAGCCCGGTCGTTTCGGTGTCTAGAAAGAGCCATTTTTCCGGATCTGCTAACGCCGCGCGCGTTCTGCGGGAAAGCGATTCATCGCGTGTTCGAGAGAGCAGATCGAGCGAGGCGGAGGAAGGTTCCAAATACTCGGGCGTGGAAAACCAATTACGGATGGAAAGATGTTCGCCGAAATGATTCTTGGCAACTCCAGCGTTGAGCAGGCGCGCGAGGGAGTCTTCCTCGTCCGGGATTCGAAGGGTGCCGAGCCTCGCTGCCGCGGGACGCGCTGGCTTCAGAGCGACGAGTCTCGAGAATTTGTCGGCGATCGCAGCCATCTAGGCACGCAAGCGGTCGAGAATCGCGAGCGCCGCTTCCTTGGCGCGCGGGGCAAGATCACCTGCGGGGCCTACACAGGATGGGCAGCCCTGTTCGCAGGCGCAGGAAGATATGAGTTCGCGCGTTTTTTGCATAAGCAGAGCGTGGGTTCGAAAGAGCGGCTCGGAAAAGCCGATGCCGCCAGCGTAAGCATCGAACAGATACAAGTTTGGCTCAAAGAATTCCTTTGTACTGGCGGAGATAACGTCTTCCATGCGGGATGGAGTGAAATCATTAATCGTGCCGGGATGGGGCGCAGCGTGCTGCGCCCCTGCAAGTTCGGTGTCATGGGCCGGCGAGCGCTCGCCGATAGCCGTGCCGAGGTCACGACGATCGCACATGAGGAGAAGCGTGGCAACAGCCTCGAGCGCGTGCAGTAAGCCAAACATGCCGCTCTGGCGTTCGCTAACAGAGAAGGGAAGTGATTCGAGCAGTGGACGCTCGAGAGTGATCCAGTAAGACGTCGTGTGCATTTCGTTCTCGGGGAGTTCGAGCTTGCCGTCGCCGATATTTTCGTTGGTGAAGAATTTTATTTTCTTGAAGCCGACGACTTGGGATCGAACGAGGACGTCCCCGTGCGCCCGCACTACAGGGATCTCTCGATGGGATTCACTCCCGCGTGCTTGCTCGGCGATTTCGAGGACGCGGACTTGCGTGTACCGAACCGCATCGGTGTAGTAGTCGACGTCGACGCACTTGACGTAGGCCTTGCGCTCTTTGAAGTCGAGATGCTCGACGTGGTGCTGCTGGCCGCCGTGAAGATAAATAGCTTTTTCGTGAAGGAACACCAGCGCGCTGGGAAAATCGATTTCGCCGATGACGTTCGGCGTACCGGTGATATCGATAATCACGAAATTGTCGCTGGTCACCGAGCGCAGGCTGATGGTATCGGCGGGATAGGCTTCGTGGGTCCAGTGGTAATTTCCCCCGGCGAGATGCAGAAAACCGGCCTCCGCGAGCCTTGCGCACAGGTCGGGCAGGTCCACGTCGCCGAATTTTTCGGCCGGAGCGACGGGCAATTCGAACGCGGCGCATTTCAGGTGGTTGACGAGGATTTCGAGATTATCGGGCTGGATGAAAGCGTGCTCGGGCGTGTTGCCGAAAAAATAGTCGGGATGGCGCACGATAAATTGATCGAGAGGCGCGGAGGACGCCACCAGCACGGCGCAGGAGCTTCCGCTGCGGCGTCCGGCGCGTCCGGCGCGCTGCCACGTGGCGGCAATCGTGCCGGCGTACCCGGCCATGACGACGGTATCAAGCGAGCCCACGTCAATGCCGAGCTCGAGCGCGCTGGTGGAAACGACTCCGCGAATTTTCCCATCGCGGAGGCCGCGTTCGATCTCGCGCCGCTCGTTCGGCAAGTAGCCGCCGCGGTAGCCGCGTATGGTTTCCGGTTTTCCCGGAAGTTGCGGATTGGCCTGCTGCAGATAGGTTAGAAGGACTTCCGTGTGCAAGCGTGAATTCGCGAAGACCATCGTTTGCAGATCGCGATTCAGGAATTCCTGCGCCACCCGCGAGGATTCATTGATGTAACTGCGGCGGATGCCGAGCGCGCGATTGACGACGGGCGGATTGTAGAAGACGAAGGTTTTCTCCGCGGATGGCGCGCCGTTGGCATCCAAAACTTCGACGTCAGATTCGAGAAGCCGCCTTGCCAGCTCTCCGGGATTGGCAATCGTGGCGGAGCAGCAAATGAATTGCGGCTCGCGTCCGTAAAAACGGGCGATGCGCTGCAGCCGGCGCAGCACATTGCAGAGATGGCTGCCGAAAACGCCACGATAGGTGTGCAGCTCGTCGATGACGATGTACCGCAAATTTTCGAAGAGACGCGTCCAGCGGGTGTGGTGCGGGAGAATACCGGTGTGGAGCATGTCCGGGTTGGTCAGGACCACATGGCCTTTTTCGCGAATGGCTTTGCGCGCGTCGGAGGGGGTGTCGCCGTCGTAGGTGAAAACGCCAAAACAGTTCTCCAATTGCTGGTTGAGATCGTAGAGTTCTGCGAGCTGGTCCTGCGCGAGGGCCTTGGTGGGAAAGAGATAGAGCGCGCGCGTATCTGCGTTCTCCAAAATTGCGTTCAAGGTGGGCAGGTTGTAGCACAGCGTCTTGCCGGAAGCCGTGGGCGTAACGATGACCACATTCTTGCCAGCGTGCACGGCTTCGGCTGCCGCAGCCTGGTGCGTATAGGGGCGGCGAATGCCCTTCGCGGCGTACGCGGAAACGAGGTTCGGGTGCACCCAGGCTGGAAATTCTGCCCATTGCGCCTCGCGCGCAGGAAATTGGCGGACCGCGGTGAGTACCTCGCCGGTATGATCGCGCGAGGCGAAGGCATCGAGCACCTCATGGACGCGTGTGACTGCTGTCGAAATGCCAGCTCTTCGGACGGCAAGCGATTCCGGCATCAAAAGCCCCTTTCATTGAATTCGCCTTTTATTCGCCAACGCTAACATGTAGCTGGATGTGGCGCAAGAGCAAATCAGGAGTGCGTTCGAAGGCGGAGCACGAGAGCCGCTCCGGCGAAAAACAACACGGCGGAGGCAGCGAAGGCCGTCTGGACGTTGAAGGCACTCCAGAGGAATCCGACCAGGAGGCTGGACAGGAAGTCGCCGACGGCATTGACAGCGGCGAGAGTGCCAAAGGCCATGCCGTGCTGCTCTTTGGGGACAAGTTCGGCAGAGAGAGAGTCTTCAAGCGCTTCTTCCGTGCCGACATAAATGCCGGCAAGGACAAAGATTGCCGCCAGCAGCCAAAGCGATTGTGTGCCGGTGCAAAGAAGAATCGCGGTGAGTCCGGCGAGAGCATAACCTGCCGCGAGGACGGCTTTGCGGCTTGGAACATGGTCGCTCAACCAGCCGCTGAGATACGCCGAGCCCGCATAGAAGACGTTGTGCAATACGTAGAGTCCGACGGCAATGCTCGCGGCGCGCGCCATGCCGTGCGCTGGCGCCAGCATGCGCGAAGCGTAGAGGATCAGCAGGGAGTGAGAGAAATCGCCCGCGCCGAAAATACCGACGCCCAGCAGCAGGCGCCGGAAGGGAATCGGCAGCGCTTTGAGGCCCAGTAAGAAAGAGCGCTGAGGTCGGGCGGCGATGGGCCGTTCGCGCACGAAGATCCAAAAGATTGCGGCTGCGATGAGCCCGGGGAGGAGTGCCCAGAGGAAGACTTTGCGATAGGAATGGGCCGTCACTTCCAGCAGCCACAGGGCGGTGAGCGGCCCCGCGATAGCGCCTACCGTGTCCATCAAGCGTTCGAAACCGAAGGCGCGGCCGTAAGCGTTGGGGGGCACGTCCGCCGCAAGCAGCGCTTTCTTCGCGGGTGAGCGAACGCCGCGGCCCAACCATGCGGCGGATCGTGCCAAAAGTACATGAGACGCATGCGTGGCGAATGCGAACGATGCCGTCGAAATCGCCGTGAACGCGTAGCCGAAGACGGCGAGCGGCTTGCGGCGTTTCAGGCGATCCGTGTAGTGGCCTGCAGCAAGTTTTGTGAAACTGGAAAGGCCGTCGGCGATGCCTTCAATGGCGCCGAGCCACACCGGCCCCGCGCCGATGGTCGCCAGAAACGCCGGCAGCACTGCCGTCGCGATCTCGTGGCCCCAGTCGCTGAAGAGGCTGGTGAGGCCGACGCCAAGCACCGTGCGGTTGAGCCAGGATTGTTCTTGCGCCGTTTCGGCCATGGGAGAGCAGTTTACAGTTGAAAGTTTACAGTTAGAAGTTCAGAAAACGAGGTTACAGGATGGTTTTTATCAAGCGCGTCCCCTTACTCAAGCACAGTCTCTGAAAAGTGTTAGCCTAGCGTCGGCACAAGTACCCAAATGTTTGAACCAATCAGCGACCGAAAGAGCAAGAACTGGAAATTCTGGCTTGTTTCCGTGTCGCTAGGGTTCGCGCTAGTTGCAGGTTTAGCTTCGATCTTGCAGATGACCTATATGCCCCTTAGGTCCTACAAGGGGCCGATTCCTCCTTTGTCCAATGAGCAGGCGGAACTGAAGAATCGACTTGAGGAACATGTCAAATTCCTGTCTAGAACAATTGGCGAAAGAAACTTGTCGCGGAGAGGGTCGCTACCGGCGGCGATTGACTCCCGCGGTGTTGGCTCGCCCCCGTGGAACAATAACCTGCCAAAAAGAGTGTCGATGTTAAAGACCTGCCACGAGAGGAATGAACTTCACTTTTTGGCGGCGCGATAGAGGATGACGCGCACTTTTTCGAGGGTGATGAGGCCGCCTTCGACCATTTCGTCGAGGAGGGGGAGAATTTTTTCGATTCGCTCGGTGGATTCGATGACCTCGAGGACGATGGGCAGGTCCTGGGACAAGCGAAGAATCTTGTCGGTGTGATACACGCTTGACCCGCCGTAGCCTGCAACGCCGCGCAGCACGGTGACGCCGGAAAAGCCGTCCTTGCGCAGCATCTCCACGATGGCGTCGTAGAGCGGCTTTCCGTGCCATTTGTCCGATTCGCCGATATGGATGCGCATCAGCGTGCGCTCGCCTTCGAATTTTTCGTGACTCATCACAGCACCTAGAACTTATTTGCCAGACGAATTCCTGCAACCGAAAGAAGCAGTCCTGCCACCACACTCGCGCCCACATAAGCTGACACGCGGAGCCACGCGCCTTCTTCGAGCATTTTTGCGGTCTCCCAGCCAAAGCTGGAAAACGTTGTGTAACCACCGAAGAAACCCACCGCAATGGCCACGCGCCAGTCCGGCGAAATCACCATGCGATTCATCGTGAATTGCCCGATCAAGCCCAGGAGGAAACACCCCGTCAGATTAACCAGCAACGTGCCATAGGGGAAGGTGCTCCCCAGACGAATCTGCACGAGGCCTTGAAGGCCGTAACGCGCAAGCGTGCCAATGGCGCCAAAGATCGCAATCAAGGCAATACGCAATGCTGCTCCAATCCGCGGCCCGGCTGGGCGCACCAGAGAATCCCTTGCGACCCGTTAAACAAAAAACTCCTGGAGCCACTAGGCTGCCAGGAGTCATCAGCCCCGACAAAAATCGCAGGGGCGCTTGTGGCGAACTCCATCGCCATTCAAAAGTCACGTCAGTTTAGCATTTTCCCGCACTGCTGGAAGGCCAATTCAACGGCTCGGTCCATCGCCCCAAGCGGAGAATCAATCGTCTTTCCATGACCAACGGCAAGACGGGTCGGTTTCACGTTGCGGAGTTTCCGAGCGCTCTCGGCGGCCAATTCGCGATTCCAAGAGAATATCCTAGGGAATGGAAAATAGAGTTTCAGTACCCCAGCGGCAACCACGGCAATCTGGGTTGTAAATGCATCTCCTGCCAACAGGGAACCATCCCTAATATCCAGATACGCCATGTGGCCCGGCGTGTGTCCGGGGGAGGAGATAGTTTGCAGAGAGCCGACACGATCGCCGTCGTTGAGGCAACGGCTCGGGCGAGATTTTACACCTGGGAAACCAAGAAGTTTCTTACCGTTTTCGCCAGCATCCAATATGAAGTCACCAGTCAACAGGCGAGATTCACGTTGCCCAATCAGGAATTCGCTCGCCGGAAGCTCGCGGAGAAGAGCGTCAACAGAACCCACATGATCAACGTGAGCGTGTGTCAGAACGATGCGACGGATGGCCGAGCCCAAGCTATTCGCTGCTCCCCGGATGCCTAGGGCGGAGCCGGCAAGGCCAGTGTCGACGAGGGTGAGTCCATCGTCTTCCTTCACGAGGAAGCAGTTAACCATGCCAAAGCGAGTCAGGCGAAACAGGTTTTTCGCTTCTTGAATCAGTTTCACGAGTGTACCCAACCGATTAGGACTTGGGAGCCGATGGAGCCATTGGAGCCGCTTTGGCTTTTTCGAGCAAGACAATCTTCTCGAGGCGCGCGTTGCCTTCTGAGACGACCAAATCCGCACGGATTTTATCCCCGGCACCGAGAGTTTCGACTTCCTTCGGAACGGTGATCGAATAGCCCATGGTCATCGCAGGCATAAAGCCCGGGATGTCGCCATGCTGCACGATCAGAAGTCTCCTTGGCAGATCCATGGCAACGACCTCCGCCTGAATGGGGTAATGACTCTCCGGAGGCTTGGCCCTGCAGCCCGTCAAAAAGAAGATCGCCAATCCTGAAATGAGCAAAAACAAAGCAGCCAAACGGCGCATTTGCGTGTCACTCCATTCTGAATTTCAAAGATGTCCGGCCGTGGCGGCGAAACTTGCCGGAGGGGAACTCCACAAGCGGCCGCCACGGCCCTCTCGCTATCGCTAGAAATGAAAACGATAGCGAAGCTCTCCGGTGAATTGCCGGGGGTAGTTCCAGTGCGTCCCGCCAAACGTATTCGCGCTGTCGAGCAGGTAGCGCGAATCGCTGATGTTCTGCGCCGTGAATGAGACGCGGAAACGCTCGCCGAAGGATTTTCCGAGCGAGAGGGAAAACTCTGTGTGGCCGGGGAGATGGCCGGGGCCGTCTCCGTCGAGGAATCCTGATCCGTAGCCCAGATTCCAGGACGCGAACGTGCGCCACGGCAAAGTGGCGCTAAAGCCGATGCCGAGCGTATCTCGCTGGTCGTGGTCGAGGAGAAAAAATCCCTCGTCCGGCGGTGTGAAATCGGTGAGACCACCTGTGACCGCTCCGGCGCCTTCGACGAACTGATGGGAATAGGTCAGATAAAGCTGGAGGCGATTCGCGATGCGCGGCGACCGCGCGGTCAGTTCCCAACCGTGAATGCGTGCGCGATCGATCGTCAGCGGAAAGAAAATGTTGGCATTGCCGAGCACGTCATGATCGAAGAAATTCCGAACGTGCGTCTGGAAATTGGAAATATCAAACTCCCAGCG
>Ga0137394_10003593_pt1 | contig 11687 bp, 11 predicted proteins | sample czobulk116metaG_FD_108278 | JGI IMG/M metagenome (GOLD analysis project Ga0137394, IMG submission 108278) | Vadose zone soil microbial communities from Angelo Coast Range Reserve, California, USA - czobulk1.16 metaG | ecosystem: Environmental > Terrestrial > Soil > Vadose zone | place: USA... | reverse complement strand
CAATATTGCCTGCTTTCAATGGAGCGCCTTCGATGCGAAGTTCCAGGAGCTTATTCTGTGTACTGGTCGAAAGGACAGAAACTGATCCACTTGAGTACTTAACGACAAATGGATCGCCATTGAGCTTGATGTCCTGGCTCGTCTTGTTGTCGGTCCATACATTGCCCGCAACGTCTGTTGTCGAGAACAAATGCCCGTCGCGTCCTCTTACGAACATGTCGACACCGTCCGGAGTGCCATAAGGATTTGAGACAAGACCAACAGCGGGCTTGTCGAGGTTTGTGGGAGCCCCGCCACTTGTATCAAACGCTTCGATTTGATCATTCGTGTTCCTGAGATAAACCCTAAAGTCAATTCCCGCAGCACGCGCAAAAGGACGAGCATTTTTCTTAGCTTTCACGTCCTGATTCAACGCGGTCCAGGTACCTCTAAACATATGTGCACGTCCATCGACGTCCGTCACGAAAACTACGGGGGAACCGCCGTCAGCCAGGACAAAAGGACTCGAATCAATCTCCGGGCTATCAAGGATCGGGAACCAGTTCGAAGCGATGTCGGTGTTTTCCGCTGCGCCGCCAACAAAATTCGGCGTTAACTCTTGTTTGTAGAGCTTGCCGTCTGCGACCGCAAAGACATGCCAGACGTTACCTATCTCGACTGCCGCGGGATTGAACTGTAGAGCTCCGGGTGTGATGCGCAGTGACTTCCATTTTCGTGGATCACCTGCCGCTGGAGGAATGTCGCGGACATAGATCTTTCCATCATCGGCAGGAGCGAAGACAGCAATTCTGCCTGAAGGACTGGTGACAACAGCAGGAATTGACCCAGCCCTGAGATTCACAACGCTAGGAGTTGGTCCGTTAGCGACAATGGGTTTATCGAGCGGGTTGTTGTGTCGCTCTATATCCACCGCATCAGGCTTGATCAGAAACTCTAATAGTTTCCCGCCCACTGCTCTGGAAAAGATTCGCAGACGAGTGCCGTCATGGAAGCCACTTGGCGATGCCAATAGTTCTGTCGTGTCTAAAGAAAAAGTTAGGTCAATGTCGGCGCCGGGTTTGGAGAACGCTTCCTGGCTTGCGATTGAAAAACGATCGAAGATTCGTGGCTCCGTGCCGAATGGAAAGAAGGACACGTCAGTGGTCAATGGAGTATCGTTACTGAAGGCATTGTCAGGCGCCAAATCCTTTCCACCTGAAGAAACTGCAAAAGAGATTGACTCTATCCTGGGTAGTATCGGTTCCGGTGACCCCGGCAACGGCTCGTCCAGACGCGCGCGAATCCAACGACTCTTATTCCCGTTTATTTCCGTTTCCGTAATCTCGCCGGCAGGCTTTGTTAAGAAAATTTGACCGTTATGGCTGAATCCCTGTGTCCCATCAGCATCTAGTTGAAACTGTTGCCACGTTTCTCCCTTGTCCTTGAGTGCGTCAACTTTTCCGAAAAATTCCCACACAACATTGAAGGGCTGAAGATTTGAACTGATACCTGGTGCATGCTGCACAACTAATGTGAACTGTGCCTCACTCTTGATTGCGAAATACTTTTCATGGCCCAGATAGAGGATATGCTGCTGCCGGTTTTTTCCTTCAAACAATTCAAAATCGGTCACTTTCTGAACCGTAGTACCTTCAACGTAATCACGCGTCAGCGGATCAGTTACTGTGATCAGAGAACCTTTGACGTCAGCAACATCGAGATGCTCGCTTTGGTGTTGTTCAGCAACCTCCACCAGCGGAACACATTGATCCGGTCCAATCCTTTCAGCTACGGTTTGGTCGATCCGCAAAAAGTCGCCCTTCTTAACCTGGTCTGGAGGATCTACCTGAACGGAGTTAGATCCCGCGGAAGAGAATGCGGTCACGATTAACGGCGGGACGCTGGTGGCAGCTTGCTTCAACTCCAGAAAACCTGGCGGCGTTATGTAAATGCTGTCCCGTTCCGGATCAACGGCCGTCAACGAAACCAGAGCGCTGGGCACTACCAACAAGTTGCTGAGCGTCTCGAACGGAAGGTCAATAGGATGTTGTTCGGTTGGTGGTGCTGAAACCTGCGTTCCTTTCGCAACCAGGAATGGAAACTCCGTTCCGTTAGAAACTAAGAACTTTACCGGTGCGTGAGCGGGTCGAGCCTGCAGCAGCCGAATTCCAAGCATGTCAAGAAACGCCAGGAAATTTCTTTCCGGAGCCCGATTCAAACGGGTGAGAACTCCTTCGCTGATGAATGCGAAGATCTTTAATAGAGCAACACCAGGATCGTCATCATCTTTGCCGGGCCACTCTGGCGTGTAATGCGGGGCCATCTCACGCAACGACCTGAGGAGATCGTTCGCTTTGCGGCGATCGATTTTTGGTGGTGAGATCTTCGAACTCATCCTTCTCCCTCTGTTAAGTAGAAAGGAAACACGAGGTTGAACTCAGTGTTCGTGTCGCGCACCTGACACGAAAGATTGATTTCCAACTTGCCCTTGTCTGGTTCTTTCGTGAAGACCTCGAGCCGTAGAATTTCGACTCTTGACTCCCAACGATTGATCGCTTCGCGTACTCTGCTTTCGAACAATCCCAGGGTCGCAGTGCTCATGCTTGAGAAGACCAGGTCGTGAATTCCGCAGCCAAAATCGGGGCGCATCAACCGCTCGCCCATTGCCGTTTTGACAATGATGTAGATCGATTCTTTGATGTCCTGCTCCATCTCAGACATAGCGATGCGTCCTGTCGTCGCATCAATCTGCACCGGAAATTTCCAACCTCGTCCGAGAAAAGATTTCGCCATGTCCCTTATCCGATTAATACCGTTGGCTCACCAAGGAGGATTGCGTTTGGCGCTCCAGCCTCAACGATTTGATCGCCCTGTCGAGCAGCAGGAAGACCGTTAATCAAGACACTAGTGCTACCCACTGCCACCACGCCGCCGACATGCGGCTTCACTCCATCTACCAGGGGACACACATGAAAATCGGCGGTTGCTCTCCATGCAGGCCTGCTGCCGATCAAGACGTTCACACTTCCAATGCCGGGAACTAATGGCGTTCCGTGGCTTGTTTGGTCGCCAAGTCTGGCTGCCGGTTGGCCCATCTTTCGAACTCTCCTAATTGATCCTTACCAGTGCACCTTGAATACTGATCGTTCCACTTGCTTTGATATTCATTGACGCTCCAGCCTCGATATCGATCGTCTGCGACTTAATTTTCAAACTGAGGCCGCTTTCGATCGTTAGACTGTTGGCGGTCGAATCGATGGTGATCTTGTTTTGTCCGGTGCTGTCTTCGATCTTGATTTGCGCTGATCCGGCTTTATCGTCCAGCAACAGCACGTGGCCACCCTTGGTCTTGATCTCAATTTGCTCTTCTCCCTGTTTGTCGAAGAACTTCACCTGATGACCGCTTCGAGTGCGTATTAACTTCGTGTTGTTTTCACCGTCGTCGTTCTTTTCCGGTGGTACATCTGCGCCGTTCCACAACCCACCAAGTACAAATGGGTGGTCAATGTCACCTTTCTCGAACGCCATGAGCACTTCATCACCCACTTCAGGCAACCAGAGAGTGCCCCGGTCATTACCGGAAGCTAATGCGGCAATTCGCACCCATTCACTCTCCGGCTGGTTTTCTCGCCACGGGTATTTCACTTTGACCCGTCCTAATTTGCTTGGATCTTTGTTGTTGGTAACGGTGGCGTTGGCGACGCCGTCGACGTTTCCAGTCTCTTTCTTGTCTTCTTCCTGAAGGAGTTCTAATAAGCTCATATCGTTGTGTCCTTCACCTTGAACGTTGTGCGATAACCGGAAGTGCTGATGGTGTGAGTTGATTGCTCGACGTAGTACGTCTTGTTGAAGGGCTTGCCGAGTCCTAATAATTCAATGTTCTTGCCCGCGCGGATTTCCGGTAAGCCGATCGAGTCACCCGAACCTTGCACAAACAACTCAGCGCGTTTCTTCAATATCGATTCCGCGGTCCGCTTCGCTTGTTGCTGTGAGAAAACTGGTTTGCGTACTTTCATTTCACCCTCACGGCATACCGACTTGAGCACCTCGCCGCCGCTGCGACGACCTGAATCCCGTCCGTCTTCCTCGCCAGTTCCGGCCGTCCCAACAATCTCTTTCCCCGTATTGACGTCCCATCCACGAACTTCAACCTTGGTGATCTGCTCGGCAATGTTGAGCTCCGGACTGAAACTGAGAAGCCCTCCGCCCCATTCGAGCGAAATGACAGCCACCTCATCATTGGCGGGAGCTCGAAAAATCAAATCCTGGTCATACGCATAAAGTTCCCAGTCGTTTCGCTCACGTAATCTCTCGAGGAACTGCGCATCACTTTCCTGACTCTGTTCCGTTTTTGCATTTTTGACGACGGTGTCTTCGACTTTTGGCGTCAACCCATATTCGCGGGCTATCTGCGAAACGATGTAACTATCTGTCCTGTCGCTCCAATTTCTTGATTTCTTTCCCTTGGTCATGCAGTAAGTGAGGTCGTAGCCACTTACAGTGATTTGCGGTAATCCACCCGAAGGAAAACTTGTCTGCACAGCAGTAATTTTTCCGCGTAACAACAAAGGAAGTTCTTGATTGTTCTGGTAGCCAAGAGATATTTCCACGGCGTTCCCGAAAGCAAACAGATCAAAGAGAAGAGGAAAATCCCTGGTGAGACGAAATTCGCGATTCTCAAAATCAAAACCACTATTGACGGTAAAGGTGAAACGGTCGGCACCATTGAGAGGGTTATCAACCTGAACCGACACGATCTCAAGGAAAAGCTCTCTCAACAGATCTTTCCCGTTCACCTTGATCTGATATGAGGGCACATAAAAGTTTTCATGCGCCCTCTCGAGGTCTACAAGCGTCTGTGTCATAAAAGGGTCATAACAGCGGTGGCAATTCCAGTTGCGTACCGGGTTGAACTAGTCTCGGATTTTCGATCTGATTGTGATCAGCGATAACTCTCCATCTTTGCGGGTCCCCGTATTCGACGGCCGCCAAATGCCAGATAGCGTCTCCTTCTTTGAAGTCTCGTAATTTTGTCTTGTCTGCAGACTGCCGTTTCATGTCAGCGAGCTGCTCCTCAACGGTCTTGTATTCTTTGAAGGTGACGTTGAGCGTCGCCCGAACGGGTGTGCCATCGTCGAGAAAGTAGGTGAACTTCTGTGAAACCTTTTCGATGATGCCTCGGAACTGAATACCTTCAGGTGTTCCTATCGGTGGTCCCCAAATGAATTCGCAAACGGGTGGGGCATGGAGGGTGGAATCGATCTCCATCAGGTTCGCGATCTTGCGCGTGTAGTGCCTTACATCCTCTTTAAGAATGACGTTGCCGTGACGGGATGACTTTGCGTACGTGTCGAAATACAACTCCATAGTCAAAGTGTCAGCGTTGCCCGTCACAAACTGAGTTACTGGAGTCGAGAGGCCAGGCAGCGATGTGCTCTGAAATGTGTTTCCCTTCTCGATCGAATACTCCGCCGGATTAAACAGCACCTCGAGAGGGACGTTTGCAAAGCGCCCATTTACCGGGCGGATGAGTGCAGTTTTAAGACTCTTAGTTGCCACTCAGAGACCTCGTCGTTCTTTTTCGATTCTCAACTCGCGCTCTAATTGCAGCTTGACCTGATTCGTGAGTTGTTCAATGGGAGGCATTACCGGCACTGGTGCTGGTTTTGGTTGAGTTTGTGAACCTTGCAGATCGCGAAGGGCTGCAATAATTCCTTGCGACATTTGTTCTTGTCGCTTCGCGTAGGTGAGTGCCGGAGATGAAATAAACCGAGCGATTCGTTCGTCCAGCCTCTCAGTGTCTACCTTCTTCCGTGCGACAAAATCCAAAGCTACTGTTGTTGCGAAACGCGGAGTTGCTTCAGTCTCATCGTCGATGCGGACTTTTCTATTGGCCATTACGAACGAATGGTTTAGGCGGTTATCCAAACGTGTTGTCGTCAGCCATGGATCCTTTGAGTGTGTGCGCGTTCTTGTCCACAATGCGTACCTTGAGTGTGGAAGTGTTCCCGTCAGCCACGAGTCCTTCGAGTGTGTTGTCGTCAACGACGCGTCCCTTGAGTTTGTCCGCGCTGCCGTCAACCACGAGTCCTTCGAGTGGGTACGCCGTGTCATTAGCCACGCGTCCCTGGAATGTCGTGACTGCAAAATCGGGATGAGCTCCGTCGCCTGATGCGGTCTTCGTTCAGTCGCACTCAGATCAGTGAGGGACACGCGACCATGCAGTGCAGTAATAAAAGAGTTTGCAAACTCCTTTGAGGTACGGAAGAGTGTCGAGAACATAGTGCGAAGTGGTTCATAAGTGTTTGTGCGTCTGCTAGCCAATACGTTGTTCCGAACGCCAAAAGAGAAATTCGACTTCGCGAAGAGACTTCGTTCACCGGGTCGTTCCACTGCATCGTTCCGTGAGCCTTTGCCGAAATAATCTCGGTGGACGTTTGTCGGATAATTCACCTGCACTGTTTGGAAGGAACTCCTGCGATCGATGTCAGAGACCGGGGTGCTTGTGTTCGAGAGACGAGTCAGCTGAATCGTCGGTAAAAATATGTAATGGTTTTCTTGACTCCGCTGCGGTTTCGGCCATTGTGGTAATTCCGATTGGTTCGCGTGCTTTTGAAAGTAACGTGCGACCGGGCGAAACCAGCCTGAACGAGAGAACCCCCAATGATTACGAATCCAGAAACCGAAACCTGATCCAATCGCTCCCTTGAACGGCACAGTGAAAGACGCTGATGTGCGTTCGCAGAACCGATTCGAGATCTGCGTGAATTCCTGATTTGTTGTTCTCAGATCTCTCACTGTTTTGTCATTCCATGATGCGCAAGCTCGACACTCTCAACCATTACGGTGTTGCCAGCCGCATTCAGATCTGTCCCGTTCCACTTCACGGGATAGGCATCGCGAAAGATCCAGCGCCACCGTTCCTGACCCTGGGTGTCGGTTAGGATTACCGAAACCGTCTTGCGTTCGATCTCGCCGAGGACGATTTGTTGATGCCATAGCCAAAGGTCGGCCTTATCAGTAATTCCACGTTTAAGCGTCAGATTTGGATAACGGGTTTCTTTCGCAATCTTGTGCACGTAGTCGTTCACACCGCCTTCGCGCTGTTCATCGACTTCGGTTCGCACTTCCAAACCGGTTACTTCTTGAAAGCCGCCGACGCGCGTTCCATTGATCTCGACGACGAATCGAAAGACCTTATAAGGGTCAGGTAGCCTCATTCCGCTCCTTTATTCGTTTGCGAAAACATTCGCTGGTTCATCGTTCAGCTTGCGGTTAATGCGCGAGATCTCCTCGCACCAACGCCGGCGTTCGCGGTGTTCAGAGTTCATCAGCTCCTGATGGGACCAATGAAAGTGGTAGGCGATGAAGGCCATCTCCTCGTAAAGCTGATCGAGGGGATAGCCGGTCAAACTTCCCCCAGCGTTTGGTCTCCAACATCGATTTCTTCGCTACAGTTCGGACACGCGATTCTTCCGTGTCCATTTCCGTTTCCGTTGCTGTTTATCCGCTGGTACAACGATTGAAGAAACGACACATCAGAGGCGTAGAGATTCTCGATGATTCGAGGATTGACATCCGCAAGACCGCCGAGCTTTGTGACCACTCGTGAAAGAACGATCACAGTCAAATACGCCGGGTTTGATTGCACTCGTGGGTCTTTCAGCGGCAGAATCTCATCTGCTGCAGTAGCCAGACGCATTACGCCTTCCTGATGAAGCGTTCCTCCGTCGTCCATGAATCCTCGCGGCAAGGTGAACTCAACTTCTGTCTGAAAAGCCATTTTTAGAACTCCTTAACCTGGTGAATCATTTGGTTCGTTTCACGCCTTCGTTGACTATCTCGAGCATCTCAATCGATACATCGTTGCCTTTCGCGTTGAGATCCATCGGATCGTATTTGCTCGGCCATGCCTCGACGATTTCCCAACGAGCTTTGTCTGCACCGGCTTCGTCAACGACAACTATCGCGATGTTCTTGCGATCAATATTTCCGTCGACGATCCGGCGGTGCCACTCATACAGTTCTTTCGAGTCAGTGATACCCCATTTCAAAGTGACGTTTCCGTACTTTGTCAGACCTGATAACTTCCGCACGTGGGTTGGGTCGGAGCCTTCGCGATAGTCAATCGGATCGACTGTTACATCAAACCCGCTACACTCGCTGAAGCCTGCTTGTTGGATCCCGTTGATCTCCAGACGAAAACGGAAATTTCGCAGTGGGTCTCTCCTAGCCATGTTGCTTCTCCTCTTTGCTAATTCGTTCGGTTGTTAGACTTCGGTTATTTCTGAGCCACCCTGAAATTGAGTCAGACGGAAGATCACGAACTCGGCGGGCTTGACTACAGCCAACCCGATGATGCAGATGAGGCGACCATTGTCGATATCGTTCTGCGTCATCGTTGTGCGATCGACTTTCACAAAGAAAGCTTCCGCCGGCTTTGTTCCCATCAAAGCGCCGTTACGCCATTCAGTGATTAGGAATTGTGTGATGGTCTGGTTGACGCGAGCCCAGAGTTTTTCATCATTTGGTTCAAAGACGACCCACTGTGTTCCTTCATCAATGGATTCTCCGACGTACAGAAAGTAGCGACGGACATTCACGTATTTCCAAAGCGTGTTGCGGGAGGCAGTTCGAGCGCCCCAAAGCCGTATGCCACGTCCAGGGAAGACGCGAATGCAGTTGACTCCTTTCGGATTCAGAATGTCCTGATTCTGTTTGGTGATTTGAAACTGAAGTGAGCGCGCGCCGACGACTACTTCGTTTGCAGGAGCCTTAAATACTCCCCGTTCGATATCTGTCTTGGCGTAGATACCCGCAACGTAACCGCTCGGTGGAACAAGTGAGTCTTGAAAAGTGAGTGGGTTGTAGACTTTTATCCATGGAAAGTAGAACGCTGCGAACGTAGTGTCCGGTGGCGGATCGATATTCTGAATGTTCGCTAACGTATCCGTGGCGGGATTTGAATGCGTGATAGCGAAGCGGTCCCTCATTTTTGAGCAATGAGTGATTATGTCTTCGAAGTCGACGTCGATCTCGTGGTAATCAGGCGCAACAACTATCGCTATCTCGTCGACTTGCTCAAACCCTGCTAATCCCGACTTGTAAGCGGTGCCATCTGGAGGAAACGTCGCGCTTGTTCGACCCACATAGTCGGCTCTTACGACTCCTGTTGGTCCATTGTCGCCCGCTGTACCCGTGCCCGCTAAGATTACAAGTGCCAGGTTCGCCGGCGTCGTCGGTGGTACGGCTGCGTCGATGTGATCGACACGAACCAAACTCGAATTACCGTTGACGGTGGTTTCGAAGAAGTCGATCGACGTACTCTCGACACTGAGGTTGTCGTAGACTTCGATAATGGTTGGTTCCCGACGGTTGGGATCCGTGATTTTTGTTATGTCGGTGGGATCCACTGGCGGGTCTACTGGAGGCGCCACGTCCCAATACATAACCGTCAGCTTGAATCGTGGCTGCGCGCCAACCACCTGCAAAGTGGCAGGCCCTATCTTTACAGCGATGCGATTGGCCCAATCACCAGGACCGATCGCTCGGAACTGAATCTTGCCATCGTGAATTGCGGTCATGAAGACAGCATCTGCGGCTGTGATACGACCCACAAAACAACGCTGGCCACCGTTCTTGAAGAATCCATCGATGGCAAAGGGCAGCGTTGATTGATCAATCTGCACGTGTCCGCCGTAGAGCCGCTTGAACTCTTCGAATCCCGAAATGAAACGCGGCTCCTCCGGCCCGCGAAGAGTTTCGCCAAGGAAGCCCGCAGTGCTGGTCGAGACACCCTCAATCGGCCTTGGACCAAGTTCGATCTCTTCTACATAAACTCCGGGTGATAAATATTCAGGCATGTTCTTCTCCTTCTTTATCCGACGAAACGTTTGTCAGTCGGTACATATCTGTTGGCGACACTCTCGTGTGCTTCTCGTCAGCCAAGCCAGTAATCGATTCTGCCTTCTTACCGAGCAGTAGGACCTGACTTGCTTACTTTGCTCAGTAAGCCCTTAATGCGGTCATCAAGATCCTTGCTATCCGTTTCGACCTTAGTCTTGATGAAGGCCAGGTTGCTCGTCGCATCGTTAACTCGATCTGTAGCGTCCTGATAGGCTTGCTTTTGCTTCCGCGCGTAATCCCAGGCACAGCAGATGAGTGTTCTGAGGGTGTCCTCCGTGATGGCGGACGGATGCCAATCACCGGGTGCGCAACCCAGATGGTTTGCTGGCTCCTCGGGCGGTTGATTCGGGTATTGCGGGTTCTGTTTGGGACCACCGCCATACTGTTGAGAGGGCGGTTGCTCAGTTTTCCCACCTTCACCATAAGGCTTCGGTGGCGGTGGTTCGGTTCCGGTTCCTTCGTCGTTGTTGCAGCAGAACGGGAACGGGAAGCATCTGCAGAGCTTGGGAACGAACTTCCAGTAGAAGAGATAAAAAGCCCACTTGTGTTTCTGCGGATCTACGTCGTTCAGCGCCTGCGCAATCTGGTCCTTTAGACCTTCCAGCTCTTTGAACTGGTCGTCTAACCATTTCGGCATGTCTTTAACGATCTCGAGGGCTTTCTCTGCTTTCTGCTTTGCTTTCTCCGCTTCCTGTTGCTCCCAAATCAACTTGGTAACTTTGCTGAGCTTTCCTTCGAGGTTCTTCTGACAGCACTTAGCCTGCTCTAGCCGGCACAGTAGTTCGTTGATGTATTTTTTGAGATCACCCAGGTATTGAGGTGAGTATTTGCTGAAGACAGCCGTGATATCACGATGAAAGCCCTTCAGACAGTCTTCGCGACAGACAAGTTTGTGTCGTTGTTCCTTGTAGGCTTTAAGGATGCCATCAAACTTGGAGATCAACTCATTCAAAGCCGCCGCACGATCATTTCTCGCAGCGATGTCAGCTTCAATCTTTGCTTTAGCACTCTTCTGCGAAGTAATACATTGATTGAGTGCGTCGAGTTGCCGGCGCAGATCTTCCGATGTGCAATCATCGCGGCCGGGATCATCACAACCGCCATCATTCGGGTCGGGTATCAGTCCGTCACAAGGGTAACAAGGTACGCACACACCTTCGGGATAAGATCCGCACCACTCCTGACAATCACAATCGGGGTTCGACGATTCGCAGGTGCAAGTGATCTTGGTCCAGGGGAGACCGCAATCGGCCGAGGCTGCCTTCACACACGGATCTTCTACTGACTCCCAAGTGCAGCAATGCTGTTCATCCTCAGGACAACACGGATTATGCGTACAACACTCCGGCCTGATCTCCGGCGGCCCCCAGGGTGGCTTCTCATCACAGGGGTCGGGACAAGGCGGGGGAGGTGGCGGGGGCGGGGGCGGATAGTGCTCTTGCTTCTCCTTGTTGTATTCCCCACCCTGGGACTGTGGCTTGTATTCGTCACTCATGGTGTCTCTCCTATCGTTGCTAACCTTTCACGGCGCCGTCAGCGGCTCGCGCCGTTCGTTTCAATCTGGCTATTGATTGGTGGCTTCGTCTCATTGTTCTCGGCGCTCAGCTAAGGACCATGCTTCAAGCCAGGCACTCCGCCCGCGGATATCACACTTAGCATCGCAGGTTCGTGGTCCGTATCACCGCCGTTCAGTTTGTACATCTCCTTACTCCTTCGCTTCTCGAACTGAGTTGTCTGGCCCACTCCTATGGAAAGGTGATGTGTTGATTCTTCAACGTGCTGCCTTCATTAATCATTGGCGT
>Ga0137394_10003592_pt1 | contig 11687 bp, 9 predicted proteins | sample czobulk116metaG_FD_108278 | JGI IMG/M metagenome (GOLD analysis project Ga0137394, IMG submission 108278) | Vadose zone soil microbial communities from Angelo Coast Range Reserve, California, USA - czobulk1.16 metaG | ecosystem: Environmental > Terrestrial > Soil > Vadose zone | place: USA... | reverse complement strand
TTGTGTGTCTGCATCAATGATCTGCTGGACGCCACACGGCTCGAAACAGGCAAGCTGGCCGTCGAATTGAAACCAACCTCTTTGAATGTTTTGATCCGGCGGGTCGTGACCGCGCTGACTCCGAGCGCCACGGACAAAAAGATTGATTTGACCGTAGAGCTTCCAGCGGACTTGCGTCCGTTGCCTTTGGACGAACATCGAATGACGCAGGTCATCACGAACCTGTTGATCAACGCAATTAAGTTTACGCCGCCCGGCGGTGACATCGTGATTAGGGCCACTGAGATCCCTGGTCCTCCTGAACTGGTGCAGGTCTCGGTAACTGATACTGGATGCGGCATTCCCATCGACGAGCAGAGCCGCATCTTCGATCGCCTTTACCAGGTCAAAGCTGGCGACGCCACCACCGAGCAAGGTGTTGGCCTCGGTTTATATCTTTGCCGGGAACTGGTGCAATTGCACGGTGGCGAGATCCGAGTGGAAAGCCAGCCAGGCCGGGGCAGCACCTTCTCCTTCGTCTTGCCCAGAAGCGAGCATCTGCTCCGTGCCAATCTCCTGGTCGTCGATGACGATCCGCAAATGCGAGAGATGCTCCGTCAACTGCTGGAGAGAGAAGGATACAATGTCGATGCCGCCGCCGGTGGCGGTGAAGCCCTGAACTCGATGCGCCGGCAAACCCCGGACGTTGTTCTGCTGGACCTGGCCATGCCGGAGCCCGACGGTCCCGCCACACTCAAGGAGGTTAGAAAAGGGTGGGGCAACCTTCCGGTGATTGTCCATACCGGTTACGCGGACAGCGACCTTGTTAAACGGGCGCTGGAATTCTCCCCCTTCACTCTGCTGGTCAAACCTTGCCCAGCCGCTCAGCTTCTGGAAACCGTCCGCAAAATTCTGCGCACCGGCGACACGTCGATCTGGAAGAAAAACCATTTTGGCCGGAAACCGCGCGTGAAAAAGGGTCCGGCGCAGCGACGTTTGCGCCCGGTGCCATCAACCCATTAGGAGGTAAACGAACTATGAAGAGAATACTGGTAGTGGAAGACGACACAAAAATCTCCAGCGCCCTGGTGATTCGCCTCGAGGCGGCGGGATACAAAACATTGACGGCCATCGATGGCTTGGAAGCGATCGATCTAATCGTCAATCAAAAGCCTGATCTGATCATCATGGACATTTGGATGCCGGTGGGCGTCGGCTTTTCGGTCGCCCAGCGCCTGCGCACTTTGGGACTGGCCTCCATTCCAGTTATTTTCATTACCGCCAGCAGAATCAAAGGCCTTAGACATGCAGCCATCAAGCTCGGAGCCGCTGGTTTCTTCGAAAAACCTTATGAGCCCGAACAGCTTCTTGGTGCGGTCGCGGAAGCGCTCGCCACCAGAGCCAGCCGTGCTCGCCTCGCCCTGAAATACACAGCCCAAAGAGTTGGAGATCACGATGAAACAAATACTCACCGCTAAAATATGAAAAGAATCCTTATAATCGAAGATGACGAAAACGGGGCGCTCGCTTTGGGAATCCGCCTCAAGGCACATGGCTACGCCACCTGGACAGCCGGCGATGCTATCAACGGATTGAGCATGGCTCTTCGACATCGTCCCGACTTAATCCTCCTGGACATTGCCATCCCGGGCGGCGACGGATTCAAGCTTGCAGAAAAGTTGCAAACGCTGCCTGAAACAGAACACATCCCCCTCATCTTCCTTACGGCCAGCAAAGACCCGGAGCTGCGTCGCAAAGTGCTGGATTTGGGCGTTGCAGGTCTGCTGGAAAAACCCTACCTGACCGAGGAACTCCTTCTCATGGTCAACTACGCCTTTGAGCGTCCAACCCGCCTTGGATCAAGCGCCTCTTGCCCTCACGCCACGCCTCCCGGACACACACCCTCCGGCCACAAGAAGATATTGGTCGTCGAGGATGATACGAAGATCGCGATGGGACTTGGAATTCGCCTCAAAGCTGCCGGCTACGATCCTCTTCTGGCGCAGGACGGTTTGGGTGCCGTAAACGTTGCGGTCAAAAATCGTCCGGACCTGGTCCTGCTGGATATCTCAATACCGGCTGGAAACGGTTTTACGGTCGCTCGCAGGATTCAGACGGCAATTGCCACTCCCACGCCGATCATTTTTCTAACCGCGAGTAAACGGCCGGAGTTTCGCCAACAGGCTGAAGAATTGGGCGCAGTGGGCTTTTTTGAAAAGCCGTTCGAGGCAGATCAAGTGCTCGCCACGATCAAGCAGACCTTGGCGGGCAGGCCCGCTCCTCTTCCACGGACGCCATCATCCGCTGAGGCGAGGTAGTTACGAAGAACTGACACAGAACTAACACCTCCAACACGCCGCCTTCCAGCGTCGCATTCGGATGGGCTCAGGCGCGTCCGCGAAACTCGTCCATCAAACGAAGAATGCCTTCGCGGATCTCAAACAACTCCTTGCGCGCTTCCACAATCATCCTCTCCGGCAAAAGCTTCTTCGGCGCCACCGCTTCCAATCCCCCCTGGGACTTGTGTAAATGATCCAGTGCGCGTTTCAGATAGGCCACGGTGAACGCAGGGTCCGGCAAGACTTCCCCCAGGGCGATGCTGTTCAATGCTCCAGCCAGCTTTGCGCCCGTGGTTTGAAACTCCCCGATGAACTGTTCTAAATCTTCGTCCTCTGATTCCTCCAGGCCCAGCTCCTTCGCTTCCTGCCAGACCTTAATCGCGCTTTCGAAACAGCGATGGTACAACGGGTGGCGAACATCTCCCTCCTCGGTGCGAATCCAGTCAATCCCTTCCCGGTGCGGATCCGGCTCCGGTGGCGGCGCACTCGCCGCGGCTTCACAAATGGCATTCATCTCTTCGACCGAGATTCGGTCCTCGTCGCCGTTCTCCTCCTCCTCTTCGCTTCGGTCCCAGCCCATCTCCTGAGCGATCTTCGCCTCGGCTTCGTCCGAGTGCCCGTATTTATCCAGCAGTTCCCCGTATTTGTCCGTGCGCGCGTCGGACTCCTTCAGGAATTTCTCGTAGTCGTGCTCGTCCCAGGGCTCCTCGGGGTCTTTCTGCCCGCGCTGATGCTGCTCGATCGCCTCAGTGAGCTTCCCCATGAAATCTTCCATACCAGCCGCGGCTTGTTTGGCGCGCTCCGCGTCTTCCTCGGGTGTCATCCGCCATTCGGGCGCCGAGATCGTCAGTTCATAATCCGCGCTCTCGATCACCACACGCCCGTTGACTTCGCTGAACCACTCGAGATAAAGGCAGTTGGCTATGTGCTCCGGCGGCTTCTCCTTCCGCTTGAGCATCGCGTAGGCATCGGCTACAGGGATATCAAACACACGAACTTTCCGCGACGCTGTCAGATCGCCAATGCTCCCACGTTGAATGGGGCGGAGCATGCCTAGATCTGGATCTGGAATCCGTTTCTGTGGATTGGTGAATGTCAGCAGACAGCCGGCAAGGTCCGGCCAGGCATTGCCCTTAAGTTCCAGCATCACAGGCTCCGGCCGCCCCTCCAGCCAGACTTTTCCCCGCACAATTCCTTTGACGCGGTTGTCAATCTCGCCGCGCACCACACTTGCATGAATGCGAAAGGCCATGTCCCTATTATGCCCAGTCCAGGAACCGCCGACAACATTTCCGTGGCTCAACTCTGGGCACCTTGCTAAAACCCTTCATGCCCAGCGACAGTCTGGAATTCATCGATCCCGCCGAGGATTGTCCCTGGCGTTCGCCGCGCCAAATCTTCGCGCGCTACGGCTATGCCCCCTTGCCGCCGTCGGAACTTTGCGTCTTGGCGTCTTTGCGTTGAACCCATCTTCTCCGTTCTTTCCTGTTCGCGGGCAAGCTCAACCGGCTCAGAAGATTGACAATGACCCCGCTCTCGAGAATTCTCCGCACGTGCGAGCGGCCATTCTCGTAGTCTCCTTTCTGCCGTTCCTTTATTACGGAACCAAAGATAACATCTTTCATTTTCGTGGCCGCGCCTCTGGGTGGGTGAGCAAGTCGAAGACGGTCGCGCGCATGTAGCGGACATGACCCCCAGCCACACTGAACATCGACCCACATTGAAACCAAAAAAGACCATGGCTAAGAAAAAGATCAAAGCTAAGAAGACTCCTCAGAAGAAAAAATCAGTAGCGGCCAAGCGCGCCAAAAGACCGAAAACCATAGCGGAAGAAATTGATGCATTTGATTGGCGAGACGTGAAGAAGATCCGCGTGGGAGAAGGGATAGTTCCTGGACAAAGTACCAACCCTCCGAAAACGTGAGTCGGAGAAAAATGTTCCAGAACATCGACCGTTAAGGAACCACAACGCGGTAGAAGGCTTGCCCGGTTGGCGGGCTGGCATCGTGAAATTCGATCAAGCCAGACTCGGGCGCGAAGAAGGCATCCATACTCCGTCGATCGCGGTACCTTGCTGCAGTTGGTAAAGCCACCCGGAACGCCGGTCAAGCGAATGAAGTAACCGCCGCCATCGTCCGACACGATCGTTACGCGCGGTCGAGGACCCACGCCGGTGAAGATGTAGACGGCGCCGGAGTCGGTGGCAAAATTGTTGGCCGCGTCGCCGTTGACGCCGGTGGCGTTGCTGTCCTCCAACACCGAGCTGACAACGAGAGTGTCGCCGGAGATGGCAACATTGACGCCGAACCAGTCGCCCGCGCGGGTGTTGGAGGCCTTGAGGTAGGCTTGCTGGGTCCATTTGGTTCCGTTACGGACGAAAACGTAAGCTGCGCCGGAGTCGTGGGCGTTATCGTTCTCCTGATTGCTGCTGTCTTCCAAATAGGCGCCGAGGACGACGGTATCGCCCGAGATCGCCACTGAATACAAGTAGTCGCCGGCGCCGGTATTGGAGGCCTTGACATAAGCCTGTTGGCTGATACCCAGTCGGCGGCGGTCAGCCCTGTGGGGACGGCGCCGGGCCCGCTCAAGCCGTGAGTGCGGCTAAACGGTGACCCGGCAGAACGGGCCAGAGCAACATCGGTCGCCAGTGTGCAGGCGACGCCAACGAGCATGGCAGCCAGGATATGTGGAGTTTTGCGGAGTGGAGACTGTTTCATAGTGTTTAATTCTGTGAGAAGGCACTGAGTTCAGGGTCGATGAGGCCGTTGAAATTGTCTTTAAGGGCGTAATTCCCCAAGATCGGCCGGAAGATGCACATGATGTTCTGGCAACCTACAGAATCGTTTCCGATCAAAAGGAAATGATGCGGGTTCCCTCTGATTTTGAGAGTTTCATTTCTTTGCTCAAGGACCGGCATGCCGCTTTCATGGAAATGCGTCCGGGAAAAAAGCCAGGCCAGTTCAAAACTAAAGAAAATCGTGCGGGCAGCACGGTTTTCGTTGCTCCTGATCTTATGCAGGAAACGTTGGAAAAGGGGTTTGAAGTTTATAGAGGGATTGAATCCTCTCTGCATCGTGCCATTTTCATGATGTTTTTGGTTAGTGAAGTTCACCCTTTCATAGACGGAAATGGACGCGTGGCGCGGATAATGATGAATGCCGAATTGGTCGCGGACGAGGAGCAAAAGATCCTCATTCCCACTGTATACCGGAACAATTACCTCAGTGCTCTGAAAGCATTATCGCAAAGCGGAAAAGCCACCCCCTTCATCCGCGTGCTGGATTTTGCTCAGCGATATACAGCTTCTATACGATGGGAAGATTTCCAGACTGCTAGAACGGAATTGCAAGGGACAAACGCCTTCGCAGATGCGAACGAGGCGGAGGATCGGGGAGTTCGGCTCATTTTGCCAAAAGAGCTTCATTAATCTTTTACATGCATGTTAAAGCTCTGATCGGAAGGCTCCGGCCTGCGTCGTTTGGGTCCCGTTTTATCGGGCTGGCCATTCTGTTTTTCTGCTGCAACGGATTCTCTGGGACCACCTCGGCGGCCGATTTGCAGAAGCGTTTTGAAGCCATCGCCAAAGCCGCGAATGGAAAGGTGGGGGTGGCGGTTGAACTCCTTGAAACGAAAAAGTCGATCCTGCTGAACGGGAAGGCACCGTTTCCCATGCAGAGTGTTTACAAATTGCCGATCGGCATGGCGGTGCTGCACGAGGTGGACAAAGGAATGCTCAAATTGGATCAATTGATCCAGGTCACCACCAATGATTTCGTCACCAAATTGCAGCACAGTCCCATTCGCGACGCGCATCCGCTCGGTGTGGAACTCAGCGTCAGCAACTTGTTGCGGCAAATGGTTTCGGAAAGTGACGGCACCGCCTGCGACGTTTTATTGCGATTGCTGAACGGGCCTCCATCCGTGGATCACTATCTCCGCGAGTTGGGCCTGACCAATGTCGTCGTGGCCACCACCGAAAAGGAAATGGGCCAGGACGAACTCGTGCAGTACCGAAACTGGGCTACACCGGAAGGGATGACCAGACTGCTTCGGATGCTCCATGAAGCCCGGGGGCTTTCCGCTCCCAGCCGGGAGATACTGCTCCGATTCCTGACCGAGACTTCGATTGGTCCGCGGCGTACCAGGGGGTTGTTGCCAACGGGAACGCGGGTGGCGCATAAAACGGGTAGTTCGGGAACGGTCAACAGGCTGACCCGCGCCACCAATGATGCCGGCATTGTGACATTGCCAGATGGCCGCCATATGGCCATCGCAGTGTTCATTTCCGATTCCGCGTCAGATGAAGTTACCCGCGAAGCGGTGATTGCAAAAATCTCGCGCGCCGCGTGGGATTACTGGGTCGAAGGAGCACAGTAGCCAGCCTCTTCGTTTTTCGCATCCGATGTCTTTGTTCACATCCCCTCGAAAAGGAGAAGTGCCAACGTAGAAGTGCTCCAGCAGTACCCGTTGCTACGCTGTCGTCAGTTCAGCGTTCGGGAGGGCGATGATCTGCTGTTAAATTGTAAAAACCCCAAGTACACACGGGTGCTCGCTGTTGACGGCGCTGGCCAGACTTACTCGTTGTGTTATAGATAATCGATGAAGCACAAAGCACAAAAGCTCGACTATTATGCGGCGATTTTCGGGTGCGCCGCGTGCGGGTTTGGGACAATAGCATTTAGCCTTGTCATCCTGCTGTTAGAAGCATCTGGAGTCACTCACGTACGCTCCTATGATCCAGGTGTGGTCCTGGTGATACGCCTGCTCTTGTTTGGCCTTTTGCCGACGCTCGCAGCCGCACTCCTGGGCGGCTCGCTCACCATGTGGCGGTTTCGAAAATCCGTTGCGTTCTCTTAGACCTCAGAAGGAGAAGAGGCTGGTCAATTACGTGACAATATGCGTGATGCTTCGGTCCAACAACAGTTCCTATCTGCCCTCGAAAGCGGAAGCCTTGCTCGAATTCGCGACCTGATTGACGCCGGGGCCGATGTAAATCTTCCCACAAATGATCCGGACGGCGAAACCCCGCTCATTCGCGCTATTTCTGCGGGAGATTTGAGCGCTGTTCAGGTTCTTATCGCTGCTGGAGCAGACGTAAATCTTTCTCAGAAGGGCGGGAGGTCCTGGACACCGTTGATGTTTGCCCATGATAAACCCTCTATCACGCGCGAGCTAATCTCCGCTGGTGCCCGCGTAAATGCCACACTAGCAACCCAGGTTCAAACGGTCGACTTTCGTCCGCAGTCGCCATTCTTTTCCAGTAATGACAGGCCGCCCACACGAGGATTATGGACACCGCCAAAAGCACCGTTTGATTTAGTCGATGAGAAACGCTCGCTCAAATCCTCGCTGCCCGCAATCAAAAGGTCGCAATGTTCGGGCATCCAAACTCGAAACCGGTGACCACTGATCACTCCCCCTACATCGGCAGCGCCGCCTACGGTATCGGCGTTCAAAGTTACCGCCTCTACTTTCGGACCGATGGTCTCGGCGGTTTCGCGTGGTTTGCCGGCGGCACACATAATGACGGCACCGGAAACAGCGGCGGCGGCGCAACACTAATGAGCCTCACTTCCACCGGTTTGACCGTCAACGGCATCTTCGCCAGCTCCAGCGATCGCAACGTGAAAGCCGGGTTCGAACCGGTGGATTCCAAATCCATTCTGAAGAAAGTTGCCGCACTGCCCATCGCGCGTTGGCATTACACCAACGACGTCGCCACACCGCACATCGGTCCCATGGCTCAGGATTTCTCCGCCGCATTCAACGTCGGGACCGACGACAAGCACATCGCAACCGTCGATGCCGACGGCGTCGCGCTTGGGGCCATTCAAGGCCTGAACCAAAAGCTGAATGAAGAATTGCATCGCCGAGACGCAGAGAGCGCCGAGTTGAGGCAAAATCTTGCCGCCTTGCAAAGCCGCCTGGTCAGAATGGAAACCCTCATACGCAAACTGAGCGGCGACTGATAGCACTCAGAGCCATCCGACCAGTTCCCGCATAGGCTGGGCGCCGCCGCGCTGTTATTCGCTGGACCCGCGTTCGACGCATCAACTCGCTCGAGGCTTTACGTAAAGAAAACGTGCTAAAAGCTGCTTAAAAAAGTTACGAGAACCCGCAATTTCGACTACCTTGGGGTCCCCCTCCTGCCTGTCGGTCAATGGCCTAAAAATCGATGTCGGACCCACTGCGTATGAGACAACCTCTATTGACATGTCACGATTTTTGACACCGCTTTTGCAGATTTGTGGACCCAGCCGGCAAGGCTCCAGGGCTCCTGCACAACGCTTGTGTCTTGTTCTAAACGGGAAATCGCGCTTCTGGGACAGGTTTTGTTCTGGTGGCACAACCGGTGCTTGTGAAGGGACGAAAAATGCCAGATAGAAACGGGACAGGTGCCATCAGGATTGCTGATTCATCTTTTTGAAAGATCTCGTCGTTACGTTTTTTAAGCGCATCGCTCTGGCTGGATTTTACAAGCTCATATATGAAAAACTCGAACTCAACTGATTCACAGGATTCCGCACCAGCTCGGAATGGGTGGTTCTCGCCCTGGCAACGACTGAAAACGAAACGGATTTCGTACTTAACAGTGCCGTTGCTCGTCATGGCGACCATAACGGAGTTTGTGATTTTGGCGACCGCCTGGAAATATCAGCAGACGGTCTGCCTGCCCCAGGGCATGGGGGTGACTTTCTTCGGGATTGGTCCGATTGGGGCCACCATCCTTGCGGTCGAGTTGCTCAAGCTGCCGCTGGCCATTTGGACCGCTTCACGTCATGGCTGGCAAAAAACGTTCATGCTCGTCATCGGGCTGCCTCTGATTTGTCTGCTGACGTTCCAATTGGTTAAGGATATGGCGGTCTATGAGATGAGCGTGGCCATGACTCCAGCCAGCCAGATGCTTGAGAAGGCGACCGTAGAGGAAACAAAAATTGCCCAACTCAATGGCGAGCTGGCGGCGATCGAGGAGAAAAAGACAGGCCGCGAACGCAAGCTCGCAGAATTCGCCTCCAAGCGGGCCAAGGCCAAAGCCGATCTCGATGAAATGCTTAAGCGCAATGAAGAATCGCGCCAGGACGCCGTTAACCTGACTGATTATCAGAAGAAAGAGCTCTCCGAGGTGGAAGCCCGCCAGGCAAATATCATCAAGCAATTCAATGCGGACACTGAACAACTCAACAAAGCTCTTGCCGACCTGCGCGCCCGCCGCGAAACCGAAGTGGGCCGAGCCAGCCAATGGAACGTTGAGGAGGCCCGCATTGAGAACGCCTATAAAGCGAAGATGACTGAATACACCAACAAGAAAGCCGCCTATGACAAGGACAAGGCCGAATACGATAGCGCCAACTTTGTGAAGCGTAAGTTGATGAGAGAACCGGTCAGTCCCGGGGTGGCGCCGGAGCGCGAGTCCAATCCCCATCTCAAACCAACTGCCGTCGCGGAAATCGACGGGCAAATCAAGACCAGGGAAGCTGAATTGTTAGCCGTCAATACCAAACGCCGCGAGCGTGTGGCCCAGGTTGACGCGGATGCCCGCCGCCTGCGTGAGGATTACGACCGCCGCTCCCGCGCCAGGCGCGACATCACAGACACCAAGCGCGAAGAATTGTCCGCGGCCCAGACCAAATTGGCCGCGCAATTGGACGTGGAAGAGAAACAGGTTGACCAGGAGTTGGCCGTGGCCGTTACCAAGGTCGACGGCATTCGCGCCGAAATCGATTCCTGCCGCAAGACCGCTGAAGGCTATTACGAGGCGCGTGAGGCCGCGATTAGAAAGACTCAGGTGCACCGCATCGCCACCACCGTGGAAATCATTCGCAGCCTCATCAAAGGTGAGCGTCCCATGTCCATCAAAGCCACGGCCCAGGCGCGCGGCGATCTTCTCACCGACCAGATCAGCATGGTGCGGGTGTGGGTTTATCCGGTGCTCGCTTTCATCGTCGCCTTTCTTCCGACGTTGATGGTTGAGATCGGTTCCTCCACCATTTTCCAACCCGAGCACCAGCGCCCGGCTCATCGTCTCGGCTTCTTCGGCCGCCGCATGCACTGGCTCTACACCCGCGCGGGCCGTCAAAAGATCCTCCGCGCCGAACGCCTCGCCAGTGAAGCATCAGCCGAGATCGCCGCTCGCGACAAGGCGCTGGCCGACGCGAAGGCCGCCGCCGCCGAGCAGGAAGAGCGGTTGCGGAAAATGGCAGAAGAGCACGTCGAGCAAGCGAAGAACAGCGAAACGGAATGGGTGACCAAGGTTGCCACCATGGCTGATACGCTGAATCGGACCGTCGTTGAGAAAGACGCTCTGCGCGATTTGCAGAAGTCTGAGATCGAGCGCCAGATTCAGATGCGCCAGAATGCCTGGTCCGAGCGCCTCACGCAATCACGCCAGGAACTGGACGACCAGCGCGCCGCCCATGAAGCCGAGCGTGCCGCCCTCGTCCAGGAGCATCATCAAAAAGTCACCGAGCTCACGGAGGATTGCAACAACCAGGTTTCTCAGGCCCGCCGCCAATTGGCCGCCGCCGAATTGGCTGCCGTCGAAAAATCCGGAAAGCTGGCCAATGACCTCAAGCAAGCCTTGCAGGCCCGCGACGAAGCCGAATCCCAACTGAAACATCAGGTCGATTCTCTTTCCCTCAAATTGACCCAGGCCCAGGAAGACGCCGCCCGTCAACTCGAGAAGGCTGCGCGTGAAGAGAAGCACCATTTGGAGCGGCAACAGCTCGAATTTGAAAAGACCCTCCGCCAATGCGAGGAAAATTTTGAACATCGCGCGAAACAGCGGGAACAGGAACTGGCTGTCGCCTTCGACGCCCGGTTCGCCGAGGAAAAAGGCAAAGTCGATCAAAACGCCCGGTTCCGCCAGGCGGACCTGGAGCGTCAGATCGAGGACCGCGCCCGCGAAGTCGACGTACGCTGGAAACTGGAAGCGCAACGGCGGGAAGAAGCTGCCCAAATCAAGCTCAAGCAGCGCGAGCAGCAATTGCAGGCGCAGACGGAGTCTCGTTTGAGCGAACTTCAAACCCAGGCTGACCAGGTGTTCAGCCGCCGGGAGGCGGAATTGAAACATCAGCTCGAAGCCCAGGCGCATGAGGCCGCGGCGCGATTGGATCAGCAACTGCAACAGCAGGAACTGACTTTTCAGGCAAGACTCAAGCAGCGCGAGCAGGAACTGGCCGCCAGGGCCGACGGCCGCGAGACTGAAGTGCAAAAGCAATGGACCGCCCGTTTGCGTGTCCGCGAAGAAGAATGGGAACGTCAGACCGAGGTGGCCGTCCGCGCCGCTGAAACCCGTTTCAATCAGGAGTTACAACAGAAGGAAGACGCCTTTCTGTCCAAATCGCGCCAGCGCGAGGAACAATGGCAGAC
>Ga0137394_10003591_pt1 | contig 11690 bp, 15 predicted proteins | sample czobulk116metaG_FD_108278 | JGI IMG/M metagenome (GOLD analysis project Ga0137394, IMG submission 108278) | Vadose zone soil microbial communities from Angelo Coast Range Reserve, California, USA - czobulk1.16 metaG | ecosystem: Environmental > Terrestrial > Soil > Vadose zone | place: USA... | reverse complement strand
GACGAAGAAGCAGAAATGCCCGGTGGTAAGTACCTCTGCATTGCCGATCACGCATATAATCCTATCGTTTGTTGTTTGGAACCGCATCTACACATGCCCTAGCGCGTGTAACATTTTACGTCCTGATAACATGATAAAATAATGCACGTGGTGTAGGCACACCACACCATGCTTTTTGCTCATGGACGCCATGGGCACGCCGTGCATGTCCTTCACACTCATATATAGTCTCGCCCTCTGGGTGTTCCTTTTTCTTATGGTCGTCTCCCTTTATGTTTGCATAGAACTTCCACCTGCCAAGCGGCGGCGCACGCTTACAAGCACCATTGTTTCTGGTGCTCTCAACGCGGCCCTCATCGGTACTGCTGTTGGTCTCACCGTCTACCGTCTGTACGTCCCTTCATTTGCATGGCTGCGTGGATTTGAGCTAATACCAATGCTAGGTGGAGGGATCGGGGGAGGGTCCCCGAGCTGGAACCCCCACCGTATGAGCAGGGTGACTGGGTCCCCTCAGAGGTAAGCATTTTTTCTCTATGCCCTGTATACCATTAACTGAGAGTGCCCCTGGCACAATAGCCTGAGGAAACTGCTCCTCCACCCACCGTTATTGCACCCCTTCCTTTGAATAACAAATCGCGCAACGCCCCCACTGCAGCGCGACATGGCACGGCTCGCCACCGGAGAGCCCGGACCCAAGCAAAATTACCCATAAGTCCTCCTCGGCTCAGCCGCCATTCGTCACCGCATCGTCCCACCAAGCCAGGATCCGACTTCAGTGGCCAAACGGAACAAGCCGATGAGATTGAGGAAAGGGTAGGCATGATTAGTCATCTATTCATGGCTGTAAATGACCAGGCTTGTCAGATGGACTGGATGGGTGACCGTCTTGCTCGTCTCATTGAAGATGGTAAGAAAGCACTCGGGAAAGAAGTTGTTGTGATGTCCGAGGTACAGGAGGACGAGGTAGACGATGGGAACGGAGGCTGGGAGGAAGAAGTTGATGTGGACGTCCCGTTGAGCGGAGCGTCGCGATCTGGCTCCGTTCGCCGTAGGGCCGGACACCGTACGCCCGGCACTACTCCATCTACCTCATACCTCTCGCCGCCTCCTACTGCGTCCCCGCGCCGGCAACAATTCTCGACTGCTTACTTATCCCAGTCCTGTTCTATCCCAGTCCCTGGACGCGGCTCACATGACTACTCTGCCAACACCGCACGGTTGTCTTCCAGCTTTCGAGAGGACGAGTCTCAATGGCAAAGTCCTGAACTCCGGGAGAGCATGGAGCACGCGAGGGTGGCATATCTTCGAAACCACCAATAACAAGACGGTGTGGTTGCGTCGGGAGCAAGGTTTGCGCTATTTATTGAGTTGTTGGACCATTCAGCATAATTATTGGGAGGTATTGTTATCACTGTTTCAATTGTGGTTGCTTGTACGATTGCTGCAATAGAATACGTCTGGATCGCTATTTACGCGGGTCACGGTCCGTCGCCGTTAACACCTACGCGTTCCCCTGTAATTGCGCGCCAGTAGTCCGTTCTCTTTCCCCATCACAACCGCTCATATCCAGGGACACTCTTGGTTTCAGCTCACGCACCACCGAAGCTACGAATCCCCGTCTATGAGCACGATATCCGCACAGCTCAGGAACTTCAAGGAGCCTGATCGAGATGAACAGTCCCTACTCTTCTTCGCGATTCCGCCCGGCCACGTCAAGGCTGCTGGCACTACTCCGAACAGCCCCGAAGATGGTCACCATAGAATGGAAATCAATGCTGTGTTGAGCCTTGCAGCTGCGGGCACGGAAGACTCGTACGTACGTATCCCACAACTTTGACTCTGCGAGTTGCGTGTTACTATCGGAGAAACCTAGGCCGGAAAGTTCCATCTCATCCCACCTTATCTCGCATTTGTAAGTGTCGACAGAAAGTCTGTCCGGTTCACCATTCCCCTATGCACGGTTCGGAGAGTGGAGCGTTTGAACACCCGTGCTGGTGTCTACGCGCTCAGTCTCTTATTGTGGCATGGCATAAAGATAGTACGCTTTCCGCCTGCACCCCTGGCCATCTTTCTGTGGCTCATTCACTGCTGGAAGGTCATACAATTAACCTCACTCCGTCCGGCGGCGGATCAGTTCTGTGGCCTCCTCAGTATGGCCCTCAAGGCAGAACTACAAGCGGGAAAGATGAAGACCGTGAAGCCGTTCTCCAGGACATGCTACTCTGAGAACCTAGTCCTGGAATCTTCTCCCGTCGCAGATAAAGAACGTGAAGATGGAAGTTTGATTGACGGTGGTGAGAAAGTCGGGGAAGGTGATGCACCCGCGTTTCACGGTGGCTTAGGCCTGAAGTTCAAGTTCCCGGGAGATCCGAAGAAGTACGTGTCATGCCCACTCTTGGGCATAAGACTTACACCCTTAGAGGCTTCGAGAGGCGTCCAAGACCAAGTTATGGACGAACTATTTTCGGGGTAGGCATTAATCGCGTCGAATTTACGTGACCCTGACTCGCAGTAGCCCACGGTCGCCACCTTACTCTCATCCGCTACCCCCAGGCGACGCGCTTTGTTCAAGTCGGTCTTCCAAATCGCCTACGCGGGGAGATGTGGGAGACTCTTTCCGGCTCCATCTACCTTCGCTTCGCGAACCCTGGCCGGTATAACCAGATTCTTGAAGAGAACAAGGGCCGCACCAGTACGAGTACCGAAGACATCGAGAAGGACCTCCATCGGAGTCTGCCGGAGTACGCCGCGTACCAGTCTGACGAAGGCATCAATGCACTTCGGAGAGTCCTACAGGCGTATTCGTTTGACCACCCAGAAACAGGATACTGTCAGGTGAGTCGCTGCGTGCCCTGAACGCGAATGTTGACACGTAAATTGTACTAGGCGATGAACATCCTGGTAGCTGCTATTCTGATGTACGATTCGCACCGCGTGTCGCTACATGCTTGCTGATGGGATTGAAGTTATATGTCAGAAGAGCAAACATTCTGGCTATTGGAAGTGGTCTGCGATCGTCTATTGCCCGGATATTATAGGTACGACAGTCGCTGGCCGGATACTTCCTCTCTCGTTCAACTGCAGCCCATAGTCCCTCCATGCAAGGCACTCTTCTCGACCAGCGAGTGTTTGAGTCCCTCGTACAACGATGTTTGCCTATCATCCACGACCATTTCCATGAAGTGGACGTGCAATTATCGGTGGCGTCACTGCCTTGGTTCTTAAGCTTGTATGTATCATCAATGGCGTCCTAGAGTGCAATACTGACATTTTGCGTGTAGGTACATCAATAGCATACCTATGATTTTTGCGTTTCGGGTGGTGGACTGCTTCTTTTGTATGGGACCGAAGGTCCTGTTCCAGGTTGGGTAGGTGCTTTCGAGCCTTGGAATTTCGCTCTGCTGACCTCAGGCTTTGTAGGCTCGGTTCGTAGCCTACACTTGCTGGACTCGAGAGCGATTCAGCTAACCATCCTTAGCCATCTTGAAAATTAATGGCGAAAAACTCTTGGAAATACAGGATGATGGACAGTTCATACAGTAAGTACCTTCCAGAGTCATACGCAGGTAGTTTCTGGCTAATTGTTTTTATAGCCTTATGCGAGACTACTTTAGTTCTCTCGGTGATCCCGCACATCCCAACTCTTCGGACCCCCGCGCTCGCGCGATTACGAAATTCCAGGAGTTGCTCCTCGTTGCTTTCCGCGAATTTTCTGCCATCACCGAAGAAGTCATCTTCTCTGAGCGCCGGCGCTTCCGCAATGAGATCATATCCAGCATCGAGGCGTTCTCAAAACGGGCTGCCGTCCGTAATCTCAAGACGTTGGAGAGGTTTAGTAAAGAACAGGCTGGGTTTATCTACGACGCACTTTTTAAGGCAGTGTGTGTCGAGCCGCCGCCAGTCCCAGCACCCCCGCCAATATCGCTGTTGACCACGAAGGATGCTGTCGAAGAGCGGCCTGACACGCGAATTGGACCCAACACATTCAAAATATTCTTGAGTGAGATCGTTACCTGGGCGCGGGACGAGAAGATCGTCATGAATGGTTTCCAAGTCTGTACTACCTGCTCTCAGGCGGAAATGTTGTTTAGTTGACATACCTTTAGCAACGAGTTGACCGTGAAATTGCGGATCATGAACTCATAGATCGACTGTTTTTGTTTTGGGACTACTCATATCGGGGAGCATTATCCTTTCAGGTGAGTGTTAGTTCGGCCAACTCGTATTTGGTCCTGACCTTCGATATAGGATCTTGTCACTGGCCTCGATGGCGTTATCTTCAACGATCTCATGGACAACATCGAATGGTTTTTCAACTTGCATGACAAGAATAAGGACGGCTTCCTCACCAAGGACGAGGTGCTAACGGTTTCTGAATCACTTCTAGTATGTGGACCTTTCCCTAGGACGGGACAAATTTTCTGATCTTCATCTGTCCAGTTCATCTTCCGGTTTGAAATCGGCGACGTGTACCTGGGTGCTATCAGCCGCTTCATGTCCAACGCATTTGAGTATGGTGACGCCCTCCTACCTCGACCTGAAGGGGCGGGCGGAGACGATGATGATGCGCCGCTCCAAGTAGAGTCGAACCAGCCTTACCTCAGTCTCGCTACGTTCCGCATGGTTGTTCTCGCTGACGAAGTCCTCGAATCTTTCTTCGAAACCGACCTCTCCGCGTCCTTTCGTCTCGAACCTGTTCCTCTCATGGAGCTTCCCCCGTCCAACAGCGGCTTTCTCGGCGGCCTATGGTCTAACATCGCGACGGACACCAACGTGAAGCTGTTCCACAAACTCAGCGACGAAGTTGGAAAAACGATCGGGCGACACCAGGTCACCCACCGCCCGTCCATCGGGCGGTATACATCGACCGAGGACACGCGCCCACGCGAATCGTTGCTCACACCGGCGATGCGCCACTCGTCATCCAAATCGAGTCTCAAATCGACCTCCACGTCCGCCGAGGGCGGTGGCAAGTCACGCTCCTCGGCCGCTACCGCCGAGTCCTCAGGCGCTGCCGCGGCTGCAAGCCTCGTCCCGACCGTCGCAGACGCAGAGAACTCCTCCCTGAGTCTGAACCCGACGTCGCCGATAGGGTTGGATCCACTGGCGCAGGCGACGAACGTGGTGGCGAATGCGCTCATGGAGAGGACGCCATTTGCGATCGACGATGCTGGAGATGAGGACGATGAGGATGAGGACGAGGAAGAGACGGAACAGGACGACGTCCTTGACGAAGTGCGTTTTTTTATGTCGGCGCTTTGATGCCTCTGTTTTTTTTCCTTTGCGTTGCTGAGTGCTTTTTTTTTTGTGTAACCCAGGTGGATGCCTTCCTCGAGGCCAATGATACTGATACTGGTGTCACGGATGCAGACAGGGAGGTCGCGAAAGGTCAGTAAAGCATGCACCTCATACACATTTTGTTCCATCGTTCAACGCCCGACTATTTAGATCTGCGCTCAGCAGAGCCAGTGTGAGACTGCAACAGTGTTTACTTTCTTCTCTTGTCAGCAGTGCATATTTAGATTGGGTTTTCGTCGCATGCATTGTCGTGCTCGTGTCGCCTTCGCAGATTCCGCAGGTTCAGTAGACAATATCCTTGTACCACCACCATTTCATAGCAGCTAGGGTTATTCAAGAAAAATAATGTTTGATTGATCTTCGCGCGAGATGTTATTGATACAGAAGCTCTCGAATAGGCTCGGCGGCCAGGATCGGATGTATATGGCAGACGTAAAAATCAGTAATACATACAGAGTAGTGAAAGAGCCAAATGAAAGGAGCGGGGATGTGTATGCGACTTAGGTCGATCCACGGTCGTCTACCCACACCTTGACCGTCAAATCGCTGTCCATCGATCCCGACGCAATTATATTTTGTTGAGGATGGGTCTGCAAAAAGAGGGAAATCGTCAGGAGGACTACCCAAGCACGACTTGGCAGGACGGCTCACCGCGACGGCTACTACGACGTCTGAAGAACGGGGCCCCCATTATCAAGGGTTTCTTCAAAAATAGATAGGTATATACCTCGATGACCATCAAGGATCTGCATGACTTCGCGGCTCTGCAAGTCCCACAGGTACACTTTACCGTCTTCGCTGCCCGAGACGATCCACTTGCCCCCGGTGACGCTGAAGCAGGCGGCGATGCAGTACTTGGCGTTTTGGTGACCGACGTAGGTCTTCAGGCAGCGCGACGTTTGGAAGTCCCACAGCCTTATGGCGCTGTCGTGGGCGGTGGAGAGTATGTATTTCGAGTTGGGCGAGAACTGCACGTGCTGGCTGCAAAAAAAAGTATCAATTCTCGGAAGTCAGGTTTCTTTCCGTGCGTGGCCGCGTGTATTTCGTACCAAATGGCGTTGTGTCCCTCGGCTAGGGTCTTGAGGCACTGTCCTGATGGTAAAGTCCATATGCGGCTACGATTGGGGAGGGTGCATGATCGGGATGACGAAAAAGCAATATATGGGACGCACATACATGAGGCCGTCAAGCGAGCACGAGACGATCAGGGAGCCGTCCCTGTTGAAATGAACGGCAGTCACGAAGTCGAGATGGGCGTTCAACGTTTTGGTGCATTTCCCTGCGTTGAGTTAGCGAATCCAGCGGCGGGCAAAGGCCCAGGCTCAGAGCTAGACGCACCCTTGGCTGCGTTCCATATTTTGACGTCGCCGTCGCATCCTCCTGATACGAGCTGCGTGCCTTCGCTGTTATAGTTGATGCAGAATACGTAGCTAGTATGCCCTTTGAGGACCCTACTGGTCAGGCCCTTCCACAACAAAGACGGGGGGGGTTGAGCACTGAAACACTGTCGTGCATTTTTCGCAGAATGGTACACACGGAGTCGACGTCCCATATTCGGATGGTGTGATCGTCGGACGCGGTGGCAAGGTGCACGCTGTTCGGAGACCACGCGATATCAGACAAGCCCTTCGTATGCCCGTTCAAATTACGGATGAGCTCCCCCGAGAACGGAGACCATATCTTGGCGACGTTGTCGGCGGCTTCCAGAAGAGAAGGAAACGTGCGCATCAGTGAATATTTTGCGGGTGTCGTCCCCGCGACTGCACGCGAAAGTGATATTTACCGCAGGAGGCCAGTAAGGTTCCGTCCGGGCTAAACTTGACGGAAGATATCGACATCGTGTGTCCGCTGAGCGTGTGTTTGAGCTCGTATCGGGGTCGCACGCGTGCGTGCGCATTCGTTGGCGGATTGTTGTTCGGGGGTGCGGTGAGCGGTGGTGCTGGTGCTGGTGCAGCCAGCGGTGGTGGTGGATGGGGCTGCTGGGTCGGAGGCTGAGCGGCATCGTGCTGATGACTCTCGGGGATTTGGGGATCATCTTCGGTGGTCTGAGAGGCTGCGTCGTCCTCCGTAGACGAGTCGTCGGTCGCGGCTTCGCGTGAGGGAGTCATGGTCAATGGTAAGCGATAGAAGACGGATTCGTCGGGGCACGTGCCGTTCTCTCGCTTCCGTTCCGCGACCGTGTCTCTCCTCATTTCTGGTTGTGCCATGGCTTGGGACTCAAAGCTCGCAATACGGGGGGACTTGGCCCTGGGAGCTAGACCGTTTGGTTCACACTCACGGCACCTCTGGGATGTATTTTCTCCAAACACCGCCGAATTCGTTGCCGCAGCGGGTTGTGTATCATCCATTCCGCGCTCGATGAGGCTTCCTGAGGTAGCGAAGACTCCTCAGTGTGATTCTCACTCGATGCGCACCGTTTGAAAAGGTTGTTGTAACAGGTTCGCCGTGCTAAAAAAAAACCAAACGCAATACGCCGTTCGTTGAGGCACGCTAACTCCTGACACGGACAGGGCGAGCCAATGTTGGCAAGTCTACGCTGCTCAATGCAGTAATGAAGCGGAGGAGGCTGGTCGCTTCCAGCAAGAAGCCTGTACGGGTTCCGCCTCTCGCCGCAGGGTGTCGCTGATAACAGCATTTTTTCTAGGGCCGCACCAAAACTCTGACGTTCTTCCGTGTGGGACCCAACCCTGGGAACGTCATCCTCGTGGACGCTCCCGGTTACGGTGACCGCGGCCGTCCGGAATGGGGCCAGCTGTTTGGTCATTATCTCAAGACTCGCCAAGAGTAAATTTTGCATTGCTAGTCTTGGTAATCGCCTGACGAATATTCAGGCTATGTCGCGTCTACGTTCTCCTGAATGCAAAGCACGGGGTGAATGAAGCAGACAGGCTCATGTTGCAAGAGCTGGACAACAAGGTCCAATCTGGCCAAGTGAGATGGTCACTGCAAGCGATCGTCACAAAGGCGGACCTCGTATCGTGCCACAACCTGGACACGACCATAGACGGCATCAAGCGCGCCATTTTTGAGAATGCGCCGACTTGTTTGCCTCCCATCGTCACCTCTTCCCTCAAATCTGACGGGCCAGGCGTCAATGACGTGAGAAGATCTATCGTAGAAGCCTGTGGCCTAGCGCCTTCGCACCATTAGAGGACATGTCTTGTCTATAATAGTACCTTCCGCGTTTAAGAATCAAGGTCAACATCGAAGAGTAAAACCTCTGCTACTGAATCGCCCAAGTTGGTCAACCGCAATTCCTCTTTCGGAGCCGCATGCACGAAGACACCATCCCCCTCTTTCATCTCCACCGACTGGTTCCCGATTTCCACTCGTACGTGAGATCCTCGCGCGGGACCCTGGTTGAAGCCGGACACCTGCGCTACCTGCAAATACGCCTTGCGCTCTCCTTCTGTTGAGGGCATCGCTCGAGAAACCGTCTTGTTGGGTGACAAGACAGTCACCCAGAGTGTCACGTCCGATTGAATGGGCGCCGGTCCGTGGCCTTCCCTGCTCGTTGACACGCCATCTGACTGTATGGGGGCGACGAGAAGCGCCCATTTGTCCTGCTTCTCTTCTTCTGTGTGGTGACTTGTGCGAACGTGTCAGTCCAAAAGGATTCTAATCGGTTCATGCATGCTTACCGGGTAAAGTAGTTGGGTGTCAGCCCAGACTTGCGAGGAAACGCCCAGATCTGCATCAGGTGCAGCTCCTCATCTCCGCTGTTTACCTCGCTGTGACGGATCCCAGTGCCGGCCGAGGTGAGTTGGACGTGCCCTCGTTTCAGGATTTCGACGTTATCCATGCTGTCCTGACTGTTCCAACACGGTCAGTCCCACGCCTGGCCAACATCCGATGAGATCACCCACTGTTTGAGCTCTCCTTTGATGACGTATGTGAATATCTCGAGTCCCTGGTGAGAGTGGAAGCCGAAGCCATTGTGAGCCTTGATCCGATCTTCGTTGATAATTCGCAGACGTCCAAACGATTCAAGGCCGTCCGCGAGGTATTCTCTGATAATCAATGGCGTTTCAGTACACCATCAGTCGAATGGCGTGATACGCACGGAGGCACGGCAAACGTATAGTGCGCTTGAAGCCACTCAGTTGGCTGTCCTCCTCCGCGTTTGGGGTTTTCCCGGAGCACAAGTTTGGTCATGTTGAGAAATTGACGTCGAGTTGCCACGCTTGGTTCTTCAGTTGGGTGGAGAGTATGGCCGACATCATCCCAACAGAGTAGATGCTTTTATCCCTGTATTTTTCGTAGTTAGTCTTAGTCATGCATCGGGATATCGTAATCTGGATGTGTCAGACGTTACTTGATTGAGATACGAATGAGCGCGCATGCAAAATCATCATGGCGACATTGTTTCCCCCTCCCAAGCGACAAAAGGTGTACTATGGCGTCCCAGAGCCCGAAAAAGTCACCGTAGAACAATCCTCGAACGTCGTGGTCCAGTTTGTGTCCGAGGATGATGGCTCTGCGTTGGCGCCTGCCGTCAGCTTGCCCGCTAATGTCTCGCGGGAAGATTTACAGAGTTTAGTGAACACGCTGACATCAAAGGTTGGTCTATGTACCACTACTTTTTACTCATCGCGCATGACGCTGCTTAGGCAGACGAGCCCGTCCCCTTCCAATTCCACGTCGCGCTACCATCGGACGCTGTGACTAAAGAATCCTCCCGGATAGTCATATCCAAGTCCATAGAGGCGGACGTGCTTTCGCATCCTTCCCACGCGTTCTCTCCCGAAGATATCCTCGTCGTCCATTGCTCTCCTCAGTCCGTGTTCCGCGTCAGACCGGCCACGCGATGCTCTTCCTCTTTGTCAGGTGAATGTCATCCATCCCTTCCACGATCCTCGTGAACGTCCTTCCTGACACAGAGCGGCCTTCGCGTGGCTCGAACAGGTCACTCATCACCCATCCTCTGTGCATCGTTCTCCCCGACAGGCAATCTCCTTGCTACGGGCTCGGGAGATACCAACGCGCGCTTGTGGGATCTATTCACGGAAACCCCGTCGCACACGCTTTCTGGCCACAAAGGGTGGGTCTTATGCGTCGAGTGGGAGGCTCTCGAACGAAAATTGGCGACGGGTGGTCACGACAGCCATGTGAGTTTTACTCGCCCCTAGATACTTCCGCCTGCGGCCGTCTCATCGTTCGATAAAAGGTTCGAATATGGGATCCTAAGACCGGAAAGCCTCTCGGTGATGCGCTAAAAGGACACTCAAAATGGATCACGTCTTTGTCCTGGGAACCGATACACATGTATGTAGGCGGCCGTCATGTTGCTATCCCGCGAGGTTTGACTCTACGTGGACCAGAAACCCCTCGGCGCCGCGGTTGGCGTCTTCTTCCAAGGATGGTACCACCAAGGTCTGGGCGATTGCCACGCGGAGGCTGGAGTATACTTTGGGTGGGCATACCGCAAGTGTGAACGTGGTGCGATGGGGAGGCGGAGGACTCAATGGTAAGGGCGTGCTATACACCGCGTCGTCAGATCGCACGGTCCGTATCTGGGATGCGAACGGGGTGCGGTTCCTCTTTCTACTCTCCGTTATCAATCAGATCTGACCTTTGTGCGTTCAGGGCAAGCCACTCCACACGTTGAAGGATCACGCTCACTGGGTTACCACGCTCTCCCTAAATACCGACTTTGTTCTGCGTACTGGCCCATTCGACCATACCGGGAAGCATCCATCTTCGGATGAGGAAGGTACGTTGGTATACGTCTGGCTCAATACAGGTCTGTTGATGCTCGCGTTGTCATCTAGCCCAATCCTGTGCTTTGGAACGGTATAACACCCTCGTCTCTTCCACGTCTGAGCTCATGATCACCGGTTCCGACGACCATACGCTGTTCCTGTGGTCGCTATTCCCTTCGCGGTCAGATTCAACTAAGCTTTCTGAGGTTGCCGCTTCAAATGGAGGCAAACTCAAACCCTTGGCCCGCTTGACCGGACACCAGCGTCAAGTTGCGCACGTTGCGTTCAGTCCTGATGGTAAATGGGCGGCCAGCGCTGCATGGGACAACAGTGTACGTCTATGGGAAGGCCGCACGGGCAAGTTTGTGGCGACACTTCGGGGGCACATTGGGGCTGTGTACCGACTTACGTGGTCGGCCGACTCTCGACTCCTCGTTAGCGCAAGTAAAGACACTACGCTCAAGGTGAGTCTGGTACGAGGCAATTGAATATGGTTCGGTACCAAAATGTTATCCATAGGTTTGGGACCTTAAAACATACAAAATCAAGACGGACCTTCCTGGTCATACTGACGAAGTGTATTGCGTCGATTTTGTAGCAGATAAAATTGTGAGCGGAGGGCGTGATAGAGTGGTAAAAATGTACGCATTCGTCATTTACGTCTTCGTGAGCACAACGATCCTGATGGAG
>Ga0137394_10003590_pt1 | contig 11691 bp, 12 predicted proteins | sample czobulk116metaG_FD_108278 | JGI IMG/M metagenome (GOLD analysis project Ga0137394, IMG submission 108278) | Vadose zone soil microbial communities from Angelo Coast Range Reserve, California, USA - czobulk1.16 metaG | ecosystem: Environmental > Terrestrial > Soil > Vadose zone | place: USA... | reverse complement strand
GCGCTCTTGGCGCAGGGTGAACTCGTGCGACGAAAACGGGTCGCGCCAACCGAGAGAGTCCCAGTAATCGACGTGCTCGCCGAGCGCGAGCACCTCCACTCCCTCCACGGGCTGCGTCCGCAGGAGCCGGGCCAGCGTGGCATCGGCCGGTGGGCAGCTCGAGCATCGCGTTGTCCTCGTGAACGGTGTTGTGGCAGTGCTCCATGAACATCCCGCCCCAGTCGCGGAACTGCATGGTGAGGGTGAGGCTTCCGCCCGGGCGGAGCCGGTAGACGTCCTTGCGGCCCTTCTCCCACGCGGGGACCGCGTTGGGGTCCCCGTCGCGCGCGAGGATCTGGCCCTCCTCGAAATGAATGTGGACTGGATGGTCCCAGCCGCCGCCGCCGTTCTTGAGCGTCCAGACCTCGCGAGTCCCGAAGCCGGGAGCGGCGCTGACGCGCCCGTAGTCGGCATTCAAGGTCGGGCCCTGGTTATCGGTCTTGATGCCCCAGGGACCGACGAAGCCGGTGCTGGCCGTGGTGGTCTGCGTACCGCCCGTTGCGAACTCGAAGTTCCGCTCCCGCGCCACGGGGATTCCGGAGAGATCCGGGTTCGGGATCATCGTGTCGGGCACCACGCTCAGGTCGGGGTTCGCCGGCGTGCGGACGATGCGGAACTCGAGAAACTTCCCCACTACCGGATCGGGGCTGTTGCCGGCGAGCGCCTGGGAAAGCGAAAGGTCCGCGTCGGGCCTTCTCCCGTTCGCCTGCTGGGCCAGATTGACCATCGAGACCTTGGATCCGACGGCGTAGCGGGAGAAATCAATAACGATGTCGTACCGCTCCGCGATGCCCAGCTCGTCGAGCTCCGTGAGCGTCACGGGGTGCGGCAGGAGGTTGCCGTCGTTGGCGATCTGGATGATGGGCGATCCATCGCTGAGCGCCAGCTTGAAGAAGCGCGACACCGCCGCGTTGAGGATGCGGAACCGATACTTGCGTGCCTCGACTTCGAAGTACGGATTGTCGACAAAGTTTACCGTCATGCGGTCCCCGACGAATCCGTCGAATTCGAAGATGTTGAAGGCGAGCTGGCCGCTCGCGTCCTACGCCTTGTCGGCGAGCACCAGGTTCACGTCGTAGTCGAGGTTGCCCCACGACTTGGCCGTGCCGCTGGGGAGGCGCAGGTTCACGCCGTCGTCGATCGCTTCGTTGCCGCGGTCGAGGGCGCTGTAGATGTTGAACATCCCCGCCCTGCCTTTGTACACGTTCTGCGAGGTGAAGCCGAACCTGTGGTCGTGGAACCAGTGCGAGCTCATGGTTTCGTGCCAGTCGCCAGCGACGTTCACCTTGCCGCCTGCGTCGTCGGGCGTCGCGGCCCTTGGATCGGTCGCGCCGGTGTTGATCGTGCTGAAGCCGGCGAGCACGATCGGCCAGTGATAGTCGTAAAACTGGTTGGGGAAGAAGAACGCGCCCGTGAACCCGTCGTTCTCAGCGCCGTGGTGGCCGTTGTGCTCGTGCGTGGTGATCGTGTTGCTGCCAAAGCCGCCGTTCTGTCTGCTGTCGACGGGCAGCTTGTTGTGCTCGCGGAACAGGATCGGCTCGCCGTAACGGCCGATCACCAGCTTAGGCGGAAAAGTCCCGTTGTACGTCCAGACCGCGAGCGGCCCCTGATCGGGTAGATTGGGGTGAAAGCGCGGGCGGATCGGATTCGCGGGGTCGATCCCGGAGTTGAGCGACGGGGGAACGCCGGGGTTGTAAGAGTTGTTGACCTTCGCGCCCTCCGTGATGACCTCCACCGCGACCCTGGGCGGGAACCGCGTGAAGCCTTGGTGCGCCCAGATCGGCCCGGGCGGCCGGCCTTCGATAGGGCCCGTGCCGCCGCCCAGCGCCGGATCCACGGTCTGCTGGGTTGTGTTGGCTTCCGCGGTCGGCGCGGGAACGAGGGTGGAGACAGCGTTGCGCGGGAGCACGTCGAGGCGCGGCATCGGCTGCGTGAACTTCTGGATTCCGAACGTCGGGCTCGGCGGCAGACCCGTGGAACGGTATCCGCGAGCGCGCGCTGCGCAAACAGGCCGAGGCTGCTGGTCATCACCAGCGCGCCCGTCAACACCATCACTCCCAGCCGACCGTTCGATGCGTTTCGTGGAAGGTACACGAGGGATTCTCCTTGTCTGCGCAAAAGCGCCGCGCTCCCGTCCGAGCCGTCACTGCTATCCGGAAGTACGCTGAGGGCCTGCCATCCGTTACGACGCAGTCGGAAGCGCGCCGCGCCACAGCGATGAGGCCGTCGTCGACCCAAAGTGATCGGAGGGGCAGGCTCGATCCGAGGTCGACGGCCGTCGTGCGCCGTGACGAGTTTCGCCTCACCTATTTCGTAACGCTCTTGCCCTATCGCCGGGGCATGGGGACACGTGCGCTATCGTCGGGGGGCAAACGCCCTGCGCGCGCATCGCGGCGCGCCCGCACGTAGCTGAAAACCCGATTCGAGGACCGACAGCAAAGCCGAGTTCTGATCCGCTGCGCGCACGAGGTGAACGATGCGCCAAGCGGAGAAGAAGCAGCGACGAGCCGACGCCGCCGGCCCCGGATCGGGTCGTGCCGCAGAAGCACTCGCAGTGGAGGGTGAGCGCGCCTGGGATGCAAGCCCTGTCTGTTGGATCCCGCGCCGCGGTCAGGCCACTAGCCCCGTGAGGGCGGGGGTCGTTCGGGAAGATCCAGAGCCGAGTGCAACGGATGCACCCGGCTCCGGATTGGCTGCACGAGCCTCCCTTATTCAGAGCTGACAATCGGGCAATTGACGATGAAACCGGACGCCGCGAAGGGAGCTCCACCTGGCCCGGTCACCAAGCCGTGGCTCGCCAGTCCCAGCACGTCACCGAAGTCCATCTGGCGCAGGTTCTGCCCGGTGGCAATCGCCTGCGCGCTCCACTGGGTCAGGTGCACGTCCCAGAGCGGGCTGTAGCGCCCCTGACTCGGGTTCCAGCGCAGCACGTTGAGGGGGTCGAGCCCGTCCAGCAGCGCCGAGTTGAGGCCCTGCCGCTGCGGGTTGCTGGCGCCCGTCTGACCATTGACGAAGGCAGCCAGGCTCGCCCGGGACGAATCCGTGCCGTCTCCGTCCAGGAAGGGCGCCGCGTCGAGCGCCGGTGCGAAGGTCACATTCTCCAGCGTGGCGGCGACCGGGTTGGACGATTCGGTCGACAGATAGCGGATCGCCTTGCCCCCCTGGAAGCCGTTCGTCTCGCGGATGGTCACGGTCAGGCCCACCGAATCGAAGGCGACGATCTTGTCTGCCCGCCCCGAGGCGTTGGCGATCTGGGGCGCGTTCTCGATGGTGCCGTCCGGCAACTGGATGAGAGGGCTGTACCCGGGTTCCCCGATGGCTCCCGGGCTGGCCAGCGCCGGAGGAAACCCTTGCGGGCCGGGGGCCACTTGCCGGACAGGGGTGAAGTCAACGGAGGCGGGAAAGTCCACCACGCCGTTCACGATCGCGACCTTTTGCACGGCAGCGCTCCCGCTTGCGTTGGCGAGCTTCGAGGAGTTGTTCACGCCCTTCGCTTGCGCGTCCGCGCCGCTCGAGGAATCGAGCACGATGTACCACACGGTCCTTCCCTTGCTGGTGCCGCGATAGAGCGGGAACGTAGCGGTGCCGTCCGGGTGTTCGACGGCGCTCGCGATGAACAGGGTGCGACCGCCGTCTGCCCTCGCCTCCAGCGGCAACGCGAGCGCGGCTACGGTCGCGAGTATAAGAGCTCTCCAAATCGTCTTCATTTCGGCTCCTTGTCAACGCCTGCGGCCCGTCAGGCGTGCATTGGTCTCGTGGTTGGTGTCGTCGGCCTGAAACCATTACGCCGCCGAAGAGGAAGCGGTTATGCCGATGCCTAGCCTCTTGGCGTCGCAGACACGGACTCGGTGGACGAATAGTCCGTCACTAGCCAGGTGACGAAGATGACGACGCCGACGATGCCGTACGCGCCGCGCGCGACCGGATCCGCCGAGAACCCGAATATCCATGGAACCGCGACCAGTACCGGGGCGACCGCCAGCTCGATCATTCCATGCACACGAAGGGGCACGAGCTTGATCGCACCCAGCGGAAAGTCGGTGGCAAGCGTCAGCACGAGGTGCACCATCGCGAGCGTCCAGGCGAGGTACCGCGCCGTCCCGGACAGCCCCAGCAGCTGCGGCAGCAGCGCAAAAGCGATCACCACGACGTAGTCGAGATACCCATGGATCCGCGGGGAGAGAATCTTCAAGCCGCCTCCTTGGTCCGGGGCCCTGGCAGCACGTCGAATGTCACCGCAGGGCGCGAACCGTTACACTTCTCCTTTCGTCGCGTCAGGCGACGAGGCGTACGGCGCGGGGCAGTGCCCAGCCTGCGAGGGTGGCCAGCAACACTCCGCCCAGGTGAAACACGAACAGGTGGGGTCCGGCTGACCGAACCGGGCAACTGAGATGCAGCCCGGCTTGGCCGGCGAGAGCTCCAGCCGACGCAAGCGCGGCTGTGGTCCAGCCCGAGGTTGGCGAAGAAAGCCCGCCTGCCAGGGCGACCGCAGCGAGCGGCCATGCCGCGGTGAAGAGCTCGAGCGCCAGGCAATGGACGCCAACGTCCGCGAAAAGTCCGGGCGACGCTGCGGCCAGAGCGGAGAAAACGATCGAGGCCAGGCAGGCGGCGAATGCCGCTCCGGCAGCCCGGCGGCCGACACCCAGCCAGGCGAGGGCCGCCCCCATCCCAGCGGCTCCACCCGCCACGACCACGCTGGAAGCGTCCAGCGCGTGGTGTGCCAGCAGACCGGCGAGCACCACGCCTGCGCTGATTGTTGCCAGGGAAGCGGACACGCGCGCCGCGCGTGGTGACCGCGCATGCGGGGCGTCCCTCTCCATCTGCTCCTGCACTGCTCGGTTGGCGCGCAGCAGCGCCTCGGCCGAGGGCGGCGAGGGGACCAACTCCGCGTCGACCAGCGCGAGCATCCGCTCTCCCTCCCGCAGCGCCTGCGCGCAGCCCGCGCAGGTGCGCGCGTGCTCCCAGGCCTCCTCCCGCTCCCGCTCTCCAGCAGCCAGAGCAGCGAGGGCCAGCGCTTGCTGACGCAGGTGTCCGCATGGATTCATGCCGCCTGGTCCTCCTCGAACAACGGCGCGAGCTCCTCGCGCAACTTCTCGTATCCGCGAAACGCGCGTAGCTTTACCGCGCCCTCGCTCGTGCCGAGCACGGCTGCGATCTCTGCGAACGTCATCTGTTCGAACCGATGGAGGTAGATCACCTCGCGCTGCGAATCGGGCAAGCGCGCGAGCGCGGCGCGGACCGCAAAGGCGCGCTCCCGGGCCACCGCGGGATCCCCTTCCTCCGGGGCGGCCATCTCCTGCGCTTGCGTGGGATCCGCTCCGGAGGGGTGGCGCGAGCGCCGCCGCGCCTCGTCCTTGCGCACGCGGGCAGCGATGGTGAACAGCCAGCCGCGCAACCCCATCTCCGGGCGGAACGAGGCGCGGGCGCGGTGGACCTTGAGGAACGTGACCTGGAGCAGATCGTCGGCGTCGCAAGAGGCGCCGGCCACGCGCAGGAAATAGCCGTGAAGGCGCGGCGCCCAGCGCGCAAAGATCTCCGCGAAGGAGTGCCGATCCCCCTCAGCATAGCGCGCCATGAACTCCTCGTCCGTCAAGAGCGTCGTCCCTTTCCGTACTACGCCGGAGCCGTGGAAGCGTTTCGTTGCCCGAATGAGGGTCGAAGCGCCGGTCCCTTCCAGCGGGAGACGCCGTGGCCTGGGAAATCCTTACCTCTGCATGGCGCCGCGCAGCGCTGCGAGCAGCGCCTCATACTCTTCGCGGCACTCGGGGCAATTTCCGAGATGCTGCTCGACGAGCCGCAATGCCTCCGACACCGGGAGGCCGGCCAGCTCGCGCTCTGCATAGGCGGCGACTTGCGCGAGGCAATCGTCGCACCCGATCTCTACCGGCCGCGTCGCGAGCGCCGCCCGCACCAGCGAGCGCACCTCAGCTAGTTTCAGCGCCATGACTTCCTCGCTAGACGAATCAGACTCATCGGCCGCCTCGAATCTTACTCATCGAATGCCCACATCACTTGATCTGCCGACAGCCCGAGCCGCTCGAGCCCTCTTTGCAGCTTCAGCCGGGCGTCGTGTCCAAGCTTGTAGAGCGCATTGCGGTTGGTCCCCATTTGGGCTGCGATCTCCTCCTGCGGCATTCCCCGCAGCTCTGCGGCGATGAGCTGTCGCTGGCGGGCGGTCAGGTCGCTGAACATGACCTGCCCGAGCGCCGCGAGGATCTGGGCTCGCGCGGCAGCGCGCTCGGGTGTCGGCGCCTCTTTCGTCGGCACATGGAGCGTGACCTCGGCACGCAGATCGCTCGTCAGCGCGTCGAGCGAGACGTCATGCCAGCGCGCGCGCCGCAGCTCGCTCAAGGCGACTCGGACGGCGATGGCCAAGGCCCAATTCACAAATGAGCTGTCGCCGCGAAATTCATCGAGGTGGGCGAGCACCCGCAGCGTGGCCTCCTGGGCGAAATCGTCGATCAGCGCTTCGGCACTGGGCCGGCCAGCGAGACCAATCCGCAGACCCCGGACGAGAAGAGCGTGAAGCTCCCGGTGGGCAGCCTGCGCCTGCTCCCCGGGCACGCGGAGCAGGCGTAGCCAGTCCTCGTCGGAGACCTGTGCAACGCTGTCCATCTTCCGCCGCAAGTCGGCCATCCTGGAAAACGTGCCCACCCAGGTAAGACGCGGCCGGGTCATCGCGTCCTGAGCTGCAACATGGCGTCGGATGCACCGGCGCGGGAAGGGATCCGCTGGTCACCTGGGCGATGAGACCCCTGACGTGCCGGGAGATGACCGAGTTGGTCACCGAGTACCTCGAGGGCAAACTCAACTGGAGGGACGCCCTCTGCTTCCAACTCCATCTGAGCATGTGCCGCCATTGCCACACGTATCTGCGCACCATGAAGGAAACCGTGCGCCTGCTCGGGACCCTTTCCCCGACGAGATCCCGAGCGAGACGAAGGATGCCGGATTGTGGAGGGTTCCATGAGTGGCACTGACCAGACGGCCGCAAGGCGATGAAGCAAGATGCGCGCTCACGCGTCGCGTCATTCTTTGGAGGTCGCTGGAGGAGTCCCGCGAAACCGAATGGCACCTTCGCGCGTAACGAACCATGGCGGCGAGAGTTCTTGCCGCTGATCGACGAAGCGCGAACTGCCGCCCCCGGAGGAGCACCGGCGGCGGCGCCCGCAGCAAGCCCGCAGCACAAGGAGACACCCGATGAAGAACGGCACATTGAAGGGCGTGGCGATCGCCGGAGCCCTGGCAACGCTGATGGCGCCCGCAGTGGCGTTCGCCGGCAAGGGCAAGGCGGCGAAAGGCGTCCACTGCGAAGGGACCAACGACTGCAAGGGCAAGAACGACTGCAAGGGCCAGAGCTTCACTATGGCCAAGAACGCCAAGGACTGCGAGGCCAAGGGCGGCAAGGTGGAGTCCGCCAAGAAGGGGTAAGGAGACCCCGGGCCGGCGACCGCGCGCCGCCGGTCCATGTTCCACATGAGCATCCCGCGACCCTCCCTCGGACACGGCATCGGGCTTCGGCCCCGCCACTTCGGCCGCCTCCTCACCGAGCGGCCTCCGGTCGACTGGATGGAGGCCGTCAGCGAGAATTACCTCGCTCCCGGCGGCCGGCCCGCTGCCGCTCTCGAGAAGGTGCGGCGCGACGTAGCGGTGGCGCTTCATGGCGTCTCGCTCTCCATCGGGTCCACCGACCCGCTCGACCGGCCGTATCTCGCAACGCTGCGCTCGCTCGTCGATCGCATCCAGCCGGCGATCGTTTCCGACCACCTCTGTTGGGGTCGCCACGGCGGCCGCTACGTTCACGACCTCTGGCCGCTCCCCCTCACCGAGGAGGCGCTCATCCACGTCGTCGAGCGCGTCGTGTGTGTGCAGGAGGTCCTTGGGCGGCAGATCCTGCTCGAGAACGTCTCCTCGTACGTCGCCTTCCGCGAGTCTACCGTCAGCGAGTGGGAGTTCTTGGGCGAAGTGGCTCGGCGCGCGGACTGTGGCATCCTCCTCGACGTCAACAACATCTACGTCAGCGCCCGCAATCACGGGTTCTCCGCCGCCGACTACATCGCCGGAGTGCCAGCGGACCGCGTCGGGCAGTTCCATCTCGCCGGCCACAGCGATAAGGGCGCCTACCTCTTCGACTCGCATGACGCCCGGGTTCCCGAGGCCGTCTGGGATCTCTATCGGATGGCGGTCGCTCGCTTCGGGCCGGTGCCGTCCCTGGTCGAATGGGACGACCACATCCCCGAGTTGGAAGTGCTCGTCGGCGAGAGCCGCAGGGCGGGCTCCATCGAGGCCGAGGTGTTGGGCCGCAGGGCGGTGGGGTCGTGAAGCTCGGGGAGATGCAGCGCCTCTTCTACCAGCTCGCCGTCCGGGCCCCGGGAAGCGAGGCGATCGATCCCGCAGCCCTCCTCGCCGGAACTCCGGCTCTCGACGCCAGAGCGCGCATCGGGATTTACGCCGACATGTTCATCTGGCGGCAGATCGATGCGCTGCGCGACGACTTCCCCAAGCTGGCGTTGCTCCTCGGCGACCGGCCTTTCTACGCCATGGCCGAGGACTACCTGAAGACGTACCCTTCGCGCCACGCCTCGCTGTCCGAGCTCGGTCGCGAGCTGGCCGGCTTCTTGCGCGGCTGGTCGGGAGATGGCGCGCGATCCGACCTGGCCGACCTCGCCGCGCTCGAATGGGCGCGTGCCAAGGTCTTCGAGGAAGCGAACGTCGAGGGGGCGCCGCCCGATGAGCTGCGCTCGATCGGCGCGGACGAGCTGCCGCGGCTTCGTCTCCGCTTCTGCCCCGCGCTGCGTGTGCTCCCGCTTGGACACGACCTGAGCGAGCTGTGGCAAGCGCTGGAGGACGGCGCTCCTGTCGCGCCGCCGTCGCCGCGCCAGGAGTCGGTCGCGGTCTGGAGGAAGCAATTCGAAGTCTTGCACGCGCCGCTCGACACGGAGGAGGCGCGGGCCCTCACACTTGCGAGGTCGGGCCAGCCGCTCGGCGTCGTTTGCGAGGCGTTCGCGGAGCGCCCCGATGCAGTCGAGGCAGCGTTCCGAGCCGTCTCGAGCTGGTTCGCCGAGGATTGGATTCGCGCGGTGGAGACAGCATGAGCATGGCCAGACGGATCGACGAGGCGCGGCGCCGCCTGACCCACGCGCAGTGGGTGCCGCAGCTCCTCGTGCGCCTCTTCGTCGGATACTTCTTCCTCGAAACGGGCTGGGGGAAGATCCACAACCTTCAGGGAATGACCGAGCGGTTCGTCCAGTGGGGCATCCCCGCGCCCGCCTTCAACGCGGCACTCTCCGGCTGGACGGAGTTCCTCGGCGGCTTGCTCATCGTACTCGGCCTGTTCACGCGGCTCGTCTCCATTCCGATGTTCATCAACATGGCGGTGGCCACCCTGGCGGTGAAGCTGAAGAAGGTGGCCGGGCTCGACGATTTCGTCGAGCTGGATGAGCCGCTCTACGCGCTCAGCTTCCTCTGGCTCTTCTTCTCCGGTCCTGGGTGGGTCAGCCTCGACCATCTCCTCGAGCGGCTGCTGCGGAGGAAGTACGCGGCGGAGCTGGAACCCAAGGCCGCGGCGTGATCGTCCTAGCCGCGGCCCTCGTCGCCACGGCCGCCTTCCGCTACGAGGTGGACGCGAGCGATGGCGCCCGCGAGCTCTCTGTCGTGGCACAAATTGCGGCCTTCCCCGATCGCAACGGAGAGCTGAGCGTCAACGACGGCGCGGAGCCGTTCGTCCGCGACGTGGCTCTCCTTTCCGCTGGGGAAGTGATGCCGATCGAGCGGCGCGGCGATTCCTGGTTTGCTCCCGAGTGCGCCGCGCGCGGCTGCCGGATCCGCTATCGCTTCGCGCTGTTCGAGGCCGCAGCCGCCAGGGGCGACGGGGATCTGGCCGTGCTCTACGGGGAGATCGCCGAGTCGCCGCCAGGCGCGTGGCTCCTGCGCCCCCTGCGCATACCCGCCGGGGCCACCGCGGAGCTGAGCGTTTCCACGCCGGAAAAGATGCGCTTCGTCGCCGGGCTTCCTCCGGGTCCGGTGAGTGCGTCCAGTCTCGGCGAACTTCCCTACGCGGCCTTCGGAGACATGCGCGTCGAGAAGCTGCGGCTGGAAAATGGTTCGTTGACCGTCGCCATCGCCAAGGCGCGTCGCCGCCAGAGCGATGAGCAGCTGCTCGGTTTGATCCGCAGCTCGGCCACGCTCGTCGCGAGCTACTTTGGACGCTTCCCCGCCGACGGTGCGCTGCTCTTGGTCTTGCCCGCTCCCGGCGATCAGATCCACGGCCGCGCCCGGGGAACCGGCGGCGCGTCCATCCTCTTCTTCCTCGGCACCGATCTGGACATCGCAGAAGCGCGCCGGAGCTGGGAGCTCGTGCACGAGTTGGTCCACCTCGGCTTCCCTTCGCTGCCGCGCCGGCATCACTGGGCGGAGGAAGGGCTTGCCACCTACGTCGAGCCCATCGCACGCGCACGGGCCGGTGAGCTGCGCGCCGAGAAAGTGTGGGGCGACCTCGCGCGCGGCCTCCCGCAAGGGCTGCCAGAGCAAGGCGATGAGGGCCTTGATCGCACGCACACCTGGGGCCGCACCTACTGGGGCGGCGCTTTGTTCTGGCTGCTCGCGGACGTCCAGATCCGCGAGCGCACCGGGAACCGCTTCGGGCTCGAGCACGCGCTTCGCGCGCTAGTCACGCAAGGGGGGAGCATCGCGGAGCGCTGGCCGTTGCGGCACGCGCTCGAAGTCGGGGACCGCGCGGTGGGAACCAGAGTGTTGGAAGAACTCTATGAAAAGATGAGCTCGGCACCCTTCGAAGTCGATCTCGACGCTCTCTTCCACCGTCTGGGGGTCACGCTGCGAGGGAGGGCGGTCGAGTTCGACGATCGGGCGCCGTTGGCGGCCGTCCGCCGGGCCATCACCGAGCGACGTTGAGGCCCTTGGCCATTGCTTGAGGCAGCGACCTTGCCGCCAGAATATCGACCTGGGGCGGCTCCGTCGGCGATCCGGCGCGCTTCGTCCGCGTCGCGGCGATCGGTCAGGACAGTTACCCGCTGAGCTGTGCAGGACGAGAGCCTATGGTTCCCGTCGAACTGCAACTGCGAGCTTACTCACTCCTTACTGCTGAGCTGGTGCTGAAGTATGCCGCCTCAACGGCCTCATTCTGTCGTCGTTCCGCGGCATTGGCCACTTTCCGCCACGGACTGTTAATCCGTGGGTCGCTGGTTCGATCCCAGCTCGGGGAGCCACTCTTCTGGCTGGGTAGAACATCGGGCGGCTGGCGCTTAACACAGCTGGCGCGTGGTGCTTCTCGCGCCCTCCTCCGTTTCTGGCCTGAACTCCGCGCGCTTGCGCCGTGAAGCCACTCGCCGGCCAGATTCTCTGCCTGTTCGCACACGGAACGGGGGACCGGAGGACACCGCCCAGTGTCCTGCGGTGGCACCCGAGGACACCGATTCAGAACTCTCTTGGGGAGAGAACGGCGGAGAGTGGTTAACACAGCCGCCATCCCGGCACGGCTCGCGGTGTTCGTGGAGTCGCGCGCCGTTCGAGGGAGCCGTGCGAGTCGCGGTCTTCTTGGGTGTGTAGGCTGCTCATGCTGGGCCGACGTCAGCACGGGGACGCCGATGCGAACGGTCATCTTCGCGCTGCTGCTCGCGGGCGCGCTGGCGCAGG
>Ga0137394_10003589_pt1 | contig 11691 bp, 10 predicted proteins | sample czobulk116metaG_FD_108278 | JGI IMG/M metagenome (GOLD analysis project Ga0137394, IMG submission 108278) | Vadose zone soil microbial communities from Angelo Coast Range Reserve, California, USA - czobulk1.16 metaG | ecosystem: Environmental > Terrestrial > Soil > Vadose zone | place: USA... | reverse complement strand
GGTGATTGACCTGCCGCGCATTGAAGCCCAACTACTGATCGCGGAACGTTGGGCAGTGCCGTTTTATGCGCCGCCCAATGAGATTCGAAGCGTCTCGTCGGCGGTGGAGCGGGCTGTTGCTGACGACGATTTGGCGCGACGTATTCAGACAGTCGAACAACTTCATCGGGTCAGTGAGCAAATGGACAAGACGCGTTTCGAACAGCACGAATGCCGTCGCGCCGAAGACCGCCACCGAGAAGAACTCCACGACTCGCGCGCGAAAACGGTCGACGGAAATTCTTGAGCTACAGTCCCTGCGCTCGTTATGTTCACCCGAGAACAAGGCGTCAGGTGCCGAAACTCCGGGGCATCTGAATTGATGAGACGACAACTAGCGACCGGCAATGGTGCCGTCAACGGACCGACATTCGGTCCAGCCGGCATTGAGGAAATCGCGGAGTGCGGCGTCTGCGTCCGCCATCACCGCGCCGTGTGAATTCCATAAGCGGGCGTAGGCAGGTGCGCCGTTCAGCGTGACGCGCAGTTCGTAAAACCCACGGTCATCGTCATCTTGAAGCAGGGCGACATCGCACGATACGCGAGCGCGTTCGCTGTAGCGTTCAAGCGTCCAGTGCGCCGTCACGAGCACAGTTGTCAGAGGCATTGATCACGATTGTGGCTCGCGCAGCCGACGCGCGCCCGCGACGCAAGCAAGTCACGCCGGTGTGTCGAACACGGTTCTCGGGTCAGCCTGTGGCGGTTCTGTCAAGGTAAACGTTACGCCGTAGGTCAAGGTCAAAGCACACTGTCAAGGTCAAACCAACTCAAAAGGACAACAACACTGCAAAAGTACCGGTTGGCTTCTGAGCGCACCACCGACGTTCCTGCGCGGCGACGAGCGTCGAGACATGCTCCGGCTAAGGGCGGCGGCACGCTGAGTCCGGTGATGTTGAACCGCCGCCATAGCTGTGGCAGGACGGTCGATTTTTCAACAGGCATGGGCAATTATGGCGCGGCAAGACGGCGGGTGGTTCTACGGTCGCCGCCGGACGATGCGCGCCGACGCGCTTGCTGAAGCGAACGAAGCGGCAGGAGCTTGAACGAGCGGGATGGACTGTGACGGATGAGGGTTCACGATGGCAATCCCTTCGTTCTCGGCGGTACACCTACAGCGCATCTGCGATGTGCTCGCGGAAACATCGACCGGTCTGTCGAATACCGAAATCGCGTCGCTTCTTCAACATCTCGGAATCGATGATCCGTCGCCGGGAATCACGAAACGTCAACGGCTGTTCGCGGCGTTGAATGCCCGTCAAGAGCGCGACCGGTGCGCGAATCTCGTCGCGGCGTTCATGCAGACGGCGATGGAGCCGGTCCGGTTCACCGACAATCGCGCGACGTTCGACTTGCGGCGTTCTGCGCTGAATGAGGTGCTGGCGTTTTCGGGCTATTCGCTCGGTGAAGACGGCAAGCTCCGCGTCGGTGCCGTCGCACGGACGCTTGATGAAGCTGAGCAGCGAGCGGGACGACTCCGTTCCGAGCTTCGGCGTCGGCAAGTGCACCCCGATGTGCTCGCGTTCTGCCGCGCGGAACTGTTGCAGAAGAACTATTTCCATGCCGTATTTGAAGCAACCAAAAGTGTCGCTGACAAGATCCGCGGGCGGACCGGACTGACGGGCGACACCGCGGCGCTCGTGGATCAAGCCTTCGGCGGTGGACAGACCGGCATCCCGCTGCTCGCGTTCAACAGCTTGCAGACGGACACAGAGCGGAGCGAGCAGAGTGGATTGACGAACCTGATGAAGGGAATGTTCGGCGCGTTCAGGAACGTGACGGCTCACGCGCCGCGCGTCTCGTGGGAGATCACGGAGCAGGACGCGCTCGACCTGCTCACCATCGCGTCGTTGCTGCATCGGCGGATCGACGCGGCGATTTCGATACCGCGAACGCCTTCAGTTTCGTAGCCGCCCCGTCGCTTCACAGTTCAGCGATGCTGCTCCAACGCAACCGACTGACCCGAACCGTCTCGCTGTAAACGCGCGAGAGCAAACACACAGCCGGAGACCGGCAGGGCTCTCGCGGTCCGAGTCGTGCTGTCGTTCCGCAACCGCGGCTAAGTCTCGTCTCGCAACTCCCGCTCGGCAGCGTACCAGTCCTCAGCATCTCGACCGTCGACACGTCGGCGCCGCTCATAGATTTCGTAGGCTCGTCGCGAGACATCTTCGTAGCAGACGTGCGCGGGTGGGCAAGTAAACTCGATCCAGTCGTTCCCGCGCCTGATGATCTGCTTGTCCTGCGGCTCGCTGAAGACCCACAGCGGTAGCGGGTGCGTGGCGTCGGGATTGTTGGATGATTCGGGTATCGACGACCCACGCGCCGACCCACGCGAACGGCTCCGAAGAGCGACCCACGCGGCGACCCACGCGAAATCTGAAGCCGTCCGCCGGGTTCTGACGGAACCCGACGGACTCTGACCGTGCCGTTTTCTTCGGGAAATCGAGAATAGTGGCGCGCCCGGCAGGGTTCGAACCTGCGGCCTTCGGCTCCGGAGGCCGACGCTCTATCCAGCTGAGCTACGGGCGCTTTGTCCGGAACAGGTATCTTACAATGCCGAGCCGGAGGCACGCTTGAGGTTTTGCATGACGCTGCTCGCGCTCGTCGCGGCATTCACGCTGGAGGCGCCCGCGCAACGCGCAGGCACGAGCGCGGCGGAGTATCAATCGCGGCGGGCCGCCCTCGCCAAGGCGCTGGGCGGCGATGCCGTCTTCATCGCCTTCTCGCGTGAGCCGGTGCGCCGCGCCGGCGACGTCGACTGGCCGTTCCGCCAGGAGGACAACCTTCTCTACCTGACCGGCATGAACGAGCCGGAGACGACGCTCGTGCTGATGCCCGGGGAGCGCGAACGGCGCGAGCTGATCTTCGCGCGCGACCGCGACCCCTCGAAAGAAGCGTGGACCGGCCGCATCCCTTCGAAAGAAGAAGTGACGGCCGCGACGGGCGTTCGTGACGTGGCGTCCGCGCTTCAGTTCAACGGCTTCGTCGACGCGCTGTTTCAGGGAACGGGCTGGGGAAGCGTGGCGCCGAGGCGCTACTACGCGCCGCCCGCGATGCCTGCCTTTCTGGCCTTGCTGCGCGCCGGCCGCGCCGAGGTCTGGCTCGTGCTCGAAGATCGCTCGGCGAGCGGGGCCGCCGCCGTGTCCGTCATGGGGCGGGAGCACGCCTTCGCGGAACGATTGCGGCGCCGCTATCCCGAGGTCAGGTTTCGCGACGCGTCGCCGCTGCTGCTCGCGATGCGCGAGATCAAGAGCGCGTCGGAGCTTGCGTTGATCCAGCGCGCGGTCGACATCACGGTGGACGCGCAGAAAGCGGCGATGGCGCGCGTCCTCACCGCGACGCACGAATACCAGGTTCAGGCCACGATCGAATACACGTTCCGCACGCTCGGCGCCTGCTGCTGGGCATTCCCATCGATCGTCGCGGCTGGCAGGAATGCCACGACGCTCCATTACGAGACGAGCAACGATCCGATCGTCCGCGACGGCCTCTTGCTGACCGACATCGGGGCGGAGGTCGACGGCTACTCCGCCGACGTGACGCGGACATATCCGGCCGACGGCACGTTCTCACCCGACCAGCGCGCTATCTACGAGGCGGTCTTAGCGGCGCAGAACGAGACGCTGCCGCTCATGCGCCCCGGGCACAGGTTCATCGAGATCAACGACAAAGCGGTCGAGGTCGTCGGCCGCGAGCTGCTGAAGCTCGGGCTCGTGACGAAGCCCACGCCCGAGCAGGCCGGCCTGTATCTGTTCCACGGTACGGGACATCCGCTGGGGCTGCAGACGCACGACGTCTACGATCGGACGCGCACGTTCGAGGCGGGCATGGTGTTCACGAACGAGCCGGGCATCTACGTGCGGAAGGACGACATCGTCGGCAGCGAAGTGTTCTTGAAGCTGTCCGCGTCGGAACAGGCATCGATCCGGACTGCGATCGGCCGTTACGACGGGATCGGCGTGCGGATCGAAGACGACGTGCTCATCACACCGGGGGAGCCGAAGATGCTGTCGGCGGGCGCACCGCGCGCGCCGGCCGACATCGAAGCGCTGATGACGAAGCCCCGGTAGAGCGGCGGCCAGCGATACAGGGCGGTGGAGTTACCGCCCAGGATTAGTCGATGAGAAACACCGTCGGCGGGACACGGCATCACTCCCCGTCCGTGGGCCCGGGCTCTTCGGCGAGCGCGCGATCAATGAGAGTGCCTATTCCAATGAGGCTCAGATAGAGCACCGTTCCGGTACTACCCGCGATTCCCACCTGTCCCGTCCTGAGTACTTCGAACGCGACGAGCGCGGTGTTGTGCAAGGTCCGCAATTCATCGAGGCGATCGCGCCCGAATGCGTACTCTCCAGCGAGGCGTCGCTGATTTCGTTCGCGCCCGAACTCGGTGACCGCTCCCGCGATGGCGTCGTCAAGGCATCGGTTCAGCGTGCGAAAGTCATCCGCGCCGATGGTCTTGTGTGTTTCCACCGCCAGGTCGGTGATGGACTGACAGACGTCGCCATAATCGTACACGACCTGTGACACGGTGAAGCCCTTGACCAGAAGGTCGTGCCCGTGCAGGACCGCGCTCCTGCGAATCTCCGGGCTCGACGCCAGGCCGAGGCGCAACGTATCGACGAGCTGATCGAGGAACAGCGGTACTCCGTGATCGATTTCCGGTTCCGTAGGCGGCGGATTCACCCTCGCCGCCACCTTCACTCTGCACCGGCGGATGATTTCTTCACGGTTTTCGGCGACGAATTCCTTGAGCACGAAGCCTCCCGCCAGGAAACCTCAATCTCGCCGCCAGCCGGGATTCTCCAAACACAACGGATTCGGTCTCGAGCTGCTGGGGGGATGGTAACGATCACACTCTTGCAGGTCTGTTCCGAATTGCACATCGGGGCGATGGCGACGATTTCACCGGACCCACGTCGTTCGACAAAGCTGTTCGCGATGATCCTCAAGCCTCGATTGGTGTGGATGGAAGGACGAACGCCTCGGCATCGAGCCGCTCGGGCCGGAGGACGTCTGTCGGCGATTATCGTCGTGCGCTCGAATGCGCGAGAGGTGTGGCGCGCCCGGAGGGACTCGAACCCCCGGCCTACAGGTTCGAAGCCTGCCGCTCTATCCAACTGAGCTACGGGCGCGTAAGTCGGCCAACCATTCTACCGCCGGGAGCCAGCCCATCGCTATGTTAGAATCGGGTTTTGCCTCGGCGCGATTTTACCGCGCCGGGCACCCCGCGTCTTCCTCCGGGCCGGTAGCTCAATTGGCAGAGCAGCAGACTCTTAATCTGCGGGTTGTGGGTTCGATTCCCACCCGGCTCACCAGGTTTTCCTTTGATTTCTTGAAATCCTAATCACGTTCAGACGGCCAATCGGTCGTTTGACACACTAACTGACACACTGTGGGTTGGAAAGAAGGCGTACGGATATGAGCGAGCCGCTGGACCGTCTAGCATTCAAGGAGATTCTTGAAGCAGTCCTGCAAGCGCACGACATCGACCCGGCAGGCGCCGGTTCCGTGCCACTCGAGAAAATGGCGTCGATCGCCCGGCATGTGCGGCTCGAACTGGAACCCAACGGCGTCGCCGAGGATCAACTGCATGACTGCCTAGATTGGATGATCCCGGAGATTCTCGACCGCTCAATGACAGAAGACGGCCAAGGAATGGCGATCGCCGAGCTCGGGAAAGGCTTCGGTTTCAAGATCAGCTCGCCCTCTTGAAGCGGTCCGATTCCGCCGCCGAGCCCTTTAAAGGCCACCTCGCCTGGCCCGACACAACCATCACCCGCTCACGAACGGGACAAAACCGCGTTCATTTTCGACGCGGCGTCTTCCTGAAGCGCCGGCAGCACATGACTGTATGTGTTCAGCGTCAGCGATACCTGCGAGTGCCCGAGCGTCTCCATGACGACACGCGGATTGACGCCTTGGGCGAGCAACAGCGTCGCGCACGAATGCCGCAGATCGTGAAGGCACATATCGGGCAATTTCGCCGCGGTCAGCAGGGCTTTGAATTGCCGCGTGGCGTTCCGCGGCTCGAGGGGCGTTCCGATCGCGCTGGTCAACACGAAGCCGCGGTCGTGCCAGTGTCCGCCGGCTGCGAGGCGTGCCTCGAGCTGGCGCGTCCGGTGCGATCGTAGCGCCGTGATCGCAACTGCCGGCAGGGCGATCGTTCGCCGGCTGCGCGCGGACTTGAGCTCAACGATCTGCACGCTCGTTTTGACCTTCGCAAACGCGGATCGCACGGCCAGCAGCTCGCGCGTGAGTCGTGCGCGGGCCTCGGAGGCCTCTGGCGTTGCCGTAATCGCCTTCAGAGCCGCTCTAAGACGCTTTCGCTCGGGCCAGCAGCGGGCGGTCGCCGGGCCGCGACTCGCCACCGAAACGCTGGACGGCCCTACGGACCTGCAGCGTGCCGGCGTCCAGGTCCACGTCTGACCATTGCAGGCCGAGCGCTTCGCCGAGCCGAAGCCCGCAGCCGAGGGCGACCGTCACGAACGCGTCGAGCGGATGCTCCTGGCAGGCGTCGAGGAGTGCTCGTGCCTCGTCGGGATTAAGGGGCCGGATCTCGCGGCTTGTCATCCGCGGCGCGTCGATCAGCGTCGCAGCGTTCATCGTGATCAGGCGCCAGCGGATTGCGGTGTTGAGCGCCGTTCGGAGCACGACGCGCGCATACCGGCGACGGCCGGCGGATACGCCGTTCGTTTCGAGTGTCGCCATCCAGGCTTGTAGCTGCTGCGGAGTCAGTTTCGCGAGACGCAAGCGACCAAGATGTGGGCTGATGTGATGATCGATCGCCGCTTCATAACCGACGAAAGTCCGCGGCCGGACGCGCGGACGCACCACATCCTGTAGCCAACGCTTCAGGAACTCACCGATCGTCTGCCGTTCGTCCGCTGACAGCGTGCCCTGCTCCGCCGCCTTCAACGTATCTCGGAGTCCATCGACAACTGTGCGGCGCGTACGACTGTAGATGGCTTTACTTCGACGCTTGCCGTCCTGCCAGCCGAGATCAACACGGCCCATCCATCGACCATCGGCCCGCTGGACGATGCTGCCCTCTCCCCTGCCGCGTCGACCCTTTCCTGATGGCCTTGGCGCTCCCGTCCAAACCTTGTCGGAATTGGCAATGGAAACTTGCCCAAACGCGACTTGTAGAGCGTGAGCGGCCCATAGCTTCTCGCGAACGACAGCAGAAATCTCTCCCGAGTTACGCCAGCCCCGCGTCTTGCAGCGCGAGCGCTACGGTTAGTCTTTGACGCACAGGTTCCGTTTGACTCACAGATCAGCAGCGCTATTTCGTCATTCAACGTAAAACTGTACGTCAGCGACCTTGCCATCATCGGTCAGCCAAAAGATGAAGAAGAACCTTCTTCCGTCCGTATCGCCGCGATGGTAGACCGCTCTAACGATTGGCTGACCATGTCGCCGGAAACGGCGTCCAGCCATGACGTCGCTGCCAAGATAGACGAGCGGCTTCAGACTTTTCAACTGGTTGCTGACATCGTTGTTAGCACGCCAATTGATCAATTCGCCGTTGCGGAGCGCATAGACGGGGACCCGGCCTTTCACGATCTTGAATTGGTCACGCAGACTGGAGTCGTACATCTGGAGAGGTTCGAAGATACGTTCTTGAGTCCTGCCAGTTCTGGGACCGAGCATCGGCCGCGCGCATGCCCGTGACGTATCTCGAAGAGTTCCCCCCGAGATCGTCACGCGTCCTGATCTACGGCCGCGATGACCTGCCGCAGCCCGAGCATTTCCACGAGTTCGCGTAGGACCCGCAGTCGGCCGGCTACCGCTGCGGGGAGTTCCTCAGTCCGCTGGAGGACGATGCCTTCGAATGAGCGTGGTCTAGGCAGCAGGCTCGCGCGGGTGTAGCATCCGCGTGTTCTGCCCGGTTAGGTTCAGCAGCAGCTAAGTGAGGTCATGTATGCGCTTCGTCCTCTGCGTTCTATTCAGTCTCCTCGCCGTCACCTCTGCCAGCGCACAGAATCCCGCGGCCACCACCGTGACAGGAACCGCGACGAAAGCCACGAACAACGCCTACACATTCACGTCAGGCTCTGGGCAGGTCACCGCAACTTTGTCGTGGGATACACAAGGCGCCAACCTGATCATGGTCCTCGTCTGCGGGTCTTCAGATGTTCTCACGTACGCGACGGCTGCAGGTCTTCTGGACCGCTTTGCGCGCTTTGAATCCGGTGTGCCCGGTCACACCCTCTGCGCAGTCGCGGTTTCTTCGGCGGATCAAACTGCGAATTACCGTCTGCACGTGATAAGGAGCGGTGATCAGTTGTTGACATCGGCATCGGCCGCTGGATTCGTCGCGCTGACCGAGGCGCGGGAGGGAACGTTCCTGAGCGACGAAGCCGGCCGGGCGCTCAATCGCTTGAAACAGCTCTTGCGCTGAAAGACCGCGCTCGGCTTGTGGGGTTCTCGTAGATGGACTTCTACGCCGTCTGAGCAGGCGCCCGCCTGTTAGCAATGCTACAACATCGTCAGTGAGGGCGACCTGACCGACGCCGCCGCGAAGCTGGAAACGGCGCGGACGCTGCGAACTGCACAGAGCTAACAGAGCGACGGGTCGCGCGCAAGTGCGCGACCCGTCCTCTACTGCACTGACCTAAGCTGCGGACGTCTTCGTTTCCGGAGAAGCGGTCGCAACCTGCTCGCCACCTCGGTCGTTCGGCTTCAACAAGACCCGCTGAAGAAACCAAGACACTCGCTGGCGCGCATTGGCGACCTCGTGGCAGTGCGTGCAAACCGGAATGAGCGGTCCTCGATGACCGTCTTCGGCATATGGGATTACCTGATGTACTTGCCGGCCAACCCCAAGGGCGGTCAGGAAAGACTTCGGCGCCGAGCAGAGCACGCACCGATTCCCGAACGCTTCCCAGATCGAATCGAGCGTTTCGCCATCCGGGAGCGATGGGCGCGCTGCCGGCTTCCGTTCGTTCTGCTTGAGATACAGGACAGAGCCCCACGGTCGCTTCGACCCGCAGTGTGAACAGCGCACCTCACACCGGACGGTGACATCCTGCTGGGCGATCAGAAGGTCGGCGACCTCCCACACATCATCGAGCAGATCACGCGCGCGGATCTGCAGGCGAGCGACTCCATTACTCGCAAGGAGGGGCTATCGTTTGGTCAGAACGCCGCCATCATCGCCGCGGTCTCGGGCGGCGCGGCTCTGCTTCTCATTTGGAACGCGCTCAGCCAACTATCGATCGGTGAACCACGTGCCCCAGTCCGTCCGCTCGTGTAGCCGCGGGGCCGGGCGGTCTGGTCATCCAAGATGGCCTTCGCTGGCGTCGATCCGTCCCGCCTCCGTACGGGTGTGGTCTTGCGTGTCTGACGGCGGGCCATCATCGATTCCTTTCCCGCTAGTCGGAGTGTCCTGGCCTTGAAGGCGCAATGCTCGCTTGTTTAGACGTGTGGTTCAGCATGTTAGACGGAGGGACAGGCGGACAGAACAAGCTTCGCCTCCGATCAGGTCCTCCTTTCTTTCTCGAGAGTGGCTCACTTCAGCGCTAGCGTGTAAAGCCTCGCGGCGTTCGTGCGCATCACCATCGTGGCGATCTCCCGGGCGCGGGCGTGGCTGACCTCGCCGTCCCGGATCATGTGCGTGAGCGCCAGCGCGAGCGCCGTTCGTCCGGTCTTCGTTGCGATCCAGGCGGCCAGCTCCCAGCCCATGTCCGGTCCAAGCGCGGACGCGTCCGAGCCGAAGAGCACCTTCTCCGGATACTGGGTGAGCCAATCCCTCAGCACGTCGCCCAGCCTGGCGGGCGCGTAGGCCAGCGTCATCAACGAGATGTCCGCATAGACGTTCGGCTTCCACAGCATCGCCCCGGTGTGACCGGCGTGGACACCGCCACCATGGATGATGACGAAGTTGGTCTTCCGCAGCGCCGGGTCGTTGAACGCAGGCTCCAGGAGCAGCGGGTCGACCCCGGCGGTCGCGAAGAAATTACCGGCTCCCTCGAAAGAGTGGATGTGCACCGCCATCCCAAGCCGGCCAGCCTCACCCGCAATGAAGCGGAAGAGGAAGTCCTGGAGCGCCTTGTAGTCGGCGTGGGACGGCTCGCCGCCACGGGCGTACTTCGCATAGATCCCGCTCGCCGTCGACGTCGAGACCGCCGCGAAGTCGAGGGCACGGAGGTAACCCATCTCGAACTTCACCGCGACGCACCCGCCCCGTTGCTGGGCCTCGAGCGTGGGAGTCACCACCGTCTTCAGATAGGCATCGAGCGTCTGTGGGCGACTGGCGATCGTGAGGTCGGACATGTAGCGCTGGAGGAGCGCGTCCTCGAGGGGGAACAGCTTCTCGCGATCGGGCGACGTGGCGGCCTCGACAGCCGTGGACAGCGGCAGCATCAGCGGGTCCGCGTAGGACACCCACCGAAACCGCGGCGGCGCGAGCCCCGGACCCATGGACACACGGTTCGCGAGCATTACCTCCGTGCCGACCTGGTCGAGCACCCAGGTCGGGAATTTGTCGCCCTGCTCCTTGGCGACACGCCGCACCGTGGCGCGCCACTCCCGCATGTGCGCGTCGCTCAGGTCGGCATTCGGATACGCGTAGAGCGCCTTGTAGGCGGCGAGCCAATCCGGGTTGTCCGGGCGGAGCGGGGCCGGCAGCTCGAACGGCGCGATGCCATCGAGCGGCAGCGCGTCCGCGTCCTTGTCGCCGGGAGCCACGCTGTTGACATGGCTGTGGTTGTCCACTGCCCGGATTCTGCCGATGAACGCCGTGATCTCCGGGTCCGCACCCGGCTGCGTCGCCGTCGAGGCGACGTCACGTTGGGGCGTCGACACGCAGGCCAGAACCGCGCAGCCAGACGAGAGCAGAACTGTCCAGATCCTGTAGGCCTTCATGAGCTCTCCGCGTCTCTTCGGGTCGTCAGCAGGCGTCGCGTGTTGGCTCGAGCGCGTGGTACGGTCGTGATGTCCGCATGAGACGAATCGCGATCTCAGTCGAACCACCGAGAAGCAACGGCGCTTGATAGGCGGCCACTCTCACCGCGACAGTCATGTCCACGTTCCAGCTTCAGCCGTAGCGCCTCGTGATCGCGGCGTGGCGCTGGCGGCAAAGCTGAGATTGAACCGCTCGTCGGACGAGGCTGCCGTGTCGAGCGTGCATTCGTCGAACGAGACCGCTGATTCCACGGTCTGCTGAGCTCCCGGTGAGCTGCCGGCAACATTCTCCCTCGAAAGCTGATCGGACGCCGGCGCCAATCGATTCGAGGACCGCCGACGATCACGCGACGGCACCACGTGCTGTGGATTCAGGCGAACCAAACCCGCGTCAGTTGGAACCGGTTCGTTATGGCTGCTGCAGGTTGAGGGACTTCCAGCGGCTGTGTGAAGTCACGCCTGTGGCACATTCGGCTCCGCTCGATTGAACGACATCCACCCTTGCCCGGTATACCGAGCGACTATCCAACACCGGCAAACGGTCGCGCGCTTCCCGGCCGTCGGGTCACTGGCGGACAAGGTCGTTGATCCGCGCCAGTGTTGCAGCCAGGTCCTGGCCCTCGGCGAGCGCGAAGCCGCCACTCTGTTCGGACAGCGCGCGAAGGCTGTTCCGCGTGGCCGCCCAATAGGCGTTCCAACGGGCGGCGTCCACGCCGGCCATATCGACAATTGCACCGGGCAGGAGCC
>Ga0137394_10003586_pt1 | contig 11698 bp, 17 predicted proteins | sample czobulk116metaG_FD_108278 | JGI IMG/M metagenome (GOLD analysis project Ga0137394, IMG submission 108278) | Vadose zone soil microbial communities from Angelo Coast Range Reserve, California, USA - czobulk1.16 metaG | ecosystem: Environmental > Terrestrial > Soil > Vadose zone | place: USA... | reverse complement strand
CGATCGCCCAGGCGCTGGCGGCACGGCGCGAGATGTCGGAGACCGACTGATCCTCTAGGAGGCGCATGGCCGGGGCCGCAAGCTGGTCTTTCAACGAGAACGATTTCAAGCAAATCCAGACGCACCTGCAGGCGTTCCTCCGCGACTCGAACGCCCGCTGTGCGCTACTCGTTGATCGCAACGGCCAGCTCGTCGCCACGGTCGGGGAAACACCGCAGTTCGATCCCACCGCGTTCGCGTCACTCACCGCCGCCGACTTCAGCGCCAACGATCAGCTCGCGAAAATGATCGGCGAGGCGGAGTTCGCCTCGCTCGTGCATCAGGGCGAGCGCGAGTCGATGTACCTCGCGGACGTGGCGAAGCGCGTGATCCTCGTCGTGTTGTTCGATCAGCGCGCCACGCTTGGGCTCGTCAAGCTGAAGGCAAAGGGCGTCGTCGGAGAGCTCAACAAGATCTTCGAGGAGATGTTCAATCGGGTCGGCACGGGCCAGCCGGGGGCTCAGCAAAAAGGCCTGCTCGAAGGGGCGGAAGATGAAATTGACAAACTCTTCGGTTAACGGGACCCGCCCATGTCGATGATCAATTACGCGTCCCGCGAAATCAACTGCAAGCTCGTGTATTACGGACCGGGCCTGGGGGGAAAGACGACCAACCTGGAGCACATTTACGGGAAGGTCTCGCCCAACACCCGCGGCAAGATGATCTCGCTCGCGACGGAGACCGAGCGCACGCTGTTTTTCGACTTTCTTCCGGTCGATCTGGGCACGATCCGGGGTTTCAAGACGCGCTTCCACCTCTACACCGTCCCCGGCCAGGTGTACTACAACGCCAGCCGCAAGCTCATCCTCAAAGGCGTGGACGGCATCGTCTTCGTCGCCGACAGCCAGATCGAGCGCATGGAGGCCAACGTCGAATCGATGCAGAACCTGTACGACAACATGGCGGAATACGGATACGATCTGACCAGGATCCCGTTCGCGATTCAGTACAATAAGCGCGACCTTCCCAATGCCGCGCCGATCAAAGACCTCCAGGCGTCCCTCAATCCGGGTTGGCCGATCGACGAGGCGGCGCGGCAGAAACAGACGCCCGATCCGGCCCATCCAGGCGAGAGCCTGGTCGATAGGGTCGACGGCGAGTGGGTCGGCCATGCACCCTACCACGAGGCCGTGGCGGTCCGCGGCGATGGCGTATTCGATACTCTCAAAGCGGTGAGCAAGCTCGTCCTCAAGACGTTGAGCTGAAGCCCAGTTCGATGCGCTGGACGCTGCCGAACATCATCACACTGGCGCGGATCTGTCTCACGCCCGTCATCGCGCTGCTGCCCTTCATTCAAGGGTATTGGCCGAAAGTCATCGCCTTCGTCGTCTTCCTCATCGCCGCGTTTTCCGACTTGCTCGACGGGTATCTCGCGCGGCGCTATGGCACGACCAGTGAGCTCGGCATCCTGCTCGACCCGATCGCGGATAAACTGCTGCTGTTCGCCACGCTCATCCCCATTTTCTGGATCACCCGGCACCCGACAATTCTTGCCCGCGACAAAGTCGACTACGCGATCCCCTGGTGGGGCAGCCTGCCGGTCTGGGTGGCGCTGCTGCTGGTGGGCCGCGAGGTCCTCATCACGGTCTTCCGCTGGTTCGCCAAGCGCCGCGGCATCGTGATCCCCGCGATGGGAGCCGGAAAGCTGAAAGCCGTGGTCCAGAACATCTTCATCGGCGCGACGATCGCGTGGTTCGCCTGGAAGGACGCGATCGCGCAGATGCATCTGGCCGGCGACTTCCGGAACTTCTGGGATCAATTCCACGGCTGGTTCGTCGCCGTCACGTTGGCGGGGGCGATCGTCCTGACCGTGTACTCCCTCCTCGTCTACCTCTACCGCTACCGGGCCCTTCTCAAAGTCGGCAAGTGAAGCTCGAGGTCGTCACCATCGGCACCGAGCTGTTGCTGGGCCAGATCATCGACACGAACGCTGCCGACCTGGGCCGGGCCTTGGCCGCCGCCGGGGCGGAAGTCGTGCGGCGCAGCTCAGTGGCCGATCGCCCCGAGGCCATTCGGGCTGCGGTGGGCGAGGCACTCGAGCGGACGGGCTTCGTGATCACCACCGGCGGCCTCGGGCCGACGCGCGACGACATGACGAAGCACGAGGTCGCGGCGCTGCTCGGAAAAACGCTCGAACTGGACGCGGCGGTCCTGCGGTCGCTCGAGGAGCGATTCCGCCGCCTCGGCCGCCCGATGCCGGCGGTGAATCGCACGCAGGCGGAAGTACCGGCCGGCGCCACGGTGCTCCCGAATCCACGCGGCACCGCGCCGGGCTTGTGGGTCGAGGACGCCCGTGGACGCGTCGTGGTCATGCTCCCGGGCGTACCGTCGGAAATGCGCGGGCTGCTGGCCGAGGAAGTGCTGCCGCGACTCGCGGCCCGGACTTCGGGCGCCGTCGTGCGCTCGCGGACGGTCCGCACGACGGGGATCGCGGAATCGGCGCTCGCCGAACGCGTTGGCGCCATCGAAGAAGAAATCGCGCCACTCACGCTCGCCTACCTGCCGTCGACGGATGGCGTGGAACTGCGTGTGACGGCGTGGGGACTGCGGGCAGAGGAAGCGGATCGTTTGCTCGAGGCGGCCGCAGCAAAATTGCGCCAGCGAGCGGGCGAGCATTGGTATGGTGGCGATGGCGCCGACCTGGCCGCTGTCGTGCTGGATGAGCTGCGGGCGCGCCAGGCTCGCCTGGTGGTGGCGGAATCGTGTACCGGCGGCGTGTTGAGCGCGCGGATCACGGCCGTTCCGGGAGCCTCCAAGGTCTTCATCGGCGGAGTCGTCGCGTACGACAACATCGTAAAGAGTGAGACGCTCGATGTGCCTCCGGAGCTGCTCGATCAGTATGGCGCCGTATCGGAACAAGTCGTGCGCGCGATGGCCGAAGGCGTTCAGCGGCAGTTTGCGGTGGATGCCGCGCTCGCGATCACCGGCGTCGCCGGTCCCACCGGCGGCACCGCAGACAAGCCCGTCGGGACCGTATGGTTCGCCGCACGCTACGGCACCGAAGCCCGAGCGCTGAAGCGCATCTTTCCGGGCGATCGCAATGAGATCCGTGCGCGCGCCGCCCAGGCGGCGCTCGATTTGCTGCGGCGCCTGCTCGCCGACAAACCATGAATCACATCAACGCACCCGACGGAACGCCGCTCGTCTATGACGCGTACGAGCCTGCTCGTCCTGCCGTCGCGGTGTTGTTTCTGCACGACTGGCAGCCGGAGCCTCCCCCTCCCGCGGCAGGGCTCACCGACCGATTTGCCGAAACCGCAACGCAGCTCAGGGACGCCGGTCTGGCGGCGTACTTTCTGGACCAGCGAGGGTCTGGACGTTCCGGTGGTCGGCGGGGGCATTTGTCGCGCTTCAGCCAGCTGCTCGGGGATTTACAGGCGCTCCGCCGCGCCGTGCGTCGCCGCCATGATGTGCCGCAGGTCCTCGTCGGTCACGGCTTCGGTGCGCTGGTCGTACTACGCTACCTCGAGACGCAGCCGGGCGAGCCTCCCGCCGCGGCGGTCATCGCAAGCCCCTGGCTCGCGTCGCGCGCGCGGCCGGCCGCGTGGAAACGCCTCGCCGCCAGACTCGCGGATCTTTGGCCAACATTGCCCACGGGACGCGGCGCCGGGTTCATGACGGCTGGGGCGCGCGCCGAGCTGTTATGGGCCCAGCGTGCCATCGTGGCCGACTATCACCGGATCGAGCGACCGCTGCTGTTCGTGCTGGGTGGCGCCGACGCCGTCGTCGATGTCGAGGCCGCACGGCGTTTCGCCGATGGACTCGCGCCCCACGCAACGATCCGGTGGTACCCTGAGCTTTCCCACGACTTGTTGACGGCCGCTGCGGTTCGCGACGACGTGGCTCGCTTTGTCTCGGGATACCGCCTGTAGGGCGCTACCGATACAACGAGCCCCCGGATATCTTGTTGTCGGACCGAAGGTTCCAAATCCATGAACAACAAACGCCACGCCCACTCGCCGCAGGTTCCGCCTACGCCGCCCCGCGCCCCATCGCTCGATCCCGAGACGGGCGAGCCGGTGCCTGGGCCCTCTACAACCACAAGTGGACCTGCGGCGTCTGCTGCGCCTGCTGCGTCTTCTCAAGGAGCTCCGTCAGACGCCGAGGTTTGGAAAGACCGCCATCTGCGTCTCGCTGCCGAATACGACAATTTCCGCAAGCGCACGACGAAGGAGCGCGCCGAGACGTGGGCGCGCGCGCAGGCGGAGATCGTGTCACGTCTCGCGGACGCGCTGGATGACTTGTCGCGCTTCGCCCACATCGACCCCGCGGAGATCGATTCCAAAACGCTGCATGAAGGTGTGGATCTCGTCGAGCGCAAAGTGTGGAAGGAGCTCGAGAACGCCGGCGTGACGCGCATCGATCAGGCGGGCGTGCCGTTCGATCCGAACGTCCACGAGGCCGTGACGACTCAGCCTGCGTCGAAACCGGAGCAGGATCACACCGTAGGCCAGGTGGTGCAACCGGGTTATAAGATGCGCGACACGTTGCTACGGCCGGCCCGCGTCGTGGTGCTGACCTGGCAGGGACAGTAATGGCAGCACAGCGCGACTACTATCAGGTGTTGGGAGTCGCCGAAACCGCCACCACGGACGAAATCAAGAAAGCCTTCCGGCGGTTGGCCAAACAGCATCATCCTGACCGCAATCCCAACAATCCGCAGGCCGCCGATCGCTTCAAGGAGATCAACGAAGCGCACGACGTGCTGAGCGACGCCGAGAAGCGCAAGAAATACGATCAGCTGCGCCGGTACGGTGCGTTCGCCAGCCCGGGCGGCTTTGGAAGTGGCGGCGGGCCGAGCGCACGGCGCGGCCGCGGTGCCCCACCGGAGGGCGGCGACTTTGACATCTCCGACCTCGGCGGCCTGGGTGACATCTTCTCATCGATCTTCGGGCGCCGCGGCGCAGGAGGTCGCGAAGCCGAACAGGAGGAAACCGAGACCGAGGTCACGATTCCGTTCCGGGTTGCCGTGTTGGGCGGAACGGTGCCGATCACGCTCGTGATGCCCGAGGTGTGCCCGACGTGCGGCGGCACGGGCGCGGCCAAGGGTGCGACGGTCAGCACGTGTCCCGAGTGCAAAGGCCGCGGGACGGTCTCGTTCGGTCAGGGCGGGTTCGCCGTGAATCGGCCCTGCCCGGTCTGCCGGGGCAAGGGCACCGTGCCGTCGCAGCGCTGTCCCACATGCCAGGGCGCAGGCGAGGTCCGCGTCGAAAAGCGCATCAACGTCGAGGTCCCGGCGGGCGTCGAGGAAGGCGCGCGGCTCCGTCTCAAGAATCAGGGGCCGAAGGGGCGGGGCGACCTCATCGTCCAGATCCACATCGCGCCCGATCGCTTTTTCCGGCGCGAGGGTCTCGATCTCATCGGTGTCGTGCCGATCAATCTCGCGCAGGCGCTGCTCGGCTCCCGCATCAAGGTCAAGACGCTCGATGACAAGCGAGTCGTACTCCGCATTCCGCCGGGCACGCAGCATGGGCAAAAGTTCCGGATTCCGAGCTACGGCATCGAGAAGAACGGACGGCGCGGGGACATGTATGTGGAAGCCCATGTGACGCTGCCGGAAAAGCTGAGCGCCGAGGAGCAGGAGGCGGTGAAGAGCTTCGCGGAGAAGGCGGGACTTAAGTACTGAGCGAGGCGCGCATCGCGAGGGCGCTGGCCGGGCATGCACCACGTAGCTCCTCGGATTGCTCCAACGCTGGATCCAGCTCGCTGCGCGGAATCGCGGCAAACCCGAACCGCGGAAAGAAGTGACTGGCGGTGGTCGTGAGCAGGTAGATGTTGCGAACCCCGCGCTTGCGTGCCAGCTCGAGCGCCGCCTTGGTCAGCCGTTCGCCCCACCCCTCGCCGCGGTGCTCGACCTCGACCGCCACCGACCGCAGCAATCCGGCCTGGCCGTACACCTCCACTGCCACGCACCCCAAGAGCCGTTCCGAGTCCCTTACGACGAGAGCCGTCTCGATGTGTGCGTCAATTCCGACTACCGGTAACGCGCTCGCCTTGAGCAGAGCCAGGATGTCTGGGATGTCGTCTGACGTCGCGGGATGAATGTTCATTGACACAGCAAATCTATCGTGTTTTGTTTGGCTTTCCTCGGCGTCTCGTCCTCTCAGGCGTCTCGGCGTCTATCCTTTTGGGGTGTAGGTCAACTGGCAGACCGCCCGGCTGTTAACCGGGAAGTTGGAGGTTCGAGTCCTCCCGCCCCAGTACGCATTCCCTCCACGAACTTCCCCCCGGCGCGCGGTCGGCACCTAGCTTCGCTGCCGTCTCCCGATTCGCGTATTGGCTGGATGCCGGGATTCGCATTCCCGGCACCAACCTGCGGTTTGGCCTCGATCCGATTCTCGGGCTCATCCCCGGCGCCGGCGATGCGGCTGGCGCCGTTCTCGCCGGGTGGATTCTCGTAGAAGCGATCCGACTGGGGGCCTCGCGCGCGACGGTGCTGCGCATCGCGGGGAATATTGCGCTCGACGCGGCGGTCGGCGCCGTTCCGCTCGTCGGAGATATCTTCGACTTCGCGTGGAAAGCCAATCTGCGGAACGTGGCCCTGTTGGAGCGGCACCTCAAAGCGCCGGAGCTGGCTGAGCGCGCGGACCGCTCGTTCGTCTTGCTCGTCGTCTGTGGCGTGCTTGCTCTGGCGGTCGGACTAGTCGTGGCGGGAATCCTGCTGACGCGCTGGGTCTTCCGCTAGCCTTTCAGGGCGGGCGCGCCGGCCAAGAACTTCTCGATCGCGTCGTTGCCGACGGTTGGCCTGATGTGCTCGAGCACGATCCGGCCGAGTCGCGGCACGTCTTCCTTGCGAAACCCGGCGGCGGAGAGGCCCGCCGCCAAAGCGGCGGGGCCGGCCACGCCGATCATTTCGCCGGTACGCGCGCCGCTCATCAACGCGCGTCCCATGTAGCTCTCATGGTTGGGAACCGCGACGCGGACCTTCTCAAACGTCGCCTTATCCACCGCCATCCGCATCGCCATCAGAATGGCGCCGATCCCCTTCTCGGCCTGGCCGGGCTCTACTTCCAAATTAGCGACGATTTGTTCGACGAGATCCATGCGGCCTAGAATAAATGCAAAAGCGCGGACATGCAAAAGCTAGACGCACCGACGCACAGCGGGATTCGGTAAAACGTCAACGGGACAACCCGTGAGAGGGTTATCCCGCTGACCAATGACTGCAACCCGCGGTGCGTCTGTTGCCTAGTCTTTGCAGGTCCGCGTTTTATTGTCCTACGGTGAAGTCAATTCTTTTGAGTACGGCGCCGGCCTCATCTCGAATCTCTACATGCCATGCTCCCTTGGCGTCGGCCGGGATTGTCTTGCGGCTCCACGTCCTCCACGGCGATCCGCCGATCGTCAGCGGGACGTCGCCCACCTGGTCGCCGCCGTGGAACCAGACGTTATGCAGCGTCTGCCCACTGCCTCCGGTCACGCGCATCCACAGCACGACCGTGCCGACGCTGTCCGCAAAGGCGGAGCCAGTGTCTTGCGGCGTGCGATCGACGACCGACCGTGCCAGAACGGCTTCGACATTCACCGTGCTCGCGGCGGCCGGCGGCGGCGCCGGCGGCTTAGCGGTCGAATCCTGGGCCGCGAGAGAACTCACGAGGCCCAGCACCAGCACCGGCGTGAGTAGCGCTTTCATGTAGACACTCCCTGGTTGAGTTGCACGCGTTCCGCGGCTCGCCGGCTGCGCCGTTCCAGCGACGCGCCCAGCACCGCCGCGATGAGACAGCCTAACAACGTCCCCGCCATCTGAAAGCCCAGTTGATACTCGAGTTGTATCCAGTGACACTTGGGGGCGAAGAGTGGCCCCACCAGCCGGCCGCACTTGTCCTGCGTGAAGGCGAAGCCCCAACTCGCCGCGAGGCCAAAGATCAACGGCAACAGCGCGATGAAAAAGTGACGGAGCTGGAGCTTCATCGGCCACGCTCGATGTGCCAGCGATCCATGATGCGACCCCCTTCGATCACCACGTACTCATCGAAATGCGCTTCGGTGAGGCAGGAGTGATTGGGTATGATCTCGACGTGCTGCCCCACCTTGAACTTCCCTTCGATCGCGGCGGGTGCGGCGGCGCGGATCACACCGTGTTCCTGTGAGACAGACGCAACGGTCAACTCCGGATGATCCTTGACGGCGCCGAACGCCGTCTCGAGCCCCAGGTGGGTCGGTCCCAGGTCCTTCGACAGCGACAACGCGCCGGCGTCGATGACGAAGTGGGAGGCACCCGGCTGGTGCGAGACCACGGTCGCCAATACTGAGACCGCGACATCGCGCCATTCACAACATCCGATCAGCACCATGGTCCGGTCATAGAAGATGTAGTTCCCGGGCCGAGCTTCTGTGACGCCCGTCAAGTCTTTTACGGCCGCCATCGCGGGGGTCGAGCCGACACTGACCGCGCGGATTGGTAACCCGTCTTTCCGCAGCAGTTCCGCAAACCAGGCCATCACCTGCCGTTCCTGCTCGGCGATCTGGGCTGCCTCATCCTTGTTTTTGGTGCGGTACGCGTGACCCGAATGACTGAGAACCCCGTCAAACGTAAGGCCCCGCTCCGCCCCCAATTCCCGCGCGACCTCGAGCGCATAACGGGACGACGGGTCGACCCCCGCCCGGTGATAGCCGCAATCCACCTTGAGCCAGACATGCAGACCGCTGCCGGCCAAGGCTTTCGCCGTGTCGAGATCGTCGAGAATCACGCGGAGCGTCACGCCGTCCTGCGCGATGCGCTGCACGTGTGGAAGGTGGGACGGATCGAGCGGGAATGCCCACGTCAGGTCCGTGAAGCCGCCGCGCGCGAAGGCCGCCGCTTCGGACAGCGTGGATACCGTGACGCCCTGTGCCCCCAGCGCCAGCTGGCGGCGACCGAGCTCGAGACACTTGTGCGTCTTGATGTGAGGACGGAGCGAGACGCCGAGCTTCTTCGCGCGGCCGGCCATATGCTTGAGGTTCTGCTCCATCACGTCGCGATCGAGCAGCAGTGCTGGAGTTTCGACGTCGATCATCGCTAGCGAACGAGGTGCAACGTGGCGGGCGAACGGTTATCCATCGAGGCGGCGGCCCGTTACCTCCACCCGTCTCATGCGCTCGATCCGTCCCGACCCGCCGATGAAATGCGACGCGGCCCAGCTCGTGAGTCCGACGATGATCGCGCCGAGCGTCGCCGAGCCCAACCCGGAGACGACGAATCCCGGGACCAGCCACGCGACGATGGCCAAGGAAATGCCGTTCACGATCAGAATGAACAAGCCGAGCGTCAGCACGGTGAGCGGCAGCGTGACGAAGAAAAGGATCGGCCGAATCACGGCGTTGACGAAGCCGAGCACCAACGCCGATACGATCAGCGCGCCGGTGCTTGTGAACGTGATCCCCGGAAGCAGTCGGTCGGCGACCCACAGCCCGATCGCCGTGATCACCAACCTGACAAGGAAGCCTCTCATGGTTGGGAAGATAACCGCTGCACGCGTCCCGCGACGAACCGTGCGGTCATGCCGGGGCGTGCTTGCACGCCGAGCTTGGAATCGAGCAATATCGCGCCGCTCAGCGAGTCGCGGCCGGCCCAGGCGAGCGCCAGCCCTGCAAACGGGCCGAGGTCCGCGGGCCAGCCGCTGACGATGGCCTGCTCCGGCTGGCCGAACCAGGTGGCGGAGACCGTGTCGGCGCGCGGCGCGCGAAAAACGATGGACCCCTTGAACAGACACTCCCGGCCGACGATCGCCGTGGTGGTGTCGAGCAGGATGTCGTGGATTCGGAAGCGATCGCTCATGCCGGGTGCGGCGGGAAACGTCAGCGTGTCCCCGCGTGCGACCAGCCAGTGGCCGGCGTACGGCAGGGAATAGCGGCGCTGGCGGTCGAACTGATGACCGGAGCAGGGGTTGGGAGGTCCACACGCGGCAACCACGAACAGCCAGCCGCACATCACGGCGCGCATCAGAACTCCGTGGTATCCCTCGCGACCGTGTCGCTAGTCCGGATGCGCGCGCTCATCGAATCGGCGGCGTTCATCGCTCGTCCCACGGCGCGCGCGTTGGGGATCTTGGAATTCGCGAGGATGCTGTCCTTCTGACGCTCCGTGAGCGTGTCACGGGTGACGGTGGTTTGGCCCGACTTGTCAGAGCCGCATGCCAACACGGCGTACAGGGGAACCACCAGGAGGATTGATTTCATGGCTGGCAACGTTAACAATCTGCCCTACAGTTGCAACTCAACATGCTCACACGGGAGAGACCATGCGCCGTTTGCAGATCGTCCCTGTGCTTCTCCTTTCCATCTCCTGCAGTGGTCCATCCCTCAGCGATCGTCTGGCAATGGGCACGTGGGTCGATCTCACGTATCCCTTTGATTCGACGGCGATTTATTGGCCCACCGCGCAGGCCTTTCGCCTCACGGTGGTCTCGGCGCAGCGCATGCCCGGCGGCTACTACTACGCCGCCAACAACTTCGCGGCCGCCGAGCACGGCGGCACCCATCTCGACGCGCCGGTGCACTTTGGCCAGGGCAAGCATACCACCGATCAGATCCCCCTCTCCCAGCTGATTGGAGCCGCGGTCGTTATCGACGTGAGCCATCAGGCGGACTCGACGGCGGATTACCGGGTCCTTCCCTCGGATCTCAGGAACTGGGAGAGCGCGCACGGCGCGATCCCTGAGGGGTCGATCGTCCTGATCCGGACCGGCTGGGGCCGCCGTTGGCCCGATCGCCAGCGCGTGCTGGGCACCACGAAAACAGGCGCGGCCGCCGTTCCCGAGCTGCACTTCCCCGGTCTGAGCCTCGACGCCGCGCGCGAGCTGGCGCGGCGCCGGGTGGGCGCGGTGGGGATCGATACGCCGAGCATCGATTACGGCCAATCGAAGAATTACGGCGTGCATCGCCGCCTGTTCGCGGCGAACATCCCGGCGTTCGAGAACGTGGCCCACATGGAGGAGCTGCCGGTGACGGGCGCGTTCGTCATCGCGCTGCCGATGAAGATCACGGGCGGCAGCGGCGGGCCGTTGCGGATCGTGGCTCTGCTCCCCTAGGACGTCGGCAGGCCTTTGCGGAGCACATCCTCCATCACATCCGCAAAGCGGTCGACCTCTGCAAGCGTCGTGTAGACGTTCGGCGTGATTCGGAGGCAGTTGAATTCGGGGTGTGCGATCGGCGTGACGATGATGCGGTGCCGGTCGAACATGAACCCGGCGAGTTTGCCGACGTCGAGCTGACCCGGCGTAAACGATGCCAGCCCGCACGACTGCGCGGGATCGTAGGGCGTCAGGATCTTCACGCCGGGGACGCGCTCGAGCCGTTTGGCCCAGCGATCGCGCAGAAAGCGCAGCCGCGCCGCTTTGCGGTCGGGCCCGATGCCGTCGAGAAAATCGAGCGCTTCCACGATCGCGTTGTGATTGGCCGCGGGGTGTGTACCGATCTCCTCGAATTTGCGGATGTTCTCGTTCATCTCGGGCGGTGCCGCCATCATCGGCCAGATCTTTGCGATCTTCGCACGCCGCACGTACAGGAACCCGGTGCCGATCGGCGCGGTCAGCCACTTGTGGAGACTCGTGCCGTAGTAGTCGCAGTCAAGCTCATCGCGCGTAAACGGAAAGTGCGCGTATGCATGCGCCCCATCCACGATCACTTCGATCCCGCGTGCGCGACCCAGCTGGCAGATCTGCTTCACCGGGAAGATCTG
>Ga0137394_10003585_pt1 | contig 11699 bp, 11 predicted proteins | sample czobulk116metaG_FD_108278 | JGI IMG/M metagenome (GOLD analysis project Ga0137394, IMG submission 108278) | Vadose zone soil microbial communities from Angelo Coast Range Reserve, California, USA - czobulk1.16 metaG | ecosystem: Environmental > Terrestrial > Soil > Vadose zone | place: USA... | reverse complement strand
TCGTTGCATGTGCGTATTGCGTCACGGTGTGTGTGCGTCTGATGCGTCTGATGGGTTCCGCGTAGTATCAGCAGTTTTCTTACGGTAATCAAATCAGATCATGGCATGGCGCATGGGCCATGGCGGTATGGGCTTGACAACGGCGCCTCGTCGTCGGGCCGATTGGCCGAAAAGCATGGCACATACGTTCCCAGTGGCGTTGGGTGCCGAGTGCCGTGTGTACCCAGTTAGCACAACGCAAGTCATGTGGGAGGAACGGAAAGATACAACCAGAGAGGGGGATCCAATGCAGGCGGAGAAACGGTTGCCTCTTTCGAACAGAGGTCGTTCGTTCTAGATAACAGAGGGGAGGCGAAAGGAAAGGGAAACGGGGGGGCTGAAACGCCGCCCTTGCTGCTGCACCCTCGAAGTTTTTCTTAGGCACGGACTGTTTTTGTCTGCAGGTGCTTTTTGTTGGTCGGAGGCAATGCCCGCAGCAACTGCCAACTGAACTGCCAACGAACACTGGCATCCGCCGTACCTAGAATTAGCACAAATCGCGTCTAACTCGCGTGCGTCGCCATCCTCTGGACTGATGACGAGGAGGCGATGATGGTAGCGATGATGGGCGCGACCGCTACAGCATGCACTGAAGCACGACGAACTCACGATCAGGGGCAAGGGCCGAGGTCGTCGCATCTAACATTTAACATGAGAGTACGGCATCTCAAATGGGATATCACGTCCCTTTCAGCCAACGAGCACGAGGACAGGTTCCCTGAAAGAAAGTCCCAAAATTGGGGGGCTTGGGCCTAGGTGGGCCGGTGTGGCTGACTCGGAAGCCTCTGAAGGCCGTCGGTCGCCCGATCGCCCGATTTGGGTATCGCGTCCAAGGTGTGCAGGGATACAGATATTAGTACAGTACAGTGCTATCCCTGGTACGGGTAGTAGCAGTACTTATAGTAGCACAAACACTTCGCCGAATTTGATGCGGATCAGACGCGTTCGGCCCGACGTGCTCGTTTCCTCCCCTCGCCCCAAGGCCGCCGCCGCGGTCCGAGAACTGGACAAAAACTGCAAAGCGCAAAGAAAACAAACTTTACGGGGGGGCGCTGGAGCACTGCTTAATGCAGCTTGGGTTGGCACCGTCGCTGTCACCGTTGCCTAGCCTAGAACGCAGAAGCGGTTGGGCGCACGACACGGCACTCGCCGCCGAGCGCGTAACTTGTAAAAATTGCGCAAGGTTTCGCCTGTTCAGTTAAGGATCCCCCTCGGCTCATCTAAACGTACAGCAAGAACGCATTATTCCCCCGGACCCGCTCCAAGGAATGGAACGCGAAGACGTGCCGCGCGTGGCACTTGCACAGTCAATACCCCAGATAGGAAACCATCGGTTTTCTTCTTGCGTGATGTCCTCATGTACGTACTACTGCTCTGCGTTTAGTTTATTGCATCAACGGGGGACATCGAGAAACTAGCAATCAGCGCATTCTTGCACACCAGAAGTAATCCCCCCAGAGCAGGCTGCCATATCGGATTGAAAAGCGGCCGATAAATAAAAATAAAAATCATATCGTGTGAGACACGCGGCTGCTCCTTGGGTTGGAAGGATGCTAACACATGCCTGGCCTTCATTGTGAACGGATGCGCCTAATATTGACACGGGTTGGGGCCAAGCTGAGGTGCGTTGGCGCAGGCAATAATCAGTGTTGGTCTGTATAAATCTTTGTTGGAAATACGAAATATAAAGGCACCGCAAATTTCATATTGACAGGATAAAGAAAAAAGATCGGAAATCATGTCTATGCCCGATTGATTAATTGGAGGCATCAGTGACCCGTTGAACCCGCTGAGCAGTGCATGGCTCTCACCCCACTCGCTGTGGACCTTGATGTGATCATGTGTTTGGCCATCCGCCATCGAGATTGCGTTCGAGCGAGCGCCAAAAACGAGCTGTCCACCCCAGCACTGGCAGCACCCAGCCGCATTCGACCCGAGGGCACATAACGTTAAGTTCTCTGCCCATTCCTCCCAGTTTCCTCTTTCCTCTTCACCCTCATCGCGTAACACACTCTCTCTTCATTCTCTCTCCCCTTCATTCTCCCCTCATTTCCCCCCTCCCTCCCCCAATCATGGTTCGTTTCGACCACGATCCACTCGCCGCCGCCATCGCTCCTCCACCGGACGAAACCCCAGATGCACGCGCCGTCCGCTTGAGCGCAGAAGCAGAGGCCCGACGCATCAGCGACGAGATTGACGAGCAGCTCAAGCAGGAGCGGGCTTCCCGTCGCAAGCAGAGGCCCTGTGTCAAGGTGCTGCTACTCGGGCAAAGCGAAAGTGGTATGTTCTCCATTTCCATACTTCGCTTCTGACCCGTGTATCTAACTCACCTTCATCGACCGATTGCGCTTCCGTATTCAGGAAAATCGACAACGTTAAAAAGTGTGTATTTCTCCCCCTTTTCGTTTCCTGGGTTCGTTCGTCGACCTTCTAATCTTTCCGTGGCTGTGGGATCGCGGGGTGTGTGGGCGCCTCTATGTGACTTGGTGGTGTGTCGTCGCACACAAAATTACGCCATCGACTTATTCACTCAATTAACGGCATCCTTGTCACCCCTCCCATACCCCCATTTTGTTCTCCCTCGTTCTCTAGCGCTCCGTCTGGCGCTTGTCAGCACGGCAGGCTAACGCATATGCAATTTTCCCACCTATTCCCACAGACTTTCAGATGCAATATGCGCGTCAGACATGGCTCGAAGAGCGCTCCTCGTGGCGGGCCATCATCCAGCTCAACCTCATCCGCTCCATCGTCACCTTGCTCGACCTCATCGGTGAAGCCCTCGCGGATTCCTACTACGAGACGTCTTCGCTCCCGCTCACCGAAAAGCACCGCCTTCTGCGCTTGCGCCTCGCGCCATTGCGTGGGGTCCAGCAGGACCTCCAGCGACGCCTTGGCGCCGCCGCGATCGAGGAGATGACCAACCCCGGGTCCGGTGGCGTCCTACCGCGACCGTCAGAGTTCGCCGTACGCTCGCGGGATGGGTGGCGCAGCGCCCTCGAACGGTTCCGCACTCGCCCGCAGGATGCGCAGGAGAACGCGCGCGCTGCGGATGCGCGAGTGCGCAAGGCGGCGGAGGTGACGGAGGTCGTCGTCGGATGTGCAGAGGACATGAAGGCGCTTTGGGAGGATGCTGCGGTACAGGGCATGCTGCGGCGAAAAAGGATACGTATGGAAGAAGAGCCCGGATTGTATGTCGCCATCACCTCCTTCCTCCTTCCTCGCGGGTACAACGTTTACTGACGGGAGAATCATGGTTCTTCCGCCTGATCAGCTTCTTGAATGATGTCGAGCGCATTGCTGCTCGAAACTATGAACCGTCCGATTCCGACGTGATCCGTGCTCGGCTCCGAACGTTGGGCGTGCAGGAGTATAGCTTCTGGGTCGAGCAAGGTGCACTTGCTGTTCATTTCCCTCGCTCCAATGGTTTCGAATTAAAGTCGCATCTTCCCCTTGTATAGCCGGTCATGAATGGTTAATGTATGACGTTGGCGGGACCAGGTCTTCGGTGAGTTCTGCACGCGGGTTCCTCTCCCTCCCACTTTCCACGATAACATCCATCTGACCGGTTGCCGAATGTTATTCAGCGCGCCCATTGGTACCCGTACTTTGACGATATGGATGCAATCATCTTCCTAGCACCGATTTCTTCCTTCGATGAACGACTTCGGGAGGATCGCCGTGTTAACCGACTCGAGGACACTTACATGCTATGGCAAACATTGTGCTCACTCCAAATGCTCGCTAAGACTCAAATCATTTTGTTCTTGAACAAGTGCGACCTGTTGGAACAAAAGTTACGGGCCGGGGTCCAAGTGCGGACTCACGTTCCGAGTTTCGGAGATAGAGGCAATGACATTGACACAGTCAAAAAATGTGAGCGCTCTGTTTCCTCCCGGCTTTGCGCTTCTGGCTTTGATGACCGCTTTTCCTCAGACTTTCAAGCTCACTTCAAAGAGATTGCCAAGCAGCATTCGCCTGAGCAGCGTCGGTACTACGTACACCTAACCTCCGTCGTCGTATGTATACATTACGACTACATAGGAATGTCCCGCTGAGATCGTTTCCTCACAGGACACTGACAGCACTGCGGTCACGCTACGAACAGTCGAGGATGGGATCTTGCGCGCCAGCCTTCGTCGAGCGGATCTTCTCTAATAATTTCTCTGGAAGATTATTTCTTGTATGACCGACTACTGTTTTACTTCGTGACATGTGTTGCATCATCTGTACCACTATCTCTCATACCCATATAACTATGCCCTCTGATAGTATCTCTATTTCATCTTTATCCCCGCCCCCCGTTCCCCCAAGTTCGGCTCCGTGTTTGTGTCTGGAAATGGCCGAGATGCCGAGATAGATTTGCACGTGTATTGACATCTTTGCACCTGATTCTCACGTGTTTGATAGAAAAAGGCGCGTGGCCCTCGTGACCTCACGCTTTCACCCCCGTGATCCCTCGATCCTTCGTACGCCCCCCACGCTGACTGCAATTCACTATCCCCTCTTCTTACTCTCTCCATCACCCATTTCATACTCGCGACACTCCGTACTCACAATATTGGCAGGGCCATTCCGAAACTCCATTGAATACTCCTTGCCGCCGCCTCAACTGGTTCCGATCTCCCAGATAAGACGACTCTGAGAGACGAACGCCCAACTATCCCGATAGTAATGTCCTCTACCCCCAGCAATCAAGACCCCGCCCTTGTACCTCCCCCACCGGCTGCCCCCCCCGCGGCTGGCGCACCTGCCACTGACCCCGCCGCGTCCCCACATCTACTCGACAGCGCGCAAATCGTCCAACTCTTGCGACACTTCCCGAACGTCTACCAGGTAAGCCATCTGCCCCCTCCTGTATTGTCTTTTCCCTCCCTCTCCTAACGGGGTTACGCCTGCCACAACCTGACGTACGAGTCGACCCGAGCGGGCATCCGCATATGTCTTGTGCGCGCCTCCACGTGATTCGGGGTGGGAGGTCACGGCTGGGGCACGTTCGCGCGTCAGTCAGGTGCACACTAAATGGCCCTTTGCCTTCGTCGTTTCCGCCCGAAACGGCGAGGGGGTGTGCGACGTCGGCTGCTGATGCTGTATCTCCACATGTTTCGTTTTCTTGACTCTCACCGACGAGTTTTCTGTCCCTGTCTCCTATCTGTTGAAGGGCGTGGGAATTTTTTTTGGGTTGGTCAACACGCTGCATCAAAGGCACGATTTACCCCTCGCCCCTTCACGCGCTCGATTCTCTCAAAGTGAGGCACATATGTCCCATTTTGTGATGGATTGGAGGGCGCAGTTGTTTAGTCGTAGCTGGCTGCCGATGTGTATTATTCGATTGCGTCATAGCTTCTCTGCCTCTTCTTTATGGTGTCTTGACGCTGACCCTTTGTACAGCAGCTGATAGACGAACAAGGCACTCTCAAGGAGAGCGCCGCAGAGGCTCTTTCTGCGTTGGCGCTTGGTCAGCCTAACAACGCACCCGCGGGTGGTCCGTCCGGATTACCCTTTCCAATTCCGAAGCAACAATCGCCAGTGCACTCGCAACAAGCACTCGCGCTTCTTTCTCTCGCCGAGCCCGGACCGTCCTCACACCCCAATGGGCCACCAAATCTCGGGCAGCTCTCGGCCCTTGCAGCAGCTGCAGGAGGTTCGAGTGCTGTACCTGTCCCCGAAACCCAAGCAAGACCATCAGAAGGCGTACAGCCCACGGGCGCTGTCGAATCACCGAAGCTAGATTCCGCTTCTGCGCCACCCACGCGCGCGCGTGGTGCCCGCAGTGCCAATATGGGTTCAGATGAGTGGGCTCGTCAGCGGAAGGACAACCACGTTCGTCCATCTGTTCTATTTTGGTGCTGTTGCGTTACTAATTCTCCTCCTAGAAAGAAGTCGAGAGACGGCGGCGCGGGAACATCAACGAAGGTATCACTGAACTCGGTCGCATCGTGCCGAACGGGTCAGGCGAAAAGGCGAAAGGCGCGATCCTTTCGCGTGCGGTGCAGTACATCCACCATCTCAAGGAGAATGAGGCGCGCAACATCGAGAAATGGACATTGGAGAAGCTTCTCATGGACCAGGCGATGGGCGACCTGCAAGCACAACTAGAGGAAATGCGTCGCCTCTGGGAGGAGGAGCGCGCTGCGCGCACGCGCGCGGAAAGCGAGCTTGATGTGCTGCGGGGCCTCAAGAGCTCCTCGGCGGCGGAAGGCCCTGCCGCTCTTGCCTCCTCCGCCTCGGTACCAGAAAAAACTACAGAAGTCACTGCTGCGGCAACATCGGCGAGCGACGGAGAAACGACTCAGGGAGGTGAGGAGGAGAGTGGGCGTCCAGGGAAGCGACAACGTACGGATTGAGCAAGAGGAACATGTGAATGAAGGTTAGGTCCTATTGACATTGCTGTACGGCTGTACTTGGTTTCTCTTTTACCTCCGCTTTTACCCTCATCTCTTTTAGTGAATCCGCTGCGCTATCTTGTATGGTTATCATCCCGCTTTCCCGCCTTGCGATCTCAAGTTTTCTTTCCGTCCGCCCTTGCTCGTACTCATGGAGGAGCCCTTTTTTTAACCTGTCTGTTTTAGCTGAGTTTATGATGCACGGTGATGGCAAATTTACGATCTTACGAGATTCGATTCCGTTCCGACAATGCGTGGCTTGACTCATATTTTCACACTCATAAGGAAAGTATGACAACCCGCAAATATATGTGCGAATGAATCTTGGCGGGGCGAGACACAATATGTCTGTCCGGTGCAGTTTGACCTCTTATGCCGCCCTTGGAACAATTGTGACGGGCTGGGCTTTCGAGGCAACACTCAAAAGCCATTAGTACAAGCACATATAGAGGGGATGCAGCACATGCGCAGGGGCTATTTGTTCGGCCGGCGAGTAATATCATCATCCCCCGCGGTTTATGTCTTCCACAGACAGTAACGTTTGATCGTACAGCGCTGGGCGCGATCTGACAATCACTAGATCACTAGCAGAGGAGAGCTGCGAGCCGATGGAACTAAGATGTCGACTCGGCCGAGGGGAATCCGAGTCCGGCAGATGACACCACCGCGCACCCCACTGGCATGCGACCGAGCGGGCACTGACAACGAGGGAGATGGAAGAGTGTACTACGCGAGTGTTTGTGCAGTTGGAAAACTACGTCGGGGGTCCGCACTGGGGGAAATGGAGACGCGGCAAGCTGAAGTGAGTCCTTGGCTGGGTTTGTCGGGTGGCGGAGGTAGGTGCCGTACTTAGTACGTACTTTCAAAGTTGAAAGAAACCGACCCGCGGTCTTTTTTTTTTCTTCGCCATTCCGACACCCCCTTGCCCAGCCTCCTAGAATCAGCCTCCTAAACAACTAAGCATTGCCGTTTCGATATCATCGCACCGAAGTCACCTTCCCCCCGCCATTCCTCCGTGTACACGATTTTGGCCTCGGGAAAGTGCCTTCCTTCTCGCATCCCCAGCGCCAGCGCAAGTCATAGTCATCACTGCAAAGACGATAAGGGGGAGTTTACCTTTACCTTTGTGAAGTGGGAGATCCTTTTCGCTATCGTACATGGAATCTGTCATTGAAAGGTTTGTTTTCTATCCTCTATCATCACTGCAGAGCTAACTCTTCAACAGCACTGAGTCCTACTGGACCTCGTGTTTCCGGAAACGGTTCAATCTCTTAGTAGACTCAGAGATTTGTTCGTCGACATCAGAACCGAGATTTAGCCAATGCCTCAGGCTATTGGATCACGAGATCGACTTCATCTCTCGGCTAGTGCAGTCCCAGAAGGCACAACGAAATGCCATTTTACCCATCTTTAGACTCCCACCCGAAGTTCTTGTTCTCATATTCAAGGCATGCAGAGATGGCGATATAGATACAATTCACTCGACCTACATTCGGGAGCTCCCCGAACATTCGTGGATGGAATGCTCACGCGTATGCCAGAGATGGAGACACATCATATTTGGAACCCCGTCCTTGTGGACCGACACCATCGTCTCACAAGGCTGGCCAAAGCCGTCCGCATCTGATCTCTCGCGGGCGGATAGGATATCACTAGAGGCTACATTCCAGTCCACCCTCACATCTTTCCTCCGCGGATTTCGCTTCAGTTCGACGATTCTGAAGACTATCGAGCTCACCGTCACCATTCGGAAGGAGGATGACGTCGTGCCTCTGGGGCTTCTATTGCACAATTTCCCTGCCCTTGAACGCATCTCACTTTATGACTGCTTGGTCAATTGGAAACCGCCTCCACTGCCCTCACACTCCCTTAAGTCTATGAAGATCCTTATGAACGATCATGAAATGGAGGGGCGCGACTCTATGGAGTTTTCAAATGCCACGGATGCCTCCGAATTTCTTCGGAACACCCCATCGCTTGAGGCTCTAACATTGATATATGGCTTTCCTTGCCGATATCACCAGGATACAGGAACGGACAAAATCATAGAACTTCCTTGCCTACGAGATCTTGACCTCGGAGAAGGGGGGGAGTCGTGGTGTTCGTACTTCTTTGGTCGTCTCAAAGTTCCATCCGAATCAATGTCGCGCGTCCGGCTTTCGCTTTATGACAATTCCGTCGGTTCCAACTATGATCCAATATGGTCTTGTCTACAACGAAGATTCCATGACGTCGATGTGTCCAGTGGGTACCTCGAGTTACTTGACGCCGCGGAGCTTCGACGTGACCTGCACCTGTCCTGGTCGATCTGCTGGAAGGTGCACACACGTGTTATTTCGAGCGAAGCAGCTTCTGTGGAGGCTCCGATCCAGTCGGATCCAGGAACCGAGAGACACACAGACTTGTTCTTCCAAAGCCGTAACGTCCACAAGGAGATGCTATTATCCTACGAAGCATGTGGTGCACTGCCATTGCTATTCGTGCGTGTGCTCGTCATTGAGCGCGCTGATGCAAGATTATGGGAAATTCTTGCCGAACGCTTCCCTTCCATCACAAGCATCACCTGCCTGAGCGAGCGCCCGATCCTCCACAGCTCAACGAACGGAAATACGATATCATCTATCGCACCGGTCAGAGCGTTCCCAAAGCTAGCGTCTCTGGAGCTGCGTAAGATCCCACTGCAAGTTGAAGCAAGCGCCGCAAGTGTGGAAGTTTTGAAATGGTTACGCATGCGCAAGGAGGCTGGGGTTCCCGTAGAGCGACTCGTCTTGAAATGTTGTCACCCGTGTGATACGTGGCTTGCTGCTGCGCGGGGCATCGTAGAACATGTTGAGGTAGTAGAGTGCAACTGTTATGACTGTAGATACCGTCAACGCGTCACTGTCGAATGATGCATCCACTATATCAGTTTATATATACTCGGGCTTAGCGGCCAAATCACAACAACACTTTTCTCTTGCCGGGTTGCAGGTCACATCAGACATGCGACGGCTGGCGGCTCAGTTTGTGTAATCGTAATCGCACTGCAAGCCGCGGCGAACGTACGAGCCACTTTGGCGGTCATTCCAACCCCTTTCAGTTGTGGTTCAGTCGGGCCATCGCATATGAACGCCATTCTGTACCCAGCTGTGCAGGGATAATTAGGATCCTGGGTATGCTGGGCGTGGGTGCTGCTCAGGCTCGGTGACGGTGATCCCGGGCTTGGCCCTCCTATCTTCTCCCAGTCCGAGTCCGCACCGCACCACAAGGCCTCCTAAGTGACTGTGCACATATAAGTTCCGATCATCGCACCGAAGTCACCTTCCCCCCGTCATTCCTCCGTCTACACAATTTTAGCCTCGGGAAAGTGCCTTCCTTCTCGCATCCCCAGCGCCAGCGCACGTTATAGCCATCGCTGCAAAGACGATAAGGGCGAGTTTATCTGTGAAGTGAGAGATCCTTTTCGCTCCCGCACATGGAGTTGGTCAATGAAAGGTTTGTTTTCTATCCTCTCGCCTTTCTGTAGAGCTAACTCTTCAACAGCATTGAGTCCTACTGGACCTCGTGTTTTCGGAAACGGTTCAATATCTTAACGGACTCAGAGATTTGTTCGTCGACAACAGAGCCGAGATGTGGCCGCTGCCAATGCCTCAGGTTATTGGACCACGAAATCGAGTTTATCTCTGGGCTAGTGCAGTCCCAGAAGGCACAACGAAATGCTATTTCCCACATCTCTGTACTCCCATCTGAGGTCCTTGTCCTCATATTCAAAGCATACAGAGATGACGATTCAAATGCTTTCGGCGACAGGGGCCGAAACGAACATTTGGGGTGGATGGAATGCTCACGCGTGTGCCAAAGATGGAGACACATCATATTTGGAACCTCGTCCTTGTGGAGCGACATCATCCTCGATTGGGGTCCCTTATGGCTGCAACGATTTCTCAAATATTCTCAATCTGCCTCAAAAATTCGGTTTCTGGGCTACTACGCACCCACGATATCTGAGTCCTGGCTTAAGCCCTCTGCGTATGATCTCTCGCGGGCGGATAGGATATCATTGGGGGGTATATTCCAGCCCAACCTCACCTCTTTTCTCCACGAATTTCGCTTCAGGTCGACAATTCTGAAGACCATCGAGCTCGCCGTCACCGATCCGAAATCCATAACTGGCGCCGGCGTGCCTCTGGGGCTTCTATTGCACAATTTCCCTGCCCTTGAACGCATCTCACTTTGTGACTGCTTAGTCTATTGGGAACCGCCTCCACTGCCCTCACACTCCCTTAAGTTTATGAAGCTCCATATGGACGATCGTGAAATGACGAGGCGCGATCATAAGAAGTTTTTCAATGTCACGGATGCCTCCGAATTTTTTCGGAGCACGCCATCGCTCGAGATACTGACATTGATATATCGCTTTCCTCGCCGATATCACCAGGATACAGGAACGGACAAAGTCATAGAACTTCCTTGCCTACGAGAGCTTCACCTCGAAGAAAGGCGTGATTTATGGTGTTCGTACTTCCTTGGTCGTCTATTGCTTCCATCCGAATCAATGCCGCGTGTCCGGCTTGGGTTTTATCACGATTTCGGCGGTTCCAAAGGCAACGATCCAATAAAATCTCATCTACAACGAAGATTCCATGACGTCGATGTGTCAACTGGGTACCTCGAATTGCTTAACGCCAGGGACTCGGATCCTCGGATGCACTGGAAAGTGCACACACGTGTTATATCAAGTGAAGGTGTGGAGGCTCCGATCCAGTCGGATTCAGGAACAGAGAGACACACAGACTTGTGCTTCAAAGATACTCACCGTCATGTCAACGACAAGCAGATGCTAGTATCCTACGAAGCATGCCGTTCATTGCCATTGCTATTCGTGCGTGTGCTCGTCATTGAACTCGCTGATGCAAGATTATGGGAAATCCTTGCCGAACGCTTCGCTTCCATCACAAGCATCACCTGTATCTACGATGGCGCGATCCTCCACAGCCCAATGAACGGAAATACGACTTTGTCTATCGCACCGGTCAGAGCGTTCCCAAAGCTGGCATTTCTGAAGCTGTGTGGGATCCGACTGGGAGTTGAAGCACGCCACGGTGGCGACGCAACTGTGGGGTTTTTGAAATGGTTACGCATGCGCAAGGAGGCTGGGGTACCCGTGGAGCGACTCGTCTTGGATCGTTGTTCCCTGTGTGATACATGGCTTGCTGCTGCGCGGGGCATCGTAGAACATGTTGAGGTAGTAGTATATACTCGAGCTTAGCGGCCAAATCACAATAAATCACTCTTTTC
>Ga0137394_10003584_pt1 | contig 11702 bp, 12 predicted proteins | sample czobulk116metaG_FD_108278 | JGI IMG/M metagenome (GOLD analysis project Ga0137394, IMG submission 108278) | Vadose zone soil microbial communities from Angelo Coast Range Reserve, California, USA - czobulk1.16 metaG | ecosystem: Environmental > Terrestrial > Soil > Vadose zone | place: USA... | reverse complement strand
TTCTCAAGGGCCGTCTTCATCGCTTCGAAGTCACCTTCCGAGTATTTTCCGGAACGATACTCGAATCGCAAGTCGCGCAGGTTGTCATAGATGGTGTCGCGGCGTTCCAGCAGTTGGTCGAGCTTGGTCCGGTGCGGCGCAAGGTCCGAGGCATCCGGCTGAATGTAAAATACGAAAAGCATGGTGGCGACGGCCAGGGCCAGGCATGCGCCCAGCACCGCCCAATCCCCGGAGGCAATCAGGAATATCGAGAGTGAGTAAAGAGCAGGTAGCATTTAATCCTGCGTCTCGCGTGACGCCTGCGCTCTAGCGCGCTCCAACAACTCCGCGGAAATAGCTGGCCCCCTGCCCGCAGTTGCCGCTTGTGGCCCGGGGCGCTTTCGCCAACGCGAGATCACAAATATCACCAAAACTGTTCCCAGTACCAAGTAAATGCTGGGAAGCCACCAAGCTAGCAAACTGAAGCCGGTCTTGGGCGGCTCGGCAAGAACTGCCGTGCCAAATTCCAGAACGAAACCCTGCAGGATGCTTTCATCGGGGTCACCGTTGGCCACTTTCGCGTCCAGAGTCTTCAGCATCATACCGGAGTTCATGCAGCCCACATGGTTGCACTGCGTCAAGATTTGTTTGCAACTGCAAATCGTCGTTCCCACGCCGCAGATCAGCTTGCCGCCAAGCTGTTTGGCATGATCGGTTTGTTGCGCACCCGCCGGTGTGGTGATAAGCGGCACGGCCGCTATCAACAGAAAGACGGAAAATGCAACACATGCTCGAAATCTAGTCATGGCCATCTCGCAAGGTAGCCGACGGGGTGAGTCCGTGGGTTAACGGTTGTGCTGCCGGCTGCGGGGCCCCCGCGAGCACCAGCACGGCACGGCGGTTCGGGAGCATTGCTACCAGCGTTCCAAGCACCACCACCGCTCCACCGAGCCAAATCCACTTCACCAGGGGATTTAGATAAGCATGCAGCACGGGCAGTTGCGTGTCCGGACTATCTCCTGCATAGACCACGTACAAATCTTGCTTCAAGGTCGAATAGATCGCCACCATCGTGCCGTTTTGCTCGTTCGTCGAAAAGTGCCGCTTCTCCGGATACAGCATCATGATCGGCTTCTTGTCGCGCAGCACTTCGACGAGCATCCGTTGCGCGGTGTAATTCTTTTCCGGCCTGCTGTCGAAGCCTTGAAGAAGCAAACTGTACGGCCCGATCTGCATGGTCTGCCCGACCTGCATGTCCTTCTGCAAGTCGCGGTTGAACGCCGCGCCGGACAGCCCGATAAAGACGAACACCATTCCCATGTGAACGATATAGCCGCCATAACGGCGCGTATTGCGCATGGTGAGATCCACTGCCGAGGCCAAATACGTAGCGCCGGATCGCGCGCGAATCACCTTCGCGCCACGATAGAATTCCAACCCCACCGTGGAGGCCACAAATACACACAGAATCAGGCACACCCACGAGTAGATCTCCCGGAAGCCGAACACCAGGGCAATCACGCCTGCGATCAACCCGATTCCCAGCGGCCACCCAAAGTTCCGCTTCATGCTCTCCGTCGAGGTCTTCCGCCACGCCAGCAGCGGCCCGACTCCCGTCAAAAACAGGAGCAGCAACCCGATGGGGATGTTTACCTTATTAAAGAACGGCGCTCCCACGCTGATGCGGTTGCCGGTGATCCACTCGGAAAATACCGGAAAGAGTGTCCCCGATAGAATCGCGACGCAAGACACCAGAAGAATAAGGTTGTTGAATAGAAAGCTCGATTCGCGCGAAACGATCGAATCAAGCTGATTCTCGCTCTTCAGGTAGTCGCGATTCTTCAAATAGGCCCCTAAACACACCGAAATGATAACCACCAGAAAGCCCACGAACCAGCTGCCAATGCTGGATTGCGCGAAAGCATGAACCGAACTGACGATGCCGCTGCGTGTCAGAAATGTCCCGAGGATGCACAGCAGGAACGTGCAGAACACCAGCCATACATTCCAGACCTTCATCATGCCGCGCTTCTCCTGCATCATCACGGAGTGCAGGAACGCCGTGCCCGTCAGCCACGGCAAGAACGACGCGTTCTCAACCGGATCCCATCCCCAGTAACCGCCCCAGCCAAGCACCGCATAGGCCCAGTGCGCGCCCAGCAAAATTCCCATGGACTGAAACATCCACGCGATCATGGTCCACTTGCGCGTCAGATGAATCCACTTCTCCCCAGGGTACCGCGCCAGCAGCGCGCCCAGCGCAAAAGCGAACGGAATCGTGAACCCCGTGTATCCCGAATACAAGTTCGGCGGATGGATCACCATTTCCGGGTATTGCAACAGCGGATTCAATCCGCTGCCATCGGCCCGCGCTACGTAATTCAGTACCCCATCCGCTCCCGGCGACGCCAGCGCTTTAAACGGGCTAGCCACGAAGTTATTCAGCGTCAGGAAGAAAATCTGCACGCCGGCCATCACCACGCCGACGTACGGCATCAGCTCGCCATTCTTGTTCCGGTAGGTGATCAATACGGATAAAACATAAACGGCCAGCAGGAAGCTCCAGAACAGCAGCGAACCTTCCTGCCCGGACCACAGCGCGGCTACTTTATAAAATGTCGAAAGGTCGCGATTGCTATGCGCCACCACGTACGCGTTGGCAAAGTTGTCGCTGAAGAACAGGTATTCGAGGCTGAAGGTTGCGAGGAAAATCAGGGCGCAGGTGGCCATGCCGGCCTGCCGGGTGCTCTTGATTAGCAGCGGATGGCGCGTGAAAATCGCAGCGATGCCCCCGCCAAACGCATATACCGCGCATACAAACGCTAAGGCAAGTGCAAAAGAACCGAATATATCCATGGCGACCCTGCCTCTCCCCCGGCGGCCCCGGGTGCGCTACATGCTGGTTCGCTGGGCGGAACTTGCTGCAGCTCCACCGGTGCCTCCCGGTGCTGCCTCATACTTGGAAGCGCATTTAGCTTGAACTACCTCGGCGACAAATCGGCCGTCCGCGCTGGGGTGGCCCTCCACCAGGGCCTGGGACTTGTCTACAAAAGTATCTGGCAGCGGGTCGCTGCCAATGTAACTGACCGGCAAGGTCTTCCCTTCCCCTTCCAGGACAAAATCAATCCGGCCGGTAACGTGGTGAATGCTTCCGGGCGCCACGGTGCCTCCGACGCGCATGCGCTGACTTTTTGCGGAGCCCGTCAGCGTCGGAAGCTCGGCGATAGTGTGATAGTACGTCTTGCTTTCTCCGTAGCCGAGCCACGCCAGAAAGCCCATCGCAGCCACGATTACACCGATTCCCACACCAAACTTTGCTTGCTTCTTCACGGTAGTACTCCTACAACGCCATCAATCCGGCGATGGGTATGATTCTACCACACTTAAAGAGGTCGTCTACTGGCTCCGAGTGCCACTTGTGCTACTCCTAATGGCCACTTGGCGCCTGCCCAGTAGGTCAGTCCCCCGCGCGGCCTGCGAGCGCCTCTCTTAACCTTGCAACCGAATTCCCCGGTGCAGGACCATCGAATTCGAAGAGTTTGCCATTGTCCAACACAACCGGACAACCCAGTTCCAACGCCAGGATTTTCTCCAGAATCGGCCCCAACGCCCGCGAGATCAGTACCACTCGCTTCGGTTTCAGCGACCGGCGAATCCTTCTAGCCACTGCCTGTAGGCGCTGTGCCAGCAGCGCCGCAGCCTCATCTCCTGGTCCGGCATCCCTGTCGAGCGGGCATTCCAGCACGTGGGTCAGAAAAAATCCTGCCCGTTGAAACTCCGCATGCACCACGTCCGCCCCTTTTCCCATCGTGGAGATCCCCAGCGCATCCAGCAGATGCGCCGCTTCCCCGTGGAACTCTCCGCTTGGCGCATACAGAAAATCCTTCTCCTCTTGCGGCGAGAAAGCCCCCAGCACCAGCGCGTTGATATGCACCGGCCGATACCGCGTCATCCATTCCAGCCGCTGTAGCCTCCGCGCAATATGCTCCGCCGACGCGATCTGCCCGCACCCGTCGCACACCAATTCGCTTGACCTTGTCATCATTGGCAAGAATTTGTAGGGGCGGGGCTTGCCCCGCCCCTTGACCGGGCTTTAGTCAGCCTCTCAATTTAGAATGTATTGGAATGTCACCGCGACTGCAATTCCAGTAGGAGTATTGTTCGTGGAAGCCAGACTGTAACGGAAACCGTGGTAATTCACACTCTAGCCCGGCTCTTCCCTCTCCTAATGTTCACTGGACCCTGAGAACTGACAACTGAACCCTCAAGAAGAGACCGGCGTGTCCGACGGCAGCTTCGCGCGCAGGCACCACTTCAATTCCTGGCTCAGCTCCGTGATCTCCATCCCGGGCATCACGATGAACTTGCAGCTCAGCATCTCGTGCGGTTCGTCCTCATCCGGCAGTTGGCACGTCACCCGGCAATACTGGCAATCCTGATTCCAGCAGAAGCGCCCATACGGAATCGTTTCCGGGCTGATGAACTGGAAACACCTCAATAGCGAATTACGCTCCGGGACCTGAAACTTTTTTCCGAAGACCGAGATCTCCACGAGTTTTTCATACGGACGGAAGGGCTCCGACATGACCAATCCTGTTCTCTGTGAACCGGCCTGCTCTGCCATACCATTTCCCCTGCACCGGGACACCTGGGTAATCGCCACAGATGTTTGCCTACCCAGAGTAGACCGCAGCTTTCACGCACACAACGCCGCCTCTCGCCCGCGTTCCCAATCTGTTACGGGGTCCAAATTCCTCGACCAGAATTTCGAAATGCAGTGTGCACTTCGTTCGGGAGAATCGACAGCAACGTCGTATCCTTGACCCTTTTGTTGCGCCTGTAACCTTTCAAAAATCGCGCACTCCCATTCCTGCGCACTGCTTTCTTGGCGAAGGGTCCACTGCTTCTCCCTTCCCGATGACGCGGTGACGTGTATCTCAATCCTTTTAGGGGCAAACCAATGAACAAGCTAAATCGCGCTTTACTCTTAGGCACGCTCGTCGTCGGAATTTCCTCTCCGGTGCGTAGCTATGCTCAGGATCGCGAAGATGGCCGCCAGCACGCCGTCTTTGTTATGACCAATGATGCCAATCACAATGAAGTGCTGTCGTTCCACCGCGCTCCCAATGGGCAGTTGCTCGAGGGCCGCCATTTCGCCACCGGCGGAAGAGGCAGCGGCGGTGCCATCGACCCACTTGGATCTCAAGGATCGTTGCTCCTGAGCCAGGATGGGCAGCGTCTCTTCGCCGTAAATGCTGGATCAGGTGACGTTTCGGTGTTCCTCATTCTCCACTCAGAATTAGTGCTCACCGATCGGGAACCATCGGGCGGCAGTGAGCCGGTCGCCATCGCTCAACACGGAAAGCTGTTCTATGCACTCAACGCGGCTGGCGGCAGCAACGTCTCCGGCTTCCATCTAAATCAAGGCAACCTCGTGCCCATCGAGAATTCCACGCGCTTCCTCACCAACAACGAGCCAGGTGGCGCTTCCATCAGCTTTAGTCCGGACGGCCGGTTCTTGGCGGTCACCGAAAAACAGACCAACAATATCGACGTCTTTACCGTGCAACCGGACGGAACGCTCTCTCTAATCAAGGTCACTCCTAGCGTCGGCCCGGGCGTCTTCTCCGTCCTTTTCGCTCCCAATGGATTCGCGCTCGTTTCCGAGACCGGCCCTAGCGGCGCAACCAACGGTTCGGCAATCTCTTCCTATCAAGCTCTGGCTGACGGCACGCTCGCACGCGTCACCAGCAGTGCTCCAACACTCGGCGCCGCAAACTGCTGGAATGCCGTCACTCCGGACGGGCGCTTCGTCTATGTCTCGAATGCCGGCTCCGCCACGATGTCGGGCTTTGCCATCGGTGCAAGCGGAGTGCTCACTCCTTTGCCCGGAACCGTTGTCGCCGCAAACCCAAGTGGAGCGACCAACCTCGATATCACCGTCAGTTCCGACGGCAAGTTTCTCTATTCCCTGAACTCCGGAAACGGAACAATCGGTATCTTCGCCATCCAAAAGGACGGACAACTCGTCAACATCGGCCCCGCCGACGGCATCTCGCCTGCCGCCGGATTCAACGGCATCGCCGCAAACTAATCCTCCACAATGTCATTTCTCGCCAGAAGGAGGATTCGCGCCTTCTCCTTTCCGGCGTGGTTGTCCCTTTGTACTCTTCGCCCGCGTTCGTTGTCGCAGGCAGCTCTTCACGGTTCTTCTTGACTCTTCTATATTTCCCGTTATAATTAACCTAGTATAAAACTTCGTTTGGAGTGCGGGAGCTTGCTCCCGCTTTTCTTTTTACAAGCAGCCATCTGGGCCAGACAGCGCCAGAAACCTTCCGTCTCCGCTTGTCTATAGTGCGTCAGCCAAACCGTCCTGGAATTAAGCCTTTTAGAATCAACATTCGCAGAAATGATTTAAATAACCGCCTCTAACTATCTTTAGAATCAACACTTATGAGGCAGCCTGCAAGTGTTGAGTTGTTGATTCTAAACCACTTACGGTAAGCCTAAGTCCTTTATGCAACGCTTACAAAAAACGGGGGGAGGGGGGTCCAGCTATGGTTGACCAGACTGCAATTCGACGACCCTGTAGCTCACCCCTTCAGGGTGAGGCTTCTCTCCGCTTCAGCTTTCAACTCTCAACTTTCAGCTTTTAACCCACGCACGCCGCGAGATTTCCGCTCACTTCGCGGCGTTTCCAGACGGCACCAACTGATAGCTCACAAACGCAAACTGCTTCCCGTCCGGCGACCACGACGGCACATTCATCGTTCCCTGCCCGCCGAACAATTTAGCCAGCACGGTGATCTTCTTGTCCTTCAGCGTCATCATCCGCAGCATCACATCTTTGTTTTCCGGATGGCCTTTCACGCTCGCGTCATACGTCACGAACACCATCTGCTGCCCATCGGGCGAGATGTGCGGAAACCAATCGTTGTCTTCGCCAAAGGTCACCTGCTCCTGCTCGCTTCCATCGGCGCGCATCCGCCAGATCTGCATGTGCCCGGTGCGTTCGGAGTTGAAATAAATGTACTTTCCATCGGGCGTGTATTCCGGGCCATCGTCCAGTCCCTTGGCAGTAGTCAGTTGCGCCTCCTCGCCGCCCGCAGCGGGAATCGCATAGATATCGAAATCCCCGTTCCTCTCACCGACGAACGCCAGTGTCTTGCCGTCCGGCGACCAGCCATGCCAGTACGAAGGAGATTTCTGGGTGATGCGCCGGGGCGTGCCGCCGCCGATCGGCACGATATACACGAGAGAGCGATGCTCCTCCTGCGAGTTGTCGCTTATCACCAGTTGTGTGCCGTCCGGCGAAATGCCATGGTCGTTGTTACACCGCGTCGCGAATCCTGTGTCCAGGATTTGTGGAGTCCGGCCCGTCGCGGGAATCTTCTCGATGCGTCCGTTTCTGTTGAACAACAGCGTCTTGCCATCAGGCATCCAGTTGGGCGCCTCGAATCGCTCCGGAGCAATGTAAATCGCGCGCCGGTCCGTGGATGCCACAGTAATAATTTCTAGCGTGCTGTAAACGGTGGAAGCGGCAATGGCTGCAGGCTCCGCCGCCTTCAAATCGACATTCGAGAACACCGCGCGTTCCACTACGTCTTTGTCATGGCTGCAGACGCCGATCCCCACGTAGAACGGCTCCTTCAATGCGATCCGCGTGGACCCGCTCGCCAAGTGAAATTCGCCCTTTTCCTCCGCGAGCCACAGGGAGAAGTACGCGCCGCGCTTTTCAATTCGCAACCGCGCAGGCGCGGAAATGTTGGCCTGGATTTCGTGCGTGACTGCGCCTTTCTCCTCGCGATACTGCAGCGAAGTCAAACCGCTGCCGTGCAGCGCCACGTCCGCGTAAGGAGCATCCGCCTCGAGGCTTTGCCGGATCATGAGCACCGCCTTGCGATGTTCGTTCACGCCTTTGCCGAGAAAGGAGATGTCCGCCGTCAGCGTCACGTCGCCGGACACTTTCTTCCACGCGAATTGGAAAGCATCGCTGGCGAACCACATATTCTCGCCGCTGCCGGCAATCGTGTAGCTTCGCTCCGCTGCGTCGTATTCCACGGACCCCGCGTGAAGAACGTTGCCAACATCTCCATGGCCTTCGAAAGTGCCGGTCCTTGTTGGGGAATGCTGCGCTCTCGCGCTGTTCTGCGCCGCGCATACCAATGCGAGAGTGCCCGCTAGCGCTGTAAACCAAACGATTTTCCTTCTGAACACGTTGAACTCCTCCATTCGCGAGAACGAATTGGAAACGTTAGGCTGGCGCCGGTTTCTTGTCAATTCGCTTTACTTTTGAGGCTTGGCCGCTTTTCTGCGTGCTGTTCCCATTTCTGTCTTCACCTTTATTTCCCTTTTCTTTCCTCGCATGTTATCTTCGCCGTCGCAGGGGGAATTCGTTCATGTCCGTCAATAAAGTTATTCTCGTCGGCCGTCTGGGCCGCGATCCCGAAACGCGCTACACCGGCGGGGGCCAGGCCGTCGCAAATTTTTCCATGGCCACAGATGAGTCTTACAAAGACAAAAACGGCGAGCGCCAGAAGCGCACCGAGTGGCACAAGATCGTCGTTTGGGGCAAACAAGCCGAAATCGCCCAGCAGTATCTCAAGAAGGGCTCGCTGATCTTCGTCGAAGGCCGCATCCAGTCTCGCGAATGGCAGGACAAGGAAGGCCAGAAGCGCACCAGTTTTGAAATCGTCGCCAGCAACTTCCGCATGCTGGGTAGCCGCGCCGAAGGCGCTGCAGCAGGCGGAGGTGGCGGCACCGCCACGCGCTCCGGCGGCGGGGAGGATTTTGAGAGCCATGCCGCGCCCGCTGACGATTCTTACGGCGGGAGCGGAGGTGGCGCTCCTTCCGGCGGCGGCCCGGAAATTTCCGACGAAGACATTCCCTTTTAAAGTGCCGAATATTAATCGCCAGCTTCGGCTTCAGAATCGTCCGCAAGGTCTGCTTGCCCCCGGCGATCTTCAGCTAGCCGAATCGCCAGTGCCAGAAATAAAAGACGGCCAGGCCCTCGCGCGCGTGAAATATCTTTCCATCGATCCCACTATGCGCGTCTGGATGGTTGCGGATACCTACCTTCCGATTGTGCCGATCGGTGAAGTCATGCGGGCGGCCGGTTTCGCCGAAATCGTCGAGTCGCGCCACCCCGATTACAAAAAAGGCGACCGCATCACGGGCCTTACTGGTCTGCAGGACTATGTCATCGTCGACGTGTCCGCGAAGCAGTTCTTCCAGAAAGTCCCGAAGATTCCTTTTGTTTCGGACACGGTTTTCCTCGGCGTGCTCGGCTTCAACGGCCTTACTGCTTTTTTCGGCATGGAAATCGCAGCGCCCAAAAAAGGCGAAACGCTTGTCGTCTCCGCCGCGGCCGGCGCCACCGGAAGCATCGCCGGGCAAATTGGAAAGATTCACGGCTGCCGCGTCGTTGGCATTGCGGGCACTGACGACAAATGCGCGTGGATCACTCAGGATCTCGGTTTCGACGCCGCCGTCAACTACAAACATGCAGACTGGAAAGAAAAACTCGCTGCCGCCACTCCCAACGGCATCGACATCGATTTTGAAAATGTCGGCGGAGAAATCATGCGAGAAGTCTTGAACCGCATGAATCTTCACGGCCGCGTGGTTCTCTGCGGACTCATCTCCGGCTACACCAAGGAAGATCCTGGCTTCGTCAGTCTTGGCAACATTCTGGTGAGGCGCCTCCGCGTCCAGGGCTTCATCATCCTGGACTACGCTTCGCGCTTCATGGAAGCGGCGACGCAGCTAGGTCAGTGGAAAATGTTCGGCAAGCTTAAGGACCGCGAGACCATCGTGGAAGGACTCGAGAAGGCACCCGACGCCATCAACATGCTCTTCACCGGCGGGAACACAGGAAAACTAATCGTCAAAGTCTGATCGAATTAGGCAACCGCACTACTGCTGTGCGTTTCTCTTTCTCTCTTCGTCGATACGCTTCAAAAACTCTTCGAATTTCGGCTTCTGCTCCGGCGTGAGAATCGCGCGAATCTGTTCTCGCCCCTTCTGTCTCGCTTCGTTGGTCTGCGGGTCCGTTGATTGGTGAATGGCTTTATATTGCGCCTGCACGCTGGCCATAATCGTGTCAAGCTGCTTCTGCTGGTCAGGGCTCAGATTCAATTCCTGGGTCAGGCGCTGGACTTTTTGCGCCCGCTTCTCGGAGTCGGTCATCTGCGCTGGGGCCGCCATCGCGGTGTGGTGTGCGAAAACGTAGCCGAGCATTCCTCCGAGCGCCGCCCCTAGCAGGAAAACGACGCCGACCCAAAGGGCCGCCTTCCGGGTTGCGGTCGTATCGCTCATTGATTCTTCTCCGCCAGGCTAACAAGAACATCATCCTGATTCATGGGTGGTTGCGGCGACTCAAAAAGATATTCTTGGCTCGCCGCGGCGGCCGGCTGTTTTGCCGCCGCCTTATAAGGTCTTTCATACAACCACGTACTCGCCACGAGTAAAAGGGCGCCTGAGGCCATGGCCAGTCGCGAAGCAAACTTCGGCACCGCCAGCCACGTGCTCGCCACTTCGGATAGCTCCCTCTCACGCGCAGCGATCGCTGCCATCACCCGATTCGCAAACCACGGCCTCGCAATCTCTCTGGTGGAGCCAACTCCCTTGAAGATTTCACGAGTCGCAAGTAGGTCGCGCGCTGCTTCCTGGCAGCTCTCGCAATCGGCGATGTGGTCGCACTGCGCCCGTGGCCAGGCTTCGCTCAACTCTTCGACGCGGACAGCTTCAGGACGAGCCGCTGCGGACTCCTCCAGCAAATCCCGCAACTTCCAGCAATCTTCGTCACGGTTCTTCAGCAGGTTCCGCATCCCCGCCTCCTCGCTGCTCTTGCCTTGGTCCTCAATCTCCGCGCTTCTTCGCCTGGCTTACCACCCGGCGCCGGGCCCGAAAGAGCCTCACTTTCACCGTATTGCCATTCAGATTCAGAACTTCCGCGATTTCCTCGATCGAAAACCCTTCCACTTCTTTCAGGATCAGCATCAGCCGGTCCCGTTCATCCAATCCTTCCAGAAGCCGCTCCACGCGCTCCCGCGCTGCGATGCGCTCACTGATATCCGGCCCGGGGTTCTCTTTTTCCCCTGCCGTCATGACCACCCTGGCCTGTTCCTCGCTCAGATCGGATTCGTACACCAGGGGTCGAACCTTTTTTTTCCTCAGCAGGTCCCAGCACTCATTCACCGTGATCTTATACAGCCAGGTGCTGAATGCCGCTCGCTGATCAAATCGCTTCAGCGAGAAATACGCTTTAACAAAAACCTGCTGGGCGATATCTTCCACGTCCTCGCGCCGTCGCAGGATCCCGCCCGCCACTGCAAATACCCGGTGCTGATGACGCCGCACCAGTTCCTCAAACGCCTCCTGGTCCTCTCCCTGCGCCCGGCGAACCAGTTCGCGGTCGGCCGTCGCGCCAGCAAGCTTGGAGGTGCGCCCCGGTACGTCCCTCACCGCGGGGGGCAGGTCGGAAGGCTCCACTTTTGGGACGCGCGCCATAGGTTTTTGGTTACGGCTATTATCTCCGGATTGCCCGAGCCTGCATCATTTGTTTCACTTCGTCGTCCGGAAAATTTTGCTTGCTTTGCATCTTATCCATATGGAATAATACCTTCATGATTATTGGTGACCGCCTTCGCGCACTCCGCGAAGAAAAGAAACTCTCCCAGGGCGACATCGAAAAGCGTACCGGCCTGCTTCGTTGCTACATT